>JACCDY010145843.1_pt1 | contig 11754 bp, 15 predicted proteins | sample 7446391 | NCBI WGS metagenome assembly JACCDY01 (sample SAMN15323451, study PRJNA562643) | freshwater metagenome | isolation source: river surface water | place: USA:Blue River Watershed | collected 2017-08-18
GCCTTCCCAGCCCCGCCCGCACCGCCCGCTCCGATCGTCACGTCGACCGTCGTCGTGCCCGCCGTCCATGACCGCTCGTTGATCGCGAAGACGATGATGCCGCCCTGCCCTCCCTGACCGCCCTGACCGCCCAACGCGGCCCCGGTCGTCGCCAGGTTTCCGCTGCCGCCCCCTCCGCCTCCGCCGCTCCCCATGATCTCGCAGTAGGTCGTGCCCTCCGGAACGAGCACATCCGCCGTCGTCGACGTGTACAGCGTCTCGGAGTTGACCACCGGAGCGTCCTCGTTGTCCGACGACGACGAGAACGAGATGGGCCTGAAAACCGCCGACGTATCCGACTCAGCGCACGCCGCCTCCATCGGGTTCGTCACGTCGCAGATGTAGATACGCTCGTCGTCCTCGATCTTGATCAGCGCCCCGAATACCACCCCCTCCAGCTTGGCAGGGGTCAGCGTGCCGAGCGTCATCGTCAGGTCCTGCCCGTGGCCGTACGGCGAGCTTTCGTACAGGTTCCACATCGTGCCCGTCTCGGTCCCGGCCGTGAACGTCCCATCGGCGTTGATGACGCCTTCGGTGACGCCGTACTCCCAGCGCGTCGAACTGACCGCCGATGCGGAGTCGATGCGGAGGGCTGTCGACGAAGCGCTCGCCCCGGTGACGAAAGCGTACCTGCGCTTCCCGTCGAACCCCGGCAGCTCGAAGAGGTGGACGATCTGATCAGCCGCCGCCGACCCGCCGAGAAGGACGGCTAGCCCCTCGTCGTCCTGGAAGTCGGACGACTTGAGCAGGCCGGTGACGTCGTCGACGTCGGACGCCCCTGCGTTCACGCCGACCTGTTCCCAGCTCCACAGGTCGTAGGTGCCGATCGTTCCCTCTTCCGCGACGAGCTTGGCGAACAGGCCGACACGGGCGACGCCACGGGCCGACGGCGTCCCGCTCGACATCCCCTCGACCGTCTGCGTGGCCTTGGTGATGCGGTTGATGTGGCTGAACGTCAGCGGGTTCCGCTTCGGTCCTATGCCTCCGCCGGTGTAGTTGGGGAACGATCCGCTCATCGGTTCTGGATGTGCTTCTGCACTCGCACGCTATTCGTCTGCGACGTGCTCGCGCGTGCGAACAGCGACGTCGTCGCCATCGGGGCAAGCGACACCTCGCCCGGATACAGCCTGATGCACGGCGAGAACGACGACGTGCTTCCGACGCCGATGTCGACGTACTCGCCCGTGGTCGAGGACAGGTTTCGGAAGTACGTCCATCCGGCCGTTCCGACGTCGCCGAGGTCGATCACCTCGGCTGCCGTGCCGACCGTCTGCACGCCAGATCCGGCCGCCTTGTCGGTCAGCGTCGCCTGAATCGTTCCGGGCTGGATCGTGACCTTGTAGTTCGTCCCGTCGTTGATGACGAGAGACACCGTCGCCGAGATTTCGTTTGCCATTAGACGACACCTGTGAAGTATGGTGAGAGAGCGTAGAAGTTCGCGAAGTCCGGATACGGCTGGACGAAGTAGACGCCGCCGGCGTGAATGCCGTTGTTGACGTAGGCTCCGAGCGCGACAGATCCGTCCGGGTTGACGAACGGAGCCTGCCGCATGTGGTACCACTCGTCGACGAGGAATCTGTACCCGATGCGGTACTTCCTCGCCGCGATGCGGTTGACGGACGCGCCGAGGAACAGCACTTTCCCGACTGCGGCTCCGTTGAACTCGACGTTGTTCCGGCGGCCGACGAACGCGGCCTGCCAGCCGAGTGACGGTACGTCCTCCTGCGTGACGCCGAACTCGACCTCGGCCTGACGGATAAGCACCGACTTCGGCTCTCCGGCGACGTCGATTGGCGTCCCTCCGATGTCGTCATCGAACGATGTCGCTGGCGTTCCGTTGGCGTACGTTCCGCCAACCAGCGTCGCCATCGTCGAAGGCGATATCGCCCGCCATGCGTCCACGAACTCGCCGCGCACGTCGGCCGAAAACTCGACGTACCCGACGTCGTTGGGTTCCTTCGCCTGCAGCGGACTGATGGGAGCCTGCGTGTAGGTCCACGTCACGACGTACGTATCGGTGTGCCCCTCGCGTCTGCGGACATCCGGGCTCGTCGCGATGAGCGGAGCGACCGCGTCGGGGAACTGGTCGCCGTAGATCGGCAGCCCGCCCGTCCCGAGCAGCGCGTAGCAGGCGATCGTGTTGGCGATCGGTGCGGCGTCGTCCCACACGTGGAACGTGCGCGACGCCGTCCATTCCCCGGACTGGAGCTGCAGCGGCCTTGAGTCGATTGCCTCGTAGACGGTCAGTGCCATGGCTATTTCAGCGACGAGATGAAGTCGGCTTCCTTCTGGAGTTGGAGCTGGGCCTTGGTGTTCTGTTCGATCTTGGCGAGCAGGTCGGCCGACCGGATCATCGCCTTGTTGACCTCGGTCGCGGCCCCGCCCTGCGCGAACTTGAACTCGCCGAACGGACCGGAGACGGACCGCATGAAGTTGGACGCCCGGACGGCGCTCGCCTTGGCGAGTTCGTCCTGCAAGGCCCTCTCCTCCTCACGCCTCGCGTCCATCTCGAGCCTGACCTCCCGGAGATTGTCCTCGTAGCGCTTCCGCCTCGCCTCGCGCCGGTTGATCTCGATGAGCCTTGCGGCCTCGGCGTTGGCGCGGAACAGGGCGTCGGCCTCGGCCTTCGCCGTGTCGCTTGCCATCCGTTCGTTCGATTCCCGCTTCTTCCGCTCGTACTCGGCGATGACCTGCGCGTACGCGAGGTCCATCATGCCGATGATGGCGTTGCGCTCCGACTCCGACGCGCCCCGTTCGTTCGCGGCGTTCAGCATCCCCTGATACTGCCGCTGCACGTCCAGCAGCTTCGCCTGCATCTGCAGGCTTTCCCTCATCTTGTCCGTCGCGGCCGTCTCGGCGGACAGCCGCAGCTCCGCCGCCTTCAGGGCGAGCTGATTCTCCTCTGCGGTCTGCGCTCTTCGCAGCCCCTCCGCCTGTCTCGCCTTCCCGGCCGATTCGCTGTACAGGGCCGCGTTGATCCCAAGCGCGTAGTTCAGGCCGTCCTCCAGCAGACCGACGAACTGACCCAGCCCGAGCGGGGCTGACCGGATGGCCTCGCTGATACCGTCGAACTCGCCACGGGCCAGCGCCGCCGACACCTGCACCGCGTATACACCAGCGTTCACGGCGGCCAGACCGCGACCGATCAGCGCCGTCATCCGCGACATCTCCTCCAACGGCTTCGATGCCCTCTTCGTCTCCTCGGCGACCTTCGCCATCTCGCGGCCGACGGACTTCACGGCCTCGGCCTGCGTGCCGAACGCGCTGTCGGCACTGACGCCGTACGGCTGGAAGCTGCGCGTCACCCGACGGCCCGACGTACCAGACGCGAACGCCGCCCCCATCTTCCGGGACGACTCGGCAGCGATCGCCTCCATCCGCTTCGCGCTCGCCTTCACCTCGGTCTCGGCCCTCTTCAGGCCGGCCACCAGCGGACCGACCTCGGCCTCGATGCCCACCGTGATCTTGTTGTCCTGCTCGGCCATCAGCGTCGTCTCCTGCGGGCCTCGCGCTCGACGAACTCTCGCGTCGAGGTCGCCGGCGTCTCGGTATCCATGATGTCCGCAAGCGCCCGCATGGCGTCGCGGAACTCGGAGCAGTACAGGTCACGGACGCACAGGCCCGGTGCGTTGCGGGCGAGGATCGTCTCCTCGTGGATCAGCGTCACCGGCTTGGATCGGTCGTCACCGTCGCCGGGCTCGGTTCCCCCTTGTCCCTGTCCTCCATGCCCAGCATCTCCATGGCGATCCGCTGGACGCGATCGGCCGAAAGGCCAGCGATGAACTTGCCCGTGTCGACGTTCGCCGCCCTGCATGCCGTGTCGACGATCTCGTACGCACCGTCCAGCGTGAACGACCACAGGATGAGCGGCCCGAGCGTCCCGCGCTGCAGGTCGTGCTCACGAAGCTTCTCGAAACGCAACTCGGGCTCGGCGTTCGACTCGTCCAGCGTCGCCAAAAGCTGCGGTCTCCCCTTCTTCCACGCCGTCTCGGCCATCGCGCCGAGAGCGGACCGCTTCAGTTCAGGAACCGCCAGCCCGTTCTCCTCGATCAATCGCATCGGTATCGCTCCAAGAGCCGAGGATCGGTCGGCTTCCGTTGCCACTGGGTCTGCCAGCGGCGTTTCAGCGTCACGTCGCAGCGCCCGACCCTGTTCCGGTTGATGATCGTCTCGACCATGCGGAACGCCTCCTCCTCCGTGATCGTCGGAGGGGCGATGCCGCAGACGAACGGCTTGCGAGCGCCGCCCAACGGGACGACCTTCGCAATCCAGTCGTTCATGCCGGTCATGGTCGTCGGGTTCAGGATCATGGCGTCTCGTCCCACGCCTCCGTCCAGATCGCACCGCCCGAAAGCTGGAAGTCGAAGCTGATGGGGGCGTCACCGCCCTTGTTGCTCGACATGCTGCACTGGCTGATGATCGCCGTGAACGCATACTGGCACGCCGTACCGGCCGCCGGACTCAACGTCATCGACACGCCGGCGCGGTTCCAGTCGGTCCCGTTCAGACCGGGCCCGGTGTTCGCGGCGTCGTAGTTCATGGTGCCCGACGCGGAACCCTGCACGTCCGGAAGGCCCAGCCGACGGCGGAACCCCGTGTCGGCGAAGTCCGTGACGTCCGACACGACCCGCGTGAAGTTCGCCGACCATGCGTTCAGTGATGCGTTGTGCGCCGTGGTGAGGCTCGCCGACCCGTCGTACCCGACGATTGGAGTGATTGCCATAGCTTGTTCCTTATGCCCGTGCCCCGAAGATCCTGTACACGCTCTCGACCTGCATCGCGGAGCCGTCGGCCGAGCAGAAACCGCTCCGCTCGCAAACAGCCTTGACTCCCGCGTATCCGGTAACGGTCAGCGCCGCGTTGTGCAGCAGCGTCCTCAGCTTCCCGTCGATCGTCATGGCCTCGACGTCGGGGTTCCCGCTCGCCGTGCGCGAGACGTACACCACGAACGCGAAGCGCCACGTCTCGTACTCCTTGCCGTCGAAATGCATCTCGGGCGTCGCGGGTTCCGACACCGCATAGATGCACAGCGGAACCTCGGCACCCTCCTCCGATTCGATGTGGTAGTACCGGCCGCCGACGGAGGCATGAAAGCTGCCCGCCGACGTGTCGCTTCCGAGCTTCGCGTAGATGGCGTCGGCTATGGCCTTGCTCACTTGGACCCCCTGCGGTTCAGCCTTGCCACCGCATCGGCCACGGCCTCGTTGATGATGAGCGGCGTCCGCCTCCGCATGATCTCGGCCACAGGCCGGACGTACGGCCTCGCCTGCATCCGCGACGTGCCGACCCCAAGGAACCTGGCGTAGTCGAGATTCGACCCGATGACCAGCCTGTACCTGTTGCCCTGCCGCTCGACCGATCCCCTTTTCTGGTACCCGTTCTGCCACGAGCGGGCGAGATGCCCCGTGTCGCGCGCGGGCGGCTGGCCCGGGGCCGATGCCTTGTGGAACCCGAGAGCCCTGATCGTCTTCGGGTTGCGCCGGCCTTCCTTCCGCATCTGTCGCAGGGCGTTCGCCAGTCCGATCCGATGGACGTATTGGAAGAACTTCCCCCTGATCGTCCTGACGTTCGCCCTCTTCAACGCCCGCAATGCCCGCTTGCTGTACCCGGTCTTCCTCCTGATGACGTAGACGCGGCCCGAGCCCGGACGCGACAGCATCGCCTGCATCTCGTCCGACATCTGACCAACGGCGTTGTCGACGCCACGCTCGACGGCCTTCCTGATGTAGTCCGTGATCTGCGGAAAGTTCACCTTGACCTTCACGAGCGTCATGTGATGCCCTCCTCCCGCGTCACGCCGAGGATGATGTAGGACAGCGCGTCGCCGATCGGCCGCTCGTCCGGAACGCGCTTCGAGTCGATGCGGTAGGTCTTCCCGTCGTAGTCGAACAGGTCCCGCTCCTCGATGTCCGTTCCGGCCTTGGCGTACGCGACGATTCCGTACGTGGCCCGCTCGGCTCCGTGCCTGACCGACGACGAACCGCCGCCGTTCTGGATGAGCAGCCGAACCGTCTCGACCGTCTCGCCGTCGGTCCTCGAACCGCCCATCGTGGTGCGGCCGAACGACAGCCTTCGACGGCTAACGTCCCTCCCAAGCCTTTCGATGAGGTCGGAGATCATCGGATGTCCCTCCATTCCGAGAGCAGCGAGTCGATCAGGTCATCACCAGCCGACCGAACGGCTCCGGTGTAGCTGTAATCGCCGATGCTCTCGCTCTCGACGTTGGCGTTCATGAAACGCGCCCGATACGCCGCTGCGGCGATCTCGACGCACGCCTGTGCGACGTCGTCGGGGATCGTCGAGAACCCGGCCGTGTACTCGATCACCACCGTCTGCGGCTGATCGGAGTCGTACCACCCGTCGGCCCAGTCGTCGCGCGAACGGAAACCGATGGGGAGCCTGATCACGCCTGCGTTCAGGTCAATGCGGTAGTCCGCAGAGCGCTCGGACGGAAGCGTGAGCGCCGCCGTCGACCGCGTGCAGTCGATCGGGCCAACCCGATGCAGGTAGGCCGTCGGCCCGTCCACAGCCACCGACGCGGTAAATCCCGTCGTCGCGTTCACCGCCGCAGCAAGTTGCGAGACCGTCAGATACGTCGCGAGCAGGAGCGTCGTCGCCTCGGTCGTCCCGTCCGCCGCCGTGCGCGTCAGAACCAGCGCGTAGTTAGACGTGAACGGGGAGGCCGTCGACACCGTCACGGTCGCCGCGACGTCCGTCGTGACCGTCGAACCGATCACCATCGCCGTCTCGCGGCCGTATCCGAGGAACGAGCACGCCGTCACCGGCCAATTCTGGAGCTTCAGGTTCAGGCCGTCCGGATCGCGGAACTCGACGAACTGACGGGCCTTGAACTTCCGCCCGCAGTACGACTCGATCCTCGCGGTCGTCGAATCAATCAGCCGCTCAAGCACGGTATCGCTGGCCGAGTCGGTGATCTTCAGCCAGTCCTTGAGCGTCTGCAATGTGGTCAGTGCGTACTGTCCGACCGCCATGGATCACCTCGCGAAGATCGGGACTCCGGACGCGTTGTAGTCGTTCATGTGGACGTGGATCGGTCGCCACTGCCGATCGGGGAACGTCGCGACGAGCTGAGCGTGCCCGATGCGGACGTGGTTCGCCTGGTAGAGCGTCTTGCCAGCGGCGTCCCACTGGTTCCAGAACCAGATGTCGGGGTCGATGTGGCCGTCGCCCCATCCTCCGTCGGCGTCCGGCACCTCCTTGAACCACGGCTTGGGCAGGCTCTTGAGCGCGGCGACCTTGATGAGCGTCATGCCGAAGTGTCCCGTGGTGACGCGAAGCGCCTCCTGCCGGGCCTCGTCGACGCTGATCGAACGACGATGGACGCCGTCCTCCTGCCGGATCGTCACCATCGCATGCTCCGCGCTGCGCTTGCACTGCACGGGGAAGATGGCGTCTGCGTTCGTCCTCCGCGCGAGGCGATAGAGCTGCCGCACCTGATCGACCGAGAAGATGCTGTCATAGTCGCAGGTCATGAAGTATTCGCAGGTCGGAATCGCCTTCATGGCGTCCTCCATGCAGCGTTCAAGACACTGGCCCCAGAAACAGCCCTGCGTGGCGATGAGCTGCATCCTGCATTCCTGAATCGTCCGGTGCATCGCGAGCACGTTGTCGGTGAACATCTGGCGCGGGACGCTCATCAGGACGCAAACGTTCGTCATCGCCGCCGGATACTCTGGCTTCGTCGCCATGAGGTTGAGCGACACGGGCAGCTTCGAGCAGTCGTCGAAGTCGGACTCCCACGGAACGACGCACTCGAACCCGGCGCATCGCAGGAGCACCTCGAGCTTGTTGTAGGTGTAGAAGCTGCGGTGCTGGTCGTGCTCGTCGGTCTGCCCGCCCATGATGTAGCCTTCGAGCGGTTCGTCGGTCGCGCCCTTCTCCATCGCGTCAATGACGTATTCGAGGTTCGGAACTGCGATCTTCAAGATTCCGCCCGGCTTCAGCTTGGCGTACCAGTGGGCGAGAATGGCCTTGGTCCTGTGGTAGCTCTCGTGTTCGAGAACGTGCGACGCGCGGATCTCGTCAACGGAGCCGTCCTCGTGCGGCAAGGCCCCGATTTCGGTTCCGGTCTTGAGGTCGAGGTTCTCGTAGCCTGGCATCGGCGAGCGCCCGGCCCCGAGGTTCAGTCTGATGTCGGTCTTCTCTGGCATGGTCTTCTCTGGTCTTCTCTGGTCTTCTCTGGATGCGAAAGCCCCGCTAGGCCCCGGCGCGTGGTGAGCGCGCCGAGGCCATGCGAGGGAAGAGGATTAGGTTTGCGAGCCGACGTACTTCGCGCCGGTGTTGGTGCCGGTCGGCGAGACGCCGCCGCGACTCATGATGACGTAGGCCGAAGCGGTGCACGTTCCCGACGTCGGTCCGGTCGCGGACAGACGAAGGTAACGCTTCCGTCCGAGCCAACTCACGGGCTGCCGGTACAGCACGTCCTTCTGCGAAGTCACCTGCGTCGCATTCGTGACCTGCGTCGGGTAGCCGCTCGACGACGTGCCGGCGCTGTAGATCGTCGAGAAGCCGGTCGAGTCGGTGATGTCGGAGTGCTGGATGAGGATAGCTTCGGGGACAGCCGTCGTGGTCGAGCTGGCCGCGTGCAGGAAGATGTCCGCCTGCGCCCAGCCAGCCATGTCGATGACCGAAGAAAGGTTCGTGCCCGCTGCGGTCAATGAACCAGGTGCCAATAGGCACTGAACCTTCGAGTTCTGTGATTCAATCATTGGGTTCCTTTCAGGGGAGCCAGTCCGAAGACCGGCCCCCCTTCAGAGAAGATGCGATTAGGCAACGATGAGAGCGACAACGCCGCCGGCCTTGCGGAGCGAGGCCGTCGCCGAGTTGTTGCCGATGTCGTGGCAGACGATGTCGAAACGCTGGGTTGCCTTGTATGCGATTTCGTCGGTTTCCCACGCGCCGCCGCCGGTGTCGGTCGTTCGGAACGTAAAGCCCTGACGGTCGCCGAAGGTGCATGCCTTTGCCAGATCGCCGTAGAAGGCGTCCGGAACGTCGGCCGTCGCCGACGACGCAAGAGCCTGCGTGAAGACCACCGGAGTTCCGAGGAACATCGGGGTAGCCAAACCGGTCGCCATGTCGACGAGCGTCGCGCCGCCCTGCTGGGCCGAAAGACGTTCAAGAGCCTCGTTGTAGAACGCCTTCGAACAGAAGATGCGCGCATCCTCAGAACGAACGTGCGCCGGAAGCTTCGCGCGCCACGACTGGACCATCGGAAGCGTCATACCCGCCCACGACGAACCGGCACAGTCGTACAGACCGGCCGTGTTCGCGAACGTGCCGAGGTTGATGAACGCATTGACGAGGCCGGTGATGCCGCCGTACGCCGCAGTGCCGTCGCCGTTGAAGCCGCAGTTGTCCTCAAGCAGTGCGAACGCCTCGGCGCAGTCGTTGGCCGCCTCGTCGCCAAGGCGAACCGCAGCGTCGTCGGACAGCTCCATCGTTAGGAACCCGTCAACGCGAGCCTTGCGGGCCGTCAGTCCGACATCGGCGAAGCCCATCTTCGAGGCGGTGTTGGTCCCGCCCTCGCCGACGAAGTACGCGGTGTGCGAACTCGTCTTCTTGTGGAAGAGGAGACGATCCGACGACATGATCTTGACCTTTGCGAACCGGCGGAACACGCCGTACTGCTCGCGGAGCCACGTGATCTCGCTGTCGAACTGATCCGGTACGAGGAACCCGCCGTCGGCGTTCACGCTCTCGCTGTGGCCGTGGATCGCCTTCTCGACGAAGACGTCGCTGTTGTCGTCCTTCCAGTCGCCGAAACGGAGCGCAAGCCCCTTCTCGCGGCAGAACTTGACGGCCTGCGGAGCGTTGTTGCCGAAGGTCGACGCCTGCAGCCAGCGGCCGAATGCGTGAGCCACGGCCGGATCGCGGAGGTACTTCACCCGCCCGCGCGGGACGTTCCCGCCGGGGAGGTCGTCGCCGACCCGGATGCTCGATGCCTTGGTGATGGAGACGCCGCCACGGTCGGCCAGCTCGGCGCGTACCGCGTCGCGGATGCTCTTGGCGATGTCGCCGCCGGCGTCGGCGGCCTTGGAGACGGCAGGCTCGACCTGCACGTCAATGGTGTATTCGTCGGGCGAGAGCACGGCCCCCGCCTCGTCGGTCACGTAGTTCTGCTCGAAGTACGACTTTCGCGCGACGTCGAAACGTGACGCTCCGCACTGCTTCGCAAGCTTCTGCAGATCAGTCGTCGCCTGCGCGACGGTCTTCGGATTCATGATGGTTCCCCGTGGAATGCGATAAACGAACGACACAGCAACTCTGGCTGCGGTCAGTTCGCCATCCGCTCGGGGGAACCCCATCGGCTCGGCGCTGATGCCTGTTGTTTGAAACGGCTGCGCCGCCCTTCAGCGACGCGGCCTGATGCGCTTACCCGTGCCGATCATACCGGACGGTAGAAGAGCTGACCAGACGCTCTTGCCAATTCCTCGCGGGCGATCTGCCGAATGTCCTCGTAGCCGAGCGCCGGGACCGGAACGACGATCCGATGCGACTTCGGCCTGTCAGGCACGACAGGCACGCCAAGCTTCGCGGCCTTCGCCACCGCGTAGATGAGCGCATCCTGATTCGCGGGGATCGACACGACCGACACCTCGAGCAGCTCCCACTTCGAGTAGACCTGCACGCAGTCCTCGCCGTACTTGGCGATGTCGCCCTGCGTCGCGCGACGGACTCCGCCGGGAAGCCCCCGAAACCTGATCGACACGGCGTTGAGCGCTCCGTGGGCGATGGCCGCCCCGACCCGCTCCGGTTCCCAGTCGCCAGACCACCCATCCGGCTTCGGCGTCAGCGTGAAGTCCATCTCGATCCCGGCCTCGCGCCTGCGGATCGCCACGCACTTCCCAACCGGGATGTCCTGATCGTCGTGAGCAACCAGCAGAATCGGGTTCCGCTCGTAGTTCCGGGAGTTCATCCCCTGCGCCACGACAACGTCGCCGTCCCTGTCGACGGTCTCCACCGTGACGTACGCCGAGAAGCCCTTGGCCGTCGCGTTCGCCGTCGCCGTCAGCGTCTTCTGTACCGTTTTCATGAGCCGTACTCCGTCGTTGGCGCGACTGAACACCTGTCATTCGGATGCAAAGGTGGTCCGTCCACCTGGTCATAGTCGAGCACCATCGTCCCGCCCTTCACGCCCACGAGCGTCGCACCCTTGCCGTAGAACGGCCGGTCGAGCGGGATCGCCTTGTCGCCGTATTCGCGCGCGGCAGCTCGGCAGAACTCGCAGGCGTCCGGTGCAAGTACCCACTTCTTCCCAGTCACCACGCCGCCGGTCTGCTTCCACGCCTCGACCTGACCCTGCGTGTAGGCCCTCGCCGATTCGGTCCTCGCGATCGTTTCCGCCCGTGCGCCGTCGACCTGCATCGTGGCCTGAACGTCCGCCGTCAGCTCTCGGATGGTCTTCCCCTGCTCAAGACCCGTGCCGAGCACGTCGCGAACGTTCACGGCCGTCGTCTCGTTGGTGCCGGTCGCAAGCCGCGTCGTCGCACGGTCGACGTACCGCTGCACCTCGGGGTTGGCGTAGTCGAAGCTGATCCGGTCTGCCAGTGCATCCGGCAGTGCCTTGACGCCTGCTGCAATTCCTGACCGCATCCCTCGACCGACGTAGGGCTCGGATGCGTCCTTGATTGCGATGACCCATTCCGCTGACCGGATGACGCGGTCGACCTCGACCAGCATTTGAGCCGGTCCGAC
>JACCDY010056789.1_pt1 | contig 11750 bp, 12 predicted proteins | sample 7446391 | NCBI WGS metagenome assembly JACCDY01 (sample SAMN15323451, study PRJNA562643) | freshwater metagenome | isolation source: river surface water | place: USA:Blue River Watershed | collected 2017-08-18
CATGGTCTCGCGCAGTTCCTGGCGATCTTCGCCTTCGACACGGCGCGACACGCCGCCGCCACGCGGGTTATTCGGCATCAGCACCAGGTAGCGGCCGGCCAGCGAGATGAACGAGGTCAGGGCTGCGCCCTTGTTGCCGCGCTCTTCCTTTTCGACCTGGACCATGATTTCCTGGCCTTCGCGCAGCGCATCGCGGATGCTGGCGCTGCGCACATCCACCCCTTCACGGAAGTAGCTGCGCGCCACTTCCTTGAACGGCAGGAAGCCGTGGCGCTCTTCGCCGTAATTGACGAAGCAGGCCTCGAGCGAAGGCTCGATGCGGGTGATGACACCCTTGTAGATATTGGATTTGCGTTGCTCGCGACCAGCGGTCTCGATATCGATGTCGATCAGTTTCTGGCCGTCGACGATGGCCACGCGCAATTCTTCCTGCTGCGTGGCGTTGAACAACATGCGTTTCATGTAACACTCCGCGGCCCCTCGGGGCCCTCATGCCGCGCTTTGGAAGCGCGCGGCGAACTCAGGGATGCATGCGAGGACGGAGATTGGAGAGGAGGGTTGCCATGACGTACGGCGTCGCGCAGGAGCGCGGGCCGCACAGGGCGCGGATGGACTGCTCAGCTTGCCGCTGCAAAGCTCGTGACCTCGCCCTGTGCAAGCAGGCGCGCGGGTGGCGGCTGCAGGCTGGGGGTGGAGGTGACGGGCGTGACCATTTTGATGTGATAGTCGGGAGCGTGATCGGCAATGAAAAGACAGCACCATCTGCCAGCGAGCTATGCCACCGATGGCCAGCTCGCCAGACTTTATCCTTGAAATCCAGGTTCTCTGTTCCAGCACCTGTCCTGCACAGTCCGATCGCAACTTCGGAGCGACCCTGACAGCAAAACGGCACTGCATGCACAGCTTCGTGCCCGTCCGACCAGTTGTTGCGGGCCCTGTCTCCGATCCTGCGATACACGACGCATGGTAATGCGCAGCGCTTCCCTGACCTGATCCAGGCCGCTCGCGACATTGCTCGAGCCGGCACTTTTTCCATCGCATTTGCCAAAACTGGCGAGGCCGATGGAGACGCCCCTGTGTAGAATGATCTTTTTCTTCTGACACACGCAGGGGTTTTTCTCCCTGCTTCGCGATTATAGATTCAAAATGAAGGACTTAGCGAGATATTCCAATCCTGGATCTAATTCTCGCAGCGCTGCCGACCCTGCGGTCGGCCGCCCGGAGGTCAAGATGCTCACGATCGGCCCTGAAGACGCGGGCCAGCGCATCGATAACTTTTTGCTACGCATCTGCAAGGGCGTGCCAAAAAGTCATGTCTATCAGGTGCTGCGTTCGGGCCAGGTGAGGGTCAACAAGGGACGGATCGCCCAGACTTACCGGCTGATCGAGGGTGACCTGGTACGGGTGCCGCCGATGCGCATGGCCCAGCCCGGCCCGGCGGCCGAGGGGCGGGCGCCGGCCGCCGAATTCCCGATCTTGTTCGAAGACGATGCGCTGCTGGTGATCGACAAGCCGGCCGGGGTCGCCGTCCATGGCGGCTCCGGCGTCTCCTTCGGCGTCATCGAGCAATTGCGCGCGGCCCGGCCGGAAGCCAAATTCCTGGAGCTGGTGCACCGGCTGGACCGCGAAACCTCCGGTGTCCTGGTGCTGGCCAAGAAGCGCAGCGCGCTGGTCAACCTGCACGAGCAGATCCGGGATGGCGGCGGCATGGACAAGCGCTACCTGAGCCTCGTGCGCGGCGACTGGCAGAACAAGCGCCAGCATGTGAAGCTGCCGCTGTTCAAATACACGGCGGCCGACGGCGAGCGCCGGGTGCGGGTGCAGTCCGACGGGCTGGCCTCGCACACGGTATTCAATTTATTGCGAAAATACGGCGATTACGTGTTGCTCGAGGCCGAGCTCAAGACCGGTCGCACACACCAGATCCGGGTGCACCTGGCGTCGACGGGTTTTCCCATCGTGGGCGACGACAAGTACGGCGATTTCGCATTGAACAAGCAGCTGCAAAAGGCGGGCAACGGGCAGGCGGCCTTGAAACGGATGTTCCTGCATGCCTTCAGGCTCAGCTTTACGCACCCGACCACCGGCGCGCCGGTGAAGGTCGAGGCGCCGCTGCCGCCGGAATGCCGCCGCTTCCTCGACAGCTTGCTGGCAGCAACACCCACTGATAATTAAAGGCCCGAAGGCCAAAGGCGCGCAGATGCCCCGCAAACAATTCGACATGATCGTCTTTGACTGGGACGGCACGCTGATGGACAGCACCTCGGCCATCATTGCCGCGATGCAGGCGGCCGCGCGTGATCTCGGCCTGCCGGAGCCGGACAAGAAATCGGCCTCCTATGTGATCGGCCTCGGTCTGCAGGATGCATTGCAGGCGGTATTGCCCGACCTTGATCCGGTCCACTATCCGCGCATGGTCGAGCGCTACCGCTACCATTACCTGTCGCGTGACCATGAGCTGACCCTGTTCGATGGCGTGCGTGCGATGCTGGAAGACCTGACCGCACAGGGCTATTTCCTGGCCGTGGCCACCGGCCAGAGCCGGGTCGGGCTCAACCGTGCCCTGGCGACCTCGGGCCTGACCTCCCTGTTCGACGCCACCCGCTGTGCCGATGAGACGTTTTCCAAGCCCAACCCGGCGATGCTGCTGGAGCTCACGCGCGAGCTCGGACAAGACATGAAGCGCACCGTGATGATCGGCGACACCACGCATGATTTGCTGATGGCCAGTAACGCGGGTGCGGCAGCGATCAGCGTCAATTACGGCGCGCACCCGGCACAGGAACTGGCAGCGATGTCGCCCTTGTACGGCGCATCTTCCGTCCGGGAACTGCATGCCTGGCTGAATTAGCACGCATAAGGCCCCGGCCAGCACAGGCGCGCTGCCTGACCGGGCGCCGGGGGCAAGCGTGGCAGGACTGGCAGGACTGGCAGGACAATGAGGGCGCGGAGTCAGTCAAGGATTCGGTCAAGGACTCAGTCAGGGACTCAGTCAGGGACTCAGTCAAGGACTCAGTCAAGGACTCAGTCAGGGATTCAGGCAAGCGAGGCAGCGTGAGCGAGGCAGTTTATATCTGTGAAGGCAGTGCGCTGGTCAACGGCGGCAAGGGGCTGCGCTTTCCGGTGACGGCCGGCGGCGAGGACTGGACCGCCTTCGTCATCCGTTTCGCCGACAAGCCCTATGCCTACCTGAACCGCTGTGCGCACGTGCCAATGGAGCTGGACTGGAATGTCGGCGAATTCTTCGAATCGACCGGCCTGTACCTGATGTGCGCGACCCATGGCGCGCTGTACCAGCCTGACACCGGCCGCTGTGCTGGTGGCCCTTGTCGCGGTGGCCGCCTGCATCCGGTGCGAGTGCTGGAGCAGGACGACAAAATCTACTGGGAGCCGGATGATTACCTTCGTCCGGCCATGGCCTGAACGGCTGCGGTATTCTTCTCCGTATAAATTTTCGAACTATCGACGACCATGACCGATCCGACTCCCGAATCCGGCGCCAGCCCCAGCCCCAGCCCCAGCACTGGCTCTGGCTCTGGCCCACAATCCGGCAGCAACGCCGACAGCAACGCCGACAGCAACGCCGACAGCAACGCCGGCAGCGCCAGAGCCGATGCCCAGGGCCTGCCCTATGCGGTGCTGGAAAAGCTGGCGCAGGGCATGCTCGACGAGCAGCGCGCAAACCGCCGCTGGCGCAATATTTTTCGCATCGGCGTGCTGCTGGTGGCGCTGTTTGCCATCTATGCGGCGTTCGACCTCAAGAGCTCGTCCAAGCAGACCAGTCTGCGCCACACCGCCATGGTCGAGATCACCGGTGAAATCGATGCCGACAGCAGCACCGCATCGGTCGATTCCCTCCTGCCGGCGCTGCAGGACGCCTTCGGTGACGAAGGCTCGGTCGGGGTCGTGCTGCGCATGAACAGTCCGGGCGGCAGCCCCGTGCAATCGGCAATCGTCAATGATGAAATCACCCGCTTGCGCAAGCTGCACCCGAAAAAGCCGGTCTATGTGGTGGTCGAGGACATGTGCGCGTCCGGCTGCTACTACATTGCGGCCGCGGCCGATCGCATCTATGTCAGCCAGGCCAGTGTGGTCGGCTCGATCGGCGTGCTGATGAGCAGCTTCGGCTTCACCGGCCTGATGGACAAGCTCGGCGTCGAGCGCCGTCTGCTGACCGCCGGCGAGAACAAGGCGATGATGGACCCGTTCTCGGCGCAGAACCCGAAGCATCGCGAATTCACTCAGGCGATGCTGAAAGAAATCCATCAGCAATTCATCACGGCAGTCAAGGCGGGGCGCGGCAAGCGCCTCAAGGACAACCCGGAGATCTTCTCCGGCCTGTTCTGGACCGGCAGCCGTGCGATCTCGCTCGGGCTGGCCGATGGCATCGGCACCGTCGACAGCGTCGCGCGCGATGTGCTGAAGGCCGAAGACGTGATCGACTACACGGTGCGCGAAGGCCTGTCGGATCGGGTGCTGAAGAAATTCGGTGCGGCGGTCGGCGAGTCGATGGCGAAGACCCTGGTCACCGACACGATCCGGCCGCATTAAGCAAACGGTTCGTGCTGGCTTTGGTCGGCACGCCAACCATCGTATGCGCCAGACGAATGCTGGCAAAATCGCTGCCGTGCCCCAGGAGGGCATGGCAACGCCCACGATCCACTGGACTGCTGGTCAGAAGATCGCTGGAGCCATGAAGGCGCCACTGCCTGTGGCGACGGCGCCGCTGCCTCCGCTGGAGCCCGCTCCGCCACTACTGCTGCCACCGCCGCCGCCACAACTGGCAAAAAGCACACTGAGCACAACAAGGACGATTAGCTTGTGTGCCATATCAAACCTTCTGACATGCGCCGTTATGCGTCTTGTCATCGCTAGGCGAGCTCATGAAGAACAGTGAGTTCCCGCCATTCGTCACGGCGAGTTGTCGTCGCCCGCCTTGCCGAATGCGGATGATCGCTTGATGATGTGGCCGGGTGCTCTTTGGCCGTAGTCTGCGCTTGGGCCGGGGCAGGCTCGATTGCAGCGCAGGGTGCGCTGACGATTTTCGGAATGGCAATATCGTTATTTTTGGCGAAGCCAAACTCAGTCTTTCATGGCAAGACATCCGATGCGCATGCCTGCCGATCGACGCAATTTGTAGCGTCGGTAGGTAAGGGTGAAATCAGGATCCTGCCAAAAACAGAAAGACCGTCGGCTTCTTTCGGAAGGCCGGCAGCTGGCCGGCAGTGATTGCCTGTTTCGAGGCGCTGGCGGGCTTGGTCATCACCGATAAAATCGTACTGCGCCGTAGCTGCGCGCCAGGCGTCGAATTGGTCAGCTTCAAATGACAACGCCCCGCAGCATTGCGGGGCGTTGTCATTGAGGCGCTGCTACCAACGGCGGCAGTCCGGATTGGGGTATCCCCGAGTTATCCGTTCAAGCGGCAATGATTCGAGATTCAGGCGCTGATGCCGGGAGTTGATGCCACCCCTGCAATTACCCCTTGAAGCAATTCATGAAACTCAAGCCGCTGGCTTTGAGTTTGCCACCTGCGATGGGACTGATTTGGAATATGGGGCAGTAAATGGTGCTGTTAACAGAGGTTCCTTTGTAAGTCCCGGCAACTTTGTAGGTAAGCATGCATTTGTCAGTTTTTGATACGAAGACTTCTTGTTCGGAGACCACGCCGGTTCCAGACGCTTCAATCAGGTTTTGGGAATTGTCGCTGATGAAGCTCGCGCCTTGAGAGTACAAAAATGTATCAAGAGAGCTGACTTGGTTGCATGCCTCAAGAAACACTTCTTTCGACACATTGTTGTCTGTATTTCCGTCGCCCCAGTATCGGTAGACGCCGTTCGCATCCTGGGCGCTTGTTTGGGAAGAGAGCAGCAACAGGGTGCTCAGGAATGCCGTCTTGCGCAGATTGCCAAATCTCATTGTCGATCTCTTCCTTTTGTCTGTGCTTGATTATTGAACGATTGCAAGGTACAAATTTTATCATCAATAGGTTGCAACTAACGATTGATGTTCGTATCTTCAGAATTCCTGTCGCTTGGGGATACCGTTCGGATTGATAGTTTGGTTGGCTTAGAGGTTCGGGGATCCAGTCAGGCAAGGAACAGGAACACTGTTGGCTTCTTTCGGAAGGCCGGCAGCTGGCCGGCAGTGATGGCCTGTTTCCAGGCGCTGGCGGGCTTGGTCATCACCGATTCCGTGGCCAGCGTCAGGTCAGTTGCCACGCACACCAGCGTGCTGCCGGCGCAGTGCGTGGCCAGCGCTTCAAGCATCGCTTCATTGCGGTAGGGCGTCTCGATCAGGAGCTGTGTCTGCTTTTCCTGTTTTGATCGCTGCTCCAGTTGCTTGATCCGCGATGCACGCTCGCCGGCATCGGTCGGCAGGTAGCCGTGGAAGGCAAAGCTTTGCCCGTTCAGTCCGCTGGCCATCAGCGCCAGCAACAAGGACGACGGGCCCACCAGTGGCCTGACCGTGATGCCTTTCTGGTGGGCGAGGCGCACCAGGTCGGCGCCCGGGTCGGCCACGGCTGGTACGCCGGCTTCGGACAGCAGGCCGACATCGTTTCCTTCCAGTAGTGGCGCCAGCAGGGCGGCAAGCTCGGTCGCCGGCGTGTTCACGTTCAGTTCGCTGATGCGTATCGCTTGCAGCACCGTTTGCAGTGGATGGGTCTGTGCGACTTGTTTCAGGAAGGCGCGCGCGGTCTTGGCATTTTCGGCGATGAAGCAGTCGAGGCTGGCGGTGCGCTCGCGGACCGGCGCCGGGATCACGCCGTCGAGCTCGCCGGGGCCGAGCGAATTCGGGATCAGGTACAGGGTGCCGGCCATCAGCGGGGCTCCTGTCCGAAAAAGCCGACGCCGGCCTTGCGCAGCATGCTCGTCAGCGCCACCAGCGGCAGGCCGGTGAGGGCGGTCGGGTCATCGCTGCGCAGGCTTTCGATCAGCGCGATGCCCAGGCCTTCGTTTTTGGCGCTGCCGGCGCAGTCGTACGGTTGCTCGATGTGCAGGTAGGCATCGAGCTCCGCATCCGGCAGCTCGCGCAGGCGCACCACGGTTTGCACGTTCTCGACTTGCAGCACCGGCTCGGCGCCGCGGCTGTCGAGCAGGCACAGCGCGGTATGGAAAATGGTCTCGCGGCCGCGCATTTTTTGCAGCTGGGCCAGTGCGTTCGCATGGCTGCCCGGCTTGCCGATGTGCTCGCCATCCAGGGTTGCCACCTGGTCGGAGCCGATCACCAGCGCCGGGCCTTCTCGCCGGGCGATTTCGGCGGCCTTGGCCCGGGCCAGTCGTAATGCGGTGGCCGGCGGGGTCTCGCCGGGCAAGGGGGTTTCGTCGATGTCGGGCGCGATCGCCTCGAACGGCAGTTGCAAGCGCGATAACAGTTCGCGGCGGTAGGCAGAGCTGGAGGCAAGGATCAGGCGGGGCATGGAAGGCGGGCCGTGGAAGGCAAGACGTGCAGGCGGTTCTTGGCCCCGAGGGGCGAAACCCTGCTATCATAGCTGGTTTTCCGGTATTCCCAGCCGGGTCAGCGGTCCGGCCAGTGGCCGGACCACCCGCCAGACGCCACCCCATGAGCAATACCACGGTCGACAGTATCGAATTTTGCCGCACCGGCGAGTCTCGTACCGGTGCCGTTGCCGTTGCCCGTCTGGGACGGCTGACGAAAGAGCTGGCGGATGCGTCGGGCGAGCTGCAGTGGGCGATAGCTGGTGGTCGCCACGCGCTGGGCTTGCCGCAGCTGACGATGCGGGTGCAGGGCGATGTGAAGCTGGTTTGCCAGCGCTGCCTGGCGCCGTTTGCGCACCATATCGACACCGACACGGTGCTGGTGCTGGCACGCGACGAGGCCGATGCTGACGAGACCGAGGAAAAGCTGGACGACGACAGTATCGATGTGATCGTCGCCGATTCGCGGCAAGACCTGTTGCAGCTGGTCGAGGACGACGCGCTGCTGGCCTTGCCGTTTTCGCCGCGACATGAGGCCTGCCCGGGCGATGCGCCGGAACTGCCGAAAGACAGCCCGCCGTCGCCGTTTTCGGTGCTCAAGGGGCTCAAGAACTAAGTGCCGGAGCGAACGTCTGCCGGACAGGCGCCTCGTTGGCGGCCCGGCTGGCTTGAATCGTTCCGGATTTGGCAAGTAGTGAAGGGGTGGGGAAATCCCATTCCCTTGTGTTAAAATTTTGGATTCACCGAATTAGGAGTACGCCATGGCAGTTCAGCAGAACAAAAAGACCCCGTCGAAGCGCGGTATGCACCGCTCGCACGATTTCCTGACCGCACCGGCCACGGCTATCGAGCCGACGACCGGTGAGACGCACCTGCGTCACCACATCAGCCCGAACGGCTTTTATCGTGGTCGCAAGGTCCTGAAGACCAAGAACGACGAATAAGTCGATTTCACACGGTCTTCGCACAACTCGGCGCAGCAAAGGCAAGCCCAGCGAGCCCTAAGCGCCGTTTTTGCATGCGTACTCAGTGTCACAACGTCATGATCATGCATCCGGGCTGCGATAAGCCTGCCCCGGCACCCTGCCAGAGATCATGACTGTCAAGATCTCCATTGACTGCATGGGCGGCGATCACGGCCCCTCAGTCACTGTACCTGCTTCCGTAGCCTTCGCTCATCGCGAACCCGACGCCCATATGGTGCTGGTCGGGCGCGAGGATGTCGTGCGCGCCGAGCTCAGGAAGCTGGGCGCCGAACACCATCCACGCATCTCCGTTGTCCATGCGACCGAAGTGGTCGAGATGGATGATTCGCTCGAGGTCGCGCTGCGCCGGAAGAAGAATTCCTCGATGCGGGTGGCAATCAGCCTGGTGAAGGCCGGCGATGCACAGGCCTGCGTCTCGGCGGGCAATACCGGCGCGCTGATGGCCGTCTCCCGCTACCTGCTCAAGACCCTGGCCGGCGTCGATCGCCCGGCGATCTGCACCATTCTGCCGAACCAGAAAGATGGCCCCACCTATGTGCTCGACCTCGGCGCCAATGTCGATTGCGAGCCGCTGCACCTGCACCAGTTCGCGCTGATGGGCTCGGCGCTGGTGTCGGCCGTCGAAGGCCATGCGCGCCCGACCGTGGGCCTGCTGAACGTCGGCGAAGAGGACATCAAGGGCAACGAGCTGGTCAAGCAGACCGCCGAGCTGCTGCGCATCGACCATGCAAAGGGCCTGATCAATTTCTACGGCAATGTCGAAGGCAATGACATCTTCGAGGGCACGACCGATATCGTGGTCTGCGACGGCTTCGTCGGCAATGTCACGCTGAAGGCTGCCGAAGGCCTGGGCCGCCTGATCAAGGGCGTGCTGACCAGCGAGCTGAAGAAGGGCTGGATCAACATGCTGGGCGCCATCATCGCCAGCCGTGCGCTCAAGCGCATTTCGCAGCGCCTGAACCCGTCCCGTTACAATGGGGCGAGCCTGCTGGGCTTGCGCGGGCTGGTCTTCAAGAGCCATGGCGGCGAGAATGCCTACGGCTTCGAATGGGCGATCCGTCGCGCGTTCGAGGCAGCCCGACATGATGTCTTGTCGCGCATCGAAACTTCTATCGCGGAACTGATGCCGCAATCGGCGACGGCAACGGTGCCTGAGCCCATCGCATCGGCCGTGATCACGGAAACCAAAACTGCATGAGCACTTATTCCCGCATCGTCGGCACCGGCAGCTGCCTGCCGCCGCACCGCGTGACCAACGCCGAGCTGGCAAAGACGCTGGCCGAAAAAGGATTGGAGACCTCCGACGAATGGATCGTCTCGCGCAGCGGCATCTCCGCTCGCCACTTTGCCGACCCGGGCGTGATGTCGTCCGACCTGGCCGTCACCGCAGCGCAGAACGCCCTGCAGATGGCAGGCCTGCAGCCGAACGACATCGACCTCATCATCCTCGCGACCTCGACGCCGGATTTCCTCGGCGGCTTCCCGAGCACCGCCTGCGTGGTGCAGCAGAAGCTGGGCATCACCAATGAAAGCGCCGCACTCGACGTGCAGGCTGTCTGCAGCGGTTTTGTCTATGCGCTGTCGGTGGCCGACAGCTTCATCAAGTCGGGCATGCACAAGCGCGCGCTGGTGATCGGCGCCGAAGTGTTCTCGCGCATCCTCGATTTCAACGACCGTACCACCTGCGTGCTGTTTGGCGACGGCGCCGGCGCGGTCGTGCTGGCCGCCTCGGACGAGCCGGGCATCCTGGCCTCGCGCCTGCATGCCGACGGCCGTCATACCGACATTCTCTGCGTACCGGGCAATGTGGCCGGCGGTGCCGTGGCCGGTAGCGCCTTCCTGACCATGGACGGGCAGGCCGTCTTCAAGCTCGCCGTCTCGGTGCTGGAAAAGGTGGCCCATGAAGCGCTGGCTGCGGCCGGCATGCAGTCGTCGCAGATCGACTGGCTGATTCCGCACCAGGCCAATATCCGCATCATGCAGGGCACCGCGAAAAAGCTGGGCCTGCCGCTGGAGAAGATGGTGGTCACCGTCGACCAGCACGGCAATACCTCGGCCGCGTCGATCCCGCTGGCGCTCGACGTCGCGATGCGCGACGGCCGCGTCAAGCCGGGCCAGCACCTGATGATGGAAGGCGTCGGCGGCGGCTTCACCTGGGGCGCGGTGCTGGCGCGGGTCTGACCCGGACCGCAGCCGCTGCACCGTCCGCCAACGCCTTATCGTCAAGCACGCGCAGGCACCCCGGTCATCCGCAAGCCCACTGACATCAACCGACTACATCGATAACACCATGAGCTCACTCGCATTTGTCTTCCCCGGCCAGGGTTCGCAGGCGATCGGCATGCTGAACGGCTTTGCCGTCAACGCCGTCGTGGCCGACACCCTGGCTGAAGCCTCGGACGCGCTGAAAGTCGATCTCGCAAAAATGATCGCCGAGGGCCCCAAGGAGGACCTCGACCTGACGACCAATACCCAGCCGGTGATGCTGGCCTGCGCGGTCGCGTTCTACCGCGCATGGATCGCCGCCGGCGGCGCCACCCCGGCGCTGGTCGCCGGCCACAGCCTGGGCGAGTACTCGGCGCTGGTGGCGGCCGGCGTGATCGATTTCAAGGACGCCGTGCCGCTGGTGCGCTTTCGCGCGCAGGCCATGCAGGAGGCGGTGCCGGTCGGGCAGGGCGGCATGGCCGCCATCCTCGGCCTGTCGGATGACGACGTGCGCGCCGCCTGTGCCGAAGCGGCGCAGGGCGAGATTGTCGAGCCGGTCAATTTCAATGCGCCCGCCCAGGTCGTGATCGCGGGCCACAAGGCCGCTGTCGAGCGCGCCTGCGAAGCGGCCAAGGCCAGGGGCGCCAAGCGCGCGCTGCCGCTGCCGGTGTCGGCGCCTTTCCACTCGTCGCTGCTCAAGCCGGCCTCGGATCGCCTGCGCGACTACCTGGCCGGCGTGAATTTCCATGCGCCGAAAATCGAGCTGATCAACAACGTCGATGTCGCGATCGTCAGCGACCCGGCCGCGATCCGCGATGCGCTGGTGCGCCAGGCCGCCAGCCCGGTGCGCTGGGTGGAGTCGGTCAACAAGATGGCGGCGATGGGCATCACCCGGGTCGTCGAATGCGGTCCGGGCAAGGTGCTGACGGGCCTCGTGAAACGTATCAATGGCGAACTGACAGGCGAGGCCATCGTGGACCAGGCCTCGCTCGACGCCGCATTGGAGGCAGGCAAGTGATGAATTGCGGATCCAGTCTGGAAAAACAAGTCGCGCTGGTGACCGGCGCATCGCGCGGCATCGGCCGTGCCATCGCCGTCGAACTCGCCAAGCGCGGCGCGACCG
>JACCDY010657612.1_pt1 | contig 11743 bp, 9 predicted proteins | sample 7446391 | NCBI WGS metagenome assembly JACCDY01 (sample SAMN15323451, study PRJNA562643) | freshwater metagenome | isolation source: river surface water | place: USA:Blue River Watershed | collected 2017-08-18
GGCTAAGTAGACCAAATAGTTTGAACTTCTTAAGAGATGACAGGGCGGAATTCTCGCGCACTGACATGCGCATCATCACACCCTCGCGCTGGCGGTCAGCCGGCATCAGCGCAGCCTTACCGTTTAGCTGGTGTGCAGTTTTTACTTCGCCATTAATTTCAATCGAACCGGTAAATTCGGCCTGACCTGAAAGCGCCTTCAAGAGTTGAGACTGGCCATTGCCTACAACACCGGCAATACCAATGATCTGACCTGGGTAAGCCTCAATGTTGATATCGGTGAAGCCGTTGCCGCTGAGCCCCTTGACCACCAGGTTGGGCTTTGCCCCCGCAGGTTTCTTATGCTTCGGCGGGAAAGTTGAGTCAAGTTCGCGACCGATAATCTGCGCCAAGAGTTCGGCATCGGTAATTTTGTCGATCGGTGAGGTTGCCATCAGGTGACCGTCGCGAAGCACGGTAACGATGTCGGCCAACTCACGAACTTCTGCAAGTCGGTGAGTGATGTAAATTACGGCGGTGCCGTTTGCGATTTCTTTAGCGACCAGCTGGAACAAAAGTTCAACAGAGTCCTGGCCAAGTGCAGCGGTAGGTTCATCTAGAACCAAAATCTTTGGTGAGGTTGCCAATGCCTTGGCAATCTCAAGCAGGTGTTTCTGGGCAATTGAAAGATCTTCAACGCGAAGCTTGAGTGATATTTTTAGCCCCACTCGGGCAAGTAGTTCCGCACCAACTTTTTGCGCGGACTTTCCTTTGAAAATGCTGCTCGGTAGAGCAACCTGAAGATTTTCTAGGACCGTAAGGTCCTTAAGAACGGCTGGGTGCTGGTGCACAATCGCAATTCCCAGTTGATTGGCCAGGGTTGGAGTAAGTGCGTCGTAACGCTCACCGTGAACAAGAAGATCTCCTGCAGATGGTGCCACGGTTCCTGACGCAACGTTCATCAGGGTTGATTTGCCAGCGCCGTTTTCACCCAGTAGCGCGTGGACTTCACCGGCTTTGATCTGAAGGGTGACATCGGTTAGGGCTGCGACACCCGAGTAATTCTTCGAGATGCCACGCAGTTCCATAACCACGTTCTTTGATTTACTCTGAGCCACTCTGCTTCTCCTGGTAGTTCTGTGTCTTTAGGTGGTTACTGGGCCGACTTATTGCTAAGCCGGCCCAGTAGCCATTACTTCATTTTGAAACTATTACTTCAGTAGCTTCTGCTGTTCCACACCACTCATCTGAGCAGATAGGAATGTGAAGTCAGCAATCTTTCGGTTGCACTGAACACCCTGAGGCTTTGCAGTCTCTGAGTCCTCGAACACCGGTGACTTGAAGCGAGTAGCGGCTGGAATCTTTCCACCGGTTGCGCGAGCAACAGCGTGCTGTACAGCAAGACGCACGTGGTCGTTACCAGTTGCAACGGTCATCAACTTGAAGTCCTCGTTACCCTTCTTGTTTACGTTGTCCAAGTAGTAGCAACCAAGGATGTTTCCATCAGAGGTAGCTAGCGCTGGGATTGAACGACCGCTCTTTGCGAATTCACCAAGTGATGAAACCATAACTGGACCAAAGTCCGAAACGATTACGTCAATTTTTGGGTACTTCGCGATAGCTGCGGTTAGAACCTTCTGAGTTTGTGCGCCATCCCAGTTTGTAACCTCGAATGGTGACTCACCAATGAACTTGTAGCTTGAAGAGGTAAGAATTGACTTCATACCCTTTAGCTCGTCTAGACCCTGGCTGTTTCCGGCAGGACCTGACAAGAACAGAATGTTAGCGCCGCTAGGGAAGTTCTTCTTAATCCAAGTTCCCCAGTTCTTACCATCGTTCACAAAGTCGCCACCAATCCAGATGTCGAAGTCTTTACCAGCCACACCAGATGGGTCAACGCGGTAAGGAACAGTCTTTACTCCAGCCTTGTATGCAGCGCGTAGAGCAGGCAGCATTGCCTTACCAGCGTCTGGGAATACAACTAGAGCCTTTACACCCTTGGCAACCATGCCCTTGATGTCAGAAATTGCCTTGGTGGTGTTTCCCTGACCATCTGCGTAAAGCAACTTGGTAACGCTCTTACACTTTTTGATCTCGTCACGAGCGGCAGCAGTAGTTACTAGACGCCAGTTGTTTCCACCAAAACCATCGGTTAGACCCATGGTGATCTTCTTTGGGCCACACCATGAAGGTGTTGCCGCGTTCGCTGCCCCGCTGGTGAAACCAGTGAAAAGCAGAGATGCTACAGCCGCAGCAGAAATTGCCGCAGCCAGTTTACGACGACGAATCATCTTTGTTTCCTCCATCTAACTGCGTGACATCTCTGTCGCGCATCTTTTAACCCCTAAGCCGAAGGCAAAGAAGCTTGGTTCTGCCCGCGACTATTCGTCGACAGGAGTCTGTTGAGAACTGCTCGCACTCGCGACCAGTCCACTGTGTAAATTGCAACACCAATGGCTAGTGCTGCCGCCTGCACCAGGGTGCGAACCGCAAAGCTCACACCCAGTGCCAAAACAAATTGATCAAGCTGTGAAAGGAACACAGCTGCAAGTACGGTTGCGGTTGGTAGTCCACGACCACCAAGTAGTGATGTTCCACCAAGAACAACTACAGCAACCGAAGGCAAAAGATACGCCTCACCCATGAAGCCGTTTGGCTCAGAGATGACTCCTGCGATTAGAACGCCGGCTAGGCAGTAGAGCAACTGTGCCCAAACGTACGCAGATGCCTGGTGAGTTCTGACTCGTAATCCAGAAGTTGCGGCAGTTGCCGGGCTTGCACCAATTGCCTCAAAGCGACGACCCGCCACTGATCTGCGCAATAGCAAAATAATTAGTAGCAAGGTCGCTAGAGCAAAGAAAACCGAGTTTGGAATACCAAAAGAAATTCCACTGACAACTTCCATCAGAAGTGGAGTGGTGCTGCGTGGAATACCTTGCGAGATCAGCATCACGAAGCCGTACAGCAAAGCATTTGTGCCAAGTGTTGCGATGATTGGGTTCAGCTTTAGGAAACCAATTAGGAATCCGTTCAAGATTCCAGTTCCAAGTGCAGCCGCAAACGCAATGAACAAAGCTGGAACAAGTTTGCTGTTGTCGCCATCAGGAATTGCTGTGGCAATCACAGCGGCCAATGAAACCGCGCCAGGAACTGAAAGGTCGATTCCCGCCTGTTGAATTACCAACATCTGACCAAGTCCGGCAATTGCCAGAATCGATGCGAACGGAACCATGCTGCCAAGTGGACCGGCGGAAACGCTGGTTGGAGCGATGACTGCGCAGAGCACGAACAAAACAATGGTCGACACCAAAACAGTCATTAGACCTTTTGAAATCTGAAAGCGTGGACCCTTAGAAAGAGTTGCCGCACCTGTCTGTGCCATCTGTACTCCTGTTGCTTTGTTGCAGTTCCATGTGCCGGAACTGTGTTGAGTCTTACTTTATGAAATGAAAAGAGCGTTTAGGTACACTTACGATAACGATTAAGCGACACTTTCGTTACAAAGTCCAAAATCAGCCCAAAAAATGCCTGATTTTCGGGCTTTTTTGGCTTTTTTACTGGGTTCTGGGGGTGCCAAAAAGCTGTTCCATATCGTTATTTTCCTCAGGATTCAAAGTTAATAAATACTGGTATCGTTCATCTCAAGTGAACACCCGTATGAAATGGAGACACTAGTAAATGAGCACAAATTCAGGCCGTCGGGCACTCGTCGTGGGTGTAACCGGAATCTCAGGCCAGGTAATCGCAAAGCAACTTTTGAAGGATGGCTGGGATGTTTACGGCCTATCTCGCCGAACAGAGGGCCTACCGGCCGGAGTGCACCACATCAAAGCTGACTTGCTCAATGCCGAGGAAGTAAAGAACTCGCTCTCCGGGCTAAAGCCAGAGATCGTATTTATGACAGCTTGGATCAAGAAGGATTCCGAAGCCGAAAACATTGAGGTAAACGGTGCAACCATTCGCAACCTGCTTGCTGGTTTGAAACCAGATGGCGGCGTTCGTCACGTGGCCCTGCAGACCGGCCTCAAGCACTACCTTGGTCCGTTCGACAACTATGCCAATGCAGTTATGGCAGAAACACCTTTCCACGAAGACGAGCCGAGACTTGACGTTCCAAACTTCTACTACACCCAAGAAGACGAACTGTTCGCTGCGGCAAAGGAACAGGGTTTCACCTGGAGCGTTCACCGTTCACACACCATCTTTGGCTACGCGGTAGACAACGCCATGAACATGGTGTTGACACTTTCTGTTTACGCAGAAATTCAGAAAGCTTTGGGAAAGCCATTTATCTACCCAGGTTCAACCCAGTCTTGGAACGGTGTGGTTGACGTCACCGATGCCGACCTGCTTGGCGAACAACTCATCTGGGCGGCAACGCACAAAGAGGGTGAGAACGAGGCATTCAACATCGCAAACGGAGACACCTTCCGTTGGCGCTGGTTGTGGCCACAGATTGCAGAACACTTTGGTCTACCTTACGAGGGACCAAAAGAATCGCACTTCCAGCCACTCGAAGAACAAATGAAAGATGCCGGTCCTGTCTGGGAAGAAATTGCCAAGAAGCACAACCTTGCAGTTTCAGATGTGACCAAGCTTGCTTCATGGTGGCACAGTGACAGCGACCTAGGTCGTCAGATCGAATGCTTCACCGATATGACAAAGTCACGCGAGGCTGGTTTCTTAAACTTCCGTTCAAGCCCAAAGAGCTTCTTCTCAAACGTTGAAGCTTACCGAAACGCAAACATTCTTCCAAAGAAGTAAATCTCAGCAGTTCCTTCCTTTCCTAAAAAGAAAAGTGGGGCTGTCCTTTCGGACAGCCCCACTTTTTTGTTCTGAATCTTTACTAGATACTTGCGTTGAACTCGATGTGAGCCTTGATGTTGTTCATTGGGTGTTGCGCCGCATCAACAGCACCCAGTGCATCATCAACTGAGAACCTTGCTGTCACCAATGGTGACAGATCAATATTCTTTGTAGACATAAAGCGAATCGTTTCCTCCCATACACCCGGTGATCCGATTGATCCGGTGATGGTTAGCTCTTTTGACTGAATCAAACCGAGTTGAGCCGGTGCTGACTTGCCCACGTCAATGCCAATGTATGCAACGCGACCCTTGAAACCTGCAAGCTCAAGCGCGGTTGCCATTACATCCGGGCGACCAGTTGCTTCGACTACAACGTTTGCTCCACGGCCATCGGTGTCTTTGGCTAGTACGTCTTTGATTTCATCCGGGCCGCAAACAATATCTGCACCAAGTTCACGCGCCGCATTCTGACGGAAGTCGACTGGCTCGACCACGATTGTGCGTGCACCAAGTGCTTTTGATGCAGCAGTAACCGCAAGGCCAATCGGCCCGGCACCAAGCACAACCAGAGTGTCACTTGCGTTCACGTTTCCCACGCGCATCAGTGCGTAGTAGGCAACGCTGAACGGCTCAACGAGTGCGCCGTTGTTCCAAGAAATATTGTTTGGGATCTTGTGTAACCAAGAAGCCTTCGTGATGAAGAATTCTGCGGCGGCACCGCTGATTGAGAAGCCAAAGTGATCATCACCAATCACACAGTCACCAACTACGTGATCACCTTTCTTGAAGTTGGTCACCTTGGCACCAACCTTCATCACTTCACCGGACCACTCGTGGCCAGGAATAATTGGGTAACTGAATGGAATGATGTAGCGTCCCTCAAGCAACTCAATGTCTGAGTGGCAAACGCCAACAGCACGAGATGCAATCAGTACTTCATCATCCGCGATGTCAGGAACTGAAAGTTCGTTGACCTCTGCCTTACCCTCTGAAACAAATTGAAGAGCCTTCATGATTAGTGTCCTCTTACTAGTACTTTGGTTTCGGTTCCGGTTGGTGATACAAGTTCTTCGAAGCCCTTTGAAACGATGTCGTCCATGTTGATCTTTGAACTAACGACTTTTTCAACCGGCAGTCCGCGACGACCAATAAGGTCAATGATGCGTGGCCAGTCAGTCACCGGGTAGCACCAGGTTCCGGTGTAGGTGATCTCGCGCTCTGACAGCTCCATTGGCTCAAGCGATGCTGGCTTGGTGTGCAAACCAGTCTGCACAACATATCCGCCTGAACGAACTGACTTGATTGCTGTTTGAAGTGCTCTCTCGTTGCCTGAACACTCAATGACCGCATCAACACCGATTCCTCCGGTGGCATCTTTCAATGCAGCGCTTACATCATCCTTGGTTGGGTCAAGCAGTGTTGCAACACCCAGGTCGTTCATCATCTTCTGACGGTTTGGGTTTAATTCTGAAACGTAGACGCGAGCGCCAAGGTTTTCTGCATAAAGTGCAGCAAGAGCACCGATAGGACCTGCTCCGGTAATAAGAATTGTGTCGCCTGGGCGAACGTTGCCGCGGTCAACACCGTAGGCAGCTACCGCTGTTGGCTCAACTAGTGCACCAGCAACATCTGAAACAGCATCGTGCAACTTGAAGACGTTTGCAGCAGGAACAACTGCCTGCTCGGCAATGCCGCCCCATTCACAGCTCAAGCCAATGCACGCCATTGAGGTACACAGGTGGTTATCGCCGCGTGAACAGAAGTAACAAACCCCACATGACAAAAGTGGCATCGCTGAAACGCGGTCGCCGACCTTTACGTTGGTCACGCCTTTACCCACCTCAAGAACCTCAGCACTGAACTCGTGACCAAGAATCTGCGGCAGGATTGAGCCGTTTAGCTTGTGTGGCTTTGAAGGAATAACGATCGGCCCCATGGCGTACTCGTGCACATCGGTGCCACAGATTCCGCACCAGAAGGGCTTAAGTCTTACCTCGCCTGGGCCCACGTTTTGCGGCTCGGCCACATTTTCAACACGGATATCCTTTGCTCCGTAAAAGATCGCTGCCTTCATGATTGCTCCTTTATTACTGTCTTTTAGAGTGATGGATCGAAAAGCACTTTGCCCTGGATCTTGCCAGCGCCTAGTAGTTCAAGCTGCGCGCTGATTTCTGAAAGCGGGTAGACACCCTCAATCAACTCTTCAGCAAGAGTGGTTGTTCCCAAGATTTCAAGTGCCGGGGCCAGATCCTGGTCGCAAACATGGGCCAAGGTGGTCTGTATGTTGATTTCGCTGAGCACAATCTTGTAGACATCTAGCTCTGGCTTTACGCTTGGCAAACCCACCTGCAAAATGTTTCCGCCGCGCTTAACCAGGTTGATAGCAAACGGAAGCTGACCCGGTGCGCCACTGGCTTCGATTACAACATCGATACCCGCCTCGCCAAAAATCTTCTTGATGTCCGATTCGGCATTATCGCCAACCTCAACCACGTGATGGGCACCTAGGCGAGATGCTCGTTCCAAGCGGCTGCCACCAAAGTCCATAACCGTCACTTCTGCATTGAATAGTTTTTTCAGACCGGCAAGAACGAAAGTGCCGATTGCTCCGGCACCGATTAGAAGTACCTTGTCACCATCGCGAACACCCGAGCGACGAGCTGCGTGCAAACCAACAGCGAGTGGTTGTGCGATACCTGCGGCGTCCAAACTCAAACCAGCTGGCACCGGAACCAATGTGCTGGTAGGTACTGCTACGTACTCTGCCATTCCGCCATCGCGGTTCAATCCAAGGGTTACATATTTTTCGCACAGGTTGGTGCGCATCTCTTTGCAACGCTTGCACTGTCCGCAAGAAATACCAGCACCCGATGCAACGATGTCGCCAACTTTGAAACCACCTGAGCCATCGGTTGTGGCTGCAACCTCTCCGATGAATTCGTGGCCGAGAATCATTGGGCCGTGATGACCTGAAATTGGGTGCTTCGTCTGAGTCGGAAACATTTTTGGTCCCGACTTGTATTCAGATGCATCGGTGCCGCACATTCCTGAGCGTAAAACCTTAAGTAGGACTTCACCGGCTATCGGTGTTGGCAGCTCTCGCTCTTCAATTCTTACGTCACCACTTGCGTAGTAAACGGCGGCCTTCATTGATGTGGACATGAATTTATTTTCCGCCGCGACCTTCAACAGTGTTCAAGTGTGACTGTGAGTCACGCTGCAGAGGCAACGGTCCACCAACTGAGTAGTAACGCTGACCAGCAACTAGAAGATCTTCCGCAGGGAACTTTGTAATTACCTGGCAGCCAGTTGCGGTAACAACAACTTCCTCTTCAATGCGAGCAGCACCCCAGCCATCAGCTGATGGCCAATATGTCTCAAGGGCAAAGACCATGCCTTCTTTAAGTTCTTCTGGATGATCAAATGAAACCAAACGAGAGAAGATTGGCTTTTCCCAAATCGATAGACCAACGCCGTGGCCATACTGCAGCGCGAACGCTGCTTCTTCGTTTGCGAAACCAAACTCTTCTGCCTTAGGCCAAACCGCAACGATGTCTGCTGTTGTTGCACCCGGACGTACCAGCGCAATTGCACGGTCCATGTATTCGCGAGCGCGCTTGTAGGCGTCGTGCTGAGCGCTGCTTGCAGAACCAACCGCAAAGGTGCGGTAGTAGCAAGTGCGGTAACCCTGGTAGCTGTGCAAAATATCGAAGAACGCTGGGTCACCCGGACGAATCAAGCGGTCTGAGTAAACATGTGGGTGCGGCGAGCAGCGCTCACCCGAGATAGCGTTTACCCCTTCTACATACTCAGAACCTAGATCGTAAAGCACCTTTGAAACAAGGCCAACAGCCTCGTTCTCTTTCACTCCTGGGCGCAGGAACTCGTAGAGCTTTTCGTATGCGGCATCAACCATCGATGCTGCCTGAGTAAGTAGACCAATTTCTTCACCGGTCTTGATAGCACGAGCGTTCAAGAAGATTTGCTGACCATCAACTACGGTGATGCCTGCGCGCTGCAGGGCAAACAAAATTGGCAGCTCAACGATGTCAATTCCAAGTGGCTCATTGAGCAAGCCAAACTTTTCAAGTTCGCGCTTAATCTTTGAAGCAACTTCATCGGCAATACCAGCATCGGGGTTGAATGCACCGCGAAGAGTTGAGATACCTGCACGTGCACCAGATTCAGCGCGAGGCTTTACTGCACCGTGGTGTGGAGCGTGCGGATCAGCATCTGCTTCGGCGGTGGTGGTGTCTAGCCACGGGTTGTAAAGCTTGTGGTGCTTGGCGGCTGAACCAAAGTCCCAAACGATTGGATCGGAGTTACGAGTGACAAGTGCAAAACGAATTGCCTTGTCAATCGCCCAGGTACCAATGTGAGTTGATGACATGTAGCGAATGTTGGCAAAGTCAAAAGCTAGCAGTGCGCCAACGTCTGACTTGTTCAGCTCGCGCTTTAGATTCGCAAGACGATCGGTGCGCAGCTTGTCAAAATCCAGACGCTGTTCCCAGTCAACCTGGTTGGTGCCAAATGTTGCAGTTGTCATGATGTGCCTTTCGCTACTGACTCTGGTTAAACCAGAATCATTCCGCCGTCAATTGCCATGGTTTGGCCAGTTACGTAATCTGAATCGCTGCTTGCAAGGAACAAGGCAGTTGGAACTATGTCTTCTGGTTGTGCTGCGCGACCCACAAGAATTCCTGATGCCATCGAATCGAATCCCGAATCGCCTTCACCAATTTCTTCAAGGTCTTTGTCTAGCTTTAGCCAAAGTGGTGTGTCAACAACACCTGGTGAAAAAGCGTTCACTGTGATCTTGTGTTCTGCAAGTGCACGAGCTGCCGCCTGAGTAATTGAAATCACCGCAGCTTTTGAAGCGCTGTAAGGAGCGAAACTTGAGAAGCCTTGGCGACCGGCAATCGATGCCGTGTTGACAACTTTGCCTCCGCTACCTTGGCGGATGTATTGCTTGGCTGCTTCCTGTGTTCCAACAAAAACAGCTAGAGCATTGACACTCATGATTGCGTTGAAGTTTTCTTCGGTGACATCCAGAAATTTCATCGGCTTGTTGAAGCCGGCGTTGTTGAAATAGCAATCCAACTTGCCAAAAGTCTTTACGGCCAGTTCGATTCCAGCTGCAACTGATGCACGCTTGGTTACATCTACTTGGGCAGCAATCGCCTTACCGCCGGCACTGATGATTTCGTCGGCTGTCTTCTGGGCCGACTCTAGGTTTAGGTCGGCAATCACTACATTGGCGCCCTCAGCAGCCAAGCCCATCGAGATACCCTTGCCAATTCCTGATGCACCACCGGTGATAATCACGGTGCGATCAGCCATTCTGGATCCCATCATGTCCTCCTCGACATGTTGCCCCGGTTTGGGGCTTTTTCAGTGTGTTTAGTCTAGATGAACAAATAATCCATCGACAACAAACCAAAAATCCAAAATTTCCTCATTTCCGAGTCAATTTTTGACCAAAAACACCGTGAATACTGGGCTGTAGCGGTGATAGGCCAAATTCAACCTCGGAAACGTTTTCAAACCGTTATGTCCGGCCTGTCTGAACACTTTGGGCATGGTGTTGACTGTGAGTGTAAATCGGCAAGAAAGGATCCAAGCCATGTCATTCACCGTTAAAGGGGTACACCACTTCGGCATCACCGTTCGCGACATGAAAAGGTCGTTCGAGTGGTACACCAAGATGTTTGGACTGCAGCCTGGGCCGGTAAACCACGGCGAAGGCAAAGAACTCTCTGATGCTGTTCAGGTTGAGGGCACCGAGCTTTCCTTCTCAATGATTGACATCGGAGGCACCCGGATTGAGTTCCTGGAGTACCACAACCCTCCAGGCAAAGACTTCACGCTCAAGAATGGAGATGTTGGCGCTACCCACATTTGCCTACAGATTGATGACATGGATGTGGCATATGCCACTCTCCTGGAGCGCGGTGCTATTTTCAACGCTCCACCGGTAACCCTCACCGATGGCGACTTGGCCGGTTCACGTTGGGCTTACCTGCGAGACCCAGATGGCATTCAGTTGGAAATTTGGGCAAGCCCAAAGTAATTAGCTGCGGCTAACGCGAACCATTTCTTCGCGCTCAACAACTTTCACGCGTTCACGTTCAATTGGTGAAGTATCGGCTGCACCAAGAGCAATCTCGTGTTCATTCAACTTCAACCAGCCAGACCAATCGGTGTATTCAACACCGCGTTCAATCAACTTGGTGAGAACGCTTTCTTGAGTTGGGTCTACCAGGGTTTCGATATCTGAGACCAGGTTCGCAATTGTCTCCATGGCATCTGACTTGGTGTGGCCGATTAGACCAACCGGTCCACGCTTGATCCAGCCGGTCGCGTACATGCCAACAACACGCTTTCCGTGTTCGTCAACAACACGACCACCATCGTTGCGAATCACGCCGTACTTTTCATCGAATGGAATTCCTGGCAACTCTGATCCAAAGTAACCAATCGCGCGATACACGGCCTGCACGTCATAGTTTCGGAATTCCCCAGTATTTGAAATCGCCCCTGCACCAGCATCAGCTGTGCGCTCAAACTTCATGCCAGAAACTTTTCCGTCAGTGCCAACGATTTCAACCGGCTTGTGCCAGAAGTGCAGGTGCAAACGACGCGGAGCGCCAGTTAGTTCGCGGGTTCTCCACTCGTTCATTAAGCGAGCCATCACCTTGTGCTGATTGGTAATTCCTTCGGCGTCTTCATCGAACCAAGAATCTTTTCCAGGTAGCGGTGCAAAATCTTCCTCGTAAACCACGATGTCAACATTTTCAACTTCACCAAGTTCGCGAAGCTCTATCGGTGTGAATTTGATGCTTGCTGGACCGCGGCGACCAAACACGTGCACATCGGTAACCGGTGACTGCTTCAAGCCCTCATAAACGTTGGCCGGAATGTCTGTGCTCAGCATGTCATCTGGCAGCTTTGATAATA
>JACCDY010042905.1_pt1 | contig 11740 bp, 14 predicted proteins | sample 7446391 | NCBI WGS metagenome assembly JACCDY01 (sample SAMN15323451, study PRJNA562643) | freshwater metagenome | isolation source: river surface water | place: USA:Blue River Watershed | collected 2017-08-18
ATTCCATTATTAATAATACTATTAGTATTATTAGTAATTTTATATAATATTTCATATAAGATTCCGAAGATTGCATATTCTTATTGGGATAAGAATACTCCACCGATTATTGAACGAATAATTGAAGAACGTCGTCAAACAATGCCTGATTGGAAGATTATTCTTTTAACGGATGAAACATTGGGAAACTATATTAACTTATCTTCCAAACCTGCTGGTTATGAGAAGTTGAAGCCACAACATCAGGCCGATTGGATTCGTCTAAAACTTTTAGAGAAGTATGGAGGGTTATGGCTTGATTCAAGTATTATTATAAATGATGGAAGTGCTATTAATGAGATTTATCGCGAGGCCTGTAAAAGTCGTGTAGAGGTTGTAGCTTTTAGTATGAATAAACCGGTACCAGAAAAATACATTGAGAATTGGTTTATTATGGCACCAGTAGGAAGTAGTCTCATAAAAAAATGGCTCGTGGAATACGAAAAGGCAATTAGTATGGGTTTCTTGGAATATAGGGATAATGTTGAGAAGATGAAGATTCCAATTAGTAATGATATTTACGCCAAAGAACATAAGTCAGTTTACTTAACACAACATGCATGTTTACAAGTTGTCTTATCCGATCAAAAAGCGAAGGTACTTTTATATCCAGCGGAGCGAAATATGTTCAAAGTACAAGAGACCTGTAAATGGAAGTATAAATGTATTATTGATACAATATCAAATGATCCACAAGTTAATGAACTACCGTTTATTAAGTTGAGGGGTGGTGAGAAGACAATTGATTATGAGAAGTATTTTGCCCGTGCTCGTGTCGCGTAACGATGAAATGACATAACATGTCGTGGTTGTGATAGAGCCCATCGTTCATGGGGTTTATAGTTCCAAGGTTCTTTAATTGGTACGCACCATCTCGGGTGCGGTCGAAGAAGTTGGCTAATCCGGAAGCCATGACGTTCATACCAGGCAATGAGCCGTGGATCATTAATTGGTGTCAAATAACAAGAAGTCATTGTACGAAGAATTGCATTTAGAAGAAGTGAACCAGTGCCATTTCCTCTAAATGTCTTTGCAATAGCTAAAAAATATAGCTTAGAACCGGAAACTAAACCGAATCCGATCAGCGTGCCCCTATAAAATAGGCCCATGCTGGATCGCTGATTTCGGTTACGCCAGGCAGCGAAGAAATCGGGATCATCATGAAGATCAAATGTATCATAAAAAATACTTTTGACCTCCTTATAATGATGTAACTTTAAAGGTCTCACACTGTATTTATTCCGAGTGCCCATTTTATCATTATACTATTAGTGGAGATTTTTTATTTTATGAATCTCTATAAACGAGATAATAACCAGTGTGATGTGCATGATTGGCTTCATCATAAAGATTTGAAATACATTCCATTAATACATACCATGCAATCTCCTTTACCCTAAGTGATATATTTTCAAATAGTTGGTTATTTGCACATGATGATAAATCATTTAAAATGTTTTCCTGACTATTAGTTGGATACCATTCTTCATCATTTCTGTCAAAATATTCATATCGCAATGGTTCTTGATAGATATCCACATCAATTGTATATGAAATCTTTTCAAGCTTATATAGTAAATTCTTCTTCTTCCATTTGAAGAAGTAATAACTATTGTAAATTTCATCATTTTTAATTTTCATGTCATTACTTTGTAGTTTTTCAATAATTACATTCACTTGATCAGTATAATTTGTAATTGTCTTATTAAAATTTTCTTGTACAAATGTATTATAATAATTTTGTTCCTCTTCAGATAAATCAGTAATATTAAATTGTATACCGTTAATATTTAAATGTTGTGGAACATCTTGAACTAATTGTTCTTTAAAGTTAGACACACATGATAGCATTTCTTGAACTTGTCTATTAATCTTTTCTTGATCAGGATCCATTTGTATTTTTTCAGCTGGTATTGTTAATTATGATAAAAAAAATCAATTTTTTTCCAAATTAAGAATAATCATTAACATTTACACGGCATATAAATATATCTTTATAAGAAATATTTATAAACTCTTTATCAACTACAATATGAATATTTAATCGAGCATTTTGTTTAATGAAATCATTTATGGGTGCTGCTAATTCATCATGAGCACTTCTAACGATTCTTGCTAAATAGGGTAAGCCTGACGCCATGAAGAAACCTAATTGAAATATACCTGGATCCATTGTTTAGAATTTAATTGTGATTGCCACATTATCAACTTTTAGGGGTGATTAGATGTTCATGCTCATGATATTCCCTACAGGTTGTGCTTTACGTCTGCGTCCACCGCCACGACGGCTCTCGGCCATGGAGCCGATCTCCTCGCTGACAATGGACTGGATCTCGGAAACAGCACTCACTGCCGGTTGTTGAACATCAGCGGCACCACTACTGAATCCAGGAGGACCACCATTCATCATAACATTACCAGAGGGACTTGTACCACTACCGAAAGGATTGAACATGGGTTCAGATTCCTGGCGACGAGCCTCCTCGAATGTCTTCAGAATATCATCAACTCCTGAAGGTCCCTTCATCTCACGCCGCGGAGCCTTAGTTGGTTCCTGTGCTGCGTATCCCTGGGGAACCTGAGGCGGCATCTGTCCCTCTGGTCTGGATGAGCCATAGAACATACCTGTAGGTGCCATGGGCGCAGTAGGAGGATTGGGAGGGGATTGGTAGAACTCAGGACCAGGAGTACCAGGCATGGCGGCATTCATAAAGTTACCGAAACCAGGGCCAACCTGAGCCGCCGCAGCAGCGGCGAATTGACGCTGAAGACCAGGATTTTGACTGAAGATATCATTCATAGAAGGCATCTTAGATCGGAAGAAACTGTTAGACATGTGGAACATGAAACCAGATCCAGCCAACATCATCAGAAGACGGGCCTCAGGGGGCATTGATCCCTTACCCTTGTACTTGTCATACAGTTCTTCAAAGACCTCATCGAAATCTTCGATGTTTTCATGAACAGACTCGGACCAACCTTTGAGCTGAACATCAAATGGATCGAACTTCTCATTGAGGAGTTCAACACCAGTAACAAGACCCATCATCATTTGACGCTGAAACTTAATAGAAGTCTCGAGTTGACGAGCATCAACAAGACGATTGTACTCAGTCTTGATCTCATCAAGAGCGTCATTCATTGTAAAACGACGACTGACAGGATAACCCTTCTGTTCAAGACGTTGTAGCTTATTGATCATATCAGACTTCTCCTTTCGCTCGAGTTCAGGATCAGATAGGGATCGAGGTGCATCATCAATGCTGGCATTCCATGAGTTGTTAGCAGGTGCAGCAGGAATACCTGAAGGGACACCACCTGATCCAAAAATATCAGCACCAGTATTATCACGACTAATACTAATAGAGGGATGTCCACTGGGACGTGGAGCAAGAGGATCATCGAGATTAATATCAAGGGAAGTAGCCTCAAGAGGTTCAAGAATTTCAATACCACCACCGCCACCACCAAGGTCAAAATTAACTGACTTAGGCGCTGATGGTGCCGGAGAAACCTTAGTATTAGCTAATAGACTTGCTCCGAGATCATCACCAAGTTCACTTAGGTTAATAACAGTACCAAAATCATCGCCGGCAGGAATATCATCCAGACCGCCACTCACGAAATCCCGCATGTCATTCAATGATACACTCATTTATCTTTGAATCTCACTGGTTTTTTAGGTGTTGTATTAGGCGCAGTTAAAAAATGGCTTTTTCCAAAGCCTAACTACTTACCAGGTTTCTCAGGTGACTTAATATGACGTTCATGTGACTTAACCTTTACAGTTCGAGGCACACCACCACCAGGATTAATCGTACGATCAAAACTCTTCACCTTAATTGTCGGCATTTTAATAGTCTTAAAAGGTACATGATTTTTTCAATTTTTTTATAAATATGATGCGATTTCAATTCCAAGATTTTTAGCAGCCTGTAAAGCATCACGAAAACGGACTTTTGCTTGGCCTTTCATATATTTTTCGGCCTCTTGCAGATGACCACCAATATTTCCACCAGTTCTCATGATATTCAAATTCTTCATTTCCATCATAGTTATTTTACCAGAGTCATATGCTTTTTGAATACATTGTGATAAATTACCTGAAATATCAACACCCTTTTGAATTAAATAGTCTTCTGTCGCTCTTCGAAAACGCATAAATATACTCTGAACAGCACCAATCCCTTGTTTCATAACTTTTAATGATGGTGGTGGTCCTGATAAAGATTGAATTTGATTATGAATCATTTTTAAACCATGATCACGTTTTCCTATCATCAATTTACGTATAATTAAAATACTTAATATACTTACTAATGCAATAGTAAATATAAAATACATGATAAATCTTTATTATCAATATAATTAATCTACAAATTTCAAATTTTTCTTACATATAAAATTTGAATTAATAATTTCTAATGAGAAGATGTAACAAAATGGATAACGATTCACTTTTATCGGTATTCTTAATGATTGCTATAATTACTGTTTCAGTGATTGATATAATCATAATTTATATGTTTATATCATCGTTTTGTTGTAAGAGACAGCAGTTACATAATGATCAAATTGATGATTTGAGAAAACCATTTATTTCCCCATCTGTAAATGAGCATAATGATGGATATTATACAAGTTTATAATCCAGAAATATCAAGACACATACAGAGTGCATCAGCAAGATCGCTCTTCTTTTTTGCGTCCGTAAGCACGGGAAGCCATGTATGTGCAGAAGCTTTGAGCCATGCTGCTGCGCGTAATTCAGAGCCAGCTTTACGATCTGCATAGCCTTCATCACCTGCTGCGACACCTTTAACTTTCTTCCCTGCATGTACGAGATCAACAGATGGAACTTTGAGACCACGAGACAAAAAGGCCGCTCTCAACGAGGCATACAATAAGATCTGTACAGTCTTCATTGTAGGATTCTTCAAAACAGGCTGATTCTCAAGAGCAAATCGTTCTACATGTTTGAATTGTTCCCAATTATCTGTAATCATCTTCAAAATACCATCATGAAGGACGGCCATTGGTTGATGAGTTGCTGCAATCTTCTTTTCTTTCTTCACAGTTAGGGGAAGGGCATAGCGACTATTGAGAGCCACAAGTAAATCTTCCTTCTTCGCCGTCTTAGGAATAGTAATCTTCGCTTCCTGTGCTGCAGTCTTCAATGCAGCAACAGTTGATTTACATTCAAGAGGTTCAACTGTTCCTAAATGTCGTTTACATGACGGTTTACCTGATGGCAATGTAAACTTCGCATTCATTTTACATTGATTACATTTAGGCACAGCTTCAGCTGCAGGTGCATCAGGTAAAATATTTACATTGGCCCATGCACGTGGTTTCTTCGTGACAAGATCAAAAATACAGAATGCAAGATTCTTAATTCCAATATCAAATGCACAAATTACTTTTGGTTCTTGATTCATTATTTCTATTTATATTTATAATTATGACCTTAGACCTCTGAACATAGACTAAGTTGTTGAATATGGCGGACGAACTTCTTCATAGTCATTTTGGAATTATTTATTAATTTACTCCTAAATTCTTTTCTTTTTTCTTTCAATTTAAGTTTCTTTTGATAATATTCTGTATAATCTGCAACCCTCATTGCATCAGTATATACTTTTCCCATTTGTGTTTATACATAAATACAAATGGTTATTTAATCAGTTTTAAAATTTATTGTAGAACTCTCTCTCCATTTAGAGTTGCTTCATTAGCGCCCTGAACAGAGGGGACACCCGTTTCTTTATAGACACCAGGGCGATTGATCATACCATTAGATGCATCTAATTGTGTTCTACCACGGGGGGTATTACGTCCACCTTCAAAGTTATAAGTCAAATGGACTTTCTTTTTATTGAACATCTCTTCATGAGCAGTCGGCATATAGGTGAATGTACCAAAGAGTTCAGGAGCAAAATCATTTGCCCGCTGTATACCGAGGCCACCAGGAATACCAGTGTCAATAACATCGACGGTATCGGCGTCTGCACGAACAGCATTAGCGGGTGGTGGAGCAAGATCTGGTTGAGGGATGGAAGCACCAGTCCACTCTACATGACGACGGCGAGCAGTATCAATAATTTGAGTTGCATTATGTTGCATCCATAGTTTAGTATCGTATTGTGCACCAACACGTATATTTTTACTACATTTAGGGCGGTAATCGGTAACGAGACGTGCATCTTCCATTGGTGCAGCGAAGGCCGGATAACGATTATCTCGCGCCGGTTCTGTTTCCTTAGATGCACCAATTCGTTGACGATTAGCTTGTGCTATAATATCAGAATGGGAAGGTCTATAAGAATTATAATCGGGGTTTGTCTGAATACGAAAACCTTTAGAATCAGATACACTTCCTGATAACATTATCTCCTACCGCAAACAGGGAAAATTAAGATACTTATATAGCCTAAGTTTCATTGTAAATATTAAGAGGTAATTATAAAAACATTTAGAAAGGTGCAGATTCAAGAGTTGTTCCACTCATAAAAGTAGATTCAGCTGCAGTACCGGTTATTTCATCGCCTTCAGTATCATCAATAGTCGCAGTTGTCAAAGCAGGAAGTGCAGAGGCAGCATTAATAGCATCAATAATCTGCTGTTTGCGCATCGTCTTTCCAATAGTTAAACCTTTAGAACGAGCAATAGCCATTAGCTCCTTAACATTTAGGAGTTCGAGATCAGGTGTTCCCGTTACAGGGGGGACAATATCATCGATCTTTGTAACTGCAACAACAGACTTCTCTTCCTGTTTGGCAACAGGCTCCAACTCTTCAACTTCATCATCATCTCTAAATGCAGCAATACCAGGACCATCTTCAGGGATGAAATTAGCCTCTTCCTCTTCTTCCTCAGAATTAGAAGCCTCAGGTATAAAATCAGCATCATCATCTTCTGCACCTAAATCCTTAGCTAACAGATACGATGTGGCTGCCGGAAAATCCATAAATGAAGCTTCAGTCGCAGTCTTCAAATCGAGTAAAATGCCTTCAACCAGAGTTAGCTTTTTCTCTACCTGTTTGATACGTGTGTACAGGTAGAAACATGCAGCACCAATAATAAGCACAAGTAATGCACTAATAGTGAATAAATCGGAACTACCCATAGCTATTAGGACTTACAGTTTTCCATCGGCGTTTGAGGCGCGCAGCCGGAAACGGTTAGGCCTTGTTCTTTCAAGATCTCACGAACAGAACTGACTTTACATGTACCGGATGTCAATCCATAATGATATTTAACAGTTCCATCTGGTCCCTCTTCAGCTGGACAGCATAAGTGTTGTATATTATGTTTCTCATCTAAAAGTTGGAACATGTGTGTGCTGATAACACTAATTGTGTTTTTGGAGGCCCATAATTGTTCAAGGAAGATTCTGCTTGCAATTTCTGCATCTGGAGGGTTAGTACTATGAAATAGTTCATCAATTAATAGTAAACCAGGAGGGCCTGAAGCACGTGACAATGCTAAAGATGCTACAGCAACTTCACGTTCAAATAGGGAAGAATTGCCAGGAATATCTTCAAGACGAAGACAAGTTTGTATATATGAGAGTGGTGACATTATAGCGGCAGCACCGATAGCGACACCGAAGTTATGTGCTAAGAAGACTGAACGTCCAATAGATCGAAGAGCAGTGGATTTACCACCACGATTAGGGCCTGTTAACAATGCATGTTGATTATGTTTTTTATTGGATGTCAAAGTGACTGAGAAGGCAATGCGGTTTTCTGGAGAAATATGAATATCAAATGTATTTGTTAATTTAATAGTTGGTGTGGTTGCAGTCGCATTAACTGGCGTTGTGGCCGCCTTAGCCACGGGGAGCCATTGAACAAGACAAATATCTGGATGATTGGCAAAGCGATAGAATACTTCCCATTCACCGACTAATTCAAGTAAAAGTTTGAAGCGAGCAGGTGAATCAAGACAAGTAGCAACTGCAACACGATCATCTGCGACTTCATTGACTTCAATAGGTAGACGAGGGACTTTTATACCCATACGTGCATATTCATCTCTAATTGTAGTTGCTGCATGGAAAATAGTTCTTATAGCTGCACCTTGTTCACAAAGAGTATTATCAAGAACTGCTAAATGCTGTGCAGCCTGGATAGGTTGCCATAGACTTTGTAAGAAGCTAAAGATTAGCCAACCGGTTTGAGCATAAAATTTAACTTTACCGAAGAAATCACGAGGTTCTTTGGATTTTGCTTGTGCTGTAACTTGTGCTAATTGTCCATCCAATTCAGGTGTAGGCATTAATCCTTGGAATCCATTACCTGTATAGAATTCTTTTATAATTGTGATATAAGCACTAACTGGCATTGGAAGACCGAAGAAGAAGCGAATAAGAATATATGGAAGAACGATTGCTGTGATAGGCATGAGTATTGCGGATGCAGGTTGAATATATATTTTCCAGAAGCGAAGAACAGTTAGGAAGAATGGAATATAGTTAATAGGTTTAAGAAGTTCATGACGAAACAGAAGTTGGCCATAGCATTCTTCGGCGAATGAATCATCGGTTACGAGAACTTTATTGGCTTTTTGCTCAGCATCGGCAACACTGTCAAAAATGGCAGCAAGTTTATTATTTTTATCGAGAGATTTACGTAATGCAGCTATTTGTGAAGTTCTACGTTGTAGAACGGATGGATCTTGTGACCATTGTTTCTTTTTCAAAATAGTCTTCCCGGAGTCAGTCTTTACATTTAGCCATTGAGCAAAACCATTATCATGAAGACGAAGTTCAGTTTGTACACCGGCTATATCCATTACCTATAGATTGGTCTTATTCGTCCGAAGTGTTATGAAACGCAATAAGATAAAAAATTGACACTTAAAAGTCTATTAATTGAAAATATAGAAGTTCTTAGAGTTTCAAGTGTGTGTAAGATGCAGAAAAATAAAGTCGGCATTACTAACATGGCTGAATCCGCTCCATTGACTATTCAGCAAGTATTTGATGGTCGTCCTAAGTGGCGTGCTACGAATACTGCACCACTAACTGACGATATCAAACGTGTAATCAATGAGATTCGTATGGAGGTTAATAGTGGTGCAACAGCTGATGGATGGAATATGGCGGGTGCAGGTAGACCTGGACCACATTCTGGACATGGTTATCCTTCACGTGGTGGTTATTCTTCACGTGGTGGCGGCGGTGGTTCAGGATCACAACGTGGGTATAATACTCACGGAACGCGATCGACTCCGTATTATGAGTCATCTCGTAAACAACAACAAACATATGATAGAAAGCCAATTTCTCAAACGTATTCAGCTCCTGTGACAGCAGCGTCGTCTGCGACAGGAGGATTTAAGAAATTGTCATTCTTTAATTCTGCAATTGCGGCTCCAACTGCAGTTGCAGTTGCAGTTGCTGCTCCCGCTGTAGTTACAGCACCAGCACCAACACCGGCTCCAGCACCAGTGCAAGCACCAGTGATGAGACGACCAAACCAACCACGATTTACTAATAGTAATCTGGTAAAGGACGAAAGTCCACGAGAGAAAATGTTTCTGCAACTTAATTTGCAGATCAACAAGTTAGCAAATGACAATTATGATCATTTGAAGAAGCAAGTATCCAATTTCCTAAAACTGGGTGAAGACGAGTATTTGACTCGTTGTACAGAAATTATCTTTAATGCTGCACTTAGTGATAAGGATCATTGTGACCTATTTGCAAAGTTACTGTTTGAACTAAGTCAAGAATTTATGTTCCTACAGACTCAAATTAATGCTAAATATGAAGAGTTCATCGCTACAATCTTTAGCGATATTGAACCTGTAAATGATACTGATCCTATTGATGTATCACATATGAAGATTATTAAACAAAAGAAACGTCAAAACTATAGTCAGTTCATTACTGAACTATTGAAGTTTAACGTCATTGAGGATGTATATTTCCTCAATATCATCAAACAGATTATTGAAACGATTCGTAATCAATCTTCTGATGAAAAATATCAAAAGAGTGTGCGTGAATGTGCAGTTTGTCTCAATATTATTGTGAAAATTCTATGTGATACGAATGAAATGGATTCCTATAATCGTATTCGAAAGAATATTAAGGATATATATCACGGAATTCTAAAAGAGATGGCAGCTTACAAACCTACTACATTTGGACCAGGTATTCCAAAGACGACTGCATTCTTACTGTTGGAAACGTATGAACTCCTAATGAGAGCTCCTTAAAAAAAGGGAGTTCCCATAAATATATATATTTTTTTTAATGCAATAGATATATAGAAATGGCACGCTCTCGTTCTCGTTCACGTTCTCGCTCTTCTGGCATCTTTGGAACTGTTTATAGTCCTATCCATCATGGCGTAGGAGCCGTCCGCGGCGCGGTTGGTTCCGGCGTTCGTGGTGTTCGTGGTATCGTTGATACTGGTCTCGGTGCTGCTGGTACAATTGTGAATACCGGTCTGGGTACTCTTGATGAGGCTGCATCTGGTGTTGTTGGTCATGCTAATGCTGCTGTTGGTAATATCTATTCCGGTACTGTTGGTCGTTTAACTCGTGGACGTAAGCGTCGTGGTGGTGCTCGTCGTCGTTCCCATCGCCGTCGTCGCACCCACCGTCGTCGCAGTCACCGCAACCGCCGCAACTAAACGCATAAAGCCTAATTAATAAATACAATTAGTTATATTTTCTATAAGTAATTGTTTTTACATATAAAATATGCCGAGACCTAAACGTTCAAATAAGGATGATGTTCCGGCGACACGCTCAAAACAGGAGAAGCAGAAGAAGCGTGCAGGTGGCGGTGCAGGACAGCCAGATGATGATGATCCACAAAAACGTCGTCGTCGAAGTTTAATGCAATATTCTTATGATGATACTGACGAAGATATGACCAGTAGTGATTCTTCATCTTCAGCACCAAGTCAAGGGCCAATTACAAGATCAAAAGCAGCATCCGCACCTATTAAGATCCCTAAGTCTAAGAAATCGACACATGTAATGGTTGATGAAGATGAAGAATCAGCCGATGACACAGACGACGATGAAGAAGATGAAGATTATGGGACAGTAATTCCTTCTGGAACAAGTTTTCAGATCAATATTGGCTCTTTTGATGAATCGTCTGATCACATGGTTCCTAAAAGACATGATTTGAAGAAGGAGCCAGCTATAGTGAAGAAATTTGTTGATCTGGTAACTAAACCGGTCGAAGAGGTGGGTATTGATGCGCAAATAGATCAATTCAAAGCGATGGATCATATGAAGCAACAGGAACTATTAGATGCATTGGAGCGTAGACCTGTTCCAACAGATTCAGGTGCACAAATGATGTTTCGTATTTTGACAATGAAATTGAGCCCAGAATTGAAGTCAATGGCGCTTGCAAAGTATCAAGCGCTACAAGGAATGGATTCGGGTTCAAGTGAATATTATAAACAACGTTCATGGCTCGATAAATTCTGTTCAATGCCATTCGGTGAATATAAGGATTTCCCTGTATTACTGGATCGAGATGGACCTGAAGCCTGTTCATCTTTTTTGGCGAAAGCTAAGGGTTGTCTTGATGGAGCAGTATTTGGACAAGAAGAGACAAAACTACAAATTCTTCAATTTATTGCAAATAAGATAGCAAATCCAACAGCTCGTGGTAAAAGTCTTCTTTTGATCGGTCCTCCAGGTGTAGGGAAAACACAACTTATTA
>JACCDY010402721.1_pt1 | contig 11738 bp, 11 predicted proteins | sample 7446391 | NCBI WGS metagenome assembly JACCDY01 (sample SAMN15323451, study PRJNA562643) | freshwater metagenome | isolation source: river surface water | place: USA:Blue River Watershed | collected 2017-08-18
GCTGGATGGGAGAGAGCCTGATCTCGCCCGTCACTGGCTACAGCTTTGTGTATCACCTGGAGATGTACCTGTTGTTTGGTGTGCTGATAGCGATAGGGCCGCTGGTGCGGCGTGATGCGCTGCCTGCACAGACAGGCCGGAAGTTCGGTCTGGCAGATTTGCCCGGCTAGTTATCTCAATAGCTTCGGGCGTAAAAGAAAACGAGGAGAACCCCATGGAAACAGGCGCTATCACGCAATACGTGGATGTGGCCCAGCTGGTGCTGTATGTATTTTGGATTTTCTTTTTTGGCCTCATCTATTACCTCTTGCAAGAAAACCATCGCGACGGCTACCCGCTCGATCCGGGCACCGGCCGCGACACCAAAATGGAAGGCTGGCCGCCTATCCCCAAGCCCAAGACCTACCTTCTGGCCGATGGCAAAGAAGTGGTGATGCCTTATCCGCTGACCGGCCCTGAATTCCTTCAGGCCGAGCCGCGCCATCGCTGGATTGGCGCGCCGATCGAGCCGACCGGCAATCCGCTGCTCGCCGGCATCGGCCCCGGTGCCTGGGCGAATCGTGCAGATCATCCGGAACTCACCGCCGAGGGCGCACCGAAGATCACCCCGCTGCGCGTCAATCCCGAGCACGGTGTCGCCTCACGCGATCATGATCCGCGCGGCCTGCCTGTGGTCGGTGCGGATGATGAAGTCGCCGGCACAGTGAAAGACCTGTGGATGGACAGTTCCGAGATGATGTTCCGCTATATCGAAGTGCAGCTGAACGACTCGGCGCAGACCGTGCTGCTGCCGGTGCCGTTTGCCCGCATTACGGATGAGCAGATCAAGGTGCATGCGATTCTCGCGCATCAGTTCCGTGATGTACCCGGCCATCGCAACGCCGACGAAATCACCATGCTGGAAGAAGAAAAAATCTCGGCCTACTACGGTGCCGGCACCCTGTACGCGACACCCGAGCGTCAGGAACCGCTGGTCTGAGATAACACCGGCCGTCACGAAAGGATAGACAGCGATGCATACCTACACTGAGCATGAGTTCGAGGCGGCCCCGGGACTTCCCGAGCCGCTGCCCGCTGGCGAGCGCATTCTCTGGCAGGGAAGCCCCGACTGGAAACAGCTTGCTGTCGACGCCTTTCATGTCAGGCGCCTGAGCCTGTATTTCACACTGATGATCGCGCTGCAGGCGGTGCTGAGCTGGGACGGTGGGCTGAGCGTGCGGGCCAATCTGGGCGCGTTGATGCTCAGCGCCACGCTGGCTGTCATCGCACTCGGCCTGCTGGCTTTCACCGCCTGGCTGTCGGCCAGCACTACGATGTACACGCTGACCAACAAGCGCGTGATCATGCGCATTGGCATCGTGCTTACGCTGTCCTTCAACCTGCCACTGCGCTGGATACAAAGCGCGCAGGTCCGTCCCTGTGGCGATGGTCATGGCGACATCGCGCTGGACTTGAAGGGTGACGATCGCATCGCTTACCTGAACCTCTGGCCGCATGCGCGCGCGTGGTACATCAAGAAGCCTCAGCCGACGCTGCGCTGTGTGCCCGATGTCGAACGCGTCGGCGCGCAGCTGCATGCGGCCTGGCAGCAGCGACAGGCAGAGATCGCCGCTTCGCCGAACGCAGACGCCGCGCAGCATGACCTGATACCGGTCAGGATGCCGGCCGGCGTCTACGCACGATGAAACTCTCCGAGCCCCTTCACTGGACACGCCGCGCGCGTCGCGAATTCAATCCAGCGGTCGGTTTCGCTGCACTGGCTATCGCTTGTCTGGCGCTGGTCGCCTGGGTACGCTTCACTTCACCGACGCCCACACCAACGGCCATCACGCCCACGGCGATGCGCACGCTGAACTTCATCGACCAGCCGGACGGATCGATCAGCGTCATCGACCATGACACGCACAACATCATCGACAACTTCAGCGGCGAGCAAGGCTTCCTGCGCGGCACCCTTCGTGCGCTCGTGCGCGAACGCAAGCTGCATGGCCTTACTGCCAGCGACACGCAGCCCTTTGAACTGATTGCTCATGATGGCGGCCGCCTGACGTTGCGCGATCCGGCCACCGGCTCCACGATTGCGCTGGAATCCTTCGGTGCGACCAATACAGCCGTGTTCGCCCGGCTGCTGAGATAGAGAGCCCCCCATGAACACGCCGAAAGCCATCGTCATCGGCAGCGGCTTCGGCGGGCTGGCTGCCGCCATACGCCTGTCCTGCAAAGGCTATGACGTACAGGTGCTGGAGAAGCTCGACGCGCCCGGCGGACGCGCCTATGTGCACCGTCAGGATGGCTTCACCTTCGATGGCGGCCCCACCATCATCACCGCGCCGCAGCTGCTCGAAGAGCTGTGGACACTGTGCGGCAAGCGCATGTCAGATGACATCACGTTGAAGCCCATGGAGCCCTTCTACCGGATACGCTTTGACGACGGCAGCTGGTTTGACTACAGCGGCGATGAAGCCACCATGCGCCGCGAAGTCGCGCGCTTTTGTCCTGCCGACCTGCCCGGCTTTGACCGCTTCATTGCGGCCGCCGATGAAGCCTGCAAGCTCGGCTTCGAAGATCTGGGCGGCATGCCCTTCAACAGTTTTTCCGACCTGCTGGCTGCGCTGCCCAGCATGGTGAAGATGATGGCCTGGGAGAGCCTGTACACGCTGGTGTCACGGCATATCACCGACCCCAAGCTGCGCATCGTGTTCAGCTTTCATCCGCTGCTCATCGGCGGCAATCCGTTCGCCGTCACCCGCGTCTACAGCCTGATCAACACGCTGGAAAGGCGCTGGGGTGTGCACTGGGCGATGGGCGGCACCGGCGCGCTGGTGCAAGGGCTCGTGAAGCTGCTCGCCGAGCGCGGCGTCTCGGTGCGCTGCAACGCGCCCGTCACTCGAATCAATGTCGAGAACGGCCGCGCACGCGGCGTCACGCTGGAGAGTGGCGAGCGCATCGATGCCGATATCGTCGTCTCGAATGGCGATCCGGCCTGGACTTATCGTTACCTCATCGATGCCAAGCACCGGCGTCACTGGACCGACCGCAAAGTCGCGCGCGGCAAATATTCGATGAGCCTGTTCGTCTGGTACTTCGGCACCAACCGCCGCTATCACGACGTGCCGCATCACATGATCATGCTCGGCCCGCGCTATCGTGAGCTGCTCGACGACATCTTCAAACATCATCATCTGGCCGACGACTACAGCCTGTATCTGCACCGACCCAGCGCGAGCGATCCGAGCGTCGCGCCCGCAGATTGCGATGCCTTCTATGTGCTCGCGCCCGTGCCGCATCTGGGCAGCGGCACCGACTGGTCGAGCGACGCAGAGCGCTTCCGTCAATCGATACAGCGCCATCTGGAGAACACAGTGCTGCCCGAGCTGGGCCAGCATGTCGTCACCAGCAAGCTGATGACACCGCAGGATTTTCAGGATCGTCTGTGGTCGTATCAGGGCGCGGCATTCGGTCTCGAACCCATCCTGCTGCAAAGCGCCTGGTTCCGTCCGCACAACCGCAGCGAAGATATCGATGGCCTCTACATGGTGGGGGCCGGCACCCATCCCGGCGCTGGTGTACCCGGCGTGCTGATGTCCGCCAAAGCCATGTCCACGGTGGTGCCCGATGTCTGACTCCCTGCACACCCCAGCCCCCGCTCCGCGCCCGCCGCTCGATCTCGCGGCCTGCGAAGAACTGATGCGCGGCGGCTCGAAATCCTTCTTTGCTGCCAGCAGCCTGCTGCCGCAGCATGTGCGCATGCCTTCGATTGCGCTGTATGCGTTCTGCCGCGTGGCGGATGATGCAATTGACGAGCATGGCGACGATCCGCTGGCGATGGACAAACTGCGTGCTCGGCTGGATGCGATCTATGCAGGCAAGCCCGGCGAAATCATCGAAGACCGCGCGATGGCCATGGTCGTGCATCGCTACGGCCTGCCACGTGAATTGCCCGAAGCCTTGCTGGAAGGTTTCGCCTGGGATGCGGCGGGCCGCGTCTATGAAACGCTGGACGATCTGCACCACTACTGCGCGCGCGTGGCGGGCAGCGTCGGCGCGATGATGTCCATCATCATGGGCGTGCGCGATCCCCATGCCTTCGCACGCGCCTGCGAGCTGGGCAATGCGATGCAGCTGACGAACATCGCGCGAGATGTCGGCGAAGATGCCCGCAACGGCAGGCTCTACCTGCCCCGTCAATGGATGCGCGAAGCCGGCATCGATCCTGAAGCCTGGCTGAAGCAACCCGTGTTCAATGAGGCGCTCGGACAGGTGATCGGCCGACTGCTGCTGGAAGCGGATGCGTTGTACCAGCGCGGCAGCACCGGCATCGCACACCTGCCGCGAGACTGCCGGGGTGCCATTCTGGCTGCCGCAACCATCTATGCAGAGATCGGCCGGGTCGTCTCCGACCGCCGCATGGATTCGGTGAGTGAGCGCGCCGTTGTCGGCAATGCCCGTAAGCTGACCTTGCTGTGTCTGGCCAAAGCGAGAGCACAGCTACCCCAGCGATGCGACAACACCGAAGCTTTGCCGGCGATCGCTTTTCTGGTCAACGCGTGCCAGCATCGCCCGCGCCGCGCTCCGGGTAACGGGGAAGCGCGGAATTTCGACGAGCGATGTGAATGGGTGATTGATCTGTTCGAGCGATTGTCGACGCCGGGCAGGCAGATGTGATACGGACGCTCAGGAACCCGGCGACGGCGTTGTAGTGGTGGTTGTCGTCGTCGTAGTCGTCGCGGTATTGGTGGTCTCTGTGGTCAAGGTGACGCCCGTCGTGTTGACCGGGGTGACCGGCGGTGGAAAAGCTGCCTCCCTTGCCCGTCGCTCGAGCTCTCTGATGGACAGCTCGATCTCAGTCATAGTCGTCTCGAATTCGTCTCGGGAAGACGATTCGGAGAAGATTTGACCGGCGATCACTACGCCCGGGTCTGCAAGACCGGAACTACCATGAGGATCGAAGGCTCGTCCCGCCTTCATCAGATAGTCCGGATCGCTGGCCAGCGCCCGGTTACGGGACATCAGATCGGCTACCACACCGGCAAAGTCATTCCCCAAAAGCAGGCCATCGTCGATGGCAAACGTCGTCAGAGACGTATTTTTCGCCAAAGAGACCTCCAGAGCTTGATAGTCTTCTTCAGACTCGAAGCCAACAGGCAGAACCAATTCGGTCAGCGCGCGATTGGCTTCCACGAGCTGACCTAATTTTTCAGGATTTCCCGGCAAGCCCCCTGGTACCAGGACTCTTAATTCGCGCAGCACATGGTTGTCCATCAGCCCATCAACCATGGCATTGATATCTGGCTGCGCATCCATAACTCCGCAGAGAACAGTGATCTGTCGTAATGTTGGATTTCTGGTCAGCAGTTCCCTGTAGCCACCCTCCGGTATCGTCGGCAACGGCGTGTAATGCATATCCAGCTTGATGATGGAGCCATTTTTACGCAGACCATTAACGAAGTACTTCCCCTGAGCATCGCCGAATCGACAATTTGTGAGGTTGAGCACCGAAAGACTCTTGCTATTGCCCAGTGCTTCAGCCAACTGCTGCTCGCATCGGACTGTCAGGGGCGTGCCCCGGATGCAAAGGCCAGACCGGACTTTTCCCAGGGTTGGCGCCATCTGCTCCAGCTGCGCTTCGGACAGGTTGAACAGTTCGAGCTGGTTGACCTTGCCCTCCTTAACAAGATGCGATACCTCGCCGATGACGTCGGCATTTTGTTCGCGCAAGCACAGATCGACTTTCAGTTCAGGGTGAGCGGCGCAGTGTTTAACGAGCGCTGCGACGGCGTCCTTCTCCATGCTCATTCTCGACAGGTCAACCGGCGTGCTGGCGGGATCTCGGCCAGATTCACGCCATAGAAAATCCAGTGCGTCCAGTTCGCCCTCGAGCAAACAGCGAATCACCGTATCGTTAAAGTCTGCGCTGGCAGGTAACGGGGGATCGGAGGGATTCCGTTTTCCGCCCGGGATTTTTCCCAGAATCAGAAAATCGAGTTCAGGCGTTCTTTCATGCGAAGGCAGGTTTTCGTAATCTGCTTTCGCATACGGCAAGCTGCCTTTTGTGGGCGGCAGGGCGTTGGTCGCCGGGGCCGCTTCCGAGGGGGGATTTGCCGTCACCGAATGATCGGCCTGAGGCGTTGGCGTAGGTACAACGTTGGGATTGAAAGGAGTCATGGGGTCATTCATGAAAAGTTACCGGACGACTTGCCGCGCACAACCAGCAAGACTCTGGTTCAGTAACCTCTCCGATCGACCCGTGCCACAGAAACCCGATCAAATAATCTCAGGCTTGCACTATGTGATGTTGTTTATGAATCGAACACATCATCTTCACTGAAGCGACGGTCTTTATCACGCCCAGCGCGGCATCCTGAAGGGCAGCATGCGCTGCACGATGGGTGACACCAGTCTCGGCACATTCAGGGTTTCGTGCACGCTGATCACCTCCTCACCAAAGAGGCGGCTTTTCAGGACCGAACGTTCATAAAACGGCGTGTCCTCCAGCATGTCGATCACTTGTACCGGTGAGTCACCCTCGCTGCGCATCCGGCGCGGGATACGCCAGCCAGTCAGCTCCAGTGATTGCCTGGGGGGCGGGTCAAAAGCTTCAACGCGCCCGTCGGGCATGAAGCGCAGCCCGAGCAGGCGATCGTCGCCCTCTTTCTGCTGCACGTCATAGATCACGGCAGCAGAGCCATCCGACATCAGCGCGCGCGACCAGTCCCATTCACGGAAGGGTTCGCTGATGGGTTCATCGCCTTCATTGGAATCGAGATACGCATGGCCGCTCCATCGTACCGACGGATTGATCATCTCGACTTCGACGCGAGCACACGCGGCCAGCGGGCCCCAGCGATGGCGCGCGCCATCATCGAGGGCAACGCTGAAGGTGGACAAGGCAGAGGGATACACCCGCACCTTGCCGCGCACCGGTAAAGGGAGTGGAACGCCCACCTCGCAAATGTCGATTTCCAGATGGTCGCCATGCCATTGCAGACTGCTGGGCCCGATGGTGAACTGGCGCGCATCACGCTGCATGCTGTGCTGGCCGCGCTCGGTCATGGTCCAGCGGCGGTGTTTACCGTAGAGCGCGACATTCAAGGCGCAATGATTCTCCGGATCGGCAGCGCGGCGCTTCAATGCGCTGCGGTAGTACGGAGAAAAAACACTGCCGACAAACGCAATGAGGGTCAGTCCGTGCTGGCCGTCATCGCTGAGCGCATCGACATACCACCAGAGATAACCACCCGACGGGACCGGCTGGTCGAATCGAGGTGCGCCATCAGCGTCGCGGCCGCCAGCTGGCCGGACATCGCGGCCATGGGCACGCCCGGCCCCGGATGCACGCTCCCGCCCGTCAGATACAGACCCGGGATCCGGCTCTTCGCTCCCGACCTCGCAAAGGCCGACATCCAGCCGTGCGTCGCCATCCCGTACAGCGCTCCCCCGCTGCCCGGAAACAGCCGATGAAAATCGGCGGGGGTCGTTCGCAAGCAATTCTGCGGCGTGCGATTGATAGTCAGACCGCAGCGGGCCAGATGGGAAAAGGAATGGCTCTCGCATGCGTCGATCTCCGATTCGGTGAGCGTGCGGCTGCCCTCTGCGGGGGCATTCACCAGCACGAGTAAACGATCGCGGTCGGGCGCGGCATCGTCAGTACCCCGGTCTTGCGCGCACACATAGACAGTGGGTGTCTGCGGCAAGCTGGCGCGGGAAAAAATGTCGTTAAATTCGCTTCGGTAGTCCGACTGAAAAAACACGTTGTGTCGCTCCAGCGGGAAGCCAGCGGTCTCGGCGTTGATGCTCCAGGTCAGCGCCGACAGCGATCGTCTGGCAGGTGACAGCGCGGGCGCGGCACGGCGCAGCTTCGATCCGAGCAGGTTCTGCGTCAAAGCGGACACATCACCATTGAAGACGACACTGTCGGCGGCCAGACGTTCACCATTGGCCAGAACGACGCCAGAGACGCTGCCGCCTTCCATCGCGATCTCGCTGCAGGGCGAGCGATAGCGAATCTCCACGCCCCGCTGTTGCGCAAGGCGGGCCAGCGACTGCGCCAGCGCGTGCATGCCGCCTTTCACTGACCACACCCCATCGAGCTCGACCTGTGTGACCAGCATGAGCGTTGCGGGTGCTTGCCAGGGTGACGAGCCGCAGTACGTTGCGTAACGCGCAAACAACTGACGCAGGCGGCTGTCATGAAAGTGCTGGCCCAGCGAATCCCAGAGATTACTCATGGGCCCCAGTGCCGCCAGCACTGCCAGTCCTTTGAGGCCAAGATCCCCCGCCATGCTGACCAGTGTGGGTGATTGCGAGCGAATGAACGGGCCTTCGAGCGTGTCATACACCTCACGCGCCTGCCGACAGAATTGCATGAAGCGCGCGGCCTCGGAGGGCCCTGCAAACTGGGCGATGGCGTCCCGCGAGGCATTCGGATCAGCGAAGAGATCCATGCGCTCGCGGGCACTCCAGGCATGCCGCGCGAGCACCGGCAAGGGCGTGATCGATAGCTCTTCTTCCAGCTTGCGGCCGGCGCTCTCGTAAATCTGCTCGAAGATCCAGCGCATGGTGAATACCGTTGGCCCGCTGTCGATGGGCGCGCCATCGACGACAGGCTGGCGCATCTTGCCGCCCGGCGCCTCCATGGCTTCAATGAGTGTGACATGCAAATTGCGCTGCGCCAGCTGCAGCGCAGCGACCAGCCCGCCGATGCCAGCGCCGATCACGACCACACGGTGATCACGGCCAGTGCGCACGAGTACGTTCGCGCTACTCATACACGCGCCCTTTCCATTGCCCCTGCAATCGCACTGGCAAGAAACGCACGAACATGGATTCGGAAAAGAACTGATGCTTCCATGCGGCGCGTATCGCTTGCAGATGCGCGCCGGTACGCGCATAGGCATCCATCGCGGCGGTGTTCTCCCACAGGCTGAAGGTGGCCTGCCGGAGCAGGGGCGCTTCACCCATGCCGATCGCCAGCGCGCAGCCTGCGGCCTCAGAGAGACCCCGTTGCGCCGCAGGCGCGTAACGCCAGAACGCTGCTGCCGCCGATGGCCGGATGGAGGCGCGCGTCAGCGTCGCCACCGGAGCATCAGGCGGCAGAGTGACGGTCGCCGCAAGCGACATGCCATCCCATGAGCCGCGCACGCTGGCTGCGCGCAATGTCGCCAGGAAGAGTTCTTCGCTGCGCTGGCGGTAACGCTCGACCAGCGCGGAATGCGTGATGAAATCACGGGCGGCCTGATCGGAATCGAACACGCAGAACATCGCCTGATGCGAAGGACTCGGCACCAGACCGAACCCACCATCAATGCCGCTGCCCAGCGTTTTAATGAATCTCAGTCCCGGCGTGTGCTGCGGCAGCCAGCTGCCGAGCGCCGTGCGATGCCAGCCCCAGGGCCAGTAAGCAGGGCGAAGTCGGGAGAGAAGAAGGACTACTGTGCCGTCCAGAGCGTGAATGGTGCGGCTGCGCGTTGGGCCGCTCTGCGCAGCTCCATCAGGCGGCATGCCCTCTGCGGGGATCTTGCTGATGGCGCGACCTGCGGTCATGGTGACTCCGCAATAAAGAATGCGGGTGATACGGAAGCAGGCGGTGAAGAAAAGGATCCCGGCGCATGCCGGGATCCCAACCTACTGACTCACTTCAAGCGTCGACTACACTGAAACGGGGTGCTTTACTTCGCGGCGACCTGCTTGCTTCCGACGAGTTCCGGGTGGTCCTTGATCATCGGGAAGCCATACAAGGGCTTGAATGCGCCCTGATGGCAGGTCGCGCAGTTGACCTTGGCCACATCGCCGCCCGCACCCTTGCGCTCGACCGGGAAAGTGTCGGTCAGCGGCACCATGTACTCGTTGTTCACGTCGCGCGCCATGCGGATGCCATGCCACGCCGTGATGCGCTGCGGCGGGCTTTCTTTCCAGCTCTGGAATGAGCGCGAGTTGTGGCAATAGGTACAGTTGACGCCCAGCGAATTCGACATGTGCGTCATCAGGCCATAGGTCCACTCCGCCTGCTTGATCGACTGACGATTGCCCGAAGGCAGAGGCGTCGGCCCGTTCACGCGGATCGGCTTGTCTTCCAGCAGGAAGGGGGTCAGCGGATCGGTCGGCAGCGAAGACTGATTGACGTACTGGCCGGGTGTGTTCTGCCCGGCGTTGTCGCCGATGAAGTCCGCGCCCTTGTGCTGCGGGGGCGGCGTGAACCACACTTGCGTGGGCACCGGATTGCCGCGATGGCAGGTATAGCAAGTGACGCCGGTATTGCTGACGTGCTGCTGCCAGTTGCTGTTGATGTGGCGCGTCATCTCGATCATCTTGCGCGCGACGACCTTGGTGTACTTCGAGTCATCCGCCAGATTCTGCAAGTTGTGGCAGTACGCGCAGCCTTCTTTCGGCGCGACCCAGGTGGTCATCGCCGTCATCAGACGAACAAACTGTCCGGCAGACAGATCGCCCAGTACCTGCACGTTCTGATACGACTGCTTCGCGGTCGGGCCACCCTCAGGCACGGCAGGCAGCGCAGGCGGCGCGGTGTTCAGCGCATCTTGCTTCTCGACGATGCGCGGGTTGTACACCTGCACCATGCCCGTGCCACGGTAGCCGTGCTGCACGCTGTCCATCGGTATGCGCTCCACCGGCGGCTCTTTGCAGCCAGCCAGCACCAGCAGCGCGAGGGCCAGCGCCGAGGCGAGTTTCAGGGTTCGGTTGATCATGGCTTGGCTCCCTGAAGGGTGGCGGGATCCACGATCGGGCCCCACACTTGCGGATAAGGCGGGGCGACGCCGTGCTTGACGGCCCACAGATACCAGTTGTCGACGACCGTGCCGGTCAGCAGGATGCCGATACCGCCGGTCAGCGGGCACAGCACGGCGAACCACCACGCCCAGCGATGGATGGATTCCATCGTCGCGTTGAAGCCCATCGTCCAGCGCCAGAACAAGGCCGCGCGCTCGGTGGCCGTGCCACGGTCGATGATCTGTTCAATCTCGCGCTCGCCGCCGTAACGGCCCACCGCAAGAATCGTCGCGCCGTGCATTGCGAACAGCAACGCCGAGCCGTACAGGAAGGCGATCGACAGCGCATGGAACGGGTTGTAGAACAGATTGCCGTAACGCAGTGAGAACGCGGCCGTCCAGTCGAGATGGGGGAATATCCCGAAAGGTACCGCCTCGCCCCACGTGCCCATCAGCACCGGACGGAACAGGCCAAGCACCAGGAACAGCCAGATCGCGGCGGCGAATGCCCACGCGATGTGGGTGCCCATGCCCAGCGCGCGCGCGCGGCGATACACATTTGCCCACCAGAGCAGGATGGACACTGTCAGGCACATACCGGCGATCTGCCACCAGCCGCCCTGATTCAGCGGCGCGAGGCCGAGACCATTGCCGGGCGCGGGCGGATCGAGTGACAGCCAGAACAGCTGGCGCACGAACTGCACCGGATCCCAGCCGACCGAGGCCAGCATGTTGAACCCGATGATCACGAACGCGAACGTGCCGAACATGATCGACATGATGCCCAGGCCGCCAAGATAAATAGGCCCGATCTGCGCATTGCCCAGACGACCAGCGAGATGCCAGAGCCAGGGTTCGCCGGTACGTGGACTGAGCGCATTCTTTTGCTCGATCCCGTGATGCAGCGGGCCGGTCACCTGCACGGCAGTAAAGAGATTCTGATATTCAGCCATTGCTGTCTCCTGCCTCGGTTAGTGCCAGATCGGCATGTTGAGCCACCAGCTCCACCAC
>JACCDY011517301.1_pt1 | contig 11738 bp, 10 predicted proteins | sample 7446391 | NCBI WGS metagenome assembly JACCDY01 (sample SAMN15323451, study PRJNA562643) | freshwater metagenome | isolation source: river surface water | place: USA:Blue River Watershed | collected 2017-08-18
ACGGTGGCCGCGGGAGGAGTGGCCGGCGCGGGCGTCGGCATGGAAACCGGTTGGGTGGGTGGCTTCGGAATCGGCACTTTGGTGGTGCCTTGCACCGGCACCTTGCTGGTGCTTTGCAGGTCAGCCGAAGGCACGGCGGGAGGCGCATCGGCAGCCTTGAGCGTCACGCGGACCGTCTCCTTCATCAGCGGGATGTTCGTTGTCTTTTTCGACAACGGGATTTTCGAGGTGTGGCTCGAAAGGGGAACCCGTGAGGATTGTTTTGACGGTTGGTCGTCTGGTTTTTCGTTTTCGCTCATGCGCTCGGGAAAGGTGGGAGTGAAGGCATTTAAGCGGGTTTCGGTGGCAGCTGTCAAACTTCCAGAGGCGATTTTGCGGGGGTCGGGAGGGTTTTTTCGCGCTGTCGTGCCGGATCGGGTGGTTGGGCAGCCGGAAACCCGCTGATTTCTGAACTTTTTGGTGTTCATTGCCGGGGTGCATGGTTCCTATTTCCGCCATCATCATGTCCGCCCCGAAGACCGCCATCGCCCCTACCCGCGCCGAGGATTTCCCCGAGTGGTATCAGCAAGTCATCAAGGCCGCCGATCTGGCTGAAAACTCGGAAACCCGGGGATGCATGGTCATCAAGCCCTGGGGCTACGGGATCTGGGAGCTGATCCAGCAGCAACTCGACCGCAAGTTCAAGGCGACCGGTCACCAGAATGCCTATTTCCCGCTGCTCATTCCCTTGTCGTATCTGGAGAAGGAAGCGGAACACGCCGAGGGCTTCGCCACCGAGTGTGCGGTGGTGACGCATCACCGCTTGGAGGCGCAGAAGGACGAGGTGACCGGCAAGACCCGGATGATCCCGACCGGTGAGCTGGCCGAGCCGTATGTGATCCGGCCGACCTCCGAGACGATCATTGGTGCGGCCTTTGCGCGTTGGGTCGAATCCTATCGGGATCTGCCCTTGTTGATCAACCAATGGGCCAACGTGATGCGTTGGGAGATGCGGCCGCGTTTGTTCCTGCGCACGGCGGAGTTCCTCTGGCAGGAGGGTCACACGGCGCATGAGACTGCGGAGGAGGCGATTGATGAGACGCGGATGATCCATGGCTTGTATGAGGAATTCCTGCGCGATCACCTGGCGATTCCGGTGATCCCCGGCGAGAAGACCGAGAACGAACGCTTTCCCGGCGCGGACATCACGCTCACCGTCGAGGCGATGGTGCAGGACAAGAAGGCCATCCAGGCCGGCACCTCGCATTTCCTCGGACAGAATTTCTCCAAGGCGCAGAACATCGCATTCACCGGCCGCAATGGTCAGGTGCAGCACGCCTACACCACCTCGTGGGGGGTTTCGACGCGGATGATCGGCACCTTGATCATGGCGCATGCCGACGATGATGGACTGGTGCTGCCGCCGCGGGTGGCCACGCAACAGATTGTCATCATGCCGGTGACGCCCAAGGAGGATACGCGCGACGAAGTGATCGCCTCCTGTCAGGCGCTGGCCGAGACCTTGCGGCATCAGAGCTTCCGCGGCGATCCGTTGCGGGTGCATGTGGACACCCGTGACCTCGGCGGTGGCGTCAAGAAGTGGGAGTGGATCAAGAAAGGCGTGCCCTTGCGCATTGAGATCGGCCCGCGTGACATCGAGAGCCGCAAACTCTGCGTGCAGCGGCGCGATCAGGAGATTTCGGCCAAGGCCTTCCCAATGAAGGACGATTTCATCCGTGAGGTTGCCGACATGCTGGAGGACATCCATCAGAACCTGCTGAAGCGCGCGGCGGCATTCCGCGATGCGAACATCCAGGCCTGCAACACGCTCGAGCAATTCGATGCCCATTGGGCACAGGAAAACCCCGGCTGGCTGCTCACCCCGTGGGCTGGTGATTCCGAGCAGGAGGATGAATTGTCCAAGCGCCACAAGATCACCATCCGCTGCATCCCGCTGGAGTCCGTGACCCTGCCGCCGGATGCGCTGGCGGCACTGGCGGGCGATTGCTTCCTGACCGGCAAGCCCGCCACCGTGCGCGCGTTGTGGGGGAGGAGTTATTGAAAAGCTGTGGAGTGGGTATTGATGATTGAATAAGGGAAGGAGGGGCGCTCCATCGTGGCTGGGACATTCTGTCCCAGAGACGAAGTGGCTAAGACCCAGGAGCAGAAAACGATGCTCCTTGAAATGACCGCACGGGATCATCCTTAGACAACTGGGACTACAAGTCCCAGCCACGTGGCCAAGACCCAGGAGCAGAAAATGATGCTCCTTGAAATGACCGCACAGGACGATCCTTTGACAGCTGGGACTACAAGTCCCAGCCACGTGGCCAAGACCAAGGAGCAGAAAATGATACTCCTTGAAATGAACTCACAGGACGATCCTTGGACAACTGGGACTACAAGTCCCAGCCACGGACTGAAGGAAGAGTCAGTCACGGATCGTATGTCACCAAGGCATCGTAGTAAGTGTATCGTGCTTGCGGCGATGGGCGGGGCGCTGTTCAGTTCGAAACCATCTGTTCCATGACTTCCGTTTTGCGACTTTCCTCCGTCATCTTTCTGCTGCCGATGTTGGCTGCGGCCGCTCCGGTGCGTGATCTGGATCAGCCGCTGGACTGGCCTGGGTTCATCGCCCGTCAGGACATGGAGTTCCGGCAGTTGCCGCAAGATTGGACCGAGGCGCCGCATTTCGGCAACGCGATGATCGGGTCGATGTGGTATCAGGCCGGGGAGGCGTTGTGCATGCAGGTGTTCCGCGCGGATGTGCATGACCACCGTGGTGATGAGGAAGGCTGGGTCGCCTACAGCCGGCCGCGGCTTGAGATCGGGCGCTTCCTGTTGGAGACGGTCGGCAAGCCGATCGGCTGCCAGTGGCGCAAGGACTTGTGGAATGCGGAAATGACCGGCGAGATCCGGACGACTGCGGGCGTCATCCGCATCCGCCACCTGGTGCATGCCCGTGACATGGTCATTCTCACCGAGTTGGATTGCGATGAGGGCGAGCGTGCCTGTCGTTGGACATGGCATCCGGCGCCGGCACGCAGCACGCGGCCGGGCACTCCGGTCGATGAGGCATCGGTTCAGACGTATCTGCGCAAGTATGGCAACGCGCTGGCCGGCCGGCTCCAAGCCCAGCAGCCGAATCCGGCGGGCCGGATGGAGTCGCCGCAAGGAGCGCAAGTGTGGGTGCAGGATCTGCTGGCCGGCGGTCAATACGCCACCGCGATGAGCGAGGAGCGTGTCGACGGGCGGCGCGTCCATCGGGTCAGCATCGCCAACAGCCATCCCGGACGCACGGCAGCGGCGGAGGCCCTTGCCGAGCTCGGTAAGGGACGTGAAGACATGACCGCATGGATCGACGCGCACCGGCAGTGGTGGCATGACTACTATCAACGTAGTTACGTCTCGATCCCGGATCGGGCGTTGGAGCGTTTGTATTGGCAGACGATCTATCGGTTTGGTTGCACCAGCCGCACCGGGCGTTGCATGGTGGATACCGCAGGGCTTTGGTTCCAAGGGCAGTCATGGCCGTATTTCACCGCCGATTGGAACATCCAGAGCGCGCACTGGCCGGTCTATGCCGCCAATCGGCTGGAGCAGGGGCAGGCCTTGGTCGACCGCCTGCACGAGCAAAGGCAGGCGCTCATTGATGCGGTGCAGCCGGCCGCCTGGCGGGATGATTGTGCCTATCTGCCGTTGGCGGTCGCCTGGGATCTGCGCGGGTCGCGCGATGGCGACATGCGCTATCACGAGTTGGTCGGCAACCTGCCGTGGGCGATGCACAACGCCTGGCTGCAATACCGATACTCGATGGATGACGACATGCTGCGTCTGAAGATCTACCCCTTGCTGCGGCGCAGCATCAACTTGTATTTGCGCATGCTCCGTGAGGAAGCGGACGGGCGTTTGCATCTGCCGCCGACCTACTCGCCCGAGACCGGCGTGTGGGCCGACTGCAACTTCGATCTCGCGCTGCTCAAGTGGGGATGCCACACGCTGCTCAAGGCGAGTGCGCGGCTGGGCATCGATGATCCCTTGGCGCCGAAGTGGCGCGAGGTGATCGCCCGCCTGCCGGACTATCCGGCTGACGAGCATGGGTTCATGCTGGGTCGGGATCAGACGTCCTCGCCGAACCACCAGCATTTCTCGAATCTGCTGATGATCTATCCCTTGCATCTCGTGCACATCGGGCAAGCGGATCGCCGCGAGGTGATGCGGCGGTCGCTGGAGCGGGCCATATCGACCGCCGGGCCGGGTCAGCGACAGGCGATGGTGCAGGCGCATGCCGGCCCGATGGCAGCGACGATGGGCTTGGGTGAGCGCGCTTTGGAAAGCCTGCAGAAGTTGGCGGTCGATCTCTATCCGAACGGGCTTTGGTATCCGAGCCCCTGTCTTGAATCGAGTCTGGCCGCCGCGAACATCATCCAGGAGATGATGATCCAGAGTTGGAGTGATCCGGCAGCGGCGGAGTCCGGGCCGATCCGGATTTTCCCGGCGCTGCCGGCGGCGTGGAAGGACGCTGAGTTCCGCTGCCTGCGTGCCGAAGGGGCGTTTTTGGTTTCCGCCGTGCGCGCCGATGGTCGGACCCGTTCGGTGAAGATCCACAGTCTGGCCGGTGAGCCGTGCCGGGTGCTTGCGGATTTCGGCGGTCGGCCGCAAGTGATCGGCCAGCGTGAGCACACGCTGCGCCAGCGCGACGATGGCACTTGGGAAATCGACCTGCGGCGCGGCGAGAGTGTGGAGTTGGTTAGAAGTCCGTAGGGAATGTAGCGGCGGGCTATGCCCGTCGGTGGTTGTCAAAGAAGTGCCGAGTGAGGAAAAACCGCGGATGGACGCGGATGGACGCGGATGATGAATCCATCTGCCGGTATTGTAGCGAGAGGCTTGTAGGGCATGTAGCGGCGGGTTGTGAGCGAAGCGGCCTCATTCCACGGACGAGCGGGCCGCAGGTTCCTACCGTTCTTCTCACTCGGTACTTCTCACGCTTTGCCTGATCTTGGCACGCCGGGTGCTTGCATTCGGGTGTCGCGACTCATAGGCGGTCCGGCTGAAATGCCTCAGGGTTAATGGGTTTTCCCGGGGATGGTCAGCTGGGCCGCCTTTTTTTCGGGGTGGGGCATGAGCGGTCTTCATGGGGGGCTTTGGCGCGGGTTTTGGCCATGAACGGAATTTGTCCGACCCGGGTTCTGATGCGCGAAATCTGTCCGACGATGTCCCTGTCCATGACCTGGGGAATGACGCTAGCGTTCAGGTGACATGGCCACCGGTTTCAGAAACCAGCCTGGCCGGTCTTTACTTCAGTTGCTGATCATGAATTCACCATCCCATCCGGGCATTGCATCCCTGTCGTTTCCGCGTCAGGGTGCTGGTGAACCGTTGATGAATGCTCCGGCATATCCCGTGCAGATTTTCACCTTGGCCACTTGGCTCAGTCTGGTGGTGGCTGGAGTCATGGGGATCCTTCTCCAGCCGCAAGCGCGGGTGATGGGGGCCATGGTGGGTGAGCCTGATGGCTTGATTGCCGCGGAATTGTTTGCCGCCGACCTGTCGGCAAGCGGGGTGGAATCGGAGGAGGCCGAGCCCGCGGACGAGTTGCCCAGCGATCTGGTCATTGCGGAGCCGCCGGAAATGCCCGAGCGCTTGGTCACGGGCCCCTTGCCCGAGTTGCCGAAGCTGGCGCTGTTTGTGCCACGGCCGGCTGCGACCGGTCCAGTGCTTGCCCAGTCGGGGCCGACGGGTCCTGTCGCTTCCGAGTCGCGTGTCAGCGAGCGGCCGCGTTCTGTGGGTCGGTCGGCCGGGACAGCCGGCGTGAGTGGCCGGATGTCGCAAGGCACGATGCCGGCACCGCGATACCCATCTGAGGCGCGGCGGCGTGGCCAGGAGGGCACGGTGGTGGTGGAATTCACGGTGGCGGAGGATGGCCGGGTGGTCTCGGTGGCCGCCAAGCAGCCGTCGCCCTGGCCATTGCTGAACCAAGAGGCGATGCGTGCCGTTCAGAGCTGGAAGTTTCCACCCGGCGAGGTCATGAAGATGCAGCGTCCGATCATTTTCCAACTTCGTTAACCCTTCTCATCCGCCGTGTTTGCCAATCTGGTTGTCGATACCTTCCTGCATGGGGGCTGGGTCATGTGGCCGATCCTCGCCACCTTCTTTCTCGCCTTGTGCGTCATTCTCGACCGCAGCATCTGGTGGTTGCGCCTGCGCGCGGTCGTCAGGCAGCAGCAACAGCAGCGCGCCCGTGAGGCCCTCGGCACCGGGGATTTCGAGTGCGCCTGGTCCTTGAGCCACGAATCCAAGGATCCATATCTGCAGAATCTCGCCGAGGGAATGCATCACGCGCGCACCTCGATGTTGGCGGCCATGCAGTTGGATGCGACCCATCTGATCGAAAAATCCGAGGCGAGGATGTGGGTGTTGAGCACCTTGATCACGCTGGCGCCGTTGCTCGGCTTGTTCGGCACGGTGGTGGGCATCATGCGATCGTTCTCGTTCGTGGGTGACGAGCAATTGGCGGCGGCCAAGGTGTCGGGCGGCATCGGCGAGGCGCTCATCGCCACCGCCTGCGGCATCGCCATCGCGATTTTCTGCTTGTTGCCCTACAACTTCTTCCGCAAGCGCGTGTCGTTGTTGCGCGGATCGCTGGAGCGCTGGATCAACCACAGCGAGCTGCTGATCAAGGCGGCGCGCGAGCACGGGCACGATCTGGAGGTTTTCGTCACCCGCAAGCTTTCCCGCTGATGCCCGTCCAGCTCCACAGTCATTCCGGTGACGAGGGTGACGAGGCCCGGATCGAGATCATTCCCTTGATCGACATCATGTTCTTCCTGCTGGCGGCCTTCATGCTGGTCAGTTTGAGCATGACGCACATGCGGCGGGTGGCGGTGGATCTGGCGGAGGCCTCGTCCAGCGAGGCGCAGGTGAAGGCGCCGCCGGTGCAGATCGCGATTGATGCCAACGGGGTGATCACCTGGGATCGGGAGATCGTGACTGCCAGCGAGATCACGCAGCGATTGTCGGCGATGGGGGCACCTGCGGACTTGCAAGTGCTCATTTCCGCGGATGAGAATGCGCGCCACAAGCAGGTGTTGATGGCGCTGAATGCCGTGCGCAAGGCGGGCGTCAATCAGGTTGGCTTTGAAACCAGTCAGTGAATGACCACCCGGATCCTCATCGCCCTGAATCTGATCGGCTGCCTTTTGTTGTCGTCGATCGTGGTCGTCTATTGGAAGCGTGAGCGTGAACTGGGGAAGGAGTTGCAGCGTGAGCAGGAGCAGCGGAAGGTCATGATCAAGCACCTTGCTGCCGTGCAGAATGAGATGGCCGACCTGTGTCAGGATGTCGATGCCATGAGAGAGAGTTTGAAGTTGTCCGCGCAATCGATTGAGGCCCGGGATCAGGCCTTGAAAATCCGGGATCAGGCCTTGGAGGAGGAGCGTCGGAAAGCCCTCGAGTTGCAGCAGAAGCTCAAGCTGATGCAGGAGCGGATGGCCGCTTGGGAGAAGGCGGTGGCCGAGCGCGACCAGCGGATCGACGAGCAGGAGCGCGCGCTGCTGGAGGCGAAGCAGCGGCTTGAAGAAGCCGCGAAGCGGATCAACCAACTGCAGGGTCGTTAGAACCAGCGCATGGGAGAGGAGCCATCAACACCAACGACTGATTGCCTGCTGCGACTGCCGGAGGTTTTTGCCGATTGGGGTGATGAGATCCTGCGGCGATTGGGCGCAACGACCGTCAAGCGCCTGGGCAAGGAGTGGTGTTGGGTCCGGCTTGTGGATGGTGCCGCGATCCGGGAGTCGCCGATGGCGAAATACATCGCCTGGTCGCTGCCGGTGCAGCATTCCTGGCCTTGCCAACCGGCGAAGACCGAGGGGTTCATCGAAAAGGCGGCGCAGGCATTGCGGCGCAAGTTTGGCGGTGTGGACTTGCAGACGATCCAGGTCGGCGCCTTCGATCCCGGCGGGGACCGGTATTACAAGACACTGGCTTCCAATCTTCGTGGCCGTGCCCTGCAGTTGTTCGATGCGTCGTTGGCATCGATCCGCCATGCCGGGGAGCAGGATCCGCAGCGGCTGACCCTTTATGTGATGGTGGGGCGGGAGGGGCTGCTGGCAGGCGTTTGTTCGCCGGCGCAGGCCGGGGCCTTCCATCCGGGGGGCACGCGTTTCATTCGGCAGCAATCGGAGGCGGTGGTCAGCCGTGCAGGGGCCAAGATTGCCGAGGCCTTGCACCAGTTGCCCTTGCATGCGGAAGTGCCGCCTGCCGGCGCCCATTGGCTGGAGCTGGGGGCCAGTCCCGGGGGGATGACCGCTGAGTTGCTGGACCGTGGTTACCGGGTGACGGCATTGGACCGGGCGCCGTTGGATGCCCGGGTGGCCGGCCGGCCTGGGTTGGTGTTCCTGCAGGCGGATGTGGCTGATTTCCATCCTCCCGGCGGCATGGGCTTCGACGCCATCCTGTCGGACATGAATGGCGATGCGGTGAGGGCCATGGGTGAGGTGGCGCGGCTTGCAGCGCACTTGCACAGCGGCGGTTTGGTGTTGTTCACCCTGAAGTTGGCCGGTTGCGGCGATCTGGAGGCCGTGGAGGAGCTGAGTAGCCATGTCCGGCAGCGTGCCGAGGCCGCGGGTCTGGAGCTTCGGGCTTGTCGGCACCTGACCTACAACCGCCTCGAATTCACCTGTCTGTTCAGGCGGCGATGAGCCCGGAAATGGCTGTAAGAGGGAGGGGTAAAAGCCCGTAAATCAGCTCATGAAACCCGGTTTGATGAACTTTGCGCTGGCGTGCTGCTGCCTGGCGATGTCGGCCTTGGCCGGGGAGGCCCGATCGACGGCGGGCGATCCATACGCCAACGAGACGCCCGGGCAGCGTGACGCACGCATGGCCTGGTGGCGTGAGGCGAAGTTCGGCATGTTCATCCACTGGGGGATTTATGCGGTGCCGGCAGGCAATTACCATGAGCAGCCGATCGGCGGCATCGGCGAGTGGATCATGCGCAACGCGAAAATCCCGAGTGCGGAATACCGTGGATTCGCCGGGCAGTTTACGGCGGCGAACTACGATCCGAAAGCCTGGGCGGCCTTGGCCAAGGAAGCGGGGATGCGTTACATGGTGATCACTTCCAAGCACCACGACGGGTTCTCCTTGTTCCCGAGCGCGGTGAGCGACTGGGATGCGGTGGATGCGGCCGCCTGCAAGCGGGACCTGATCGCCCCGCTGGCTGAGGCAGCGCGGGCGGAGGGTTTGAAATTCGGTCTCTACTATTCGCAGTCGCAGGATTGGATGCACCCCGGGGGTGCGATTTACGGCTACAAGGAGGGTGAGGTGATCAATGCCGATCACAAGGGCAGCTACGATGAGTATTTGAAAACGATCGCCGCACCGCAGGTGCGCGAGATCCTGACGCGTTACCAGCCGGATGTGTTGTGGTGGGACACGCCGACGCACATGACGCCGGAACGGGCGCAGCCCTTGATCGAGTTGCTCAAGCTGAAGCCCGGCATCATCCACAACAACCGCCTGGGCGGTGGATACAAGGGTGACACCGAGACACCGGAGCAATTCATTCCGCCAACGGGCTTTCCCGGTCGTGATTGGGAGACCTGCATGACGATGAACAACACCTGGGGCTTCAAGCGTGACGATCATGACTGGAAGTCGGTGAACGTGCTGATCGGCAATCTGGTCAACATCGCCAGCAAGGGTGGCAACTACCTGCTCAACATCGGGCCGGATGCGACCGGCAAGGTGCCCGAGGAATCGATCCAGTTGCTCAAGCAGGTGGGGGCCTGGATGAAGGTGAACGGCGAATCGATTTATGGCACCACTGCTGGTCCGTTCAGCTGTCGTTTGCCATGGGGTCGTTGCACGGTGAAGGCGGACGGCGATCACAGCAACCTGTATGTCCATGTGCTGGAGTGGCCGGCAAGCGGCAGGATTCTGCTCAAGGGATTGCAGAACGAAGTCGTCTCCGCCCAGTTGTTGGCTGGCGGTGCTCCGGTCAAGGTGGAGGCCGACCCTCATGGCCCGGTGCTTGTGCTTCCGGCGCAAGCTCCGGACAAAGTCTGCAGCACGATCAAGTTGCGCTTGAAGGGTGCTCCCAAAGTGACCGAACAGCCGGTCATGGCCGATGAGGATGGAACCATCCGCCTGACGCCGATGGATGTGAAGCTGCATGGCGATCTGGCTCTTGGTCAACGGGCTGGCAAGGATGTGGTTACGGGTTGGGAGAGTCCGGCGGATACCCCGACGTGGCAGTTTGAGGCCGCAGCCAGCGGGACCTATCTGATGACGGTGAAGACGACCGCCCTCAAGGCTGGTGCGGCGATGGTGGTCGAGGGTGTGGGCAACAAGTTGGCCTGCTCGATTCCCAAGACCGAGAACAAGCGGACCTTCGCCACCACCACGATCGGCGAGGTGAAGCTGGAGAAGGGCCGCAGGGTCACGCTCAAGCTCGATCCGGTTGAAGACGGCTGGAGTGCGGTGGAATTGCAGGTGGTCGAATTGATTCCGCGGCATTGAATCTGGAATCCGCAGTGCAACTGCGGATTCCAGGAGTTAAAAGTTATAAGTTATTGGTTATTAGTGAATTTCTTTGTCTTTGGATGGACTTCTGGCCTTCACCCAATGGATGAAAGCCGTTCAGTGGAATCATCGACTGAAAAGTCCATGATTCCCTCATAACTTCTAACAAATAACCTGATAACCACCCAAAATCCGCAGTTGCACTGCGGATTTTGGGTTGATGAATGTGCCGCACCCGGGCTTGCCAGCCACTGCCGGCGTCAGCGTATGATTCGGTCATGAAACTGCAGCATGCCATTCTTGCCCTGCCCCTGATGTTGTCGGGTGCCGCCATCAGCGCCGAGCCTGCGGCTTTGCCGGGCGACCCTTATGCCAACGAAACCACCGAGCAGCGTGACGCGCGCATGGCCTGGTGGCGTGAGGCGAAGTTCGGCATGTTCATCCATTGGGGCGTGTATGCGGTGCCGGCCGGTGTTTACGGCGAGGTGCGGGATGCCGAGTGGTTGATGCGCCGCGCGGAGATCCCGGTGAAGACCTATCGTGAATTCGCCAAGGACTTCACTGCCGAGAACTACGATCCACAGGCTTGGGTGGATCTCGCGGCGAAAGCCGGCATGCGCTACATGGTGCTCACCTCCAAGCATCACGACGGCTTTGCGCTGTATCCGAGTGAGGTCAGTGATTGGGATGCGGTGGACTCCAGTGGGGCCAAGCGCGACCTGATCGAACCGCTGGCCAAGGCGGCGCGGGCGAAGGGGTTGAAGTTCGGCCTTTATTATTCGCATTCGCAGGACTGGGTGCACCCGGGCGGAGCCAAATGGAGGTATGAGGAGGGTGCCGGTTGGGATGCCGCACACAAGGGCAGCTACGACGAGTATTTGAAACAGGTCGCCGTGCCGCAGGTGCGCGAGATCCTGACACGTTACCAGCCGGATGTGCTGTGGTGGGACACCCCGCACTACATGACTCCTGAGCGCTCCAAACCCTTGGCCGAGTTGCTCAAACTGTGTCCCGGCATCATCCACAACGACCGCCTCGGCGGTGATTACCATGGCGACACGATCACGCCGGAAAACTACATCCCGCCCGCGGGCTATCCCGGCAAGGACTGGGAAACCTGCATGGTGATGAACGACAACTGGGGATACACCAGCTATGACCACGATTGGAAATCCACCGAGACCTTGATCCGCCAACTGGTTGACATCGTCAGCAAGGGTGGCAACTACCTGCTCAAT
>JACCDY010164122.1_pt1 | contig 11736 bp, 9 predicted proteins | sample 7446391 | NCBI WGS metagenome assembly JACCDY01 (sample SAMN15323451, study PRJNA562643) | freshwater metagenome | isolation source: river surface water | place: USA:Blue River Watershed | collected 2017-08-18
ACCTCTTGGCCTTGCAACCCCACCACCAAGTACATCGTGCACTATCCAGAGACCCGCGAAATCTCGTCTTACGGTTCGGGCTACGGCGGCAACGCCTTGTTGGGCAAGAAGTGCTTTGCCTTGCGCATCGCGTCCAACATGGGCCGCCACCAAGGTTGGTTGGCCGAGCACATGCTCATCTTGGGCGTGACTTCACCCGAAGGCAAAAAGTACCACGTAGCAGCCGCGTTCCCCAGCGCTTGCGGCAAAACCAACTTCTCTATGTTGGTGCCCCCAGCAGCCTTCAACGGTTGGAAAGTCACCACCATCGGTGACGACATTGCTTGGATCAAGCCCCATGCAGACGGCAAGATGTACGCCATCAACCCAGAAGCTGGTTACTTTGGCGTCGCCCCCGGCACCAATATGAAAACCAACCCCAACTGCATGTTGAGCCTGCACAAAGACGTGATCTTCACGAACGTTGCGTTGACTGATGACGGCGACGTGTGGTGGGAAGGCATGGAGAAAGACACCGGCAAGTTGCCCGACCACTTGATCGACTGGCAAGGCAACGACTGGACACCCGCCATCGCCAAAGAAAAAGGCACTAAGGCTGCTCACCCCAACGCCCGCTTTACCGTGGCTGCGACCAACAACCCAGCTTTGGACCCACAGTGGGACGACGCCAATGGCGTGGCCATCGACGCCATGATGTTTGGTGGCCGCCGCTCCACCACCGTGCCACTGGTCACCGAAGCACGCAACTGGACCGAAGGCGTATACATGGCTGCCACCATGGGTTCTGAAACCACCGCTGCCGCCTTTGGCGCACAAGGCGTGGTGCGTCGTGACCCATTCGCCATGTTGCCCTTCTGCGGCTACAACATGAGCGACTACTTCCAACACTGGCTGGACATGGGTGCCAAGCAAGAAGCCGCTGGCTACAAACTGCCCGCGCTGTACTGCGTCAACTGGTTCCGCAAAGACGAGTCCGGCTCGTTTGTGTGGCCTGGCTACGGCGACAACATGCGCGTCTTGAAGTGGATCATCGACCGCTTGGAAGGCAAAGCCCATGGCCACGACACCATGTTTGGTGTGGCCCCTAACTACAGCGAAATCAACTGGACTGGCATCGAGTTCAGCGCCGACGACTTCGCCAAAGTGACCCACATCGACAAAGCCGCTTGGGCCGAAGAGTTCAAGTTGCACGAAGAGCACTTCAGCAAGCTGTCGCACAACCTGCCTAAGGCCATGAGCGACACGCTCAAGGCTTTGGAAGCACGTTTGGAAACGGCTTAAACCGCTTGCATTCCCACGCGTTGCTGACGCGTGGCAGCATAAAAAACGCAAGGCTAAACCCCTTGCGTTTTTTTATGCCTGAAATTTACGCCAAGCCTGCCACTCGGATGGCTTAAGCCCGTATCGCGCCAACACACCCTCGTGCAAGCGACCTAGCTCATCGGCAATCAACGACTCCATGCTGGCACGCTCATGCGCTGGCACTTGAGCAGCGACCGCTTGGGCGACCCAATCGCGTGCGTCACGTGTGGGGTTTTGCACCACCTCACGCACGGTGGCTTTGATCAAGTCGCGCCACGTCAACCGCAGCGGATCGGGCTCGCTGAGTTCTTGGCGAATAGCCAAATACTCTTGGGTCGATCGCTCGTAAGCCCACACGTACAAATCGCGCAACAACTCAACACGGGTCATTTCGTACACGCCCAAAATAGCTCGGCTGTACGCTGCCTCGGGCACATCCACAAAGGTCAAAGGACACAAGTTGGCTTTGAACAATGGCAAATTGGCCGCCAAACGCGAGGTGCGTTTGTTGATGTCGGCAAAGGGTTGCAAATATGGCAGATGCACCATCATAAAAAACGACTGCTCAAACGGATCGCTGATAAGCGATGCTTTGCTCAGTAATTGGTCAAGCTGCTGCTCAATTTGTTGCGGCACAGACAATGGCCTGAACACCGACAAACCAATATCCACCGCATGCTGGCGCACACGTCCTTCGTCTGCAGGGTTGGGCAATAGGTTTTCTGCAAGCACACTGTGCAAGTTGAACAAGGTGTAACGGTCAAAGCCCACGCTGTCGACATTGCTCACCAAAAACTCGATCGCAGCTTTGTGGTTCAAGATCATTTGTGTTTCCACAACAGCTTTGCCTTGAACAACCTTGCCATGCTCAATCAACTCGCGCGTGTCGAGCCGTGAATATGTGTTGCCCTCTAGGTGGCTTGACGCCCACGACAAATCAATCAGCAAACGATTCAAGATGGCGCGGCTGTATGTACCCGCTGGCGCATGCGCTTGTGCGGGTGGCGTGCGCCCCATGCGATGCATTTGACGCCGCAAGCTCTCCGGCAAATACCAAGTTTTGTTGGGCTGATAGGCGTCTAGAAAATCAGGCTGATAGCCCACGGGTTTGCGTGCCATCGGCGCTTGTTCGATGTACGCCAAGATGTCGCGGCTGTCGGGTGAAAGCACCACGCTGCCATCTAACAAATCCGCCACCGTCTCGCGCACCGCAAATGCTTGTGTCGGTGAATTTGGTGCATAAGCCGTGGGCTCGATCCACTGGTAGCGACGAGCTCTGGCCTGCCCCTGTGCCTGCACTTGACCCATAGCCACGTATTGCGCCAGCTGTCTTTGAGCGGTTCGCTTTGACAGTTGTGGATGCAGCGCCAACAGTTCGGCCAAGCTCATGCTCGCTGCGCTGTTTTCCAAGCTGATGAGGAGATGTTTTGTATTTGACATGGCGCAATTGTGGCGCAATTTGCATATTGCGTCAACAATTGATTTATTGCGCCATAATCGCGTCAAGCGGGGAGGGTTGACGTATACAGAAGCATGGTGAGTTGCTGGACAATCAAGGTCTTTTTCCTATCTTTAGGTTCTGCCGTGAAACACCTGATCAGCCACCTGCGTACCGCCGCCGTCGCTCTGAGCGTAGCCACTCTGCCCGCAATGGCCCAAAACGTCATCAAGATTGGCGAGATCAACAGCTACAAAGCCCAGCCTGCTTTCTTAGACCCTTACAAAAAAGGCATGGAGCTGGCGGTGGAAGAAATCAACGCCAAAGGTGGCGTGAACGGCAAACAGTTGCAACTCATCACGCGTGACGACAACGCTTCACCCGGCGATGCCGTGCGCGCTGCCGAAGAACTGCTGAGCCGCGAAAAGGTGGATGTGCTTTCAGGCGCGTTCTTGTCGCACATTGGTTTGGCCTTGGGCGACTTTGCCAAGCAACGCAAAGTGTTCTTCCTCGCGGGCGAACCACTGACGGACAAAATGGTGTGGCAAAACGGCAACCGCTACACCTACCGCCTGCGTGCCAGCACCTACATGCAAGTGGCCATGCTCGTGCCCGAAGCGGCCAAGCTCAAGAAAAAACGCTGGGCTGTGGTGTACCCCAACTACGAATACGGCCAATCGGCTGCCGCCACCTTCAAACAACTGCTCAAAGCCGCACAACCCGATGTGGAGTTTGTGGCCGAGCAAGCGCCAGCCCTCGGCAAGATTGATGCAGGCTCTGTGACGCAAGCGATTGCCGATGCCAAACCCGATGCCATCTTCAACGTGTTGTTTGCCACCGACCTCGCCAAGTTTGTGCGCGAGGGCAACACACGCGGCGTGTTCCAAGGCCGCGAGGTGGTGAGCCTCTTGACCGGTGAGCCCGAGTATTTAGAGCCACTGAAGGACGAAACGCCCAACGGCTGGATCGTCACCGGCTACCCCTGGTACGGCGTGCAAACACCTGAACACAAAGCCTTTTACTTGGCCTACCACCGCAAGTACAACGACCATCCCCGCTTGGGTTCGGTCGTGGGCTACAGCATGATTCAGGCTTTGGCCGCCGGCATTGGGAAAGCTAAAAGCACCGAGAGCGAGAAGTTGGTCACGGCCTTCAGCGGCATGAGTTTCAGCACGCCATTTGGCAAAGCCACCTTCCGCAAACAAGACAACCAGTCCACCATGGGCGCGTTTTTGGGCCGCACCAAAAACGATGGAGGCAAGGGCGTGTTGGTAGACTACCGCTACATCGACGGCGCCAGCGTGCAGCCCAGCGATGACGTTGTGAAAAAACTCAGGCCAAGCAACTAAGCGCCGCTTCAAAAAACCAACCCACAACGCCCGCCTCTTGCGGGCGTTTTAATTTCAAGCCTCACACACCATGGACATCGCCAGCTTCCTTGTGCAAGCCCTGAATGGGTTAGCTGCTGCATCGTCTTTGTTTTTGGTGGCCGCGGGTTTGTCGCTCATCTTTGGCGTGAGCCGCATCGTCAACTTTGCGCACGGCTCATTTTTCATGCTCGGCGTGTACGTGGCGTATTCGCTGGTATCGCACCTTTCGCCCAGTATGTCGTCCGTGTTGGCGCTGGTGCTGGGCGACGGCACTGCCGCCACCTTCACTTACTTTGCGTTGTTGCTGTGCGCGGCAATCATCACGGGCGCCTTAGGTGCGTTGGTTGAGGTGCTGGTGTTGCGCCGCATTTACCAAGCGCCTGAGTTGTTTCAATTGCTCGCCACCTTTGCCTTAGTGCTCGTGCTGCAAGACGGCGTGCTGTGGCTGTGGGGCGCTGAAGATTTGCTCGGTCCTCGTGCGCCAGGCTTGAGCGGCGCCATCGACGTGATGGGCCGGCGCTTGCCCACCTACGACGTCTTCCTCATCGTCATCGGCCCTGTGGTGTTGGCGCTGCTGTGGGCCTTGTTGCAACGCACACGCTTTGGCGTGTTGGTGCGCGCCGCCACGCAAGACCGCGAGATGGTGGGCGCGCTGGGCATCAACCCACGTCATTTGTTCACCGCCGTGTTTGCCTTGGGTTGCGCCTTGGCTGGTTTAGGCGGCGCACTGCAGCTGCCACGCGAGCCTGCGCACTTGGGGCTAGACATGGCCACCATTGGCGATGCGTTTGTTGTTGTTGTTGTTGGTGGCATGGGTTCGATTCCGGGCGCGTTTGTAGCGGCTCTGTTGATTGCTGAGGTCAAAGCCTTGTGCATTGCCGTGGGCACGGTGGAATTTTTGGGCGTGTCGTTTGCGTTTTCTAAGCTCACACTGGTGGCCGAGTTTTTGGTCATGGCCGTGGTGCTCATGGTGCGACCTTGGGGTTTGATGGGCCGGCCTTTGAGTGAAGCACGTGCCCCCGTGGTGATGCACCACCACGCTGCCTTGCCGTTGGCACAACGCCGCGTGGCGTGGACGGTGGTCATGGCGGTGGCCGTGGCTTTGCCGTGGCTCACCACCGATGCCCCGTATGTGTTGGTGTTGGCCGTCGACGTATTGGTGGCCGCGCTGTTTGCCGCGAGCTTGCACTTCATCATGGGGCCTGCGGGCATGCACTCGTTTGGCCATGCGGCGTATTTGGGTTTAGGTGCGTATGCCGCAGCTATCTTGGTGTTGCAGCTGGGCGTGTCTGCCGAGGTGGCGTTGCTGGCAGCGCCGCTCATCACCGCCGTGGTGGCCATGCCCTTGGCTTGGTTTGCGGTGCGTTTGTCGGGCGTGTACCTGGCCATGCTCACCTTGGCGTTTGCACAAATTGTGTGGTCGGTGTGTTTTCAGTGGGACAGCTTCACGGGTGGTAGCAACGGCCTCACCGGCGTGTGGCCGAGCCCTTGGCTGCAAGACAAACCCACGTACTACGCAGTCACCTTGGCGTGTGTGGCGTTGGGTGTGTGGGTGTTGCGCAGACTCATGGCCTCGCCCTTGGGTTTTGCATTGCGCGCCAGCCGCGACTCGGTGGCCCGCGCCCACGCCATTGGATTGAACGTGGCGCGTTTGCAATGGTTGGGTTTTGTCATCTCGGCGGCGTGGGCAGGTTTGGCGGGGGCTTTGTTGGCATTTTCCAAAGGCAGCATTTCGCCCGATGTGTTGGGCGTGGGCAAGTCGGTGGACGCACTCATCATGGTTTTGCTCGGCGGCGTTGAGTCTGCCATTGGCCCCTTAGTGGGTGCCTTGAGCTTCACCGTGTTGCAAGACAGTTTGGCGCGCAGCACCGAGTATTGGCGTGCGGTGATGGGTGGTGTCATGCTGGTGTTGGTGTTGGTGTTCCCGCAAGGCATCGCGGGTGGTTTGCATCAGCTCTGGTCGCGCTGGACCTCGCGTGTGCAAGCCAACACACACACCTCAACACAGACACCTCGTCAACCGTCTTGCGGAGGTTCGGTATGAGTGCGCCTCTGTTACAGGTGAGCGCACTGCGCAAATCATTCGATGGCAATGTGGCGGTCAACGATGTGTCGTTCACGCTGCAAGCGGGCGAATTGCTGGCCCTCATTGGCCCCAACGGCGCAGGCAAGTCCACCACCTTCAATTTGGTCAACGGCCAGCTCGCGCCCGATGCGGGTGGCGTGTGGCTCGACGGTCAGTCGCTTTTAGGGCTGCCACCGCACGCGCTGTGGCGTATGGGCGTGAGCCGCACGTTTCAAGTGGCACAAACGTTTGCGTCATTCACCGCACTGCAAAACGTGCAAACGGCATTGCTCTCTGCACAAGGCCAATCATTCAATCTATGGCTGCGTGCAAACCAGCAATTGCGCGACGAGGCCATGCACTTGCTCGACCAAGTGCAACTCGCCGCCCACGCCCACCACGCCTGTGGCGCGCTGGCGTATGGCGACATCAAACGCCTAGAACTCGCCATGGCGTTGGCCAACCAGCCACGCTTGTTGCTCATGGACGAGCCCACCGCCGGCATGGCTCCTGATGAACGCCACGCCTTGATGAACCTCACCCGCCAATTGGTGCAACAGCGCAACGTGGGCGTGCTCTTCACCGAGCACAGCATGGACGTGGTGTTTGAACATGCACACCGTGTGGTGGTGATGGCGCGTGGGCAGCTCATTGCACACGGTACGCCTTTACAAATTCAACACGATCCGCAGGTGCAAGCGGTGTACTTTGGCAGTGGCAAAACTTTTGACAAAGGCGGCCACGCATGAACACGCGCATGAACGCACACCTGTTGGACGTGACGCACCTGAACGCGCACTACGGTGCTGCGCAGGTGTTGTTTGATGTGAGCCTGCATGTGCAACGCGGCGAAGTGGTGGCGCTCATCGGGCGCAATGGCGCGGGCAAATCGAGCTTGCTCAAAGCCATCATGGGCCTCATGCCGCAGCGCAGCGGTACGGTTTATTTAGACAGGCATGACATCTCAAATGCGCAGCCTTATCAAGCCGCCCGTTTGGGTTTGGGCTTTGTGCCCGAAGACCGTCGTATCTTCACCGACCTCACCGTGCTCGAAAACTTGCAGTTGGGTGTGCAAGCCCCGCGCCACTTTGCCACCGGTCAGGCGGCACCTGTGTGGACGCTCGACCAAGTGTTTGCCCTCTTCCCCAACTTGGCCGACATGCAACAACGCCGCGCCAGCCACATGAGCGGCGGCGAACAGCAAATGCTCACCGTGGCGCGCACCCTCATGGGTAACCCACTCATGGTGTTGTTGGACGAACCGTCTGAGGGCGTGGCCCCCGTCATCGTCGAGCAAATGGGCGAGGCTATTCTTGCGTTGAAGGCGCAAGGCGTGAGCGTGTTGTTGTCTGAACAAAACACCCACTTCGCGCAATGGGTGAGCGACCGCAGCTACACGCTCGATCGCGGTGTGCTGAGCGCTTAAGAGCGCGACTCTGTCAGGCGCCCTGTTACGTATTTGTGCAGCACGCTGGCAATCAAGGTTTGATAGGGCACGCCCTCTTCCAGGGCCTTAATTTGAATGTCGCTCAAGTCGCCAGATGACAAACGAATATTGACGCGCTTGTCTTTCACGGCCGTGCTACGCGCAGCCGCTTTGAACTTCGCCAGCTCAGACTTGGTGGCCACAGACTTGAGCTTGCCTGTTTCATAGGCGCTCAACACATCGGCTTCATAGGCATCAAGTTTTTTCATCGGACGCTCCAGCATTCAAGTAGTCTCGGGTCGCCTTGCGACTTGGAATGATGGTTTTGAGAAAGAAATAGTCTTCCTCCTCAACCAAGGGAACCAGATACACATAGCCATCTCGTTCGATGACCAATATCTTTTGATTCGGGTATCTCTTTGGGTTTGGGTGCGTTAAGACATCCAACAACCCGCCAACCTCCATCGCTACGACCATGGCCTCAAACGAAACATACCTGTCTTTTTGCAAGGTTTCGTTTTTCTCAGCATTCCAGCGAAATGGCTTCATCGTGGAAATTGTAAACATGCGTGTGCCTTTTGTCATCACATGCATGCATTGAACTTGACCCCCACGGACAGGACATCAAGTTTTGCTCAAATTATTTGCGGCCCTGCCTTGCCGTTTTTCACCACATAGCTGGCTTGGGTTTTCAGCGTGGACTCGCTGCCCGCTGGAAATTTGGTGGTTCTGAAATCGCAGCGTACTTGCGCAGGTGTAACGGTGATCAGGCTGTAGCCACGCTCATCAGGACGGTAGTGCAACAAGTCGGCGTTGCTTTCGCGAATCACGGCAGCGGGTTTGTCGCCCAAGCCACGGGAGGTGATGGAAGTCGTCACAAACTCGCTGGCCACGATGGGCGAGGCCGGGTTGTTGGGCTCCAAGCGCAAAGGCGCGGCGACGTTGCAATGCACATCGCCGCCCAAGGTCACCACGTTGCTGAGCCTGGCATCGACCACGGTTTGCAGCAAACGTTTGCGTGCTTCGGGGTAGCCGTCCCACGCGTCGTTCCAGTAGCTGCGGCCCACGGGTGCAGGCACACTGGTACTGCTGATTTGCGTGGCCTGCGCCACCAGCTTCCATCGGCGTTTGGATTGGCTCAAGCTGTCAGTGAGCCAACGTTCTTGCGTCATGCCCAGCATGCTGCGCGTTGGGTCACTCAACTCATCACACTGCACCACCATGCGGCCACCGCCGCGTACGGGGTCACGGCAAGCTTGGGGGCTGCGGTATTGGCGGCAATCGAGCGTCCACACATCGGCCAACTTGCCCCAGCTCAGGTGGTCATACAAACGCATGTCGGCCGGATTGGCCGCATCTGGCCCGAGCAACAAAGGTTGGTGCTCAAAGTAGGCTTGATAGGCTGCGGCACGCCGCAACAACAATTGCTTGGGGTCGCTGTAGTGACGGTCTTGGTCGTTGGCGTAATCGTTGACCACCTCGTGGTCATCCCACATCAACACCCACGGGTGTGCGGCATGCGCCGCTTGCAAATGGGGATCACGTTTGTATTGCTCGTAGCGCTCGCGGTAGCCTTGCAAAGTTTTGGGCTCTTCGCCACTGTGTTTGCGCAGTGCGTATTGCGGGTTGCTGCTCTCGTAGATGTAGTCGCCCATGAACAGCACAAAGTCGAGCCGCTGCTTGGCAATTTCTTCGTGCGCAATGAACTGCCCTTGCTCGTAGTGCTGGCACGAAGCTAGCGCAATGCGGAGCTCTCGCACATCAGCGTTGACGGCAGGTGCAGTGCGTGTGTGCCCCACGGTGCTGGTGGCATCGCCTTGGCTAAAGCGGTACCAATAGTCAGTGCTGGGTTGCAGTTGTTGCAGGTGCACATGCACGCTGTGTCCACGTGCTTCGTGTGTGACCACCTCGGTTTTCTGTACACGACGTTTCAGCGCCGCATCGGCAAACACTTCAACTTGAACAGGCAAAGCCTCGGCGGCCGCCGCACGGTCTTCCTCGCCAAACAGCAAGCGCGTCCACAAGACGACCGAATCCGCGCGTGGGCGGCCACTGGCAACACCCAATGCGAAAGGGTTGCTGCGCCAATTGCGCAGTGCAGTTGCAGGCGCGGCAACAGCTGTAAGCCAAGGAGAAAGCGCTAAAGCAATGGCGCTGCGTTGCAGCTGTTGGTTAAATTCGCGGCGTTTCATTTCAATAAAAACTTCAAATATCGATCGACCCATTTGCCATACGGTGGCCACATGAAACGCATGCCACTGAACCGCGCTTGGTAAAACACGGGGCGCATTTTTGAGAAGGTGACGAAGCCATCATGCCCGTGATAGTGCCCCATACCACTTTCGCCCACACCCCCAAACGGCAAGGTGTGCTGCGTGGTGTGAAACAACGCATCGTTCACACCTACGCCACCTGACATGACGCGCGTCATCAAATCATTCGCCGTGTGGCGGTCGTTGGTGAACGGGTACAAGGCCAACGGATGGGGGCCCGCATTGATGGAGTGAATCACGCTATCTAATTGTGAATAGCCAATGATCGGCAGCACTGGGCCAAAAATTTCGCGCGTGTACAGGGCGCAGTTGGGCGGCACATTGAGCACCGCATGTGGGGCAATTTTTCGAGTCCTCACGTCCCATGCGGGGCCATCCAACAGGGGAATCAAGGTGGCACCTTGCGCTTGCGCCTCTTGCAACGCATCGACCAACCGCTGAAAAGCAGTGGCATCAATGATGGCGGTGTAGTCTCGGCTATCTAAGCTGCCCAATCGCTTTTGCACAATGTCGCGTGCCATGTGCACAAAGGCATCCACTTGCGCGTGCGGCACAAACACATGGTCCACATTGCTACAGATTTGGCCTGCGTTGAAGCACTTGGCAAACATGATACGTTCGGCGGCCAATTGCAAATCAAAGTCTGAGCACACCACCGCGGGTGATTTACCGCCCAACTCTAAGGTGACAGGACACAAGTTGTGCGCCGCAGCGGCCATGACAGCTTTGCCTGTTTGGGTGGAGCCCGTGAACACCAAGTGGTCAAACTTGAGCTGCGAAAACGCCACACCCACGCCGCCCGTTTCTTCAAAAAATGCCAGCTTGTCTGCGTTGAAATAGCGTGGGGCCAAGTCCATCAACAAACGGGTGATGTGGCGCGAGTTTTCTGACATCTTGACCATGGCACGGTTGCCCGCTGCAAACACGTCTACCAGCACCATGAAGCTCAAGTTAATCGGGAAGTTCCACGGCACGATCACACCTACCACGCCCAGCGGCTGGGGTACCACGCGGTTTTGACTTCCAAAAAACGTCAGCCAATCTGCGGCTCGGCGCTGCGGCTTCATCCACTGCTTGAGGTGTTTGAGCGCATGGTCGACCGCCTGCACCACAGGCACCACTTCGGCCAACATGGTTTCGTGGTGCGAGCGGTGGCCGTAGTCGGCGTTGATGGCTTGTGCAATGGCCTCCGCGTTGTCGCCCACAAACGCTTTGAGATGGAGCAAGTCCGCCCGACGCTGAGCCGCGCTGGGATACGGCTGCGCACGATGCGCAGCACGCTGCAGCTGTAGCGTGGCGTGAAGATCAGTTGGCAAAAGCGGCAATGCCTGTTTGTGCGCGCCCCAAAATCAAGGCATGAATGTCATGCGTCCCTTCATAGGTGTTGACCACTTCAAGGTTCACCAAATGACGTGCGACGCCAAACTCGTCGCTGATGCCGTTGCCGCCCATCATGTCTCGGGCGGTGCGGGCAATGTCCAGTGCTTTGCCACACGAGTTGCGTTTAAGGATGGACGTGATTTCCACACTCGCTGTGCCTTCGTCTTTCATGCGGCCCAAACGCAAACAGCCTTGCAGGCCTAAGGCAATTTCGGTTTGCATGTCGGCCAGCTTCTTTTGTATCAGTTGGTTGGCTGCCAATGGGCGGCCAAACTGTTGGCGGTCAAGTGTGTATTGACGCGCACGCAACCAGCAGTCTTCAGCGGCACCTAACGCACCCCATGCAATGCCAAAACGCGCACTGTTCAAACACGTGAATGGGCCCTTCAATCCTTGCACCTCAGGGAATGCGTTTTCCTCTGGCACAAAGACGCCGTCCATCACAATTTCGCCTGTGATCGACGCACGCAAACCCACCTTGC
>JACCDY010025715.1_pt1 | contig 11735 bp, 13 predicted proteins | sample 7446391 | NCBI WGS metagenome assembly JACCDY01 (sample SAMN15323451, study PRJNA562643) | freshwater metagenome | isolation source: river surface water | place: USA:Blue River Watershed | collected 2017-08-18
CCTTGTTCACGGATGAGGCCAAAGCGCGCACCTTGATCCGACCGCGTCAGGATCTGGCGGGCAGCCTGCGTCGCCTGGTGACCGAGCAGGGGGTGTTATCCTGCATGACCGAGGCCGGCGGGGTGTTTTCCGCTGCCTTGATTGAGGCCGGCTTGGTCGATGAAGTGGTCGTCTATCTGGCCCCCATGCTGTGTGGCGGGCCGGTGCCGGCGCTGGCTGGGGTAGGACTGCCGGAATCCTTGAAACTCGGCGATTTGAGCTATCAGCAGATCGGCCCGGACCTGCGGCTGCGGGGACGGATCCTGCATTGATGGCCGATTTGTTCTTGCCCGTCGGTCGCTGACGGCAAGAATCCGCCCCCCGCGCCGCGGTTCCATCCCATGAGCGAAGCCACATCTCCTGCCAGCATCCATGCCAGCGTCGAGCGGATCGGCGAGGTCCTTCATGCGCATGATTCGTTCCTGCTGCTCAGCCACGTCCGGCCGGACGGCGATGCCATCGGCTCGCAGATCGCGTTGGGGGGAGCCCTGAAGGCGCTGGGTAAGTCGGTGCGTCTGGTCAATGAAGATGGGCTGCCGGAAAATCTGGCCTTCCTACCGGGGGCGGAGTGGATCGAATCCCCGCCGGCCGAAGCGATCGACTGCGAGGTGGTCATCGCCCTGGACACCGCGGCCAAGCCGCGACTGGGCGAACGCGCTTTGGCGGCTGCAGCCAAGGCGCAACTCTGGCTCAACATCGACCATCACAAGTCGAATCCGGCCTACGGCGATCTCAACCTAATCGATGCCAGTAGCCCGGCGACCGGCCAGATCATTTACGATCTGATTGTGGAGCTCGGGCTGCCGATGCCCGACGAGAGCCGTGATGCGATCTACGTTGCGGTGTCGACCGACACCGGATCCTTCCAATACCCGTCGACCACGGCACGCACTTACGAAATGGCGGCCGATCTGATCCGCCGCGGACTCGACGTCGGCGACATCAATTCCAAAACCTACGACGAGCAGCCGTATCGCCGACTGGCCTTGATGCGTGCTTTGCTCAATACGCTGGAACGCTCCAGCGACGGGCTGGTGGCTAACTGGACGATGCGCGATCAGGTGCGTACCGACCTCGACCTGCGCCCGGAGGATAGCGAGGGGCTGATCGACATCATCCGCGGTATCCGTGGCACCTTGGTTGCGGTGTTCTTTGAGGAGCTGCCCGAGGGCAAGGTGCGCGTGTCGATGCGTTCGAAGGATCATCGCTTCGACGTCTGCAAGGTGGCGCTTGAGTTCGGTGGTGGTGGTCACGCGCTGGCTGCAGGCATCCGCATGCCCGGCCCGATCGAAGAGGCGAAAGCCCGCGTGCTCGCTGCGATTTCGCGCCAGTTGGCCGAGATCGGACTCGCCAAGTAATCGTTTTTTATGAATCGCAATCCCCTGGAACAAGCTGGACCGAGTGGTGTGCTCTTGATTGACAAGGCGCCCGACATGACTTCGCACGACGTGGTGGCGATCGGCCGCCGTGCGCTCAACACGAAGAAGATCGGCCACTGCGGTACGCTCGATCCGATGGCTACCGGCCTGTTGATGCTGGTGATCGGCCGTGCGACCAAGATCCAGGACCTGTTGATGAGCGAGGACAAGGAATACGTCGGCACGCTGAAGCTTGGCGTGACGACCAGCACCCAGGACCGCGAGGGTGAGGTCGAGGAGGAGAAGCCGGTGCCGGCCTTCACGCCGGAGCAGATCGAGGATGCGTTCAAGTCGTTCCTCGGCGAGTTCGAGCAATTGCCGCCGATGGTTTCGGCGATCAAGAAAGACGGCGTGCCACTCTACAAGCTGGCGCGCAAGGGTGAGACGGTGGAGCGCAAGCTGCGGCCGGTGCGGGTGGACTCGTTCCGCATCACGCGCGTCGAATTGCCCGAAGTGGATTTTGTGGTGAATTGCTCCAAAGGATTCTACGTCCGCACCTACGCCCATGATATCGGTCAGAAGCTCGGATGTGGTGCGCACCTCAGCGCGCTGCGTCGTACGCGTTCGGGTAAGTTCACGCTCGATCGCGCGGTGCCGGCGATGGATCTCAAGACGATGCCGCGTGAGGAGCTTTACAAGCGGCTTGTCACTTTGGCTGAGATTTCCCTGATGCGCGGTGCGTGAGGAGGGTAGGCGGTAGGCGGTAAGCGGTAAGCGGTAGGCGAAAGAAGAAGATGCTGAAACAGTCTCCTTCTTGTTTCATCCCGCATCCCGCCTACCTCATCCCGCATAGCGCCAACCGGCAGGCCTCGATGGCCTCTTGCGGATGGGCGGCGGAGAGGCTGACGCGCAGGCGCGCGCTGTTGCGGGGCACGGTGGGGTAGCGGATGGCGGGGACCAGCAGGCCGGCTTGTTCCAGCTTGGCGGAGGCGCTCAGGGCGGCCTCGTTGCTGCCGAGGATGAATGGCAGGATAGGGGTGCAGGCGGATGGCTGCAGCGTTTCGATGTGTTGTCGGAGTCGTGTGCGCAGTTGTTGGCCATCTTCGGAGCGGATGATCTGCAGCGACGTGAGTGCGGCGTGGGCGATGGCGGGTGGCGGGGCGGTCGAGTAGATGAAGGAGCGGGCGCGGTTGGTGAGCAGGTCGATCCAGGCGCGTGAGGCGGCGAGGTAGCCTCCGGACAGGCCGGCGGCCTTGCTCAGCGTGCCCATCTGGAAGGTGATCCGCTGCTGCAGGCCTTCTTGTTCGGCGAGGCCCATGCCGTGGTCGCCGAGCACGCCGAATCCGTGCGCTTCATCTAACAAGAGAAGGGCGTCGTGAGATTCACAGGTTTCGACGATGGCGCGCAGCGGGCAGAGGTCGCCGTCCATGCTGAACACCGACTCGGTGGCGACGAGGATGCGGCTGTCGCTGGATTTCGCTCGGATCGATTTCAGCAGGCGGGTGAGTTTGTCGAGATCGTTGTGGGGGAAGACCCGCAGGGTGGCGCCGGACAAGCGGGCGGCATCGACGAGGCAGGCGTGGCTGAGTTTGTCGAGGACGACGAAATCGCCCTTGCCGACGATGGCGGGGATGCAACCGAGCGGGGTGGCGAAGCCGGATGAGAACGTGAGTGCGGCCTCGCATTGCTTGGCCGCGGCGATTGCTTGTTCGAGGGCGAGGTGCGGTGGCAGGGTGCCGCAGACGAGCCGTGAGGCGGCGGAGCCGGCACCGTAGCGGGCCACGCCTTCGGTGATGGCGGCGGCGATGCGGGGATCGCGAGCCAGCCCGAGGTAGTCGTTCGAGGCAAAGTTCCAGAGTTCCTTGCCGTTGCGGCTCACGCGTGGACCGGCGGGTCCGTCGAGCGGCTTGAGTTGTCGTCGCAGCCCCTGCTGCTCGAGCTCATGAAGCTGGTCGTCCGGGTCGCGCATGACGGCATTCTAGCTGCGTTCGAGCGCCCAACGGAGCAATTTCGTCGAGTCGGACCAAATGTTGCGGCTGTTGGACTTGAGCACGACCACGACCACCGAGCGGTCTTCGACTTCGCCGGTGGACACCAGGCAGCGGCCGGAGGCGTTGGTGGTGCCGGTTTTCAGGCCGGTGCAGTAGGGCAGATCCTTGAGCACCTTATTGGTGGTGCCGATCTGGGTGGTGCGGCCGTTGCTGAAGCGGAAGGTGAATTCCTTGGTGCGGGCGAATTGGCGGATGACAGGGTTCTGGTAAGCCGCCATCGCGGCGATCGCGAGGTCGCGTGCGGTCGAGTATTGCCCTGGTTCGGTGAGGCCGTGCGGATTGCGGAATCGCGAGTTGCGCATGCCGAGTTGGCTGCACTTCTGGTTCATGCGGGCGGCGAATGCTTCCTGGCTGCCGGCGACATCACGGGCGAGTGCGCGGGCGACATCGTTTGCGCTTTTGACCAGCAGCACCTTGAGCAGTTCGCGACGGGTGTAGACTTCGCCGGCGCGCAGGCCGAGTTTGGTCGGTTCGCACTGGCCGTCGCTGGCGACGATGCGCACCGGCTTGTCGAGGTTGCCGGCGTCGATGACGCAGAGGGCGGTGATGATCTTCTGGGTGCTGGCCACAGCGCGCCGGCTGTCGGCATCCTTGGCGTAGAGGATTTTGCCGCTCTTGATGTCGACGACGATGGCGCTTGGTGCATACACCGGCGGTGGGGGGACCATCGGCACCGCACCAATGTTGGGCACTGCGGCGAGCCCCTGATTCGGCGGCGGGCTGAATCCGTTGTGGCTGAGCAGCGTCGGCTTGCGCTGAGTTTGCTGGATCGGCGGGCTGACCTCGCAGGAACTGAGCACGGCAGCCAGGGCGATGGCGGCTGCAGCGTGAAGGCGGGTGGTGCGGAACATGGGCGGGATCATTCTCAAGCGGGCCATGGGATCAAGCGCGATCGTGGAGGGGTCAATTGCTTTCGCGGGGCAGCAGCACCAGGTAGTTGCGGGCCGGCTTGCGGTACCAATGGCTGCTGGTGACCACCTTACCACTGATGTTGGCGGAGATCCAGAGGTCGGTCGAGCTGCCGCCGTCGAGGTTGAGCGCGTGGCGGACTTTCCAGCCGACGGGCGCTTGTTCGGTAATGGCGATGGCCAGCTGCGCCAGCGAGCAACTGGAGCTGCGGCCGACCCACCAACGGGTGCCGCCGTCCCACAGCAGCAGGCTGCGGCTGGTGCTTTTTACGGTGTCCAAGCCGCTTACCGGTGTGTGGTTTTCAACGAGCATTGGCCCGGACTGGAGCAGTTCGCGCATGGTGCTGGCGCGTTTCGGGTTGAGTTGTTCGCGGCGGCAAATGGCGATCCTGCCGTCGTGGGATTCGTAGAAGATTCCCGATCCCAGCGATGACCCCTGATTCCATTCCCCGCTGGGGCGGCCGTTGGCGACGATCAGCCCAAGGGGTGTTCCTTCCGGGGTGAAGAAGCCGCCGTTGATGGCGGCCAAGCCGCGTCGGGATTGGCCGGCGCTGGCGGCATCGGGGAATTCCGATCCCGGGCCGCGGTTTTGGTCGATCACCGCCAAGCGGTGACTGCGGGCGTCGAAGGCGACACCTTCGAACAGCACCTTGGTGCTCGTCGTTTGCGCCCGTTGCGGGGCGTCGGGTGCTTCATTCGGGATCGGTTCCTCGGGCAGCACGACGATGGCCGGGCTGGGGTTGATCGGCTTGAAATTCGGTGCCGGGCTGGGAGTGGGCCTGCACTGGCTGAGCAGCAGGACCAGCAGGGCCATGGCGGGAAGGCGGAGCATGCCGCAGCGTTTCACGGAAGTGGCTGCGGTGCAAGGAGCGGCGGGTCTTCCGCGGCGGATTCTTTTCCTTGGCTGGGGGTGCCGGATTTCTCTAGGTCTAGGGGAATGTCACGCGCACTTCGTCTGCTGGTCTGGATCCTGGTCTCCCTGATGGGGGTGGTTGCCGTTGCTGTCGCTGCCTTTGAGCGCGATGAACCGATCAACGCTCTCTGGCTGGTGATTGCCGGTGTTTGTTCGTTTGCGGTGTCCTATCGTTTCTACAGCGCCTGGTTGATGGCCAAGGTGTTGACGATCGACGCCTCGCGGGCGCCGGCGGCGGTGACGCGTGCTGACGGCAAGGATTTCGTGCCGACACCCAAGTGGGTCGTGTTCGGTCATCATTTCGCGGCGATCGCCGGTCCCGGGCCTTTGGTCGGTCCGGTCTTGGCCGCCCAGTTCGGATACCTGCCGGGCACCTTGTGGATCCTGATCGGTGCCACGCTCGGTGGCGGTGTGCACGATGCGGTCGTCCTGTTCGCCAGCATGCGCCGCAACGGGAAGTCGATCGGGCAGATGCTGAAGGAGGAGGTGAATCCATTCATCGGTCTGGTCGCGATGATTTCATTGCTGGCGATCATGGTCATCCTGCTTGCCGTGCTCGGGTTGGTGGTGGTCAAGGCGCTCGCCGAAAGCCCGTGGGGGCTTTTCACCATTGCTGCAACCATCCCGCTGGCGATGATCATGGGGGTGTTGCTGAAGTCCGGCGCGATGCGTGTGACCGGTGTGTCGATCCTCGGTGTGGTGGGGCTGCTGCTGGCGGTGGTCGGTGGCAAATACCTGCCGGCCAGCTGGAATGCGGCACTCACCCTGGATGCGCCGACTTTGGCGTGGATCCTCATGATCTACGGATTTGCTGCGGCGGTGCTGCCGGTTTGGTTGTTGCTTGCGCCGCGTGACTACCTGAGCACCTTCATGAAACTAGGCACCGTCGCCGTGCTCGGCGTGTTCATTGTGATTGCGATGCCACCGTTGCAGATGCCGGCGATCACGCCGTTCACCGATGGCAGCGGCTTTGTGGTTCCGGGTCCGGTGTTTCCATTCGTCTGCATCACGATCGCCTGTGGCGCAATCAGCGGCTTCCATGCATTGATCTCCTCGGGCACGACGCCGAAGCTCGTCGGTAGCGAGTCGGAGATCCGGCTGATCGGCTACGGTTCGATGGTCACCGAAATGTTGGTCGCCTTGATGGCGATCATTGCTGCCTGCGCGATGCCGCCAGGTGAGTATTTCGCGATCAACTCGCCGATCAATCCGCGCGACGAAGCTGCGGTGGTGGCGCAGATCGAGAAGATCAATTCGTATGGGCCTGAGTATGCGATCACCCTTGAGCAGATGCAGCAACTCGCCAGGGATCTGGAAGAGCCGACGATGATCGGCCGCACCGGTGGCGCACCGACCTTTGCCGTCGGCATGGCGGTGATGTTCTCCAAAGTGATTCCGGGCAAGACCGCCTTGTCCTTGTGGTATCACTTCGCGATCATGTTCGAGGCCTTGTTCATCCTGACCACGCTGGATGCCGGCACGCGCGTCGGGCGCTTCATCCTGCAGGACCTGCTGGGTCAGTTGTGGAAGCCGCTCGGTGATACCCGCAACTGGTTGGGCAACATCGGTGCGACCGGGCTACTGGTCGCCGGTTGGGGGTATTTCCTCTACCAAGGGGCCATCGATCCGGCGGGTATTGCCAAGAGCCTGTGGCCGATCTTCGGTATTTCCAATCAACTACTGGCGGTCATCGCCCTTTGTTTGGGAACGACGCTCATCATCAAGTCCGGCAAGACTCGCTACTGTTGGGTGACCTTGGTGCCGATGGTGTTTCTTTGCTGGGTGACTTTCCATGCAGGCGTGTTGAAGATCCTCTCGCCGCAGGCGGCCGGTTTCCTGCCTGCAGTCAGGAAACTGGAAGCGCAGATTGCCGCAGGCCTTGAGGGGTCGGCGCTCAAGGCCGCCGAGACCGCCTTGTTCAACGCCAAGCTCGACATCGTGGTGGTCACCATCCTGCTGTCCTTTGTTGCCGTGATCACCCTGGGCTGTGTCTGGGAATGGTGGCGCATCCTCAGTGGCCGCAAGGCTGCCGTCCTGCGTGAGGAACCGTATGTGGCGATGGGGGAGAATTGAACCACGGATGGACGCGGATGGACGCGGATGAAGTGGATGTGTATTGGGTTGAGAATGAAACCGCTTCTGAATTTGTCTGTGTGAAATGGGAGTTCTTGGTTGTTGGTATTCATGAAAGCATCTGATGGGGGAGAATTGAACCACGGATGGACGCGGATGGACGCGGATGATGATGTGTATTGAGTTGAGAATGAAACCGCTTCTGAATTTGTCTTTGTGAAATGGGAATTCTTGGTTGTTGGTATTCATGAAAACATCTCGATTGAAGCATGGCTTTGCTATGTGAAGAGGAGACTCAAGCGGTGATTCGGTGTGCCTTCGAGGTGTTGAATGCCATTGGGCATGGATATCATGAGAAGCCATATGAGAATGCCTTGGTAGTGGAGTTTGAGTGCCAAGGGTTGCCGTATGAGCAGCAACCCCGACTCCCCTTGCTTTACCGGGGAATCAAAGTGGCAGACTTCATCCCTAATCTGGTGGCATTTGGCCGGGTCATTGTGGATGCGAAGGTGATTGACCGTATCGGTGATCATGAGGTTGGGCAGATGCTGAATTACCTGAAAGTGACTGGTCTTCCTGTCGGTTTGATTCTGAACTTCAAGCGATCCAAGTTGGAGGTTCGCCGGGTGGTGGTGTCGTGTGAGTCATTGCCTGCCACTTTAACTCATTGATAATCATTCATCCGTGTCCATCCGCGTCCATCCGCGGTTAAAAATTCATTCGACCTCCGGGCGGGGATTCCCACAATGGCGGCATGTCTGAACGCGAGGATCTCAAGAACCTGTCCCTGCTGGGGAAACCGGAAACCCGCCTGCCGGCCAGCCCGGAGGAGGCGACCCTGGAGGTGTTTCCGAACCACCGGGCCGGCCGCAAGTACTGGATCACGCTCAATTGTCCCGAGTTCTCGTCGTTGTGCCCGGTGACCGGGCAGCCGGATGCCGCACGCATCCTGATCCGCTACATCCCCGGCGACACCTGCGTGGAAACCAAGAGCCTGAAATTCTACCTCGCGTCGTTTCGCAATCAGCCGGCATTCAACGAGGAGATCGTCAACCGCATCCTTGATGATCTGGTCAAGGCGCTCTCGCCGCAGGAGATGATCGTGCGCGGTGAATTCGCCCCACGCGGTGGCATCCAGTTGACCACTGAAGCGACTTATCCGGAGCCGAAATGATGGGATTTCAACCGCGGATGGACACGGATGAACACGGATGGAGAAAAGGAATTGGGAATTCGATATTGAGTCAACCAGTGAACCATCTCTCTCACCCGTCAAATCTTGATCATCTGCGTTCATCCGTGTCCATCTGTGGTTCAATCTGATCTTCCTTATGAAAGTCTGCGTGCTGCTCAGTGGTGGAATGGACTCGGTGACGGTTCTGTATGAAGCGATGCGTTCGCACGAGGTGCTGGCGTGTTTGTCGTTTGATTATGGCTCCAAGCACAATGCGAAGGAGATTCCTTTCGCTGCCGTGCATGCCGCGCGTCATGGGATCGTGCATCACGTCGTGAATCTCGATTTCATGGATCGCCTGTTCAAATCCGATCTGCTCAAGAGCGGGGGGGCGATTCCGGAGGGGCATTATGCAGAGGAGTCGATGAAGCAGACGGTGGTGCCGTTCCGCAACGGCATCCTGTTGGCGGTGGCCGCCGGCCATGCCGAGAGCATCGGTGCTGAAGCGGTGGTTATTGCCGCGCATTCCGGTGATCATGCGATCTACCCCGACTGCCGTGAGCCGTTCATGCAGGCGATGGGTGGGGCGATGCGGCAGGGCACCTATGCCGACATCCGCCTGCTGCGTCCGTTCATCGATCTCGACAAGGCGGCGATCGCCCGGCGTGGTGCGGAGCTGGGGGTGGATTTCGCCGAGACCTGGTCCTGCTACAAGGGGGGTGAGCGCCATTGCGGTGTCTGCGGCACCTGCGTTGAGCGCCGTGAGGCTTTCCTGCTGGCCGGCCTGCCGGATCCGACCGATTACGAGCAGACCCCGGAATTGCCGGAATGGGGAAAAGCTGAAAACTGAAACGCTGAAACGCTGAAACGCTGAAATTCAGCATCCTTCGATGGTTTCGATGTTTTTACGCTTGTTTGCAGGGTTCGGTCTTCTGTCTTGTGTCTCCCAGTCTTGAGTCATCCCATGCCCTACCGCATCTGCAAATCGCTTGAAATCGAGAACGGCCACATGCTGTCCAAGCATCCGGACAAGTGCCGATTCCCGCACGGCCACACGCGGCGTGTGGAATTCGTGCTCGAGGCAGCGGAGCTCGACGGGCATGAGATGGTTTGCGACTTCAAGATCATCAAGGACGCCGTGGGCGAGTGGCTCGACTTGCTGGATCATGCGATGTGCATGAATACGGCGGATCCGGCCTACGCGGATTTCAAGGCGCGTTATGGTGAGCGGGTGATCGGTTTTGAGAACGAGGATCCGACGACCGAGGTGATGGCGCGCACGATCTTTGATCACACCGTCAAGGCGCTGGAGGCGTATCGTCTGCGCGAGGACGCCCGTTACCCCTTGGCCCATGGGGTGCGCCTGCTGCGCGTTCGGGTGTGGGAGACCACCAGTTCGTGGGCAGAATATGAAGCTCCCTGAAATTTTAACCGCGGATGGACACGGATGAACGCAGATTGTTGAGTTTTTGTTGATGAGGGAGATGACCCGCTGAATCACTCCATATCGAATCCCCTTTTCTTAATCTGCGTCCATCCGCGTCCATCTGTGGTTCAACTCTTCACGCTCATGTCCAACTCCAAACTTCCCGACATTCAAGCCACTCCCGACACCCGCGGTATCGACATCGATCAGGTGGGGGTTTCCGACCTGCGTTATCCGATTCAGGTGACGGACCGCGACGGCAATCCATTTCCCACGGTGGCGAAGATTTCGATGTCGGTGCATTTGCCGCATCATTTCAAAGGCACGCACATGAGTCGATTCATCGAGGTGCTCAGCCAGCACGAAGGTGAGGTGACCACGCAGACGCTGCCCAACATCCTGCGTGACCTCAAGGAGCGTCTGGATGCCGAGGAGGCGCACATCGAGGTGGCCTTCACTTATTTCGTGACCAAGCAGGCTCCGGTCAGCGGCGCGCCGGCGAAGGTCGGTTGTGACTGTGTGTTCAAGGGGACGTCCAATGGTCAGCAGGATGAGCTTGAGTTGTGCATTACCGTGCCGGTGACCACCTTGTGTCCATGCAGCAAGGAGATCAGTGAATACGGTGCCCACAACCAGCGTGGTTATGTGACCTTGGAGGTGAAGCCGAAGCGCAAGGGCGACAGCCATGAGTTCATTCTGATCGAGGATTTGATCGAGGTGGCCGAGAAGTCCGGTTCCGCGCCGTTGTATGCGCTGCTCAAGCGCCCGGACGAACGACATGTGACGATGCAGGCGTATGACAATCCGGTATTTGTTGAGGATGTGGTGCGCAATGCGGCCGCCCTGTTGCGGGCAGACCAGCGGATTGAATCGTTCATGGTCAAGGCGGTGAACCATGAGAGTATTCATGATCACAATGCGTTTGCGGTGATCTCGGGCTAATGTAGCGGCGGTCTATGACCGTCGCTTGATTCCTTATGCTGCTGATTTCATCTTGCCATCCTGAATCTTCACCATGCCACGGATCATTCCGCCGAAGAGTTTGTTGCAGGCTTATGCGCAGGGGGTGTTCCCGATGGCGGATGATGGTGAGTTGTTGTGGTTTTCTCCTGAGCGGCGGGGCTTGATTCCCTTGGATGAGCGTTTTCATGTGTCGCGCAGTCTGGCCAAGGTGTTGCGGCGGAAGCCCTTCGAGATCCGTTGGAGTACGGCATTCCGTCAGGTGATGCTCGGTTGTGCGGAGCGTGAGAGCACGTGGATTGATGAATTGATCCTAGAGAGTTACTGTGAGTTGCATCGTTTGGGTTTCGCGCACAGCATCGAGTGTTGGGATGGCGAGGGTTTGCAGGGTGGTTTGTATGGGGTGGTTCTGGGTGGCGCGTTTTTTGGCGAGAGCATGTTTTCGCGCAAGGCGCATGCTTCCAAGGTGGCGATGGTGGCCGTGGTCGAGCGATTGAGGGATTGTGGTTACGGCTTGTTCGATACTCAGTGGCTGACTGACCACTTGAGGCAGTTCGGGGGCTATGAGATGCCTCGAGAGGAATATCTGCAGGTCTTGGGACGTGTTTTGGAAATGCGTCCGAAGTCATGGGTTTCCGGTTGTAGGAAAGAAGATGAACCACGGATGGACGCGGATTGACGCGGATAGGAGTCAATCCGACTGCCAGTCGGACGGTGAGGCGGGTATTTTAGGCTTTTCGGCCCGAGGGGAATAGGGATACTCCGGCCAGTTGATGCCGGTATAGCTCAGTTGGTAGAGCAGCTGATTTGTAATCAGCAGGTCGTCGGTTCGA
>JACCDY010236769.1_pt1 | contig 11735 bp, 13 predicted proteins | sample 7446391 | NCBI WGS metagenome assembly JACCDY01 (sample SAMN15323451, study PRJNA562643) | freshwater metagenome | isolation source: river surface water | place: USA:Blue River Watershed | collected 2017-08-18
CTGATGTGCCGCAGTCGATCAAGGCATGGATGCTGCTGGCCATCGGCGCGTGGTACGAAAACCGCGAAGCCCTGACAGCCGGCCAGCCGGTTGCCGAGCTGCCGCGCTGTTTCTGGGAAGGTTTGCTCGATCCGTTCTGGGTGCCGGGGGTGTGATGCAGTCGGGGAAATTGAATCAGCGGATTGTCATCGAAGGCAAAAACGTTAGCCGCTCAGCCATTGGTGAAGAAGTGGTGTCGTGGCAAACGGTGGCGACGACGTGGGCTAAAGTCGAGCCGTTGCGCGGGCGGGAGTTCTTCGCTGCGCAGCAGATGCAGGATGCGGCAGATTATCGCATCACCATTCGTTATCGCCCCGGCCTGACGCGTGACATGCGGGTGATCTGGCGCGAGCAGTGTTTCGACATTGTGTCGGTGCTGGATCCGTTCGGCGCAAAAAAGTCGCTGGAATTGATTTGCGTGAGCGGGGTGCGTAATGGCCGATAGTTTCAAAGTTGAGCTGCAGGGCGTGGATGAGCTGAAACGGGCGCTGTCCGGGGTCAGCAAAAAAATCCGCACCAAGGCCGTGCGCTCGGCGCTGCGCAAGGCCGGCAATGTGATCCAGGCTGCGGCGCGCCAATCTGCTCCGCTGTTGCAGGTGCCTGTGAAAACGCGAACAAAGGGCACCGTCAGAAAGCGGATTACCGTTCGCGCGTCGAAGTTTGCGCGGCAGTCCGGCAACGAGGGCGTATTCGTCAGCGTTAAGCCGCTGCGCGGCAAGGCCGATGCTCGTCGTTATGGCAAGGCGGCAGCAAAAAATCCGTTTGATCCGTATTACTGGTGGTTTCTGGAGTTTGGCACCAAGCATCAGCAAGCCAGACCCTTCCTCGGGCCAGCAGCCTCAGCCAAGGGTGAAGAGGCCATCCAGACATTTATGCGCGAAATGCTGCCGCAGATCGAAAAACTGAACAAGAAAGAGGGTGGCGGGTGAGTGCCGAGCAGCAGTTATATGCCGCGCTGGCAGGCCATGCGCAGCTTACCGCTATCGTATCAACGCGAATCTGGCCGGATGTCATCCCGGAAGATGGTGCGCTGCCGGCGGTGGTGTATGCCCGCATGAGTACCGAGCCGGTGGTCACGCTGAATGGCGTGCTGGAAGCAGAGTTTGCCGAGATGAGCATCGGCTGCTGGGCAATATCGCGCGGTGCTGCTGATGCCGCCGCCGATGCCGTGATTGCTGCGCTGCTGGCGGCGGGACATGGCTACGGCAACCGCAATGCCGGGTTTGATGCAGAAACCGGGCTTTTTGTGACCAACGTTGCCATCGCCGTGATGGCTTGAGGTGTCTATGGCGACTATTCCGGCCGGGGCGAAGATCACTTTTTTCGATCCTCATCGCAGGTTTACGCAGGCAGAAGTTGATGCCTTTATGGCGCCGATCTATTGCGGAGAGCCGCCGCCGTTTATCAAGGTGCAGCGCGTCGAAGAGGCCGAAGCGTGTTTTGTGCTCGACCCCGCGTGTTTTAATCAAAGCTTCCTATTAAGTCGCAATGACAGGAATTAAGTCTATGTCAGACATCACCCGAACCCTGCACGAGTCGCTGATCCGCGCTGCCAAGGCAGCGCTATCTGCGTGGGAAAAATGGCTGAGCAATCAGCCAAAACCGTAACTCTTTAAACCCGCCAGTCGCCCCGCATCTGCCGCGCGACTGGCTTGAACACACCCATCCGGGCACGCTGATTCGCCGCGCCACTTCTGGCCCCGCCAATCGATTTGCCTCCCCGGTCTTACGCCCGGAGAGCAATTCATGGCAACCGTTAAGAAGTGGAGCAACGTCGCAATCGCGATGCAGTCCGCACTGGCTTCGGCCAAAACCATCACCGGCATCACCGTTGGTGCCACCGCCACAGTTACCAGCACCGCCCACGGCTACGCCAACGGCGACTACGTACTGTTGACGGTTCAGGGTATGCGCCAAGTGGACGGCCGCATCTTCCGTGTGTCTTCGCAGACCACAAACAATTTTGTGCTGGAAGGCGAAGACACATCGGCATTCGATGCGTTCACCTCTGGCACATGTCAAGCCATCACCTTCGGCACCTCGATCACCACGGCAACATCGGTTAGCGGTTCCGGCGGTGACTTCGGCTTTATCGACACCACCACCATTCACGACAACGCCAAAACGCAGATCCCTGAGTTGCCCAACGCTGCCAGCTACAACATGGACAACATCTGGGACATCAGCGATGCCGGCTTGCGCGCGATGAAGATGGCGTCAGATGCCCAGGCCAAGCGCTGCTTCAAGTTCACCTTCGGCAGTGGCGGCCAGATCATGCTGTTCAACGGCTACGTTGGCGCGTCGCTGCTGCCAGGCGGCCAAGCGCAAGGCATGGTTACCACCGGCACCGTCATCACCATGCACGGTTCCCCAACTTACTACGCGAGCTAATCACCCATGAGCAAACTTTCCGAAAAAATCCGCCGCGCGCGGGAGAAGAGCATTCCGGTGCGCGAGCATACGTTCACCATCCTGCGCCCAACCGATCTGGACATGCTGGAATTTCGTGGCGATATCTCGCCGCGTCACCTGCTGAAGTTCGTGACCGGCTGGGGCGATACCGTTACCGAGCTGGCGCTGAAAATCCCCGGCGGCGATCCGCATCCGCTGCCGTTTGATGGCGAGGCGCTGGTGGAGTGGGCGGCGGACGATTCGGAAGTGTTCACGGCATTGATTAACGGCATCACCGGCGCGTATTCCGAGCACCAGTCTGCCGTGCTGGCCGCTAAAAAAAACTAACCGACTGGCTCGAAGGGCAAGACCTGCCCCTCGGGCCGCCCCCCTTATCCCCTGAGCTGCGCCCGGTTATCCGGGCGTGGAACATGATGGGCGGCCAGATCGACTGGTCTGCGCTGCCGCTCATTGCCGACCTGCTCGGCTTTGACTGTATCGAAACGCTCATCGAACAACTCTGCGCCCTGCGCGACCGCAATCAACAGGACCGACATGGCCATCGCAACGCTCACGATTGATATTCAGGCTAAAGTCGCGAATATCGAGGCGGATATCAAAAAGCTGGCGCAGCAGACTGAGTCGGCCGGCAAGCGTGCGGCTGAAGCGTTCTCCGGCGCGTCGGATAAGCTCGACACGATGCGCAATGCCGCCGCTGGCGTGATGGCCGCGTTTGCCGGTAGCGCGATTACCTCGTGGGTGCAGGGCGCGATTGATGGCGCGGACGCGCTGAACGATCTGGCGCAGCAGACCGGTGTAGCGGTAAAGCGCATGAGCGAATATCGCTACGCCGCCCAGCAGTCTGGCACCAGCATGGAAACGCTGAGCACCGGATTCAAGGCGCTGGCGAAAAACATCATCGACAACGACGGTGCGCTGAAACAGATCGGCGTGGCCACGCGCGATGCCAGTGGCAATCTGCGTAGCGTTGATCAGGTGCTGGATGATGTGGCGCAGAAGTTCGCCAGCTACCAAGACGGTGCCGCCAAATCGGCATTGGCGATGGAGTTGTTCGGCAAGGCCGGGCAAGAGATGGTGCCGTTTCTTAACAACGGCAAAGACGGCCTGGCTGAGTTGTCTGAGGAGGCGCAAAAACTCGGCATCGTGCTCGATGAGCGCATGGTGGCGTCCGCAGCCCAGTTCAACGACACACTGGATAAATTGCGCGCGGCATCGGAAGGTGCAGGCGGCCGGCTGGCCGGGCAATTGCTGCCGGCGCTGAATGCTGTTGCTGAAAGCATGCTCGGCACTGGCACGCAGACAGGCACGCTGCAAACGGCAATGGATAGCCTGGCGGCAACGATTAAAACACTGGTATCGGGCGGCTATCTGGTCGCGAATGTGTTTGACCAGGTCGGCAACACGCTTGGCGCGGCTGCGGCGGGTATCTCGCTGGCGCTGGATGGCGATTTCGAGGGAGCCAAGCGGGCGCTGAATGAAAACTTCGATGACATCGGCAAACGCGCGCAAGCCACTGCCGACAAGTTGACGCAGGTGTGGGGAGATGTTCCGGCTAGCTTGGCGGCTGCTGCGGATAAAGCCGCTGCCACTGCCGGCAAGACGGGTGCGCCGATTCTTGCCAAGGCCAAGCAGGATGCGGGCGCGGCAAAGGATGTTTACGCCGAATTAATGCATTCGTTGAACAAGCGACTGGGCGAGGCCGAGCAGCTAAACGAGCTGGAAAAGCTCAACCTGGAACTGCAGGAAAAAAAATACGCCCGCATTACGCCAATGGAGCGGGCATCCCTGCAGTCGCTGGCGATGCAGATCGATGTGCAGAAGCAACTGCGCAGCGAAGGCGAGGCCACTCTGAAGATGATCGCGGCATCGGGCGATGCGCAATCCAAGGCGCTGCAGTCGCTGGATGACGAGCTGAAGAAGGCCGCGCGCGACGTGTCGACCTACGGCAAAACCCGCGCCGAAGTGGCGGAGCTGGATCTGCAATTGCTGGATGCCGAGATTGCCGCCGAGCGCGAGCTGAATGCGGAAATCGGCGTTGGCACTAGCGAACTATTGCGCAACCTGGAAAAACAGCGCGCCAAGCGTGCCGAGATTCTGGAAACGTCGCGCAAGCTGGAACAGATGGACGCCGGCAAGGCGGCAGCAGAAAAGGCTGCCGATGCTGCCAAAGAAGCCGCGCGGGAGTGGGAGAAGGTCACCGACCGCGTCAATCAGGCTTTTCATGATGGCTTTGTCGAGGCGCTGAAGGATGCCGACAGCAATTTCGACGCCTTCGCCGATGGCCTGACCACGTCGCTCAAGGCGGCGCTGGCCGATGGTCTGTACCAGATTACGGCTGCGCCAATTGTGGCCAATATCGTTGGTGTATTTTCTGGTGGCGCAGCGGCTGGCGGCACTGCTGCCAATGGCGAAGCGGCAACGCTGTCCAATGGATTCGGCGTTATCTCTGGCGCGCAAGCGGCATGGGCCGGCATGTCTGGCGGCATCGCCAACGCGGCGACTGCATTCGCTACCAGCGGCATGGGTCAGTACATCGGGCTGTCGACCACCGCCGCCATGGGGCCACCCACCGCAGCCGGCGTGATGGGCGGGCCGGCCACCGTGATGACCGGCTCCGGTAGCAGTTTTGTCGCCAGCGCGGCCCCATACGCAGCGGCGATTGCAGCGCTCGCCTACGGCGACCACCTCATGAAAGCCGGATGGGGCCTGGACAACAACCGGAAAGGATATGCCGCGTCTGCCGCTGGTGCCGTTGCTGGGGGCGTGGCGGCTGGCGCATCGGCCGGCGCGTCGGCGGGGTCGTCAGTTGGGCCGGTTGGCACAGTAGTCGGCGCGGTTGTTGGCGCCATCGCCGTGCCGGTGCTGGATCGGCTTTTTGGGCATAACAACAAGACCAATGCGGATGCGGCCGGCATTCAGGGCTCGTTCGACTTGAGTGGCTTTACCGGTGATCAATGGCAGCAGTTCAGCAAAAAGGGCGGTACGTTCCGCTCGGACAAGCGCTGGACCGATACATACGACGTGTCGCCGGACATCGATAAAGAGCTTGATTCTGCATTCCGCAAAACGGTTGCGAAGCTGCAGGACATGGGCAAAACGCTCGGCGTGGAGACGAGCAAATCGATAGACGGTTTCACCCACGAATTTTCGTTGCAGCTGTCTGAAAACGGCGACATGTCAAAAGCCGGCGAGAAGCTGGCAGCAGAGATTGGTCGCGCAGCCGACGGGCTGGTCGCGAAAATGGTGCCGAATATCGATGAGTTCGCCCGGTTGGGCGAGTCTGCATCGCAAACGTTCAGCCGGCTGAATCAAGAGGTCGCAGCCACCGACGCCATCCTGCTGGCCATGGGCAAGGACGCTGCCGCTGCATTCGGTGGCGTCGGCCTGGCCTCAATCGCCGCGCGGGAAAACCTGATTGACCTGGCCGGCGGACTGGAATCGCTCGCCAGCAAAACCCAGTCGTTCTACGCCAATTTTTACACCGGCGAAGAGCAGCTCAACCTGGCTGCGAAGCAAGCGCAAAGAGTGCTGGATCAGGGGTTCGCCGATCTCGATTTGACCCAGCCGACCGACCGCAAGGGCTTCCGCGAGCTGGTTGAATCCTACGGTAAAGACCTGTCTACAGAAGGCGCGCGCAAGTACTTCAACGCGCTGCTCGACCTGGAAGATGAATACAACATCGTTGCAAAGGCCGCGGAATCTGCGGCCGAAAAGCTGGCTGCGGCATCTGACGTCGCAAGGCAGTCGCAAGGCTCGATCTTCGATGCCTTCGCCAGTGATGCGCAGAAGCTGGACGCGGCTAAAAAGCTGGTCGGAGATACCTTTGCCAGCATTGGCAAGGCCGTTCCTGATAGCGCCGGTGCATTCCTGTCGCTGGCGCAATCCATCGATCCGGCCACCGAGGCAGGGCAGGGTCTGATCGCTACGCTGGCGAAGGTCAGCAATGCATTTGCTTATACGCAGACTGTGGCCAGGGCCACGTTGACCGGGCAGATGTCCGAGATCGAGTCGCGCATGGCCGACCTCGCCGCCCGGTTCGGCAGCCTATCTCCGGCTGCGCGCACCGTAGCCGACGATCTGGCGGCCACACAGCAACAGCTGGCGGGCCTGAGCGATGGGTTGGCGAACCTGTTTAACACGGCGCAACTGACCGATCTGCAGAAGCTGGGCCAGACAGTGGGCTACCGCGACCAGATACGCGGCGCTATCAGTCAGATCAACGACGACGTCTTCGAGGCCATGCTCAAGGGCATTGCCCGGCCGCAGCAGATCGAGCAGCTTAAAAAGGCCGAGGCCGATCTGTGGGCTGGCATGTCTGTGGTCGCCGACAAGGGGCAGCAGGCCGCCAAAATCCGTGCGGTCGTGTTGCGTAGGCTGGGCCTGGAATCTGACGAGGCCAATTCGGCAGCCGGCAAGGCGGCCGACCTGGCCAAGCAGGCGCGACAGGATCAGATCGATACGCTGCGCACGCAGATCGACGGCATGCAGCGCATGCGCGATCTGGCTGGGCAGATTGCGGATTTTACCGACAATCTGTCCATCGGCGATCTGTCTCCGCTCAGCTACGCAGACCAACTGGCGTCGGCCAAATCGCTGTTTGAGCAGACGTTGGCGGCAGCACAGATCGGCGACACACAGGCGCAAAGCCAGTTGACCGGCAATGCGCGAACCTATCTGGACGAGGCGCGGCGTTATTTTGCCAGCAGCACCGACTATGCTGCGATCTACGAAAAAGTCACAGGCTCGCTCAAGGGTTTTGCAGCGCCCTCTGATAGTGCGTTGACGGCAGCGCAGTCGCAACTTGACACGCTGGCAAAACTGCCAGATGTCATGGCGGCGGTCGTGGACAACAGTAAAAACGACGTTGCCGCGCTGCAGGCTGTGCAGTTGGCATTGCGCAACGGCGACGACTACTTAAGCAAATCCATCGACGCGCAAACCGTCGCACTGCAGAAGCAGATCGACGCACTGACGACCATCGCCAGCAACCAGGAAGCGCAGATCAGGCAGGCAGGCACGGCGTATCAGCAAATGACCGACGAGCTGAAAGCGGTTAAAGCGCAGTTGGCGGCGATCGAGGCCAACGGCGCATTGGCGGGGGCGGCATGAGCGAAATTGTCTATGTGATCGAAATCACCGCAGCCATTGACAACGCGGGTACAACGGCAACGCTGTTGCTCACCGACGGAGAGGGATGGACAACCAAGCCGGGGGACACGCCAGCAAACACGCACGTCATGCCACGGGTAACACAGGTCGCCAACTTCCGGCGCGACCTGTTCACGCGAGGAGCCATCGGCGGCGTCGTTGAATCGGCCTACGGCGAAGCGGTGTTCGCCAATGCGGACGGCGCCCTGGATGCATGGGCAAACTACGGATTCGACGGGCGAAAATTCATCGTGCGCGTCGGGCCGGCTAAATCCGCGTACCCATCCGGGTTTGCCACCGTGCTCACGGCCACCATGAGCACCGCGCTATTCGACTGGGCCGAGATCAAGATACGGCTGCGAGATCGTCTGGAGCTGCTGAAAAAACCGCTTTGCATAAACAGCTTCGCCGGCACAGGGGCCCTGGAAGGGCCAAGCGCGCTGGCGGGCACGCGCAGGCCCAAGGGATTTGGCTATCTGTACAACATATCGCCGGTGTTGGTTGATGGTAGCGCCCTGATTTATCAGGTCAACGACGGCACGATCAACATGTCAACCAATGGCCGGGTGCGCGACAATGGGGCGTTGCTCACCAATGCCGGCCCGGTCGCGGATCAGTCCGGGCTGTTGGCAGCTTCGCCGGCCGCCGGTACGTTTGTCTACTGGCCCGCTGGCGGCTACATCAAGTTGGGCTCTGAGCCGGAAGGTGAGGTGACAGTGGACGCCTACGCCACCACGCCGGAAGGCAACTATGGCGCGGGTGCCATGCTCAAAAATCTGGCGGTCTGCGCGGGCATCAGCGCGAGCGATATCAACAGCAGCGATGTGTCCGGGCTGACCTCTTCCGCGCTAGCCGTCTGGGAAAAGGACGAGTCAAAAACCGTGCTGGATCAAATGGCAGCGGTGGCTAACTCGGCGTGTGTGTGGTTCGGCTTTGACCGATCAGACCAGTTGCGAATGGGGCCAATCGCCATCGGCACGCCGGTGGCAACGCTCAAGATCCACGATTTGGTTTCGATTTCCAGAAAACCGCTCAACGACGACACGGCGGGGATACCGGTCTGGCGCGTCACCAGCAGCCATACACGGAACCGCACAGTGCAAACCTCGTTTGCGGTCGGCGTGTCAGCCGCCAATCAGGCGGCCTACGGGCGGCAATACAGCAAGGCCGAAGCGAGTAATGCCGCCGTAAAGGTCAAGCATCTTGACGCCAAGGAACTGGCAACCGAAACGCTGTTTTCAGACCCTTCCGGGTCGGGCAACAACGCAAGCGCGGTGCTGGCGCAATATGCGCCTGGGCGGGAAATCCTTGAGGTGGTCGCGAAGCTGACGCAGGGGCTAATGACCGCCGTGGACATCGGGGAAACCCTGTCTATCACACTGCCGCGCTACAGCTATGCCAGCGGCAAATCGTTTCTGATTATCGGCATCCGCACCGACTACCGGCGCGGCGTGGCCGAGCTCACGCTATGGGGCTGACATGAGCAATCTATTTCTAGGCTGGCCCAATCGAATCGATGAGGCGGCGCTGTCGGGCGGCGCGTGGCTGTCCGGTCTGCCGCTCGCAAACCTGAAAGAGCGGGCGCTGAGCAAGGTCTGCCGGAGCGTCAATGCGTCCACGGGGAGCACGGTGATTGATCTTGATCTTGGGCAGGCCCGCAGCCTGCGGGCGCTGGCGCTGCAAAACCACAACCTGAGCCAGGCGGGAAGCTGGCGCGTAAAGCTCGGGTCGTCAGCCGGCGCAAGCGACATCTACAGCGGCAGCTATCAATCGGCGTGGTCGTTGAGTTTTGATTCCGGGCAACTGGAGTGGGGTGGAAACAACTGGTGGGATGGGATGGTGGACGATGATTACATCCGGCATCCGTACATTGCGCCAATGCTCCTCCCCACTTGGTACAGCGCCCGGTACGTACGGATCGAGATCAGTGACGCGGCCAACCCTGATGGCTACATACAGATGGGCCGGATCTTCGTGGGCAGCGGATTTGTGCCGGCGCTTGGTGCGAGGTACGGGCTATCTGAGGGCTGGGACGATGTGAGTCGTCTGGATTACACGCTATCTGGCGCATTGGTTGCGGACATTGGACGCCGCAGGCGTTGGGCAAAATTTGAGCTGGGCTATATCAGGCAGGCAGACGAAGCGCCCATCGTACACGAAATGCTGCGGCGGCTCGGCACGGCAGGCGAGGTGCTGTATCTGCCAAACACCAGCAACTGGCAGGACTGCCAGCGCTACGGGTTCGTCGGGCGCCTGCGCGAAATGTCCGCCATCGAATACCCCTATGTCAACGCAAGGTCAATCGGCCTTGTCATCGAGGAGCTGATTTAATGACCGCAGTCACAATCAACGGCAACGCTTACAGCGACGACGGGAGCCAGAGCCGCGATATGCTGGGGTTCGGCTACCGCGACTGGCTGCTGCCGATGCTGTCCGACACCATGACCGAGGCGGCGGCAATCGGCGCATCCGTCACAGCGGCCGCCGGATCGGCCAGTGCGGCGGCGGAAAGCGCCACGGCAGCGCAGAACTACGCGGCAGCACTCAGCGGCACGTCCACTACGTCCACCACCATCGGCACGGGCAGCAAATCGCTGACCACGCAGACCGGCAAACAGTTTTTGGCGGGGCAATGGGTAATGGTCGTTCGCGTCGCCGACGTCAACGCGTGGATGTTCGGCCAGATCACCAGCTACAACAGTGGCAGCGGGGCATTGGTTGTTGATGTGATAGTGACCAGTGGCGCCGGCACTTTTTTCGACTGGGTCATCATGCTATCCGGCGCCCGCGGTGCGACCGGCACCAACGGCACCGGCATACCCGCTTATTCGGCTGGCGACGCGGGCAAACTCATGGGGGTCAACCCGGCCGGGGACAACACGGAGTGGGTTGGGCTGCCGTTTTCGAGCATACAGATTTTCACCAGCACGGGCACGTTTACGCCTGACCCCCGGCGTAATAAATATTTTGTGATTGCCATCGGCGGAGGCGGAGGTGGGGGGGACACCGCCGGCATCAGCGGCTGGGGTGGCGAAACCGTCATGGGCATCATGACGATCAGCTCGGCGCAGGCCGTGACTATTGGCGCAGGGGGCATAGGTGGCGCATCACCCACGGCCGGTGGTGATACGGCCATTGGGGCGCTGCTGGTCGCGAAAGGCGGCCCGCAGGTGGGCGGCTTGCCGCCCACGGGGGGTACAATACCAAGCGGCTGCGTCCGGGTGCCAGGCGGGTCATCCCGTGGTGCCTCAGTCGGGTGTACTGGGGGTACATGGTTGCATGTGCCTACGGAGACTAACCCTGACATAACAACACTCCCGCAGGACGGGCACGGCGGCGCTTCGACCGCCAGTAACTACACCAAGCGCAATGGCGGCGCGGGCATCGTAATCATTATATGGTGATAGACATGGGGCAAATTGCATTAATCAAAAAAGGGGCGGTTGCAAATGTAATCGTCGCAAACATTGAGGATGCCAGATTATTGACGGGGTACGACGACGCGGTAGACGTGTCGGGTACCGAGGTTGGTATTGGGTGGCTGTATGACGGTTGGGCTTTTACCCCGCCACCCGTTGACACGACCGAGCTTAAAGCCCGGCACTGGGATGCCATCAAGCAGGAGCGCGACCGGCGCACGCAGCAGGGCGGCTATCAGGCGGCGGGGAAGTGGTTTCATAGCGATACGTTCAGCCGCACGCAGCAGATGGGCCTGGTGATGATGGGAGCGGGCATCCCGGCAGGCTTGCAGTGGAAAACCATGGATGGCTCGTTTGTGACCATGACCCAAGCACTGGCGGGGCAGGTATTCGCAGCGGCCGCTGCCAGCGACGCCGCATTGTTTGCCCGGGCTGAGCAGATCAAGGTAGCGATGGAGGCCGGTCCGGTTAATTTCGTTCTCGCCAGCCAGACATGGCCGGCAGTATTCGAGGGCTAAGCCATGAGCGTCCAACTGGCCCTCTACAAAGCCAGCGGCAACTGGCTCAACCGCCTGATCTGCTGGTGGACTGGCAGCCAGTACAGCCACTGCGAGCTGGTTGTCCGTGGCACCTGCTACAGCAGCAGCGTGCGTGATGGTGGGGTTCGCGCCAAGGTGATGGCGCTGCCGTCCGACAAGTGGGACGTGGTGGATTTGC
>JACCDY011440139.1_pt1 | contig 11735 bp, 1 predicted proteins | sample 7446391 | NCBI WGS metagenome assembly JACCDY01 (sample SAMN15323451, study PRJNA562643) | freshwater metagenome | isolation source: river surface water | place: USA:Blue River Watershed | collected 2017-08-18
AATTGATAATGATTTTCGAACTACTCTACCAGAATTATCTTTTTGAACTGTAAATGACATATTTATATATTTATTAAAAGAATAATTTATATATAATATTAAATATAAATAGAATACAAAAAAAATAATTTAAGTTGATTTTTTTTTGATTAATTATATAAACTAATTATTCAATATCTAATTGATTTATATAATTTTCTAATAAAGTAATATCATTATTTAAAGTAGTAATTTGGTTATTTTGGTTTTCAAATTCTATTAATAATTTTTGTATAGTACCATAAAGAGATACTATAATTTGATCAGAATCTAAAGTTTTACAGTCTTTAATATCATATAAATTAACAAAAGAAATTGATTTAGGAAAAATTTCTTCAACTTCATCTGCAATCCAACCTAATTGTGTTCTATCTTCAATATCTGGAATATTTTCACCATAAAGTTCATCTTTCCATGTATATTTAACTAATCTTAAATTTTTTACATTATTATAACAAATATCTAAATCTGCATCTTCAATATTTTCTTTTAAGCGTCTATCGGAAGAAACACTCCAAACCGATGTTGATGGTTTAGCAGCAGAATCAGTAGACAACTGCAATTGAAATGATGGGTTTATTAAACCAATGCCGACATTGCCATTTGATTGATCAATAAATATATCTGATGGTGCTCTAATATAATTACTCTTAGGATATACTAATGATAAAGTACTTGATAAAACTCTATTATTTGTACCAGTATTAGAAACTGCAATTGCTAAATTATGTCCAGATGACCAACAAATAGAACTCCAATTATTATCATTATTATTATTTCTAATAGTCCAGTTAATACCGTCATAAGATGTCATAATTCTATTATTAGTTCCCGAATTTGCAATTGCAATAAATTGATTTATTTCTGGAGCCCAACACACCGAAGTCCAATCATTATCAACCGGATTTGTACGGACAGTCCAAGTAACACCATCTAAAGATGTCATAATACGATCTCCAGTTCCAGAATTAGCAACAGCAACAAATAAATTTAATTCTGAAGACCAACACACTGAAGTCCAATTATTATCAACAGGATTAATGCGAACAGTCCAGTTAATAGCATCTGAAGATGTCATAATACGATTACCAGTTCCTGAATTAGCGACAGCAACAAATAAACATAATTCTTTAGACCAACATATAGATGTCCAACTATTTGCAACTGGACTATTTTGACTTTCCCAATTAATACCATTTGATGATACTAAAATGCGATTTAATGCATTATTACTACCTAGTGGCATTAACTGCAAATTCATAATTTGAACACTTCCCGAATTTGTCATTCCACTATCTAAATTTCCAACACGTTGAATAACAAATCTAAAATATGAATATGAATTTGTAGTATTACTAATGCTAAATGATTTAGATGTTGATGACCATGTTTGATTAACATATGTTTCTAATAAATTCCAATTAGTTCCATTATTAGACCCTAATACTACAAAATTTCTTGGTGCTCTAGTTGTTTCCCATCCTGATCTTGCATTCATATTAATTGAACTTAAAGTTATAGATGAGGATAATTGAATTTGTAACCATTCACCAGTATATATATTTTCAGAAATATCTAATGTTGTAACATTACCAGTATAAATACCAGTTGATGTATTATATGCATTAGAAGCATTTCCGTCCCTGCTATGCCAACCAGTTCCTGTTGTATTTCCATCAAATGCATTCCATGGATCCCAAGTAGAAGCATCTGATGGATAATCTTGGGATAGTCGTGAACTTGCAGTTGCTACTTTACCTGCACTACTATTAGATGTCATATCATTAGGGACTGGAGTTGCACTAATAATGCCATTTGTAGCAACAGCAACAAATAAATTTAATTCAGATGACCAACATATAGAATTCCAATCATTATCAATATTATTATTTCTTAATGTCCAAGTAATACCATCTGGGGATGTCATAATTCTATTATTACTGCCACTATTAGCAACAGCAACAAATAATCCTAATTCTTTAGAATAAATAACTGATGTCCAATTATTATCTGCAGGTGATGTTCTATTTGTCCAATTTATAGTATCAGAAGATGTCATAATTCTATTATTAGTACCACTATTCGCAACTGCAACATATAAATTTCTATCAAAACTATAACAAATAGAAGTCCAATTATTATTAGGACTTGTTCTTATTAACCAAGATGATACACTTTCATTTGACGCAGAATTGTTATATTTATTTAATGAATTAATTGAAGATATATTATAATTAATAATAGGATCTATATAATTATTTAACACTAAAAATGGTGAATAAGGCGTTAAATAAGAATTAATACCATATGTTATTAATTGATTTTTAACTTCTGACCAATATAAATTAGTATAATTATTATGATATGCAGGTAATGAATATACTTGAGTCCATATGATACCATTAGATGATTCAAGTATTCTGGAACTTTCATCATTAACATTTGCCATAATATATAATTTATTATATTTATTAATCCATATTGGCGATGCAGTTGTTATACCAATACTTCTTGATGTATTACCTCCATATGTAAATTCATAAGTATTGGAAATCCAATCAAGACCATTAAAAGAATAATAATATGTTTGAATGTTAGGTAATGAATGTATAAACATATTTAATTGAGATATCCAAATAACTTTTGAATATGCTATTGATGAAAAAGTATTTCCATTTTGATCAGTCATAGTTCTTTCAACCCAATCAATACCATTAGATGATGTAAAATATCTTGTAGGATTACTTACTAAAGTTATTATACCTAAATTTAAAGAAGGTGAATAATCAATAGATGAATAATTATTATTAGTTGGTAAATTCATTGTTTGCCAATTAATTCCATCACTAGAATATATAGCACGGTTAGTACCAGCGGATGCAACAGCAATAAACATATTCCATTCTGATATCCATTTTATATAAGCCCAAGTACCAGACGGTACTGTAGTGGATATCCAGTTAATGCCATTAATTGTTCTGTAAAATACATTTCCTGGTGCTGCTAATAATGCAATTAACATATTTAATTCAGATGACCAAGCAAATTGTCTAAATCTAGGATTAATATTAGAATCTATATAAGTAAATTGCCAATCAATACCATTAGATGATGTTGCTAATTGTTTTGATAAGAAAGATAAAGTACTAAAACTTCCAGTATCTGAAATAGCATAATATTTATTGAATTCTTCAATATATATCAAATCTGACCATGCTAAATCATATGATGTATCAACTAAACTCCAAGTAGTACCATTATTACTTCTAGCAATTCTATTAAAATTATAAATATTTACATTATTTAAATCTGACCCCCCAACTACTAAATTTAATTCTGGAGAATAGCATAAACATGAAAAATTAATATTTGCATTTGTTGTATTTTGTAATGTCCAATTAATACCATCTGGAGATGTCATAATTCTATTATTAGAATTATTAGAGTCATTTGAGGCAATAAATAAATTTAAACCAGAAGCCCAAATAACTGATCTCCAACTATCATTAGATGGGGATGTTCTTATAGTCCAAGATGTTCCATTAGTTGATGTCATAACTCGATTATTAGTACCGGAACTAGCAACAGCAACAAATATATTATTACCCCAAGTTACAGATTGCCATTGATTAGATGCTGGTGATGTTCTAGTTGTCCAAGTAATACCATCAGGAGATGTCATAATCTGATTTGTACCAGTATTTGTAGACACAGCAACGTATAAACCATTACCCCATGTTACTGAAGTCCAATTATTTGCAATTGAACTATTTCTTATAGACCAGTTAATACCATTAGACGTCGTTATAATTTGTTCAGAAGTTGTGCCATTATTTGCCACAGCTACAAATAATCCATTAGCCCAAGTAATTGATGAAAAATTAGTAGCAACTCCAGATAATATAAGATGATTCCAATCTTTTCCATTGTAAGAATAAGAAGAACGTAATGTACCCCAATAAACTGCTACAAATACAGAAGCAGTTGGCGACCATGCTACACTACTAATATATACACTGCTACTAGTGCTATAAACCCCAGTTGAAAACCAATTAATACCATCATAAGAGTAATTAATTGAATGGTATTTAGCATCGGTACCTGATTGATTCCATGGAATTCCTACTCCGACAAACATAGATAATTGTGGCGACCAACAAATTGATTTAAATAATAAATTAGAAGGATAATTATTATTTACAAGAATACTATTAAAATGAGAAGTTTGTAAATCAAAATTTGATTTATTTAATGATAATTTAAGTTGTTGTTTATTATTAAATTCAATATTATTTGAATTTACATTATTTACATTATTTAAATCTCTATTATTATCAACAACTAATGCTTTTGAAGGTTCTGATATTCCTTGAATTACATTTGTCAGATAATTACTATTAATATCATTAATATTTGATACTATATTGTTATTAACTACTAATTTATTTACTGTAATTTCATTAATATTTGAAATGTTTTTAGTTTCATCTACTATCAATGCTTTTGATGAATTAGATGTACCAAATTGTACAGTTAATTTATTTAAATCATTAGATGATAGTGGTATTAATTCATTATTAAAAGTTAATCCATTAGTTGAATTATGATTTGCTATATTTATGATTTTATTATTACTATTATTCACTATATTAAGATTTATATTTGCTAATTCAGTAGCGCCATTTGTTGTAAAATCTACATTATTTGTACTAGAACCATTATTAGTCAATCTTAATAATTTATTTTCAGAATTAACATTTATTGATAATGGAAGTACCTGAGAAGCACCACCTATTATTAAATTTGGACCCGACATGCCAATTTGATTTGTACCCATAGTAGTTAGTGATGAAGTTAATCCCTGAACAATAATATTACTTCTAATTACATTATTAGTATTATTGTTGGATAATGCAATAAATCTACCTTCTAAATTATGCCAGCATATACAAGACCAATTATTATTTATTTGCATTGGTTTATTATACCAATTAATACCATCATTAGAAATCATAATTCTATTTATACCATTTGAAGAAATTGCGACAAATGATTTAGATTCATCTGAAAATACTATTGAATTCCAATTATTATTAGCAAATGATATATCGTTAATAATTTCTAATTTTACATCTCTTAATACAACATTAGTAGTTAATAATACATTCACAGGAATATTAGAATCTACAGTTGTTATATTACCAAGTTGACCATTATTATTTCTGCCCCATGATCTGATAGTACCATCATTTAATAATGCTAATGAATGGCTATTGCCTGCAGAAATCATATTAACATTATTTAAATTAGATATTAATACTGGTGTTGATTTATTAATATTTGTAGAATCGCCTAATTGTCCATTTGTATTATTTCCCCAAGCCATTACTGTTCCATTAGATAATAATGCTAATGAAAAATCATTACCTGCTGATATTGCAATTGCATTATTAATATTTAAAACTTGAACGGGAGTATTTTGTTGAATTTCATTTCCATTACCTAATTGACCTGATGTATTTAATCCCCATGACATTATAGTGCCATCAGATAACAATGCTAATGAATGATTTCCACCAACAGATATTTGAATAACATTTGTTAAATTATTAATTATAGAAGGAGTTAATTGTTGTGTAGTATTTCCATTACCTAATTGTCCATTAGAATTATTACCCCATGATGCAACTGTGCCATTAGAAAGTAAAGCAAGCGAATGTAAAGCAGATTCGTGTGAAATAATTTTAGAGACATTAGATATATTTAATACATCCACAGGTGTCATACTATCTATTGTAGTATTATTACCTAATTGACCATTTAAATTAACACCCCATGATTTTATAGTTCCATTAGATAGTAATGCTAAAATAAAATTATTACCAGCAGTAATTTCTATTACATTATTTAAATTAGGAACATTAACTACACCTCTGAATGAATTACCATTATTGGGAGTATTTATACCTAATTGATTACGCCCACGTGTTTGTACAGTACCATTATTTAATAAAACAATAGTTGCATTATTTGTAGTTGCGATTGCTTTAACATCTTTCCAAAATCCATTTGAAGAATGTATATTACTACTTAATGTTGGTGTTGATTGATTAGCAGTTCCTGACCCAAAATGAAATCCAGAATCATTACCCCAATATCTAAAAGTATTATTATTCATAATAGCACAACTTTTAAAATTGCCGGCATAAATTGATTTAAAAGAAGTTGTAGTAATAATATTTGGTTTATAATTTATATTATTTACTGTCCAATTAATACCATCTAAAGATTTCATAATTCTATTATTATTGCCAGTATTTGAAATCGCAATAAAAGTATTATAATAATAAGACCAACACACGGATATCCAATTATTATCAACTGGTGTTGTTCTAATTGTCCAATTAACACCGTTTGATGATGTCATGACTCTATTATTATTACCAGAATTAGCAACAGCAACAAATAATGTAAGTTCTGGAGACCAACATACTGAAGTCCAATTATTATCAACTGGTGTTGTTCTAATTGTCCAATTAATTCCATCTGGTGATGTCATGACTCTATTATTAGTACCAGAATTAGAAACAGCAACAAATAAATTTAATTCTGAAGACCAACATATAGATGTCCAATTATTATCAATGGGTGTAGTTCTACTAATCCAATTAAAACCATCAGAAGATGTCATAACTCTATCATTAGTACCAGATGAAGCAACTGCAACAAATAAATCTAAATCCGACGACCAACAAATAGAAGTCCAATTATTTAATGGAACAGTTTGAGGTTGCCAAGATATTCCATCAGATGATGTCATAACTCTATTGTCACCATCAATAGATACAGCAACTAGTAAGTTTAATTCAGTAGAATAACATAAAGATGACCATTGGTTATTTACATTAGAATTAAAACTAGACCAAGTATTATAAATGCTATTATCTTTATAATAATTATACTTATTAATGTAACTAATATTATTATTATTTCTTAATGAAAAACTATGATAATCATTATTATTAAACATTAAAATGTTATTATTATTTAACGCGGTAAAATTTTTTAAATCAGAAGACCAAGCAATCGCATCCCAGCCAGAATTATTAACTGTTGTATTTGTATATCTCCAATCGATACCGTTATATGAAAACATTATTCTTGCAGATGCATTATTACCAGTGGCAACTGCAATAAAAATAGATAATTCAGGTGACCAACATATAGAATTCCAATTGTTACTATTAATTGTTCTATAATTCCAGTTAATTCCATCCTTTGAAATAATTACACGATTATTAGATATTGCAACAAATAAATATAATTGCGGAGACCAGCAAACGTCTCTAAATGCTTCTGAATCTGCACTTCCTGTATTTGAATTATGTAAATACCAATTAATAGCATCATATGAATACATTCTTCTATTATTAACATTACCAACAACAACAAATAAAGATAATTCAGGAGACCAGCATATAGATTGCCAATTATTTTCAAATCCAGTTCTAATTGTCCAATTAATACCATTTGGCGATGTCATTATTCTATTAGTTAAATGTGTTGCATTACCAACAGCAACAAATAAATTTAAAGTAGGTGACCAAGTAACTGAATTCCATGTATTGCCAAATGCTGTCGGAACATTGGTTTGTATTGTCCAATTAATACCATCAGTTGATGTAATTACATTATTAGTTGTTGAACTACAAACTGCAACTAATAATTTTAATTGAGGAGACCAAGTAATACATTCTATAGTATTAGTAGTATTTGATTGATATGATGTCCATTGATATCCATCACTGGATAATGCAACACGCCCAGATGAACCACCAATAATATAAGAATTTAATTCAGATACCCAAATATTTGCATATGGTGTAAAATTATATTGAAAATTTATTATACTAGTTGGATTTAAATTATATACATTAGAAAATGCATTTATAGATTTACCTTGATTTGATAAATTAATACTTTCATTAAATGTATTTGTATTAAATATTTCACTATTTAGTGTAGTACTTGATTGAGGTACTGATTGAGTATATTCAATTGAAAATCTTCTAATAAATGCATCATGTGCCAAACCGCCATTTCTAGATCCAAATCCAAAAATATCACCAGTCCCAGATAGCCATGTAGCATTATCTGGATTGCTATAAGTGAATAAATTACTTCCATTTCTATTAACAATCCAAGTGTTGGTATTACTTTTATTATATATTATTTGAAATGTGTTCCAAATGTTATTTGCAATATTTGTAGAATTAAATGCAACTTGAGTACTACCAATAAATAAATAAATGCCAATACCACTACCAGAAAAGACACGAAATGCTAAACACATACCTGGAGCATTTGGACCATCAGCAAAGAAACTTGTAGAATTAAAACCAATATTGAAACTTGTAGCATCTGCAGAACCAGATAGTCTAACTTCAAAATTAACAGTAAATGTATTTAAATCTTGAATTCTATTAGAAAACCATAAATTTGTAGATGATGATGTTGTTGATGCTGAATTTAACTGTAATTGCACATCTGGATCTGAACCAGTTTGTGTAATAGTATAAGTACTATTAACTCTTGTAAATAAAGAATACCAATTATTATTAGTCATAATATTAGATTGTTGATCTATAAAATCACTGTATATAATTGTATTACCAGATAATATAATAAATCTTTGTAATGATTTAACCCAAATAATACTATTTATATTTTTATTAATATTTGAATTATTTACAATATACCATTCAGTACCATTATCAGAATACATTATTCTATTATTACCAGATGAAGAAATTGCAACATCTAGACCTAAATCTTCTGAATTGCATATTGATCTCCATTCATTATCTTCTGGAGATGTTCTAGCTGTCCATGCTGTACCATTAGATGATGTTATTATTCTATTTAAAGATCCAGAAGATGCAACAGCAATAAACATAAAATGACTATCTGACCATATTACATAAGTCCAATTATTATTAGTAGAAGTTCTATTTGTCCATGTTAATCCATTTGATGATGTAATAATTGGATTGGTACCTGATCCAACTGCAGATAATAATTGAAGTCTTTTAGACCAAGCAATTGAATTTAAATTATTTGTAATTCCATAAATTGGATTCCAATTTATTCCATTTGTTGATGTCATTATTTTAACATTACCAGCATTTGATACTGCAATAAATAAATTTAAATCAGAAATCCAAATTACAGAATTCCACATACTTTCATTTGATCTAATTGACCACACATCTATTGGAGAATTTTGTTGAGTATTATTACCATTACCAAGCATTTGTGTGGAATTATTTCCCCAGCATTTTAATGTATTATTGTTTAATAATACATATGTTGAAGAAACTCTTGAAAATATTTTAGTAACATTAGATAAATTACTAACTAAAGTTGGAATTGGTGTATTTATGGTAGAACCAATTCCTAATTGACCATTTGTATTAACACCCCATGTCATTACAGTACCATTTAATAATAGTGCAACTGAAAAATAATATCCACAAGCAATATCAATAACATTACTAAGATTTAGTACTACAATCGGTTCTAATGGATTTATAATTGAATTATTTCCTAATTGTCCAGATGTATTTAATCCCCATGCTACGACTGTGCCATCAGAAAGCAATGCTAAATTATGTTGATATCCAGATGCTATTTTTATAATATTATTATAATTAGTTAAAACTGGAACTGGAGAAGTTCTTGATGTTGTTGTACCATCTCCTAATTCTCTTGCAGTACCATTAGTACCCCATCCCATTAATGTTCCATTATTTAATAAAACAAAAACAGTTCTATATTGACATGCTATTGCAATTATTGGTAGAGTAATATTTAATGGAGTTACTGGAGTTGAAACTGCACTTGTAGTTGTACCAATACCACACATACCATTTAAATTATATCCCCAAGTTCTTACTGTCCCATCAGATAATAATGCTATTGAAAATACATCTCCACATTGAATATCAATAGCATTATTAATATTTAATACATCTACAGGCGTAGAAATTTCAGAAATAACTGTTCCATTGCCTAATTGTCCATAATCATTACGCCCACATGCTTTGATAGTACCATTATTTAATAAAAATAATGTATGCCTATCACCACTTGCAATTTTATTTACATTAGTAACTGGTAAGTCTGTATAAACTGTATTATTTATAAGATTGCCGTTACCAAATTGACCCTTTGAATTATCACCAACCGCCTGAACTGTACCATTATTATATAATATAATTGAATAACTAGTGGCACTTGTAACCATGACTGGATATCTGGATGATGGTTGAGACCAGTTAATACCATTAGTCGATACCATTACTATTTCGCCATTTCCACCATTTGCCACAGCAACAAATAATGATAATTCTGGAGACCAACAAACTGATTTCCAATTCATATTAGGACAAGAACGTTCTGTCCAATTAATACCATTATTTGATGTCATTACTCTATTTCCAGAACCAGTAGATGCAATAATAACACCAAGTCCAAGTTCATCTGACCAACATATATTTGTTAAATTATTAGAATAAGTAGTTGCATTACTAGTCCAAGTTATTTGATTTTTTTTAATTTTGTATTGACAACTGGTATCCGTAATTTTAGAATTATTAATTTGTAATTCATTTACTCCTAATTTATTAATAGTTTCAATATTTAAATTATTATCTAATATTAATGCTTTATTACTTTGAACACTTCCTGGTGTTAATTTTTGTAAAAAAGGGCTATTGCTTTCAGTTGCAACTGCCGTTTCTTGTAATACAATATTATTTCCATTTACAATTAAAGAATCACAAGAAATCGAATTAATATTTGTAATATTTCTATCATTATCTGGAATAATTGCTTTATTTGCAAGTGCAGTTCCTGATGTAACATTATCTACATAATTTAATTGAGTCCCATCTGCAGTCACAGTTTCTCCACTAAGAGTTAAAACAGATAAATCTAAATTATTATTACTTCTATTTAAAGTAAATAAATTATTATTTATTTTTGGATTTGTTGCATAAGGTATTTTTTTTTTTAATATTGTATTATTACTGTTTCTATTAAAATTAAATGATGACATATTTTAATAAATAAGTAATAAACAATATTAGTGAGTCAATAATTTCAATATTAGAATATTATATAATATAAAACAAAAAAAAAGACTAATTATTTATTAAATATTTTAAATTTACTGTTGTAGAATATTTTTAGTTATTCTAGTTTATTTATAAAATCATTAATTGCATTTAATTTATAATTAATATTATCAGTTAAATTGTCTAAATTTTCATATTCATTTATTAGTTTTTGAGTACAACCATATACAGATGCTATAAGTTGTTCAATATTTAAAATTTTACAATCATTTAATCCAAACGCATTCTTTGTTTCTACAGCCTTTGGGAATATGTCTTGAACTTCATCAGCAATCCAGCCTAATTTTATTCTATCTTTTATTTGATATTCATTAAATATATTATCTTTCCATTTATATCTCTTTAATTTTAATGATTTAATTATATTATAGCAAGTATCTAAATTAGCATTTTCTATATTTTCTTTTAATCGACTATCTGATGATACATTCCAAGTTGTTGTAGTTGGTTTAGCAGCAGAATCTGTCGATAATTCTAATTGATAATTAGGATTCATTG
>JACCDY011272718.1_pt1 | contig 11734 bp, 12 predicted proteins | sample 7446391 | NCBI WGS metagenome assembly JACCDY01 (sample SAMN15323451, study PRJNA562643) | freshwater metagenome | isolation source: river surface water | place: USA:Blue River Watershed | collected 2017-08-18
GCCCCGAACGCGATGGAAGCCAATCCCTCCTCCGCCTTCACCGGATCGGAGAGATCGACCCGGGAGCGGGTGCCTCCGATCACCTCGGTGTTGGGACGGGTCTTCCAATGACGAACGAGGGCGGAGCCGAGACGGCCGTTGGCACCCAGGACGATGACTTTCATCCCGACAGGCTGAAGGCTGATGCGGGAAGGCTGAAGAAAATTCGGCGGTGCGGATGGGGTCACAGGCTTTTCCCTAAGTGAATTGCTTATGGCGGATCTGGCACCGGAAAAGGGCCCCTTGTCACACAATCGAGTCACTCTGACCCGCCTCGTGGAGAAGGCGCGGCACGCCATCAGAGAAGAGGGAGGAAGGCATGCCCTTTGCTGGATGGATCACAGGGTTGGAACGACTCCAGCCTGCGGCCGCGCACCCCGGCGGAGGGTGCCGGACGATCCGATCCATCCGCCATCAAGAGAACCACTGACCATGACCACATTAGCCCGATGGAATCCCATCACCCGCTGGAACCCCTCCAGGGAACTGGAGGAACTGCAAAGCAGGCTCTCCAACATCCTGGACTTCCCGACCCTCAGAAAAGACGGGGAAAGGGAATCCCTGGCGATCGCCGAATGGGCACCCGCCGTCGATATCACCGAGGATGAGAAAGAGTATCTCGTGAAAGCCGAAATCCCCGAGGTTAAGAAAGAGGATGTGAAGGTGACCGTGGAGAACAACCTCCTCACGATCTCCGGCGAACGGAAATTCGAGAAAGAGGAGAAGGGGAAGAAATACCATCGCATCGAGCGCTCCTACGGCAGCTTCGTCCGAAGCTTCAGTCTGCCCGATGACGTCGACTCCTCCAAGGTGGACGCCAAGTTCACCGACGGGGTGCTGACGGTCCATGTCGCCAAGAGCGAGGCGGCAAGACCCAAGCAGATTGAGGTCAAGGTCGCCTGACGACCCGACCACGGGGCTGGCGGGCAGCCAAACCCACAGGCGCCCCCGCCAGCCCCCGGTACATCGGGCAGCATCCCGACTTGGGGAGATTTTGGGATTTCTTCCCGATGACCCATGGCCTATTCCCTATCCCCGATGTCCGGTCCCACCTACCTCTGCCAGCGCTGCACGGCCTGCTGCCGATGGCCGGGCTTTGTCCGCGTGACGGAGGAGGAGATCCGAAACATCGCCCACCACCTCGGCATGGAGGAGGGGCACTTCATCGAGCACTATACCCGCCTACGACCCAACCGCGGCGGCCTCGCCCTGATCGATCAGGAGGATGGGGCCTGCTTCTTCCTGAAAGGGAACGAGTGCTCGATCCAGGCGGTCAAACCGCAGCAGTGCAAAGACTTCCCCAATCACTGGAACTTTCCGGGATGGAGGGATGTCTGCGAGGCGATCGAGGTTCCCTCGCGCGACGAGGCGTAGGGAGTCCGGCGCATTCCGCCTTTGACCCCGAGGCCTCTCTTCTGTAAGCCACTCTCCGTGGCAATTCCTACCTCCAGACAAGCATCCCCTCTTTCCTTCGGCGGAGAGGAGCGGGTGTTCCGCGGTATGGCCGTGGCACCGGGTATTGCCGAAGGGAAGGTCATGATCCATCTGCAGGAGGAGGAGATCATCCCTTTCCGCGATCTTTCCGAGGAAGAATCGAATGGGGAAGTGGCTCGTTTTGAGGCAGCTCTGCTTGCAACAAGGAGCGAGATTCAAGAGCTCCAAACGCGTCTTTCCGGAACCGCCAATGCGGGTGATGCCAGCATTTTTGATGCCCATCTGCTCGTGTTGGAGGACCCCAGCCTGGTCGACGAGGTCATCAAGGGGATCCGCCGCGACCGCCACAATGCGGAGTTCGTTTTCCAAAGTGTCTCCCATAAGTTCATCAAGTCGCTCGCCGCCATCGACGATTCCTATCTCCGGGAGAGGGCCCTTGATCTGGAGGATGTGTCACGCCGGGTGATTCGCCATCTTCTGGGAAAAGCCGGCCAGCGTCTCGCGGGTCATGACCGCAGCCACATCATCGTCGCCTCGGACCTGACCCCTTCCGACACCGCCACCCTGAACAGGGAAAACGTGGCGGGATTCATCACCGAGAAGGGAAGCCGGACCTCCCACACCGCCATCATGGCGCGATCCCTCGGCATCCCCGCGATCGCGGGCCTTGCGGAGATCTGCACCGACCTCGAGAACGGCGACACCATCCTGATGGACGGCTACAGCGGCAAGGTCTTCCTCAATCCCGCGGAAGCCACGCGCAAGGCCTATCAGGAACTGGCCGAGGCCAAGGAGCATATCGAGGAGGGGCTGGAGTCGCTCAGGGAAAGCGATTCGACGACCCTCGACGGCGCCCACATCACCCTCTCCGCCAACATCGAACTGCCCGAGGAACTCGACGACGTCCAGACCTGCGGCGCGGAGGGGATCGGGCTCTACCGCACGGAGTTCCTTTACTTCAACCGGACCACGCCGCCCGACGAGGAGGAGCAATACCGGATCTACCGTCACGTGGCGGAGAAGGCCGCCCCGCACGGCGTCATCATCCGCACCCTCGACATCGGGGGAGACAAGCCGACCGAGTGCCTCGACATGGGCAGGGAGGAGAACCCCTTCCTCGGCTGCCGCGCGATCCGCTACTGCCTGAACAATCCCGTGATCTTCAAGACCCAGCTCCGGGCGATCCTCAGGGCGGGCTCCCACGGGAAACTGCGCGTGATGTTCCCGATGATCTCCAACGCCGAGGAGCTTCACCATGCCAAGTCCCTCCTCGCCGAGGCCGCGGAGGAACTGCGCGCGGCGGGTCTCCCCCATCAGGAAGACATGGAAGTCGGCATCATGATCGAGGTCCCGAGCGCGGCCATCATGGCCGACGCGCTCGCGCGCGAGGTAAAGTTCATGAGCATCGGGACGAATGACCTGCTCCAGTACCTCATGGCGGTCGACCGCGGCAACGAACGCATCTCCCACCTTCACGACCCGGCCAATCCCGCCGTCATCCGCGTTCTCAAGGGGGTGATCGATGCGGCCCATGCAGCCGGGATCTGGGTCGGCCTCTGCGGCGAGTTGGCGGGCGACATCGAATTCACACCGATCCTGCTGGGCCTGGGAATCGATGAGCTGAGCACCAGCGCCTCGCTCGTGCCGAGGGTCAAGAAGGCGATCCGAAGCCTCGACCTTGCGGCCTGCCGGGAAATCGCCGCGGCCGCCCTCACCTCCAACCGCTCTGAGATCCATGCCTCCACGTCGGGACTCGCGCGGCAGCGGTATCCTGATCTATTCTGATCCCGCCAAACACGCCCCTTCCAACCCCAACCACGCTTCCCCGACATGAACCTCCGATCCCTAGCCGCCTGCCTCCTCATCGCCGCCACCCCCGCCGTGATTCATGCGGCCCAGGATGCACCGTCCCAACAGGCGAAGGACACAGCCGCCCTAGAGTACAAGATGATCTCCGGCTTCAAGCAGCCATTCAACGACGACCTTCAGGTCCATTTCTCAAAGGGATGGAAGCCGGTCGGCGGCGTCTCCGTGGCCGTTTGGAACAGCGATCTCTATTTTGCCCAACTGCTGAGCCGTCCGGCGGGCGGACAGTGATCCGTCGCCGCGACGCCTATCGGCGCGCGGCTTCCAGGACGAATCCGGCGATGTCACGGCTGGCGCCGGGCTTTGCGATGCCGTCGAGATTTCTCTTCCAGCGCTTCCAGGTCGCGCCGTCATCGGCGAAGACCTCCGCAACGGATGCGGCAAGGGCCGCGGGATAGTGCGCGGGCAGACGACCGATGTCGTGACGCTCGATCAGCTCGATGTTCCCCTCCTCCTGGCCCGGAACGACGTGGCTCACCAGGATCGGACAGCGGGCGGCCATCGCCTCGTGGACGATCGCACCGCCGGCCTTGCCGATGTAGAGGTGGTGCGAACAGAGCATCTCGGGAATCCTGTCGGTCCAGCCCACCAGCTTGGTGCGCACACCGTCGAAGAGACCCGAGGCATCCAACGCGGAGTGCAATCCCCGGAGGCGGCCTGTCACCACGGTGATCTCGGTGCCGGGTATTTTCTGCAGCTCGCGGATCACGGCCATGGCGTGCCCGGAGCGCGAGGAGGGAAGATAGAGCAGCTTCCTCGGCTCCACGCACCCAGGATCCATGGGCTCAAGCGAGGCAAGGCGCGGGGCGACGGGGAATCCCAGCACCCTCAGCGTGGAGGGATCCGCCCCGCCGCGACGGAGGACCCCGGCGGTCTCCTCGTCGGCGAGCAGGAAATACTCGCCGCCGCCGCGGTACCAGGAGGTGTTGATGGCGGTGGAGTCGGTGATCATGGTCAGCAGCGGCGCCCCGGCGGCCGTGCATCCGCGCCAGCGCAGTTCCCGGATCAGGAAGGCGTAGAGCGGGTAGGTGGAGACAATCACGTCGGGACGGAATTCCTCGAGGACACGCAGGAGCGCGTTGCGGAGGTTGCCGGCGAGCGGGAGGGTTTTCTCCAGGTTGCCCGGCTTGTCGAGCAGGTTGAAGATGGCGCTCCAGATGAAAGGGAGCTTGTTGATGGCGAGGCTGTATCCCGCCTGCAGCACCTTGGTGAAGCGGGGCACCGTCTCCTGATAGACGTCGGCCACCCGCACCTCGGCTCCCTCGCGTTCACGGAGCGCTTCGGCGATGCAGCGCGCGGCGGTGTTGTGTCCCTCGCCGAAACCGGCGGTCAGAAGAAGGATGCGGGGCATGGGGAAGAGGGAGGCTGTGAGCGGTTTAGTCTGAAGGCTGTAAGGGCCGGGACGACCCGCCATGTTTTACCCAGATTTCACTTCCTTGAAACAGATCAATCCGCCTTGGCACTCAGGTATTCAGCCCTCGCCCCCCGACAGCTCGACCCTCGACTGCAGCCCCCTCGGCTATTTCGTGAAGAGGTAATGGGAGACGATCCATTCCTCGCCTCCCCTGTATCCCCAGAGTTCCGCGCAGGACATGAAGAAGATGCGCCAGTAGGAACGCCACTTGGCGACCTGATCGATCCCGTAGGTCCTCTCGAGGATCGGCGTGATGAGCTTCCGGTTCGCATCCATCGCCTGCAGCCACGCCTCGGATGTCCGGGCGTAATGCGTGCCGCTCACCTTCCAGTGCTCCTCGATCCGGAGATCATCCTGAAAATAGAGGAGGAGGTCATGGGAGGGCATCGTCCCTCCGGAAAAGAAGTAGCGGGTGATCCAATCCGAGGGATTCTTTCCCTCGAAGTGGTAGGCATATTCGCGATGGGTGAAGATGTGGACGAAGAGCTTGCCTTCAGGACTGAGCCAGGAGGCGATCCGCTTCATCAGTTCCCGGTAGTTTTTCATGTGCTCGAACATCTCGACCGAGACGGCCCGGTCGTACGTTCCCGGTTCGGGCGGGGAAAAGACATTCATGTCGGCCGTGATGATCCGGACATTGTAGAGCTCGCGACGTTGAGCCTCCTTCTCGATGTGAAGACGCTGGGTGTAGGAGTTGGAGACGGCAGTGATGACGGAATTGGGATAGCGTTCCGCCATCCAGAGGGTGAGCGATCCCCAACCGCACCCGAGCTCGAGGATTTTCTGGCCGTCCTTCAACCCCGCCCTTGTGCAGGTAAGCTCGAGCATCGCCTCCTCGGACTCCGCGAAGGTGGTGTTCGCGGTGGGCCAGTAGCCGCTGCTGTACTTCAGCCTGGGGCCCAGAACCTGGAGGTAGAATTCCGTCGGCACCTGGTAGTGCTGTTCGTTCGCGTCCGCCGTGTTGATCGCGATCGGCGATGCATCCAGACCCCCGCGGAACGAGGCGAAGCGCCGGTCGCGCTCCTCGATGTCGCCGAGCCCCTCCTCGCGGAGCTTGGCGGAGAGAAGATGGCGGATGCCCGCGCGGATCAGGGGATCCGGAACGAGTCCCCGGGCAAGAAGCGTGTCGAGTGTGTTCATGAAAGCGGGGTCTTGGGAAACCAGGGAAAGAAGGCGCTCGTGGAGCGCTGATAGGCACGGTAGGCCTCACCCTTGGAGCGGAGCGACTGCTGCTCGGTATAGGGGATTCCGGTGACGCGAAGCAGGAAAAAGAGCATCAGGGCGGGAGCGAAGACCGTGGTCCAGCCCCATGCCGAGGGAAGGGCCATCACGAAAAGCGCCACCCAGAAGAGCCACTCGAAGAAATAGTTCGGGTGGCGTGAGAGTCGCCAGAGTCCCTCGGCACAGACCTTCCCCCCGCTCGCGGGACGGGCCTTGAAGGCAGCGAGTTGCCGGTCGGCCAGCGTCTCTCCGCCCAGGGCCGTGATCCACAGGGCACAACCAGCAATCTCCCAAAAACCGAGAGTCACGCGCGGATCGGAATCGATCAGCAGGACCGGGATGCTCAGCAGCGAAAGAAGCAGGGCCTGAGCCTGAAAGAACCAGAAGAAGAAAACGTTCTCACGCCCCGCGACGGCACGACGAAGTTCCCTGTAGCGGCTGTCCTCCTCGGGATGATGCCGCATCACGCGCTTCCAGAGGTGATGGCCGAGGCGGCAACTCCAGAGCACGACCATCAGCGTGATCAGGTTCTGACGGAGCGGTTCGCCGTCGGCAAGGAAGCGGTAGAGCAGGGCGATCGGGGTGAAGCCGAGCGCCCACGCGATATCGACGATCCCGGCGTTCCCGATCCGCACGGCGATCACCCAGACAACCGCCATGAGGAGGACGGAGAACGCCGTCCCGATCAGGAAAGACATCCAGAAACTCATCGCTCGGAGATTACGATCGGCGAAGGCTGCGGCTTTTCGCGGTGATGCCCGAGATCGTAGGCGGGGGAATGGATGTTGAGATTGTCGGGTCGCGTGTAGACTGCCTGCGCCACGGAAATGTGGCGCGTGCCGAAGCCCGCCTCGCAGTAGCAGAGATAGTAGAGCCACTTGCGGATGAAGGCCGCGTCGTAGCCCTGAGCCTTCACCTTCGGCAGTGCCGCGACGAAGGCCTTCCTCCACTCCCGGAGGGTGCGGGCGTAGAACGGGGTCATGTCCTCGTAATCGAGGAGGTTGAGGTCGCCCGTCGCGTTCATCGCCTCGGTGATGCGGCGGTTCGACATGAGCAGCGACCCCGGGAAGATGTGCTTCTGGATGAAGTCCACGCCGTCGCGCAGGATCGGATACTGGTTGTCGGGACAGAGAATCATCTGGAGTCCCAGCAGTCCGCGCGGCGCGAGAAGCTCGGAGATCTTCCCGAAGTACGTCTCCACGTACCGGTCCCCGACCGCTTCGAGCATCTCGATGGAGACGATCTTGTCGAACCTGCCGTCGATGTCTCGGTAATCCCTGAAAATAATCTCCACCAGATCGGAAACACCGGCCTCCTCAACGCGCGCCGCAGCCTCGCGGAACTGCTCCTCGCTGATCGTGACGCCGAGAACGCGGCATCCGTAATGCTTGGCGGCGTGGATGGCGAATCCACCCCAGCCGCATCCGATCTCGAGCACCAGGTCATGGGGGGCAAGGTGAAGCTTTCTGCAGAGCTGATCCCATTTCTTGCGCTGGGCCTCCTCGAGCGTCAGGTCGGGGGGATCGTAGTAAGCCGCCGAGTAGGTCATCGTCGGATCGAGCCAGAGCTTGAAGAAGTCGTTCCCCAGATCGTAGTGCTCGCTGATGTTTTCCCTGCTCTTGCGGAGACTGTTGGGGCGCAGGGCGTGCCCGAGGCGATTGATCGCGCCGAGGATATCGAAGGCGCCGGGGCCCCTGTTCTCACGCGTGCGGATGCCGGCGAGATAATCGCCGTTGAGAATAAACCAGGCGAGGGTGCGCGTCAGGTCGGGCGTTTCCCATTCACCCGCGAGATAAGACTCGGCGAATCCGATCGGACCGAAGAGAACGCACCGGCGGTAGAAGTTCTCGTCGCGCACCGTCAGTTCGGCCTGAAGTTCTTTTCCCAACCCGCCGAAAAGACGGCGGGCACCCCCGGGCATCGTGAGCCTGAGCTCGCCGCGGCGCGCCCTGGAAAAGGCGTTGAGGACCAGCTTGCGGAAGAATTTGTCGGTGATAGCCATGGATGCCTTTGTCGGTGGTCGTCGTCCCGTCCAGCCTAGACACAGACCAGAAGGGTGATGTCGTCGGGAAGAAGCTGGGCCACATCCCTGATGATATTGCCCCTGAGGATATGGATGAAGGAACTGCGCTGCGGGGCTCCGAGCAGGAGACGCTCCGCGCCGATCGTGGAGGCCAGGTCGGCGATGGTGTGGGCGGGCGCGTCGCTGACCGCATAGCAGGGGATGATGGTCTCCCCCAGCCCCTTGTCACGAAGCGACTCGAAGATCTCGCGGGCCTGCTTGTCCTCGGTCCATTTTTTCCTTCTGTCCCCGGGGGCGATGACCGGCTGCTCCCTCACAAAAAGGACATAAAGAGGCTGGCCGTTTTCCTGGGCTTCCCTGAGCGCAAAATCAAGGGTTCTGCCCATCCCTCGCACGGCGGTGAGAATAGGCCCCGTGTAAGCCCGGGTGACGGGGGGCGGGGCGTGATGCGCCTCCTGCGTAGCGACTGCGGCGGAGCGGGGCTTGGAGGCCGCCTCCTCCACGGCCCGAACCGCGGCTTCCATCGCCGCGGCATGCGCAACAGCCGCCTTGCGCTGGGCGCTTTCCTTGGCAAGCCCGCGGAGGATCAGGCCGATGGCCAGGATGGTGAAGGCGAAGATGCGGGCATTCGGCTTGTCGATAAAGAGCGAGAATTCGATCGCCGCCATGATCAGGAAGGTGACGAACATGATTCCCCGCTCGAACGTCTTCAGGTTGAGTTTCCGATCCGTGCTCGTTGCGCCCAGATTGGTGGCGATGGCGCCCACCACGCCGACCGCGTAAAGATCGGCAAGGCCAGACATGTCGCTCACGGCGATCACGAGTCCGGCCGGAATCAGCATGGCGAAAAAGAGTCCCGCATTGGGGACGCCGAAGGCATTGAGTTTGGAGAAAACGGGGGGCAATTCCTTGTCGCGGGCCATCAGGAAGGAGATCGCGCTGAGCGCCACGATGGAGGTGTTGACCGCCGAAAGAAGCAGGACGCCGAAGACAATGCTGACCACCCATCCGGCGATGTCGCCGACCACCGGACCGAAAACATTCCCGGCAAAGATCTGGGCCATGTAACGCAGCATGTAGTCGCGCACCCCCTCCGCCCCCGGTGCGTTGACCTCGCCGTGTGAGGCAACCAATCCCGGGAGGGCTGCCATGGCAAGGCCAAGAAGCGCGGTGAAGAGACAGACCTCCAGCATCACGACCACCATGGCCTTGGTGGCGGTCTTGGAGACGTTGGGCCGCTCGGGCGAGCTGCCGGGATTGAGCTTCATGATGCCCGTCGAGTTGGCGATCGCCTCGACACCGGAGAGGGCCAGGACGATCGCCACAAAGGAGTTCCAGTTATGGAAAAACCCTCCGTGCAACGGCTGCGTGTGGGCGACAGCCTCCCCTAAATGAGGAATGGCGAAGACCCCCAGCAGGATCACCACGATGGCGGTGGGAACAGAAACCAGGACCGCCAGTCCGCCGGTATGCTTGGGGCCGAAATAATTGAGGGAGCCGATCAGCAGGATCGAAGCGGCCGCAAAATAGGCTGGATGCGGCACGCCGAGATAGAGGAAGGCGGAGAGGGCGCTGACGGCGGCCGTCACGACGTAATCGGCCACCAGAAGGAAGGCGCCGACGATCGAAATGATCTCGGAGCGGTGTCTCACGCTGGCATAGACGCCGCCACCGTTGGGATAATGCCGGCAAATCGTGATGTAGTTGTAGCCCACCAGCGCGGTGAGCACGCACATCGCTGCGATGAGCCAGGGAGAGCTGTATCCGGCCACCGCAAAGGCAAGACCGATGACGTAGGCCTTGCTCGTTCCCCAGTCGCCGTAGAGGATCGCTGCCGCCCTCTTCCAATCGACATCACGGGGCCGAGTCGTTGTGGTGATCAGTTCCATGAGGAAATTGCGTTGGAGAGAAACGTCAGGGCTTCAGCGTGAGATAAAGAGTCGGAGGCCCGGTTAGCGGCCCTCAGTGGCTGCAGCCGCAGGAGTGTCCGCCGTAGGGAGGTTCCGGCCGTGCTGCGCCGGGTGATCCGCCGCAACAGCCTCCGTGGTCGGAAGCCCCGTGATCGTGATCGTCGTGGGTATGCCCACCGCCTCCGCAGCATCCAACGGACCCACCGCCTCCGCAGCATCCCTCCTGAACCTCGCCGATCAGGACCACCTCGAGGCCGATCTGCTGCAGGGCCAGCTGGTCGCGTGCGCGACCGAGGAATCCCATGGCGCGCTCGGAGGGTTCGTGGACCGTGCGGAGTTCAATGCGGACCGGTTTTCCCTCCAGATGGGGGAAGTTCTCCCTCATCTCGCCGTCGAGGATGAAGGAGACGTAGGCATTGAGTTTTTCCTGGAGCTGCCAGAGCTGGCGCTCCCCGTGTTCCCAGGGACGGGTCTCGAACATCGCCAGCACGAGGATGTCCTCGCGCGTGTCGTGGGCGAAGGCGTCGAGCATTCCCGTGCGCTCGATGCCGGCGCCGGGAGGGGGCGGGTTGGTTCCGGTCAGATCTTCGCGGAGGGAAACCATACGTAGAGCATGTAGTAGACGAGTACCCCGGTCACCGAGACATAGAGCCAGACGGGAAGCGTCCAGCGGGCGATCCTCCTGTGGGCCTCGAAACGGCTTCGGATCGCGGGGATCACGGTCAGGATGATCATCGGCAGGGCGACGACGGCGAGCGGGGTGTGGGTGCCGAGGATGAAAAAGTAGAGGGCCTTGGGCCAACCCGGGTGGGTGAAATGGGTCACATGACCCGCCTTCAGGAAGTGATAGACCAGATAGCACCCCAGGAAGGCGGCCGAGGTGAGGATCGCCGAGATCATGCAGGCGGCATGGGCCACCTTGCGCTCCGTCCTGATCATGATCCATCCCGCCACGATCAGCAGGGTACTGAGGCCGTTGAGCGTGGCGTTGACCGCCGGGAGTTCGTTGACGTTCATGCCCCGGCACGCACATCGCGACGCGCCTCATACTCACGGAAGCGGTCGTACTGACGGCAGTAGCTGATCAGATAGGCGACCAGAAGGCCGATCACGGTGAAGACCAGCCCCAGCATCAGGAGCGTGCTTGAGGAGAAGGCCATCTTGGCCGTCATGGTCTGGGTTTCCACAAGGCCCCCGGAGCTGGCCAACTTGCAATCGGGACAGGCATTTGCCGCGGCAATCGCGGCGAGCGAGAGGGAAGCGGCTAGGAGGCTTTTGGGAAAGTTCATGGCGTCGGAACGGGTGATGCCTTCACCCTAGGTTCCCTGAGCAGTCCCCCGATGTCCATGAAAAGCTTCTGGACCAGTTCGGGCTCATCGAGGTTGCGGCTCTTCCGGATCCTCCCCTCGCGGTCGATCACCAGGAAGCGGGTCGAGTGGGTCGGGACGTTGTTCGGATCCTTGGCCAGCACCTGCATCATCCCGCGCTGCGTGAATTCCTCGATCTCCTTCTGGGGACCGGTGAGGAAAATCCAGTGTCCCGGATCGGCATTCAGGCGGGAGGCATATTCCGCCAGGACCGCGGGGGTATCGTGGGCAGGGTCGATGGAGACGGAGACAAGGCGCACATCCTTGGGCTTGTTCAGGGCCCGGGAGACCTCCGCCATGCGGGAGGTCATCAGGGGACAGGGGCCGGGGCAACGGGTGAAGAAGAAATCGACGACCCAGACCTTCCCCAACAGGTCGGCGCGGGTGAGGGTCTTTCCCTCCTGGGTGGTGAAGCGAAACTCGGGCACCTTGCCGAGCGGGGCCATCTCCCCGACATCGC
>JACCDY010667936.1_pt1 | contig 11727 bp, 6 predicted proteins | sample 7446391 | NCBI WGS metagenome assembly JACCDY01 (sample SAMN15323451, study PRJNA562643) | freshwater metagenome | isolation source: river surface water | place: USA:Blue River Watershed | collected 2017-08-18
CAAGACATGACGTTAAATGTCAATGCCGCTCTTGATACCAGACAGCCCGTTATCGTTGATCAGGTTAAGACGGCCCTATCTCCTGATATCGCTGCTGCAGTTGATGGGCGCATGCCGTCGATGGTGCAACAGGTAACTGATGCGACCACTCAAAACCTTAATACCCTTGTCGACGCACAAGTTACCACGCATTATCCCGCTATTGTCCAGACGATGTGGGATGAGGTAGACACGCAGGTACAGCAACAGCTCGCTGATAGTTTCCAGTCTGAGCGTACGACCATCATCGGTCAAGTTCTTAACTCGATAGGCGATGTTGATCGCGCAGAAGTAATCGTTGCTACTAACCGCGGTATTAAAGCAGATGCTAAGCATCGCTTTAGCGGTGGCTCCATTGCTGCTGGTACTACCACCTTCAACGACATCAATATGGTTTTTGCCGATAGCGATATTGGTAAGCCTTTCTACATTGCTGGTGCTGGAGTTAATGGTGGTCTGTATCAGGCTACCATTGTTTCACGTACCGATATTCGGACTGTGGAATTGTCTGTTCCGGCAGATGTAACCGTCACCAATGCAGAGTATCTGTTCGGTACTGACGACACAGCAGCCTGGGAAGCACTGATTGCAAGTATCTACGACAACATGGTTTCGACCATTGTTCTGCCGTACGGCTTGTCGATGACTGATCCTTTTGAAGTCAAGAACAATGTCAAGTTGATGGGTACGCAAATTGTCAATCAGAACTTGGCTCAGATCGGTAACATTTCCGGCCTGGTGCTTAAGCCCGGTGTGAAGGCGGCAGGTTTGTTGTATCCTGAGAATGCCTCGGTTGTCAATGCGCAGCTTGAACGTTTGGTGATTGACGGTGCTGATCGTCTGCATCCTAACGTCATCACTCGCTACACTGGTGGTTCGACTGTTAAGGGTAGCAACATCTTCAATGCTGCCAATGGTAACTTTGTAGCTAGTGATGTTGGTAAGCGTTTGGTTGTGTATGGCGCCGGCGCAAATGGCGGTGACTATGTTGGAACCATTTTTGCTGTCAATGGTCCAACGCAAGTTGTACTTGATAACGCCAATGACCCGCATCCTTTCGCTGTAACGCTTAATAACCTGGCTTACGCCTACGGCTTCTATACGGCACAAGGCTCAGACGGTGTAACCACTGCTGGTTCTGCGGTGTTTAATGCCGCATCTGCTAACTTCACGGCAGATGACGTTGGTCGCTCCATCGAACTGACTGGTGTTGCTGTTGTTGCTTGGGCTGGTGACGGTCGTGGTGAGCTTCTCTGTACCCGCATCAAGACTGTTAATAGCCCCACGCAGGTTGTTCTGGAAACCGCAGCTGATCTCGCTCTTACCAATGTTCGTTGGCGCGTCGGTATGGTTCACGGAATTTACCAGTTTGCAGGAGCTGCTGAGCAACAAGCGGGTTGGTCTTTTGAACACGTGTTTGTTCGTTACACATCCGGTATCGGTTTGGTGACTGGTTATCGCCAGCGTGGTAATAAACTTTACCGCACTTACTTCTATCGCTGTCGTGGCGTTGGTGCTTTGATCAATTCCTCTAATAACGAGATTGATAATTCTGCCTCGATTCAGTGTGGTGGCGATGGCGTTACTGTTTTGCGTCCTGGTAACCGCTTTAATCAGTTCCGTGCTTCTTCCAACAACGGTAATGGTGCTTACGTATCTCCCAACGCGGAAGGCACTACCTTTATTGCATCGCACATGGAAACAAATGACCGCAATGGTCTGCTGTCTCTGGCTAAGAACGTGCAGAAGATCGCAATGAAGTACACCTCGAACAGTCAGTGTGGTAATGGCTTGTATAGCGATTGTGCTCATACTCGCCGCTATACAGGTGGCTCTGTTGGTGTTACGCCTGCTGGAATTACGGAAGTTAGTGGTCAGTGGATTCTGGCTGGTAATGGTTACAAGCCTAACTGGGGCGTTGAGTCGGCTGGTCCTAACACGATCGGTGGTGATGGAGTGTTGTTTGATGCGAGTACTGCACCTTTTGTTGTTGGTGCTATTTCGCAAAATGCAGTCTTTGCCCTGATGCGTGGTTCGTTTGCCATTGACTCAGACACCATCATCACACTGCTTAACAACGTTGTCTTCTCTTCACAGGGTCTGAACGGTGTTAAGTTTGGTGCTTCGCCTACTGAGAAGATTGGTTTCTACGGTGCAGTCCCGACCGTGAAACCCGTTGTTACCGGTAAGGCAGGTACTTCGGTGATGTCGCGAAGCTTAGTGCAGGCATTGGCTGCGCTTGGTCTCATTGTCAATAACGTGACTTAACGGCATAAATACGAGGAGAGGGCATTGCCCTCTCCTCGCTTATGCTGACTATTCTTTTTTTGTTACAAAACAGCATGAATCGCTGTATCAGCAACCTTCATTCGATTCGGATATTTATCAGCGAAATCTAGGAAAGCACTGATTCGCTTATCAACAATCTTTACATGCTCGTCATTCATGCACAGATTGCGATACCCGATCAAAGCATTCACAGCCAGATCGTCCTTTGCACGGAAGAGGAAGATTGGCTCTTCAAAAGGAATGAACTCACCGGACGCCCGCACATAGATGCGATTATCGCGAATACCGTATTTCGGCTCTTGCGACTCAGGCATGCCAAACTTAATGGTGACGCCCTTTCCTGACAGCCAATCAACGATATGCTCGGCCAGGATGCCTGCAGACATGTCGTGTTTTCCATCAACAACACGAATGTGGTTAGCAAGATCATCAACAGTAATGTCTGATGAGAGTTCGTCAGAACCAGCTTTTCTCAAAGCTTCAAAATCCGGCATCTCTTGTTTAGGGATTGGGCCGAAAATATCCCAATGGTCCATAGCCTGGTTATTGTCTGGTTCAGCCCACATGCGAAATTCAAAGAACTTCCGGCCTTCGTCATCAAGCAGCTTGCTGATTTTTGGCTCCCAACCAGAACCACTGCCTTCTTTAGCCACAAGCCAGTACTCGCGACCTAGCTCCAGTTCAGCCGGATCAGTAATGTGTTTCATGTCGTTCTTTCCTTAGGTAATAGAAGAGGAGGCTGCCCTCCTCTCCTTTAAGCTACGTCGAAGTCCCAGAATGCAGCCGGTTGTCCCTCAGCAGGCCCAGCAGGTTTCTTCCGAGCAGTATCAGCACCATTGACGTCATCGCGAATGTCGCCAATATCTTCAAATGGTAGAACACAGTACTTGTATTCTTCCTTCGTCTGCTGAATCAGTCGGTGTTTCCCTCGCTGAATGGTTAGCCAACTTCGGTTATCTGCTTTTACGATGTGGATGTAGATTTCCAAATCCACTTCTTGGTCGATGGTCTTGCAAGAATCGTAATAACCTTTGTTCGCAATGTCTCTTACGAACGATTCCTCATTACCTTGTCGTATCAGCATCTTTGCTTCAGTGGAAAGCTGATGCGGTGTGATCAAGGTGATCTTTCTCGGCGCACAGAAGTTACGCATACGACGGAAGAGATCTCGAATATTGGAACCAGTCGGTCCATTGTTATCCAAACCACGCTTATCCAACATGTTCAAGTAATCCAGCATGAGCACGTGAACTTCATAGCCTTCAGCTTCAAGGCTAAGAACGTAGTTCTGAACATCACGATAACCCCACAACGACGGATTGACATGCACAAGCATGACTTCATATCCGTTGATGGAGAGTTTCTCCTGGACAAATGCAGCCATCTCTTCGACAGTTGCATTATTGACATTAGCAGTCTCAAGAGTTTCGTTCTCTTTGATGTTGCGATAAAGGAACGGGAAGTTGAGGCTTAGCGGATCTTCAAACGAGATCCGTAACAACAGAGGCTTCTTCTTCTTATCGATCATGTACGGTGTATTGTACAGAGCGATGTGCTTAAACAACGACAAAGTAAAGCCAGTTTTGAAATTATGCTGTAGAGCGCCAACCACAACTTCTTCGCCACGACGGAAACCGCCTTGAAGCATTCGGTTTAGGCCCTGCCAACCAGTCTTCATGATGCCGTTTTCATCATTCAGCTCTTTAGCCTGACGGAAAACAGCCTCGACGTGATCAACATCGCTCAGTTTGACTTCACCGACGATTGCTGGGTCTTTTTCTTTGACGTTTGTTTCGTACTGTTCTAGGGCAGCACGGAAGTTGGCAATGAATTCAGGCAGATTGCCAATTTCATCTCTATTAAAAGAGGCTTTGCGGGAATTCTCTCTGATAATAGACAGCGCTTGTACTTCCCGCAGATAGGAGTTCAGCTCTTGCCGGATATTTCCTGTGACAATACGCAGACTCTCTTCATTCATTTCTCCCACAATCCCCTCTTTCAGGGAGTCGTAGAGGGATTCGTCATGCCGGGTCAGCATGCGAACCTTTTGTAGCAGGTCATCTGCTACGTATTTGGTCCCAGTGGCGTTCGTAGCCATGCTAACGGCTATCGAGCGCAAACCCATGATCATATCTCGATCATTATCGCTAGAACCAACCGCCATTTCTGGTGGTTTTACGGTTTCAGCGACTTCTTTAACAATCTCGGGAGAGCTAGTAGCCCCGACATCCAATTGACTTTCGCGAAACAACAAGGTGATCGCACGAATCAGGAGTAAGATATCTTTCATGGCGATGATGGTATTTTTGCTTATGGTGAGAGTAAGATTGGAGGCAAGCTTCTCCTCCTTCATACAAGATGCACCTATTGTTTTTTATAACCTGCTCTTTTATTAATCATTAATAGTGCGTAATTATTTGAGCAGTCAAAAAAACGCCGTGTAGTGGCGGGGCGCTTTGCCACCACTGCATATTTTTTTATCTTCCGGATTGATCCGGTAAAAACATCACCATTAATATGCAAATGCAAACTAAACAATTTGCTTTCATCCCTTGGTGGATTCCTCCTGTTTTGAGCCGCAACAATCTCAAAACGGAAGATCTCCTATCTTTTGAAAGAATCCAACCGTTCTTTTCTACTGAAGACCTCACGAGTCTAGTAGCACTGAGCCTCCAAGCTCAATTATTCGCCGGTAATGGTGCAGGGCCTGATACAACCCTGTGGTGTGATCGTTGGCTAGCTTCGGCTAGCGATGCCCGCACTCAACAAACCATTAAGGACATCGCTACCCTCGCCGCCTCCCAAGAAATGCAAGATGAGACTTTGCGTCGCTTGGTAGTTGATCAGTCTGCAGTAACTGACTCTCCTCGCGGAGCAGTCGGGCCATCTGATACCTTTGAGGTGTCGCTGATGGGTGACGTCGGTATTGCCGTGTTAATCAAGCAGGGTTATACCCTTATTGACCACGCAAGGAATTCCTTCAATTTGCTTCGTTGTATGGTTCAGAAACTCTATGTGTATGAAGACTACCACTCGTTGGTGTCTCGTCCCGTGGGTCAGGCCTACATCGAGTCGTTAATGCATTGACGATTGAAATTTCAAACCCTTCTTTATCGCTTTTCCTAGGAAAACAAACAATCATGTCTCAACTCAAAAAACTCATCGCTGGCCTGCATGGTTCGACCGGCTCCAACCAGCTCGAAGCTACCCTGGACGCCGTTAGCAACAGCATCCGCATGTCGGGCAGCAACAAGATCGTTTCGGCTAAGGGTGCTGGTCTGGCTCTCGGTCTGGAAGAATTCGCTGATGACGCGACCGCTGCTGCTGAGCTGTCGCAAGCTATCGGTGGCCTGAACAACATCGTGGCCGGCCTCGAAGGCGACCTGACTGCTGCTCAGAAAGAAGCTGCTGTTATGGCTGGTGCTATCACTGGCGATATCGGTCGTTTCCTGTCGACCGACAACGGTATGGCTCCGGGTGCCCTGGCTGCTTCGAACGGCATCGGCCGTATCGCTCCGGCTCTGGAATCGTACGACGAGAAGGAAAACCGTGCTGCTGCGGTCTACACCGTTGCGTACAACCTGCAAGCTGCTCGCCAAGACGCTTTCGGCGAAGCTTTCTACCCGACCGTCGTCGTTGCTCCTGACCAGCAAGGCTACCACATCCACATCAACCTGGTGAACCTGATCAACGGCGTCCGCCGTAAGGCCACCGGCGAACTGGAAAACTGGAACCGCCACAACATCGTCAACGTGATCCGTAACCCGGGTCTGATCAACAGCACCAGCACCAAGCTCGTGCCTGTGTTCCGTGACGGCAACAAGGCCAACTTCGTTGACGAAACCATTCTGGTTCCGACCGCGACCGACGTGAATGGCGAAGCTGTTCAGACCTCGGCTCTGGCTATCGGCAAGGTGTTCGACCTTATCGATCTGTCGCAGACCGATCTGCAACTCGACCAGGGTCACATGGACGAAACCGACTCGATCGACACTGACATCCTGATGAAGGCTGTCATCGTCAAGGTTGGTGACGACGTTCTGAAGTTCCCGACGACCCACCTGCCGGGCGCTCAGTTCCATTACCCGGTTCAGGGTGACCAGCAGCGCATGGACGTGCGTCTGGAAACCGACGCTCTGTCGATTGGCAAGCTGACCACGGCTGTGGACGGTTCGCCGCTCGTTACGCTGGCTCCGGTTGTCGCTGGTGACCTGGTTGTTTACGTGAAGACCACCCTGACGGGTTCGGTTGTTCGTGACAAGGGTGAAACCGAAGTTAACGCTTCGGCTGTTCGCGTTGTCAAGATCATCGACGCCGCTGGTGACGTTCACCTGCCGTCCTCGCCGGCCATGGCTGCTGTGGTTGCTCTGTTCGCTGACGCTCAAGTCATCGGTTACGAGCTCGACGCTCGCCGTACCAACCTGAACCGTCGTTCGATCGGTCAGATGCTGGAAACCCGTCAGGACGTCCAGGCTTACGCCGTGCCGCTCCTGTCGCCGTTCACCGTCAAGCGTCCGCAAGGTCTGCAGGACACGACCGACGCCAGCGATCTGGCTTCGCTCGTTACCCTGACCCGTGCTATGGCTTCGGGTATGGCTGTGGAAGAGCTGTTCAAGGCTGCTGAAACGCTGAAGGCCCTGGTGCAAGAAGGCCGTCGCCCGATCGGCGACAACCTGATGGTTCTGGGTATTGCTCGTCACCTGATCACCGCTCACTACGACTACAAAGAAGTCAAGGTTGACGGTCAGGTTCAGACCCGCAACAGCGCTGAGCTGGCTGCCAACATCCAGGCTACGCTGATCAACGTCATCCGTGACGCCGTGTTCCGTGCCTACCAGTCGTCGGGCTACAAGGCCGCTGCTGACATGCTGGCTGGTGGCGAAAGCGCCAAGCCGGTCGTGATCATCGGTTGCGACCAGACCACTGGCCGTTACCTGCAGATCGCTGGTGACCTGCGTACCATCGGTGGTGGCTTCGACGAAGTCCAGATCGTTGACACGCAGAACGAAAAGATGAAGGGCAAGATCTTCATCACCTTCGGTGTCAAGGGCGCTGCTGATGGCATTCCGCATCCGCTGCACTTCGGCAACATGGCTTGGAAGCCGGAAGTTACCGTGGTTCTCCCGATCCATCGTAACGGTGCGAACAGCAAGGAACTCACGGTTCAGCCGTCGTTCCGCCACGTCACCAACCTGCCGATCCTGATCGAGATCGACGTTACCGGTATCCCGGAAACTGTCGAGACCCGCGTTCCCGTGGTGTTCGAGCAGGTCTAATCATCAATGACTAGCCTAGGTGCAATGCCTAGGTTACGTCGATGATCAAGTAGTAGAGACATAGGCGCCCTACCACCTTCGGGTGGTAGGGCGTTTATGCCGTTATTTTGTTTTATGCCGGTGTTTAAATCAAGAATCCGTTGACAACATATTACTAATCTGAAGGAGGTAGCAAATGGCTACTTTAACATAATGCGGAAGCGGCTTATGTCCTTCTGCTTTTTCAACCAAGAATTAGTAGAAGAGGCGTAAAGCCATGGAAACATAAAAGGCCGCGACATGAAGAGAATCTTTTTAGAACATGTAAAGCCTTTGACGTATGATCAGCTCACCGAGCGAAGGAAGCACGTTGAGTTTGAGAAAACGAAGTTCTACGTCAATCGTTGCCCAAGGGATGTGTTCGTTAAAGATCGCTCAGGATTGCTTACGAAAATAAAACCTCGTATGGAATCAAGAGTATTCGAACACGATTTCTTTTACATCTGTGAACAACTGCAGTGTACACCGGAGTTGTCAAGTGACTACATTCAACAATCCAGACAAACAGCTAACTCAATGCGACAGCACACGCACAAAGCAGTGCTTAGCAATTGGGCTGGCGAGCCGCCGATTAGTTCTCGGTATTCCGTAGAAGCTCTTAGTCCGCTTAGTCTACAGACTTTGCTGGAGAATGACGGAGTTGTGTACCTTGAGGATCACGATATCGTCGTGATGTACGGGCTGACTATTGATGAGATGGCAGACATCTACCATCCGTATTCATTGGCTGGTTACACCTTCAAATCTTTTCAGCAAGTTAAGGATGAGAATCCCAATCTTCGGAAAGGTGATTTTACATTCAACATCCGAATCGTGGATAACAGCGAACAATTCGGTTCACGCTGGATCTTGATCGACGACCAACCGTTTTGCATCGTCGCGTGTAAGGATAGTCAGGTAACTGATGGAATTTACGTGACGTACAGCAAGAACATGTTGAACGGCAAAGGTCCTCGCAAGCTGATGACGGATCGATTTGATTTTAGGGATGGTGCAAATCTACCCTATTACAAACTCTATGAAAGCCAACAAGAAGCTTTGATGGCTCGCAGGAGTATTCAGATCGAAGAAGCGCAGGCCAAAGTTCGAGAGCTAGAATCCAAAGCCACTGCTGCTGAGAATGGGTTGCTTAAAGCCCAGCAAGAGCGCGAGAATTTAGAGCGGGACGCGCAATTGAAAAAACAGAAGCATGATCAGGATATGGAAAAGCTGCAAAAGGAACATCAAAAGCTCTTGAAAGAACACGAGCTCTATTTGCAACGGAGTGTGGGCGAGATGCTCAGCACCGGTAGAAAAAATACAATGGAGCTAATTAAATATGTGCCTGTTGTTTTGTCTGCTATAACGTGCACTATGGCGTTATTCAAGAAACAGTAGGAATCCTAACCCATCTCTCAAGGAGCAATGAATGCATCCAAATCTCGTTAAGTTCATTGATCAAAGCTCGCCAAAGATCAACATGGACTTGGCTAACGGACTAGCGCGCGTGCACATGGACTATGCGTGTGAATACGTTGATGAGGTATTGCGCTCCGCGGCGCTCGGCTTTCCGCCGGGCTTAACTTATGACGGCTATCGCGTTTGCGACCCGATTGAGGAATATCGGGCATCATTGAAGCCGCGTAACAAAAAGCGGAAGGTGAAATCACCTCCTGGGCAAAAGAACACAGGTAGCAAGACGTACGACACATCTCGTACTGACTTCTTCCTGATCGAACTCAACTTCTCATTCCAAGGAAAGAAGCTTTCCCCTCGCCCAATCTATCTGCCTTTTGTCGGTCAAGGCGGGTCCATTTACATCAGTGGCACCAAGTGGTTCATTTCGCCGGTGCTGGCTGACCGAGTCATTTCGGTTGGACTGGAACAGATCTTCGTTCGTCTCTTGCGTGACCGTTTGACTTTCTCACGTGCTGGTACGTGGGTGAAGGAGAATGGGAAAGTTGTTCGTACTGATTTGGTGCATAGCCGAATCTATCACAGCAAGACGAAGGATCGCGATAAGCAAGCCACCAATAATGCATTCACCTCGATGCCGCACTATCTGTTCTGCAAATATGGTTTTGCAGGCACGATGGAAAAGTATCTTGGGATTACGCCGGTGGTTGGCTACAATCTCGACGAGGAACTTGATCCGCTGGAATGGGATGTCTACAAGACCCAAGGAGTTCCGCCGAAAGGCATGAGCCGTCGTAAGAAGATCATCGATTGGCGCGCGCCTGAGATCCAGGTGGCGATTAGGAAAAGCGACAATGTACCAGTCGCACTACCTTACATTGCTGCTTTGTTCTATGTTGCAGATTACTTCCCGCGTCAGATTTCGCCGGAACTAGTCAATCTGCCCGAGGGTTGGATTGCCCCGATGGGATACATGTTGTTCTCGGAAAACAATAACCGAGGCAAAATTGAAGAAGCAGTGCGCAAGCACCTGTCATCCCTGGATGACTACGCTGATTCGATGGTGATCGACAACATGGCTGCCATTGGTCTGGAAATTAAGGACATCTACGATTTCTTCGCGATCATCACGGAGAAGTTCTCACTCTGGGTGTCTAATAACCAGGATAAGGTCAACAGCATGTACGACAAGGAATTGTCCGTTCTGTACTTCGTGCTGTTCGACGTGACCAAGGCGATCTTCAATCTGTTCTTCGCTCTGAAGGCTCACTCGCGTAGAGAGCTGACCGAGAAGGACGTTGAAAAACACATGAAGGAGAATCTCAAGCCCGGCATGTGCTATCAACTCGGCAAGTCTCATGGTGAAGTAGCGTCGATCAGTTATTCTGGCGACAACATGGCGTTCAAGGCAACTTCGACACTCACACCACAGACGGCAACGTCTAAGCAAGTCAAGAAGGTCGGTGATCGCGGTACTGCCAACGATCCATCTCGTCGACTGCACCCGTCGATTGCAGAAGTAGCCGCAATTTCATGCATGCCGAAGTCCGATCCGTCAGGACAGAGCAAAATCAACCATTACATGCTCCTGGATGAAACCAGAACTGCGATTCTGCGTAATCCGAAGTTCAAGGAGCTGCTGGACCTGATCGCACAGAACGAACTCACCACTCGGTCGATCTCCCAGCAATAAATCACCACGTCTTCAAATTCTAGTAAAGGAAAGAAATCATGCATCAGACGAACATGTTCAATCGTCAGCCGACACAAGCGCCGGCTATCGAGCCCTACGACATCAACGCTATCGCACCTCAGTTCCAGAGCTGGAACTTCCAAGTTGGTCAGCCGTACGATCAGCATACGCCGCAGATCGCGCTGATGACGATTCAGGAAATCCAGAACCAGGCGATGCAAGGCCATCCGATTCGCGTCGGTATGTTCAACATCATCTCCGAGAACGCATTCAACAACGCAAGCTTCCAGGACCTGGTGTACACGATCATCATGCGCTTGGGTCACGGCATGGAGAATGGCGAGTGGCGCAATCTCGACATGGCGGTGCAAGCAGTGATTGCTCGCTGTGTGAAGAGCTGCGCTTCTGCGATGGCAAACCAAGATGCCGAATTCATGAACACTCTGACTCCGCGTGATGCTGCAGCGGTGAAAGAGAACGCAGAAGTGTGGAACTACCTGATTGCTCTGGCTCAAGGGCAAGCGCAGTACGTTTCGTTCAATCAGATGGGTAATGGCGGCTCCGTTTTGAGTGGAGTGGCTGCTTCGACTCAGGAAGCCCTGGCATCTGCTCGTCAACTGCGTGGTTCTTCGGCAGGTGCATTTGTCGAAGGCTCTGATTACAGCGGTGTTGCTCCTAGCCGCTACAACAACAATGCCGGCTCGACAACTGGTCGGTATGGACGGCGTGCTGAAAAGATGTTTGGTAAGTTGGAAGGTTCCATGCAAGAAGCACTGGCTGAAAGCGGTGTTGCCGTGCAGGTCCAACAATCCAGCAACTATCAGGCGCGCATGCGTCGTCCTAGCCCGACGGCTGCAGTTACGGCAGAGTCTGCGAAAGCAGCGGCTAAGTTTGACAGCGATGTGACTGATTTCAGTAAGTCGCTGGAGAGTGTTTCGGCGCCAGCAGTCGAAGAGAAGGTCAAAACCCTTTTCACCGTACAAATCGGTGAAGAAG
>JACCDY011511441.1_pt1 | contig 11727 bp, 14 predicted proteins | sample 7446391 | NCBI WGS metagenome assembly JACCDY01 (sample SAMN15323451, study PRJNA562643) | freshwater metagenome | isolation source: river surface water | place: USA:Blue River Watershed | collected 2017-08-18
CGCACGTCAAATTCAAAAGCAACAAGGTGCAACGTCGCTTGCTGAAGGAGCAAGAGCGTATCCGTCGTTTGCGCGAAGTGCGTGAGAACAAATTCAAGGCTGCTCAGAAAGCTGCGGCTAAGGCTCGCCAGACCACACAGGGTGGTGGTATCGGTCTCGCGCACCCTCACGCCGATATGGTTCAGAAAACGGGCACGGCTCACTTCATCGATAAAAGCGGGAAGAATATCCCGGTCTCGCACGAAGAAGCCCAGCAGATCACCAATGTCTTCGAAGAATCGGAAGGTAAAGAACTCCCTCCTCCGCCAGATGAAGTGATCATCAGCACTGATGTTTCAGTGAACATCATCGATGGTCATGCCGGTATCACTGAAGATGGCTTGGTGCTGTCGCCTTTCGAACCCGAGAGCCCTGGCAACCGGACCCAGATGTTTAGCTCAGTGTCTTCCAGCCAACCGAAAGTAGAAGAGACCAAGTTGTTCCAATCCGGTCTCACCGGCAAGATCACTGAGGAAGGGCGCAACAATGTGGAAGCCATGCGGAAAGGCTTGGAAGAAGCAGGTCTTCTGAATGATTCCACAAAACAATAATAGACCGTATTCGGTCTAAACGAGACAAGCGAGGAACCTTGATTCGACTAACCTCTTTTTAAGGATCAAGCATGCGGGAAAAACATGTTGGGTTCCTCGCTTGTACCTCTTGTGCGGCCGTGAAATACTATGTAGTTTGCGGCATTTTCTGTTTTACATTAACCACATTCACAACGTTTAAAGGAAAGTCATGAGCGACAATACCTCCAAACACGAGCATACTCCCCAACGCGGCAATATCAAGTTGTTCGCATGCGGAGGTGCGGGCATCAACATTGGTGCCAATTTCGAGAACTACCGCGGTCATATCGAAGCCGGCATGGCCGAGATCGAAACGGTTTACTTCGATTCCTCGCGGTCGAACCTGAAACCCAACATGCCGATGGAAAAGGTTTACCTTCTACCGGAAGTCGATGGTTCCGGTAAAGAGCGTAAGCAAAACTCCGTACTGATCATGAAGAGTGCCAAGGAAATGCTTCAGAAGCATCGCCCTGGCTACGCCAACATCGTGATCTGCTCGGCCTCTGGTGGTACTGGTGGTGTTCTGGCTGCCGCCTTGATTAAGGAACTCCTCGATCAGGACCAGCTCGTGATCGCTGTCACTGTCGGCGTTGCTGACTCTGGCACTGAGATCAAGAATACCCTGGACACTCTGAAGACCTTCGAAGGTATCGTTCAAACCACCAAGAAGCCGGTTTCAGTTGCGTACTTCGAGAACAACAAGGAAACCCCGCCGACCAAGGTCGATGAAAAGATCATGGAACTGGTGGTGGCTGTCTCTGTTCTGTTCTCCCGCCAGAACGAAGGCCTGGACACGCGTGACATGTACAACTTCCTGAACTTCGATCGCATGACTGCCTATCAGGCACATGCAGCTGGTCTGGAAACGTACGCCGGTACGCTTGATCCTGAAGAGCACAAAGACACCATTACCGTGGCGTCGGCTGTGACCAATAAGGATCAGCGTGGAATCGACTTCCTGATTCCTTATACCTGCTACGGCGTGTTGCCGGCCGACATCTCGACAGAAATCTCCGAGCAAGCTCCGATTCACCTGGTGACGAAGGCTTTCGCTTTCAACGAGATTGCCAAGCGCTTGCGCGGCCACCTCGACGAAATGCGTCGTGCTGCAGAAGCCAATACGGCGAAGAGCGAAGTGCTCATCGCTGGTGAAGAACTCGAAGGTGGATTCCTGGCGCTGTAACATAGCCCTACGGCGGCTGTAAACCCCTCTCTGAGCCTTCGGAAGAAGGCCGGGGAGGGGGTTTATGCTGCAAGTCATTTTTTTATGCGTAGGCTTCTTATATGTACGGGGAGGATATTATATTCTCCAAGGGCGGTCGACGGTATGTTCCTTTACCTGCGGTCATTTGATTAAACTATCGCCGGCTCGTTGGCGAAGATCTAGATACTCTACATCACGATGTCGGACACAGACCACACAACTTCATCACCACAACTAACGTGCCTTTCGAATCGCGGCTTGAATTACACGGTGATTGCATCGCTGTTGGATCAAGATCAGCAACTCGATAAATTCAAGGCAATCATTGCTTCCACAAATCTTGAAACGATCGCGATGGCGATTGCTCAGGCTCTCGACGGTGTAATGTTGTTTAATCCTCTTGTCGAGACCATGAAGACTCCGTCTGGAAAAGTGGTATTCCGGGAAGATCGGAAATATTACTCTCTGGTCGACGGTCAGTTTCAGGATTTCTATCCGTTTTTGGCGGATAATCCTCCAGAAGGAGATGTCTATGACGAGAACCAGTCGGAAGTAATCTTCACCAAGAAGAATCTTCATCGAATGTGGTGCGCTCTCGAATTCGACTACGTCAGCAATCCAGTGCTTCAGGAAGTAATTGCTGACCTTCTGACCATTACGCTCAACGATGGTCAGGAATGGGCAAAGATCTATCGTCAGCCAGAACGCGATTTCCTTCAGGACTACGTCAGTCTTGAAAAACTAGTGGCTGTCAAAAAGCCTGAGCTCGCCAACGAGTATCGTCGTCTGTTGCAAGAGGTTTTCGAATCCCGCAATAGCCATCAATCGGAATTGCTTATAAAAGAATTCTGGTCGAAGCGCGAAGTCTACGAAGTCTCTCGCGAACTAACCAATTCGTTAGGGAAGATCGTCCTTAGTCTTTTCCCGGCTGTTCGTATCGCTGCAGAGCGTTCTCTCCATCCAGCTTACGGCTACGACATTTATTACGCTGATGTCGATATGAGCAATCGATTGGTAGTGAAAAGACTTGGTGATTATCGCATCCTGGAATGGGAACTTCAACGATGACGACTGCTGTACCGCAATATCACGAAGTACGCATCACCCTCACCGAAATAGAGTCGTTGTTCTACGAGTACATCGCAGGACCGGGTGTAATCGAAATCGGTGAGACACTGCGTGTGATGCTCGGTGATTATTTCTACGGAGAACCACCGGTTCCTGCTTCACATCTGAACCACTATACGGACCAAGATCGCACTCTTGTGTTCATGCCTGGAATGATGTTGCAGGGTATTGAGTTGCACAATGCCATTGAGGCGCTCGGTGAGATCTTTTGGTCTCTCGCCGATAACATTACACACCGTGCACTACAAGTTAATCTAACTTACACACATCGACCGAATGAGTGCTTTTACAAGTTCTTTCCGATGTCGCGTGAGCTGGTTATCTACACTCCTGTGTTGCCTGGCCTGGCTGCCAATCTACAACGTGCACCGCTGGAAGGGCTTGCAGTCATCACTGTTTGTAGTGAAACGCTTCCTTCATGGATTAAGGGTTCGATGCCGAGCCTGCTTCAAAAGCCATTACAGATGTAAAAAGCATAAAACACCTTCGTCTGGGAGACTTTCTACCCAGACGGAGGTATTATGCCGCAATGAAATAGCGAGAGACACCACCCATGATTAACCACAACGCCGTAGTAGTGAATTATCCGAATCAGGTCGGCGACTGTGGTCGTTATGAGTTGCGTGACCAACGGATGTATTTCAGTAAGTTTAACGATGGGGCCAGTAAGATATTTGAGCTGGCTTTAGAGCATCTCCTTTGCGATGAATTGGATTTGCTAACTTACGTCAATGATTGTAGTGTGATTTTTGACCACCACTATCACGAAAGATTTGAAGAGAACACCACGACGTTTAGTGAGTATCATCTGGATCAGAGAGAATTCCATCGCAGAATTTTCGACATCTATCGATTTGCCAAAACGTCCGTTGGTGCATTAGGGAAAGATCACGGGCTTTCCGCTGTAAAAAGAATAGCGTTCAATCGCTCTTTCGATACAGGGAGCTTTCTCCTATGTCAGCTTTAGCAATCATACATGCAGGTCCGGCAGCGCCTGGATTAAAAAAGCTGCTGGCGACTCTAGATGCCGTAGGCGTTCGTGAAGACTATTTCATGAGCGATCTAGTTTCAACTTTGCGTTACGAAGAAGACTTTAACGACGATCTCAATGCATTCATGTATGAGCTTATCTTTGGCGAATTCTACCACTACCAGATGGCTCGCTGTAATGTGGAGAAGATCAATGTGAGCGCATCGCAGATCCTTGACGATACTGCCGTGCTAAGCAAACAAGTCTTAAAATACCTACACGAGACCTTATTGAGCCGAGGTCTGTACGCGGAAGGTGGGAAATTTCCCTATGAATACAACTCCTTTGACGGCAGAGTTATTTCTCTGCGGTGTCTATGAATATCGAGCCGAGGCATTCGACATGATGCAACAATTGTTTTCAGAGTGCGATTTCACTGGAGGGGTATCTCCTAATCCGACATACCCCAACATAGTCAGCCTCGATTTAACACAGCCATTTAACGATTTGGCCATGTACACCAATAATCTTCGCGAGCTAGCTGCGCCTCGCGAGCTTTGTGTGCAAAAGGCTTTGGAACTAATCAGCTCTCGCGCCAACTACGAGCTTAATCTTGCTTCGTTCAGAATGGAACTGATGCATGAGGTTTTGGCTCAGCTTGGTGAGGAAGATGTTGATGCCTTGATCAAAGGCATTCGGTGTATCTGCGATTACTTGTTGAGTCATTTCGACAATTACACGCAAAGCAATGCCGAACTGTTTCCTTACGAATTCTACTGTTTACACCACGGTAGGTATCTATTTCTAACCAAAGTAGTCATCGATGCAGATATATCAGCCATCAGACCGGCCACTATCGCTAAGCCTGCATATACCTATCCGGAAGTGCAGGCACGCAATCGAGCGAATTATGTTGCCAAAACCGATCAGTGTCTCGTCTTTTAAACTGATCATTGAGCAGATGTTCGATCACTGGCAGCAGGTTGCCTACTTCGACAATGAGAACTCCGTATTTCCTAGTGATGATTTACTTGATCACTTAGAAATCCATGAAACGTCGTCGCGACGAATCATGACGGGAATCCTTAGCACTCTAGCTGATGATTTCAATGCAGTTCTCATTGAAAACGATATTTTCGATTGGTTCTATGCCAATTGTTATCGTCAAGTACTTGTAAACAAAGATGCACTACTTTTTGTTTAACGGCATAAGCGAGAGGACCAGATGGTCCTCTCGCTGCTATGTCTTTATTTTTTTGTTTGCAATGACGAATTTTATGTTTATTCCCATTAATGGAACTTGATCATGTCTTACCAATTTCAAACTCGTAAAGCCTATTCTTTCGACGTATACCCCAGTTCCATTCTTGGTACTGGTTTTAAGAACGTCACTGTGCAAGCTATCCTTGACTATCACGCTGCGCTCGCATTTGCTGATCTGGACGCGCTTCACGTCAACGTGTTCCCGCATCTGCCGGTCGGTACGCCTAATCGCCCGCAGGATTTCGATTACCTGTGGTTGCGTACGCAAAATGGTGATACCACCATTATCGGTATTCCCTGGATCGTTGAGGAAACCATCGTGTTGGTGGAATCCCTCAAGATGAATGTCGTTATCGATGGCGTTGGCAGCATTGATATCGAGCGTGTTCGCGCTTGTCTGAGCCAGAATGGTTACGACAAGATTGAAATCTCCCTCGTTGGGTAAGTGAGATGGCAAAACCTTCATCAACAAGCTTAATTGGTCGACTGGTAGATTGGATAATCTACCAATGTAAGATGTTGCGTCACCGACCTGGTCTTTGGTGGAATAGAGCTTGGATCAGAAAAGACGAGTTTGATCAAAGTCTGAATATGGATGCACGCGTTCTCGTCGATATGAGTGAAGAGGATCGGAAGAAGTATATCTCTGATCTGGTGCGCCGTCGTAACATTGCTCATGAACGCGATTTAGCTAAATAACCATTGGAAAATAAAAATGAAACAACTCATTATTCCTGAACAGCACGACATTGATATTGGTCCATATGGACCTGCGTGCGAAGGTTTTATCGATCTTGTTAAGGGTATCTTTCTCAAGAGTAAGGATGAGAGAAAAGAACGGCTAGATAAAGCCAAAAATGCTCGATTTCCAAACGCAAGCATTATCGATAAAGAACTTGAAAAAGATCTCAAGGCAACCTACGATAATCACGAGTGGGTTGAAAAGAATCTTACTGGTAATTCTGGCACGACTAAGATCAAAGCCTTAACCATCGCTATGTCGGAAGGTAAGAACGTCACCAATCCGACCGAGATATTGAAGCTTGCACAAGCAATGGCTAATTTCGTAAAAGAAATTGCGCGCTCAGAAAAACCTTTCATCGACTTGCGTTGTAAGTTGATCAATGAGATCAAGGATGAGAAAGATGCTGCTAAGGTTGATGCTGTATGGCTTAAGCATGCTAAGGTGCTTTCTGTAACGGCCGCTGATCGCTGTCGTAGTAAAAAGAAAGTTATTCCTGCCATTGGCTTCAATACCAAAGGTCGTTCTTGGCCTATCGATCTTAGCAATCCCAAAGATAGAGGCTTCAATACACATATTCGTAGCAGTGATGAAGGCGATGGTGCTTTTGAAGTACCTACCGTTAAAACAGCTGCAGAATTTGCCAAGACAATCCGCGGCATCATAGACATCTGCATGGAGCTTGATGTTATTGGTCGGACACATTACGTTCCTTATTGGGATTGTTTAGCAGCCGAGTATGACGATCTCGAATATGGTGACGAGATTTTCAGTTATCTTTGCTCAAGTCAGGGAGATTATGAAGTCTCGGATCTTGCCGACGGGCTGGGCTATGATCTCGGACATATAGCTTGCGGTCTCTACATTGTCATGTTCGATAAACATACCAAACAAGATGAGAACTAAGAAGTTTTAAACCGCATATTACCCACTTAGAGTAAACCTAGTAATAGGTAAGCTCTAAGTGGCTTTATGCCGCTAAGGGGTACTCAGTAAAAAATTATTGAGTGCATTATAGTGTGCTAGAAAGAGACTGGTCTACTCTTTCAACCGCGGCGTCGTTTCCTTTCCTTTAGGCGTCTACGCGAGTGGCTTTGTGGTGAAGCCGTGGACTAACATCTGTAATCATACTCTGCCGACTCTTACGGGCGTTGTTGCGCGTAGGAAGAACCTTTGGTGAGGTAGATCCGTGAGACTTCGCACACCTCACGTAGATGTATAGAAACAGGTGTTGTTGTGGAGAGCAGCCTCTGGGCCCAGGGAGAGATCGGATGAGTGATCCGGTTTTTCCCTGGGCTTATGCCCTTCCGCGCCGTCCATCGAGCTTAGGAGAAAATCATGACATCGCTCAATTTTGATGAAGCCCGTGCCTATTTCAAGGAAAAGGGTTTCTACTACATCGCGCATATGGTGGTTAAACATCACATGCGTAAGGATTTTGAAGAGTACGACGTTACCAGAGATCGCTTCTACATCATGCCTGTGGGACAAGATTTCCTACACGTTGCATTGGTGGAACACGAGTATGGCGTGGATGGTGTTGCTGTCCAGATTCGTTATACGTGTGCTGGTGACGATCTGCTATTTGGTCTTAAGACTAAATACAAGTCTGGTGGATCTAACGATAACAGTGAGGATATCGCGAGACTTAACAGCCTCATTGCTTCAGGTAATTTGCGGGATGATGAACGGTATGTCAGAAAACGGTTCAAGCATGGACGCCATAAGGCCAAGGTCAGAGCTTTCGTCGTAATGATGAAGGACATGTGGTCTAACATGTTTTCGTGGAAGTGGTGATCCCTTTAGGCGGGCGACTATTTGTCGCCCGTCATTGGGAAAACCATTTTTTTATTTTGCCGTCTAATAAAGTGATATAACTAATCCTACAATCGCAATGACAGCCATTAATCCATTTGTACTCGAAAAGAACGAGTATCGTCGCGATTTAAACTTCCTCAAGCAGTACGTTGAGGACGTCGCGAAGTTTCTCTCCACGATGACTGGAGATCCGATTGACACATGTGTTGACTTTGTAAAGAAAGGTCTAAAGCCAGGCGGCGTATTCGAGTTCAAAGATCCGAAGATTACTTACCTCGAACGAGTGAATTACGAGGATCGTGTTGAGAAGGAAGGTACGCTCTTGACGTATCTTACCGAATCAATCCAAAACAAAGAGCTGATTGCACCTACCCTAACCACTTACGTGAATCCGGAAGAAAAGCAATCTCTTCTGGTGGAGTTCGTCGATGAAAACGTCGCTATTCGCGGTAAAGCTAAGAAAGCTATGTTTGCAGCTAAGATGGCAGGCAACGTCGACTTGGAGCTCTTTAAGAATTCGGAGCAGTCGAATGCGAAGATCGCTAATAATGCGATTTCAGGCGGTCATGTTTCGACTTCGACACCGCTCTTTAACCGGACGTCGCACTCGACGCTGACATCTAACTGTCGCAGCACCTCTGGTTATGGCAATGCTAACAATGAGAAGATGCTGTCCGGTAACCGGCACTACCATCATCCCTCTATTGTTATCAACAACATCATCTCTATTGCTAATCGCACAAATCTTGATCAGCTGCTGACGGTGATGGAAGAATACGACATGCACTATCCGTCTCCAGAAGAGGCGCTTGACTGTGTGCTGTATTCGACCAACCTGTACTGGAGAAGCTCCAAGCAAGAAAGCACCATTTACGAGCTGTTGAAGAGACTCACGCCAATTGAGCGGGCTGCATTTGTCTATGTCGGTGACTTGTACCACATCGCCAAGTTCAATGACGCTATTGTTCGTAATTTCATCGGTGAACTATCTACTCCGTGTTACGGTGATTATGAGGCGCCGTTGAAGGTTATCCATAGCCTGCGTGAGGAATATGTTCCATTGGCGACGCAGCTTTTGCCAAACGTCATGAAGGGTGTGGACTGGAAGAAGTTGAAGCCAGAGATCGATCCTAATGCCAAGAAACCTGAAGATGAGCCGGCGCGTGCAGAAGCCGATCGCATTAAGCTCAGTCATCTTGCAGCAACTGTGGTTAATATCGATGCGACGGTTTTGAAATACAGATCGTTTATCGAATGTTTCTTCGTCACGGAAAACGTTCCTGCTTCTTTGGCATTCTTTCCGACGTCCATTCGCCGTGCTGCATTGACGTCCGATACTGACTCCACTATTTTCACGGTGCAGGATTGGGTGCAGTGGAAGACTGGCAAAATGCTCGTGGATGATGAAACAAACGCAGTAGCTGCTACCATGATTTTCTTGGCAGCAGAAGCCATCACGCACATTCTTGCACGGATGTCGGCTAACTTTGGAATCGAGACCAAGCGAATCCACCAGGTAGCCATGAAGAACGAATTCAAGTTTGACGTGTTCGTTCCGACGCAGGTAGGTAAACACTACTTTGCATACATCGGTTGTCAAGAAGGTAACCTCTTCATCGACTACGACATGGAGATCAAAGGTGTTCACCTGAAGTCTTCTAACGTTCCGTCGGCAATCATGAAGAAAGCCGAAGCCATGATGAAAGATATCATGGATGCAGCTAAGGATGGTCGTACAATCTCTATTGCTGAAAAGCTCGAACAGGTTGCACAGATCGAGCGGGATATCATTAAAGCAGCAATTGCTGGCGATAGTGCTTATTTCCGTTCGTTGCAGATCAAGTCCGCTGGTTCGTATTCGAAAGATCCGGAGCAATCGCCGTATTTGCATTACCTGCTTTGGAAAGACATCTTCGCTAAGAAGTATGGCGAAGTTGACGAACCTCCTTACTCTGTGTTTAAGGTGCCTGTGTATCTCCCGAATGCAAAAGCCATTCAATCGTGGCTGGAAAAGATTCAGGATACGCACATTCGTACCAAGTTTGAGGAATATTTCAAGCGCACAGGTAGGAAGACTATCTCCACTTTCCTGCTTCCTCAGCAACGTCTGGCAATTCACGGCGTACCAGAGGAACTCGTGCTGGCAATGGACCTTCGGCGCACCGTGCTTGACTGCACTGCTGTGTTTTACATCGTGTTGGAAACTCTGGGATACTATTGTCTTGACGATAAGATCTCGGAATTGGCAAGCGACTTTCACTAAGCAGCATAAGGCCAGGGAGAAATCCCTGGCTCTTATTTTGGAGTGGACAAATGGAAACAAAACAAGTACTTGGTGTGGGAATCATCGTCATTCGCGATGGAAAGATCCTGCTTGGTCGTCGTAAAGGCGCACATGGTGCAGAAACCTGGGCTGTTCCTGGCGGACGCGTAGACACCTATGAGAAGTCTCCGGGTGTTATGGTGCAGGAAGAACCTGTAGAGGCAGCTATCCGTGAGCTGTGGGAAGAAACTGGCCTGAAGGTTATTGGAACTACTCTGGTCGGACAGACTTCCCACTTCTTTGAAGAACTTGGTCAAGAACACATCAGCATATACATCAAGGCCGATGTTCTTGATGGTGAGCCGGTCGTGATGGAGCCGGAAAAATGTCATGAGTGGAAGTGGTTCAATTGGAATCACCTACCGCATCCGCTGTTTCCGCTGTTTAAGCATTTCGTAAATGCCGGAATTATTCCTGAAGGAATCGTTGGTTCGGCATAAGGTGAGAAAGCATACCAAAGCTTTCTCTTAGTTTCAACGTTCTAAAGGAAAGATCATGGCTATAACACTGACTGAGGGTTCGAAAGAACACATTGCTGAAACAGCATTGCCGGTGTATCGCGCAATTCAAGAGTTGTGCGGTGATAACGAAGAACTACGGGAAAAGATCTTTGATGCCGTCGAGGCAGCCGAAGAAATTTATACCAAAGCCTATGGCAGTGGTGCAAGAGGCCTAGAGATTAATTCAGGCATTGCACTCAGCAACCTCAATAAACTCCGCATGCCGGATGGACGCATTGTGATGGGGTTGATGCTTAGTGCAAAATTTGCTCCATCACACGTTACCGATTTTAAAGACCCGTCAATCGATGCACACGTGTGGGTTCTGGAAATCAACAGCGATGGAAACATTATCGCTTTCTCAGAACTACCATATCGTGAAGTTCTGAATGGTGCGGCAGGTATTCAATAATGTTGCGATAGCGACATAAAAGAGAGAGGGCAGCTGCCCTCTCTCTTTTTTTTGCCGTCATTCAATTCCAACGATCTCAAGGAAGGGAGCAACGTTATAGTAAGCTTCCAACCAATTATAAACACATATTCTTAGATGGAGAAATACCTTATCCCTCCATTAAGTGTTTATACACTAAAGCCTTAGAGGCGAGTATGTCGCGTTTAATTGATCTCACCGACCAACGTTTTGGTCGTCTTCTTGTTTTAAGCCGTCAACCCAATAAAGGGAATTCGACGATGTGGTTGTGTAGTTGCGTGTGTGGGAATACAGTAGTTGTTACTGCTGGCAACTTAAAACAAGGGTTCGCTAAGAGCTGTGGCTGTCTTCACAAAGAAGTTATCAAGGAAGTAAGTGGTACGCATGGAATGGTGAATACGCCAGAGTATAATAGCTGGACTGGCATTAAGGCTCGCTGTTATAATCCCAATCATCATAAGTACAAAAACTATGGTGCTCGCGGTATAACCGTGTGTGATGAATGGAAGAATGACTTTATGGCGTTCTATAACGACATGGGTCCTCGGCCATCTTCAAAACATACTATCGATCGTGAAGACAATAATAAAGGCTATTACAAAGAGAACTGCCGTTGGGCCACTGACGAAGAACAAAATAACAATAGACGAAATAACTTACTTCATGAGTTTGACGGCCAATGGAAAACATTAGCTGAGTGGTGTCGTGTGTTAGAGATGAACTACCATACTGTTTATC
>JACCDY010016361.1_pt1 | contig 11709 bp, 14 predicted proteins | sample 7446391 | NCBI WGS metagenome assembly JACCDY01 (sample SAMN15323451, study PRJNA562643) | freshwater metagenome | isolation source: river surface water | place: USA:Blue River Watershed | collected 2017-08-18
AAAAAGCAGCAGAAGAAGAAGAAGAAGAAGAAGAAGATGAAGAAGATGAAGATGAAGAAGAAGGTGCAGAAGGAGAAACTGGGGAAGGAGCGGAAACAGACGACGACGACCACGGCACACACTTCTTCTGGTGCTTCCATCGACCCACCCGCGACTTGTATGGGCGACGACATCCCTCGCACACAAAAATCGCTGTCTCCGACGCCTGCCCCGAAAGAAATGTCTCATTCTGTGTTAACAAATGGTTAACCAATGTTAACTGCGATGGGCTCTCGTGCGCACAATGCGGGGCGATGGTCGAATGTTCGCACGATACACCGCGCGGTAAATCACGTGGTTGAAAATGTCTCAAAAGATGAGCAAAATCGGTTAACTGTGTGTTAACCGTCCCAGGCACAGCAGGGATGGTGTGCTGCGCGCGCACCTCCGATGCCAACAGACCCTCCGTCTCTTTGTGGCGTTGTTCGCGATGTGTTTGAGTGAGTTCGCGCTCTTTCCGCAGCACATCTCGTTTGTCGCGCAACGAAAACCATCCCAATTCCAGCATTTCCCAGTTGTCCCATCCCCCGGATTCGCGAATCACGTCATAAATGTGCAGCGTTCCACTCTGGCGGCACGCGGATTTGTGGTACGACTTGCGCTTCACGAAATTGGTGGTATGGCCAACGTAAAACTCCGACACGCGCACATCCTTGCAATGCAGCAAGTAAAAACACGTTCGAGTATAGTCAATGCAGTCCTTTGGCATCGCAGCACTTCTCGTTTCGTCAATCTCCGCAACACACCCACAAGGGATTCTATATCCTTTTGAGACAATTGTCTCAAAATGTCTCAAAATCCATTCGTTGCCTCCAACTTTCCCCCGACCATCCTTCGAAATTAGAGGAATTCCTCTAATTCTGTGCCGAAGTCCTTGTGGTGTGGTGTCTCCAATGTCGCCAAATTGTCGCACGAGGTTGCGTGCGCAGTCGACGGTTTCCTCATTTTCCGACCCGGGGTCCAAATCCGATGTTTGTCGAAACGGCGCGGACTTCAGCCCTTGTGGCATTTTGGACATTTAAAATGTCCAATTTTCAAAAGCAGCCGTACTCTTCCCCGAATTTCCAAACATTTTCACTTTTCCACCAAAGATTCCTTCGGAATTCCCGGATTTCGGATGTTCTGACGACAAGCGGAGAGGGTGGTGGTGGGGATGGGAAGAGAGAAGAAGCAAAAAGGAGAAAGGTTGCATGTCGCAGCGCGAATTCTTTTTTCGCGACAGGAAGTATACGCATTTGTTTCCACGCGCGCAGCATCCATATAGCACATCGCGACCGACGCCGCCGCCGCTACCACAACTACTACTACCACCACATCTATCACGGTTGCCATGGATTTGCAACCCTTTGCCAACTTGATCTTTTGGTTGGTCATCCTGACCACGGTGGGGGTGCTGTATCGCCGCTACGACCAAAAATGGCAACTGACGGACGACCAAACCACCTTTCGCGCCATCCAGCAGTTCTTGAACCGGGACCGCGGGAGTCTGGAGGCCAGCACCTTGCCGATCTTGTGGATCCACATCCCTTACGAATACAACGCCCGTCAATGGGAGAGTTTTGGATCGCGCAGCAGCATGGAACTCAACCAACCCTACTTGTTCCTCACCGTGCGCAGCATTCTGCAGCGATGCCAAGACGATTTCACCATCTGCATCGTCGACGACCGATCCTTCGCCAAATTGCTACCTGCCTGGGAGATCGACCTCGCCAAAGTGGCCGACCCACTCCTCACCAAACTGCGCCAGCTGGGCATGATGAAATTGTTGCGCCACTTCGGCGGAATGCTGTGTCCCCTGTCCTTCGTGTGCATGCGCAACCTGCGCCCCCTCCACGACGCGCAACTGCGCCAGCAAAAGGAATTCTTCGTTTGCGAAACCGTGAACCGTGGCATCACTTCCTGCGAACGGCCGTTCGCACCCAGTCTGGAGATGTGCGGCGCACCGAAGGGGAGTGCGCTGGTGGAGGAATTGTGCCAGTTCCTGGAACATTTGACGTCCCGCGACGCCACGGACGCCTCCGTCTTCTTGGACCAAGCCAGTCAATGGTGTCTCGAACATGCCTCTCGCCTGAGTGTAGTGTCCGGCCACGCCGTCGGCACCCAATCCTTGCACGACGACCCCGTGTTGCCAGAACACTGGATGGCGCGCACACCTATCGCGCTGCACCGTGATCTCTACGGAGCATGGATTCCACACCGCGCGCTGGCGGAACGCCCCGCCTTTCGATGGATCACCTGCTTGTCGGAAGCGGAAGTGTTGAAGACGGACACCTTCTTGGGCAACTGTCTCCTGTTGGCTCTTTCTTCCGAGACACATCCCTTTGCCGACCCCAAAGCTGCTTCCCTTGCAACCGCGGCGGCCCCATCAGCCCCATCATCGTCGCCGTTGGCCGCCATGCTTCCCGCCCCATTCATCGCCTTCTGGAAAGTGCCATCGCGCGCACCCGTCTGGGGCGTGAAACCCATGTTCCTCGGAGACTCCTTGCGCAGCCATCACGGCGCATTGGCCAATGCCGCCATCTATCCCTCCGTGCCCATGTAGGCGGCAAAATATGTCACAAAGTCCACCCCCCCCTTTTTTCTGTGCAGAATGCAACCAATCATCCATTGCAAGATTCGCACGCGCGCACCAACATGGATCTCAGACGCAACTCCACACTCAACCTCGGCAAACCAATGGCGCGACAAGTGTTGCCACATCCCGTGAAATGGTCTGCGTGGATGCAAGTCAAGCAATGCATTCGCCGTTGGTGTGCGCAGCGGGGAATTGTGGTGCGAGAACATGGTCGATGCATCCAATCTATTCTCCAGTTTGCGCGACCTGAACGAGTGACGCACATTCATTCGAAGGAGGCGCGTCGCATCCATCCGGAAGATGACAGTCGCGGATCCACTTCGCTGTTTCCCTGGATTGTTTCCGTGTGTCGATTCCGCGATGATCGAGCATAAGATGAAGCAAGATCACACACACACACTGTTCGTTCCAATTCGGGTTGCGTCTTTCTCTCGCATTGGTAACATCCACCTCCTTCCCGCGCCACACACACACACAATCGCCGCAATGCAAGACTCTTCCGCTAGCACCACTTTCATGCTTGCCTCCACCATTCTTGCGCTGGGTGGCCTTGGGTTCATGCTCTTTAGCAACTCCGACGGCGAAACCAAACGCGGTGGCGGCAAATCCCGCGGGCATCTGCCGCTGTTAGAGGACGATTTCGATGCGCACGACGACGGAGCCATGGACGAAGACGACTTGGATGACTTTAGCGACGATCACTCCTCCTCCGACGACGACGAAGATGATGACGGAGAGATGGAAGATGCCGCAAGTCGTCCTCCTCGCAAACGTGCCAAGAAATCCGACGACGTTGGAACTGCGGGGTCTTGGTTGGACTCGTCTCTCTTCTCCTGGGGAGGCGGCGGCGAAGACGAAGACAAGGCCAAGAACACCAAACGAAAGGGTAAACGAAAGACCGACGAAGACTTGGAAGACTTCGATGAGGGAGAGGGGGAAGAAGATGAAGACGACGACGACTTGTCTGATTTCGACGAAGATGACGACGATGAAATCAGCGTGGATTTGGATGGCGAAGTTGCTTCCGTCGATGGCGACGACCTCTTTGACGAACCACTTTCCCCCTCCGCCGCCACCAAGAAACGTCGCGCCACCGCCAACACCGCCAAGAAGCGCAACGGTGGCAACAGCAAAACCACCTCAAAGTCCGGAAGCAGTCGCCGCCGATAAGCAGCACCCTGATGAACTAGACTGCGTGCGGTTGTTGTCGTGATCGTGGTCATGGTTGAAGCGGCGACGCAAATGATAAACCATGTGATGTTTGGATTGATGATAGGCGACGTCGTACGTGTAGGGTATTTCCAAGAAGTTGCAGAGTTGTCGCACGACTGTGATGAACGAGGAGAAGGTGAGTGCGCGATCAAGATAGTGACGCTTCGAGATGTGGTAGTGCGCGCGACATTGTGTCCAATACGGGGCAATCAAGTTGCGATACATACCGCGTCGGAAACTTACCTCGTCCACCTCTACGACACCCTCCCCTGTCCGGCCGTCCACCGATTCCGCGCAAAACTGGGTCAACCAATTCCAAAACTCCGATCTCGATGGCGGAGTCTTGAAATGCTTGCTTCGACATGGACGACCTTTCGCGACACCTGCGCTTGTTGCTGCGCATCCAACTTCTTCCTGCATTGATTTCCCTTCGTCCTGTCGTGTCCTAGGAATGGCGCGTTTGCGTAACACTATAGAAAAAAAAAGACAAGCCACCCTTTACATGTTTAACCGTAGATGTGTTCATAAACATGTAGATTGTATGTGTTCGGTGTATGTACTGTGTTAGAAAGACATTCAAAACTGTGTGTATTTTGTTTGGTGTGTGCGTGATTATTCTTAACAAGTTAACTAATTCATGCGCAATGGCAATTGTGTTTGCACATCATTCGTGTGGTCCAATGCATCGACAATCACAATGGACGTTTGTTGGGCGCGGCACTTCGTCCTCGTATCGTGACATGTGCCAATAGAAGGTGACTGAGAAGCCCCAAACCAGGGACAACAAAGTGATGAGGAAGCAGAGTTGCATCAATTCGCTCACCTTTGCAACATCCTCACCCTTTGCGACATCTTCGACCTTTGCGACATCTTCGACCTTTGCGACATCCTCACCCTTTGCGACATCCTCACCCTTTGCGACATCTTCACCCTTTGCTTGATTGGACAGTGGAGTGTAATCCATAGTTTGGGTGCGCATGATGGTGTCCCAGTCATATCGATTCGACACATCGATGAAACAGCACCGAGGGCCTTGGCCCAGCATTCTCGCGTAGAATTTGTGAGTGATTGTGTTCGTGTAAAATAGACAGCCGTCGTCGCGGCGACCGTTTAATGACAAGAGGTGCATGGCGCGGTTCACCGCTGGAGTCATTTCCGTGATGATGTGTGGCTCCAAATTCTCTGCCCAGCGCACGTGTTTGATTGACATGGAATTAGAACAAGTGACATAGAAGTGAACTCAAAGAGTTGTGTCTTGCAGGGCGTGAACGGCATTGTGTGCGAACAGCGACAACTCCATTTCGTCTTCGTGGATGTTGTGGAAGATTGTGATGTACTTGCACAGGAGTGGAATCAGGGCGTACTTTTGCGCTTCGGACACCGCCTTGGTGGTTTTCAAAAACCCGTGGAAGTTGTCCAAGATGTCCATCACGGAGTACCCGCAGTCGTGCAGCCGGAACAACACTGCCGACGCCGCCTTCCAATCGCCTGCCAACAGGTGGCGCACGCATTCCTCCAATTGCGCAAAGTGAATGTTGGTACACAGTTGCGCCGCTAGCGCCAAATCCACGGGCGCCCCCAACAACTGGATTTTCTCTAGCGCGTGAATGATGGATTTGACGCTGTGGTTGGCGATTTGCAACAGGAATGCGCGCGCGTCGCTGTCCACGATCAATCCTTCTTCCGCGCAGATGCGGTCCATCAAGGCGCGCATCGGTTCCGCGCGCATCGGTTGGATGCGCAACACGGTGAGGCGCGACTGCAAGTTCTCGATGACTTTGATGGGGTTGGTACAGGAACACAAGAAGAAGACATGTTTGTGGTATTTGTCGATGCAGTTGCGGAAGATTTGCTGGCTCTGTTCCGGCAGGGTGTCCAAGTCGTCCAACACGATGATTTTCTTCTTGCGCGGAATGCAGGACCGCGTTTGGCAAAATGTCTTCACCTCATTGCGGTAGTATTGGATCCCCTGCTCCTTCAACGAATTGATGCACAGGATGTTGCTGTGGTACTGCTTCGGCGACCAGTCGCGGTAGTACTGTCGCACGGTGGCTTGCAACAGCGCGGTTTTGCCTGAGGCGATGCTTCCGACCAACAACACGAACAACTGATCCACCTCGCAAAGCGACATCAACATGTGCACTGCGTCCGGATCGTTGTCGAAGGCGCGCAACTGGGTTGGCTGGTACTTTGCCGCAAAAGATACTGCGGCGGTGCACACCACTGCTCGGTCTTCTTTGTCTTCTTTGTCTTCTCGGTCTTCCTTGTTTTCCGCAACCATCATTCCAACCTTTGTCATTCCAACCTTTGTGTTTGGGTTGTGTTAGGGTGAACTGTGTGTTGGTTGCGGTTTAAGTGTCTTTGCGCGCATGACCTTGACGGCCTTGACGGCTTTTACGACCTCCGCCAGCAGCATGACGGTCAGGATGGGCAACGTTGGCAAAAAACGCGCCAGGTGTCAAGTTGCGATGCAACTCTTCAAGTGGAATGTCGGGCAACATGGGATGCGATTCCCAGGAATATTGGCAGAAGGCGGACTCGGTGGCCCATTCCTCTGGAAAACAATGCGACATGGACCGCCGCAAATGCTCCACCAACGGCTTCGGCACAAACAAGGCGTGGTGTGAGGCGGGAATGACGTACACCAATTGCTCCAGCGGCGAGAGAGGCGGCATGCCATCGGGGTGCAACAAAAACATGTCGCGCGTCACACACTGCGCCAAGTCGCGCCACAGTGGCGCATAGTGATGTGGGTAACACGTGCGCCAAGAGACCAGTGGGTGTCCATGTCCGGACAAGTAGTATTGCCATGTCCAACTGAGCGCATGACAATACTGGTGCACACATTCATACACTCGCGCATGGTGCGCATCACCGACGCCACCACCGCTACCACTAACACTACCACCACCCACTGAGGAAAAGTGTGGAAGTGGAAGTGGAAGTGGAAGTGGAAAATGGAACAAGCGACGATAGTACCGCCGTTGCCATCCGGGACGAAACACATCGATGTACTCTTCCGACAATCGTTCGTACGCGGGTTGTTGTTCCCAATAGCGCTGCGCGCCGTGCATGTCTTTCGTGAGAGGTGGGGGAGTGCAATAGACTCCTCGTCGGGAAGAACGTGGGATGCTGTCGCTGTTGCCGCCGATGCGCGCCTGTGGACGATGTTCGTCTCGCCACCACGATTCTTCTTGTTCTGCCAAATGCCACCAGAGTCGTCGCACGTTGTCCGCATCTATGTATGCCCCTGGATGGCTACCTGCACCGCTACCGCCACCCCCGCAATGAATCACTTGGATGAGCGGTGCACATTGCGAGGCGTGGTACGCTGTCAACAATTTTTCGATGCCGTCGCCGCGGATGTTGACCGAGGGAAATTTGGGCAAAAAGTCGTTGCCGAGAAAGAAGCACAGCAGCAAATAGTCGAACACGGCCGAGTACGATGAGGTCGCCGCCGCCGCCAACGAAGTCGGAGGAGGATGTAACAATCGTCGAATTTCGCACGCAAGACGTTCGATGTGAACAAAGTGATGCGCATGTGTCTGTCCCACGGAAGTGGTCGCACCGTCACGATAAAGAACCACGTGCGTCCATGGATGTTGTTCGGTGAACAGCAGCGACAACATGATCAAGTCGGCGTCCAATCCGTACACCACGTTGACCTCCCCGCGGCGATCGGATGCACATTGTCGCATGTGTTGGAACAATTTGTGTTCCCCTTCCCCTGGTTCGTCACTGCCGGACACCGACACCGTAGCCACCCCGAGGTGGCGCAACACCTCCGGGGAGGAAAAGTGGTCGTGCATGGCGCGGGTCAACGTGGCCATGAATGCCGTGCCGGGCGTAATGGACAGAGTGCTGAAGGTGGATGCGTTCTTCACATCAGAAGAGGATGAAGATGAGGAAGAGGAAGCCGCGGTTTTGTACCGGCGCGATCGTTGATGCTGCATTTTGGCGAGGGGGGCAACTCCGTCCAGCGCCAAATAGACGGAGCGTCGCGGGCGCAATTCGCAGATGTAGTGTTCCATGCGCGCCAAGGTTCCTTGGATGATGTGCAACTCTTGCTGCTCCAAAGACTCTTCTTCTTTCCCCTCCTCTTTCCCTTCCTCTTTCCCGGGAGACATTGCGTGCACGACATCGTAAATGATGGAATTGCAATCCATGTGCAGATGATCCACCATCACTTTGTCGCCGAAGATGTCGGGATGGTGTTGCAACAACCAACTGAAATACTTGGGAATTCCCATTTGTTGAAGAACCGTGTGTCTGACGTCGTAATGTCTGCTGAATGCGAATCTTTGTTTCTTTTTCTCGTCGCGCGCGTGTTCCGTCGTGTGTTGGATATTTCTTTTAAATCCGTTGATTGATTGGTTTGAAACAGAAGGCATTGGATGGTGTTGGTGCTGGAGTCTTCCTTGAGCAGCGTGGATTGTTTGCTGAGCGTTGCCGACACGGTGCTGCGGCATGGCAATGTCGCGCAGTCTTGTGCGTTGGACATGTGGTGTAAATGGGTCGAGATCGACAAGAAACCTCCAATGCCGTCCGCCGCGTCCCTGCAACGACTGAAGGAGACGTTGGTGCACGTGGAACACAATGAACAATTGCTGACGGAGGCATTGCGGCAAGCGGATACAGACATGATGTCGCAATTTCACGCAGGAGCCTTGTTGCAGCACACGGCGGACAAGTGTGTCGATTTTTTTCACGCACACAGTGAAGTCATGGCGGCCCTTCAGCGGAAACTCTCGCGCATGAAATGGTTGCGCTATCTGTGTCGCGGGTTGTTGCGCAACCTGTGGAAACACCACGCACAGACACAAGGATGGCCGCGATGGACACCTTTTGCATTCCAGCGGTTTTTGCGGGTGCAAGCAAGAAGAGATGGATGAAAGAGAAAGAACATGAGAATCACACACCATCAATTAAGGAATTACACTATTTCACACACATATACTTTGAATACGATAGCGGTACACGCGTGTAACAAATTAACAAAACAAACACGACACTACTACTTTACCATGTCTTCATCTGTGTGTTGGTGTTCACGATAGGTTCGGTAGCAGCAGCAGCGGGCATGTGGTTGAAATAGCGACGAACAAATCGTTCTTCCAAAAAGGCCCGGTCTGCATCCCACATCGGCGAAGGCGACGGCATCAGAAACCTGCAAATGTGCGCAAAGACTTCCGTGGGAAGCGGTGGACAAGAAGGAGGAGCGGCGGATGCGCATGATGATGATGATGATGAAGAGGATTGCGCCAGGCCATTGCGCAGGACGACCATGCAGCGCCATTCCGCGTCGATCCACATCACCACTTCCAAAATCCGCAACGAGTTGCTTCGAATTTGTTCACAGCACGCTGGATCGGAACAGCTTTCCCGAAAATGGCAACAAGTATCTCGTGCGGACAACGCCAAGAGGTCTTCAATGATCACTGCGCCATGAATGTTGGTGGGTTGGTTCAACTGTGCCCGTGTCGTCGTGGTCGGGACACAGTTCGGCGGCCAAATGTCGACACACCATTGGAGGAAGGCGATGAAGTCGGTGCGAAACAAGTCTGTGACGAAGTCCACGATGTCTTTCGTGCACGACACGCCAAAAGTTCCTTCGTACATCTGCGCGACGCACGTGTGCCACGACACATCGGTGTCGTCGGCTGTGCAGCAGTCGTCCATCCAGTGTAGCAGCTTTGTGTGCACTTGGTGTCGAAATTTCCAAAGCAACACTCCGTATGTAAATACCGCACTGGATGACAGGGACAGGTTACGTGCTGCATTCTCCGCGTCGAGGAGAGCTTCGTTCTCTTCGTCCTCTTCCTCCGCGTACCCAAACATCCAGAGAAATGCGGAGCTGTGGCGCGCGCCGGAAAAGAACATGTGTTGCGCAAACGACGGCGTGTTCGAAAACATGTTGTCTGCGCGCGCCAAGGACGAGAATTGCCACGCGGTCAAGGGTTGGTTGAATGCGCGACACGATTGAAACATGTAGATCATCGTGACGCAGTTGGACACATCCCAGGACGCCAGCGGTTGATTGAAGGAATGGCATCCGTGGAACAAGTCATCCATGTTGACGACGCTGGACACATCCCATCTGTCCAGTGGCTGGTTGAACTTGGTGCAGAAGGCGAACATGCACTGCATGGACGTTGCGCGGCGCACTTGCCAGTTGTTGATGTTTTCGTTGAAGTCTGCGAATCCGTGAAAGATGCCATCGAAACACTCAACCAGCGACACATCCCACTGCCCAATGGCCACATTTCCGTGCCGCTTGTTGAACACGCTGCGATTGGTCAGGTAGAGGTACACAAGGTGGCGCAACTGCTGGTTGTCTACCGGTTTTGGGCGCGGCGGGTGTCCAGTGATGTCGATGAGCAACCGACGTTTTTCTTTGCGACGCTGCACTTCCACTTCGAACAAATCGGGCACAAACAGGCGCGCGCTCATCTTGCTTTGCTTTACTCGGTCAGTCAATCAGTTAGTTGGTTGGGTAGTCAGTCAGTCAGTCAGTTATTTGATTAGTTAGTGAATGTGTGTGGGTGTGTGTATGTGTGTGTGAACATAACCACACGATGTCTCCCGTGCTGTTCACACTCACCGCCACACACACACACACACACACACAAAACAGAAACACTGCCTTGGTGTGACAAAGAGGGGTGGTGAGTTGCCTGCGTCCTAGGCTCCTAGGCTCCTATGACGCAACATTGACCACGAAACTACGAAACTTCGAAAATGGTCGGTGTTCATCCGAGGTTGTATTTGCGTCCATTGAGTGCGTATTGCACGGGTTCGTTGAATCTGTACTCGCGACCGTAGTTGATCAAGATTTCTTGTCCATGGCGGATGGGTTTGGTGGCGCGGATGCGGGCAGTGCGACGCGCGCGATCCACGACGAACTCGGCATTCGCGCGATTGCGCGCCGTGTGGTTGATGAGCGAGCCCACCGTGCGCGACAAGGCACCATCGCGCACCGCGGCGTTGTTGGCCAACACTTGCAGGGCATAGGGTCCCGTGTACTCGCCGTAGCGCGCATCCAACTGATGATTGTTCAGCAATTCGCCGTCGTACGGAACGATGGGATCGCCTCGGCGAAAGACAATGGGATGTTCGCCGCCGCCCTCCGCGTGCGGATTCCAGGCAAACAATCCTTTGCCCGCATGCGGAATGTCAGAATCGGCGATGCGCACATGGTACGCGACTTGCAGATGCTGGTAGCAATAGGGCAACCCAATGCAGGCATTGCGGCGACACTGTGGACCTTCATTTCCATTGGCCAACGGTTTGCGATACGTGCAGCGTGCACATTGCAGCGGGGCATTGAAGACCACCTCTCCATCGTTGGAGTGGAAGTGGAAATAGCGCGGCATGTCTCTATGTTTTTGTTAGGGGGGGGGGAGTGCGCTGCGCAGTTGCTTTCGTTGCAATCTCGCGAGAATAAAAAAACCATGCACTGTTCGCCGCCGCCGCCGCGGCCACCAACACCACGAACACCAACACCACGCAATCTCCACATCAAACAACCTTTTTTTTCTTCTCGTCGGAGAGTAGCACTGTTCTGCGACATCCCGCAACATTCATCCACGACGTCCCGCGACATCCATCCACGACATCCCCATTCACCTCCAGCAACCATTGAGAACCAAGAACCATGTATGATTTGGAAGCAGGACTCGGTGGCGGTGGTGGCGCAACGCTGCAGTTGTACCAACCCATGAACATCATGGTGTTCCTGTCGTTCTTCTCGCCATTGGTGTTGGCGGTCACCATCACCAGTATGTCCTTCGTGTTTCAACACGCGAAAGGGTTGGTGTACCTCGGCTTTCTTATCGGCGCCTGTGTCTTGCGCAACTTTGTGTTCATGGTGGCGCAACTGTCGC
>JACCDY011333487.1_pt1 | contig 11707 bp, 10 predicted proteins | sample 7446391 | NCBI WGS metagenome assembly JACCDY01 (sample SAMN15323451, study PRJNA562643) | freshwater metagenome | isolation source: river surface water | place: USA:Blue River Watershed | collected 2017-08-18
AACACAACAACAACAACCACAACAACAACAACCAAAACAACAACAACCACAACAACAACAACCACAACAACAACCACAACAACAACAACCACAACAACAACCACAACAACTACAACAACCACAACAACTACAACAACCACAAATACGATTTCCACGAACACAACCATCACAAACACGATTTCCACCATATAGACAATTCAATGGTCCACTCAATCCTGGACAAGGACAGCAACGCCAAGAACCACCGCCTTCATCGGCAAATCCATCATCAAGCTGTGAAAATGTCAGCAATCCAATCGACGCCATTACTTGTCTGCAAATGCAAGTCGCTGACATACAATCCGCTGCATACAACGATCGCGAAAAATCGCAAAATTTTCAGTACGACATGATTGACAAATTGCAAATGTTGCGCGAACTCGTCCGGCAGTTGCGCGAAGCACAAAACACACACGGTGACAGTGCACAAAGGATCGCAGATTTGGAAGAAGAATTGCGAACATGTCGAGAACAACTTCGTGTGGCAATGCAACGACGGGAACCAACACAGTCTCATCCATCTGCTCCAGATGACGGTACAATCGATGCACTCGAACGCAAAATCGCTCAATTGGAACAAGAAAAAGAAACGGAAACACGAAAGCAAAGCGAAATATCCATGCACATCAAACGTCTTTCACAACAAGTTTATCGATTACAAACACAAATCACGCAAAACAGCAAGAAAGGAACCGAAATTTTTACACACCTCAACCAGTTCGTGGACAATGTCACCGACATGGCAAAACGTGGCCAACCTTCCGCAGCGCCTTCTTTTCGAGGCGGTGGTGGCAATACTCGTGCGACCAAAACCTATCACCGCAACAAGACCCGATCCACCAAACGCACTCGCAGCAGTCCTCACAGTCGCCGTCGCCGCAGACAAACGCGCCGTTCTTTATCTGGAGGGTACCGATATCGCGTGCGCCCCCTTTCTCGCCGCGATCCACGTGTCGGCAAAGCGCGCCGCGCCAAAGTCAAGCGCAACAGCGGCAACCAATCTTCCAGTCCATCTTCGTCCACCTCTCCTTTGTCCGCCGCTGCCGCCAATCCTGGTGGTCGTTAAGTCGTGAACAAACATTGCGCGGTTCATCTCTCGGTGGTTCATCCCCCAAGTGATTCATCCCCGAGTGATTTATCCCTTGGTGTTTGCCATCTTCTTGAACATCTTCCACGTGAGCTCCGTCTTCACCTTGTTGGTAGTGGTGTCAGCAGCAGCGGCCGCCGCCTCCGCTTGGACAACCGAGTCCGAAGAAGTTGACTCGGACGAAGACGTGGAAGAAGTGGATGTGGCGGACGATTGTGCCCGACGTTCTTCATCGAGTTTGTCGGCTTTTTGGCGCGCACTGTCCGCCAACATTTCTTTGACCAGCACGCCAAAGGTGTATGCGCCTTCGTGCTGATCCCCCTCCCCGCGCTCCACGGCCGACAGTACGTCCAACATGCGATGCAAAATGTCCATATTGATTTCGTTTTTGCGCACGCGGTTGAAAATATCGGTGTAGTGGGCAAACAAAAATGGGGCTGCTGCTGCGCAGTTGGTCAAATACTCCGCCGCCGGCAAGGTGTGGTATTGCTCATCGAACAAGGATCGCAGTGCAGCTACTTCGCGGCGAATGGGTTCACTGTGTTTCAATTCGCGGATGCGCGCAGTTTGATCCTCGACCTTGTGCTCATCGATCATTTGGTGGAGCATCAACCGTTGGCGATCATTCATCGGTATCATGTTGGTGGTGGTGGCAGCGCGCGATGGTGAACTCATCGTATCGTTTCTCAATCTCTTTTTTTTTGTTCAGGCAAGCGGTCAATCTGTGTGTATATCTGTGTGTGGATTGTCACTGCGAACTGTACGTTTCAATGTGTTCACGTAAACCCGTTGTGTGTTTAAGTATTTCTCCATTTCACTCCGATTTTGCACTTGCCGCATCCTTCCGTTCTGCTTCGTTTTCATTCTTTTCTTTTTTTTTCAATAGCAACAACAAACTCTTTGGTCCGTCCACCGATCACACATCACCCACCTCCTCCTCCCCATTCCCATTTCCCATGTTTTTCGGCGGCGGAAGCAGCAACGCCCACAACCACGATAAACAAGACGGCGTGATCAACGTCGGTGTATCCCCGTTGCATTCCGCTATGGTGTTGGCAGGATTTGCGGCGTGTGCTGCGCTGGGTAACTACTTATTGCGTCCGGCGTGGGGCACCTGGACACGCCCCAACGCCTTCTGGCTTGGAGTGTATCTCGGCGCCGCCGACCAATACAATGTGCCACAGTCGTGAAAAAACGGCCCGCTGGCCGGATTTTCTGCGCATGGTTAAACGAGGTCGTAGTAGGGGCTGTCATCAATGCGCAATCCGCAGTATTCGCGCGGCCGTTGTTTGTAGTCGTGGGGGTCGTGGATGCCGGCCGCCTTGGCGTTCTGCAGCAAGAATTTGAAGTTTTGCCAGAATTGTTGGTCGTGGCCCACCGACTCGGTCATGAGATGCGACAGTTCGTGCAGTGCCACGAAGGTGAGCGTGTGCAAGTCGATCAGGCGATTCTCCTCCTCCTCCTCCTTCTCGCCATTGCCCCGCCGGCCTTTGCCTCCGTCGCCACCGTCGTTGCCCGTGTTCTTGCGGTTCAGACAAAAGGCGAGTTTTTCCCCCTTGTTTTCACTGTACGCCGTCAGTTCGCTGGTGGGCAGGGTCTCACTGATCTTGTCGGGGCGAAAGCGTTCCACCAAGCGTCGCGTGCGCGGATCGTCGGGATGCGCCTGCTGCATGTAGGCCACCATGCGCTCCATGTTCGCCGTGGCTTGCGCCAGCAAATCGGCTGCTTCCTTCACCCGCTTCCGTTCGCGAATGCAGTAGCGACGACCATCCTTGGACGACAGCACACACACCAATTGGTTCTCGTCGCTCGTCCACCACATGTAGCCCAACGCCACCATGAACACCAACGCACCAACATATTTCCACCAATGCTTCTCACCCACTTTGTTGCTCAACATGGGTGCCAAATGTGAAGATTCCAAAAAAAACCGAGTAAATGGACAAACAAAGTGATGATGGAGCGAGCGAGCGTTGATAATGGAGTAGATAGTAGTGGAAGAGAAAAGTCGGGATGGCTGCGCAAAAAGGTGGGATTGCACGAGTGACTAAACAAAGGTGATGAACTGAAAAAAAGCGCATGGTTTTTTTTTCAGTTAGTGTTGCGTCGTGGTTGTATCTGCACGCACGAACTTACCTGATGTGCGCTGCCGATCAAACGATCGAGTGGGGGTATGGGGGGAAGAGGAAAAAAAGAGAAGAGGAAGGGAACGGAAGGGAAGAGGACACATTACATGGATCCTTGTCCGATTTCGAGTGGTGGGCGTTTGAAGTCGGGTTCAATGGTGGAGTTGTTCCATGGGCCAACATTCAATTGCGGATTGACAGGTTCGGAGCGGATTTGGAGATTGGCATTGCGCAAGGTGCCGCTGACCGTGTTGACACCAATGTGATAGCCCGCCTGCAAGAAGTTGATGTTGGCCAATTCGCCCTTCCCGGATGGATTCAATTGGGCCCATTGGGAGTTGCTGTCGCTTGGAAGCAAGTCCGCTGGATTCTGCAATGCGGGGTTGGTGCCGGCGCTTGGCATCCCAGCGGGAACGCTGGTGTGCATACCAGAGGCAGAAGCGAAGACTTCGTTGCCGTTTGGATCAGACGGACGAATGGCCATGCTGCCGCCGCCGCTGCCGGAAGCACCACCGTCTTTGTATTGGGATTGCATGCCGCTGTTCGATTCTGCGCCGGCGATTCCCTTGGCGCCTAAATACCCGGCCATGGAGGCAACGCCGTAGGCGAGGAGGATCAACAATACGATGGCGCCGATGCCAAAGTCGTTCCACAATTTCTTCAAGTTCAGTGTCATCGTTTGGAGGTGAAAAAAAGGGGGGAAGGAGGAGGAGAAGAAGTGAGAGCTGAGGATTCGATCCGTGCAAACAACAGACTGGAGAAAGACGAAAAACTGGGTTTCGAACTGTGGTGCGCAGAGAGTTATAATTAAGACCCGACAAAAAATTTTTGGTTTCCCGCCGACGAAACGCCTACTTCCCTTTGTGTCCTTTGTGTGTGTTTTTTTTGGATTGTTTCACCGTTGCATTTCTTTCGCCACGGACCCATCGCCAACAGCCCGCGAAAGAGAAACGGGTGGACGAAGGGAGGCAGATTCTTGCATGGCGTCGAGTTCTTCCTCGAATTCGCTGTCGCTGCCGTCAAAACTGTGTTCCACCAAATAGGTGTCCTTGATTTGTTTGGCCTCCAAAAACGCAACAAGGGCTTGTCGTTTGGCCTCCTTTGCCTTTTCGCGCGCCTGTCGATACAATTCCATGTATATGTCGGTGGGCTTTTTCAATGAAATGTCTCCCGCCAACGAACCGTGGTTGTGCAGAAGATCACTGTCCGCAACCGACATTTCCACCAATTCTTCCGATGGCGTCAAGTCTTCCACCTCCAACAACAACGACGGGGTCAACACCATCGACTCCTGAGTCGCTGTCTCCCTCTCTTGCACATCCACGATTTGCACTTCTTCCGCAGTGTTGATGTCTTCCGCGATGTTGATGTCTTCCACGGTTTTCATGTCTTCCGCAATGTTGATGTTTTCCACGGGTTTCACGTCTTCCCCCACACCTTCCACTTCTTTGGTTGCATCTGGTTCAATCTGACTCCTCCCCTGGTGCAGCTCTCCCGGAACACGCAAGGTTTCCTCGGTGGCGACGGTTGGGAGAACTGTCGATGGCGGCATTTCCTCATTCCACCCCAATTCGAGCGTGAAGGGGGGTGGAGGAAGACTGGCGTCCGTGGAGAGGGTTGTGGTGGTGGTGGTGGCGGCGGCAGCAGACATCGCAGGAAGATCGGCGGACAATTTGACGAATTGGGTGGCAGTGGATGCAGTGTTGTTGGTAGTGTGAATGAGGCATTCTTCGAAGAGACTGTCTTCGTCGCGCATCACCATGCATTGTTTCAATTCAATTTCGACTTGGAAATTGCGGGCGCTGAATTTGATGCCTTGGATTTCCAAGATGCAAATGAGCACTTGATTGCCGGAGATGTCCTCCATCGGCACCGGGCGCTGTGCTTCATCGTACACTTTCAGCAGCGGAATGCCCGTGGAGGTGTTGGTTTTCACGTTGCCGCGCACCAAGTAATTCTTGCCCGACTTGTAAATGCGAACAATGGGGGTGAATGCACTCTCGATGTCCGACTTTTCCAGTGGCGGCGTGGATTGAAACCACGTGTCGCGTTTGTCGTAAATCAACTGTTGGCATCGCGCCTCCAATTTTTCAAACCACAGAATGGTGTGTTCTGCATGTTTGTCGAACATGAGGTCGGCGTACATTTTCTTGCCGCTCTTCACGAAGCCTTGGCGCGTGTTGCATTTGGCGGTTTGCACGTAGAGTGGTTTTCGATGGCACTCGATCTTCGCGAAAAAGGTTCCCCCGGACAAGGACACGGGATGCGCTAAACTCAATCGCTGAAAATCGAACGAATCGTCGACGTCGTCCGTCTCGTAAATGTTGCCGCGTCCTTGCATGGAATGGATGCTGGATAAAAGTGATGGATGACGATGATTGATGCAAGCCACGGAGAAAAAGAAGCATGCACTTTTCACGCACGCGCAAGAGCACACACACACTCATCCACGCGGTCTGTCAGATGCTCTTATTTTCTGCATCTTCCACATTCATCCATTCTTTCATCATCATCATCATCATCATTCTATCCCACCTGTGTCCATCCATCTATTTTGTTTCGCGCCATGCTAAAATCCAATCGATTCATGCAGCAGTGGATTCGGCTGTTTCAACGCGAAGATGTCCAACAGGAATGCCGCGAATGGTTCCACGTGGGAATGCAGTGGGTGTGGCGCGAGCTGCGACCTTTCACATGGATCCAGCAAGAAATCCAAATGTACGTGTACATCATCGTCGGCTTTTTAGCCGCAATCTTCATACTGCTGCTCGCCTGTCTAATTTTGTTGGTGACGTTGGTCAATGCCAATCGACCGTTGTCTTTCCCTTCCCTCCACCCATTCGACTGAATATTTTTCTGCGTTCCATATATATCCCTGCAAACAACCGTCCGTCTGTTTTCTGTATTGTCCCTCTTTACCCTTCTTCTCCGCGCATCCATCATGAAAAGTGCTCCAACCTCTTACAATTTGTCCCTCGTTCAATCGGCAGGTGGTCGCCGTCGTCGCCATCATCGTCGCCACCGCACACGCCGCGGAGGTTCCGCTGTCGCACAAGCGTTGGTGCCACTCAGTTTGTTCGGCATGCACCGCATGACCCGTGGAAAACGCCGCAGTCGTCGCGGTCGCAAATCCGCCTTCACCCGTCGCAGACGTTGAAGAACCACATCCACCCTTTGCAGCATCTGAAAAAAAAAGATGGAAAACAAAACAAGAAATGGCATGTAAGCAACCATAATTTTTCCACTTGCTACTTTGTACTCCCTTTGCTTGCATCGCCTCGACATGTCCACTCCATCCACGACAGGAACTGCTGCTGCTGCTGCTGCCGCCACTGCCGCTGCGGCAACGCCGGATTTCGAGTCGGGAATTCGGCGATGGGTGCACGCGGACAACCAGTTGAAAGAATTGAATCGCCAAGTGAAGGCGTTGCGCGAGGAACGCAACGAGTTGGAAGAACAACTGATCCAGGTTGCGCAGCAACGACAGATGACTCATTCCACCATTTCCATCAGCGACGGTCGACTCAAATTCGTGGAAACGACGGTGCAGGAACCGCTGTCCTACCGCTTCCTCCAAGAAACCTTGTCCGAAATCATCCCCAACGCGGATCAAGTCCGGCAGATCATGGACTACATCCGCCAAAAACGCGGTTCGCGCCGCGTTCCGGAAATCAAACGCTTCTTCCATTCCGACGACCATTAAAAACAGCTGCTGCTGCTGCTGATGTTTTTTTCACGTTGTGTCATATTTTGCCGTGTGCATGTTTGTGTCATATTTTGCCGTGTAATGAGTTTAAGAATATTTGAACATGGAAAAAACCGTGAACGTGATGGATGCACTGGAACCTGTCCGGTGTGTTCTTCTTTCTCTTGATGCTGCAAAATGGTGGTTGACTTTCTTCTTCGTGTGTTCGCACAGTCGTCTTTTTTTTCTGCAGGGAAACCAAGTCATTGCACAGCAACCTCCGATTCCTCCCGTCTGCATCTCGTACCATTTTATCCGAACATGAACACCTTCCGAGACAAGGATTTCGTGTACTACAATCATCCCAATGGCGACATTTTCGCGGGTGGTTTTCGTGTGCAATCCGACTGGTTGCGCCACAAAGCGTCTCCCATCGTCACCTTGAATCGATTCACGGAGTTGTCTCCCGCCGAATCAAAGGAAGTGTCCGACCTCTTCGACCACCTGGTGCTCCCCGGGTGGGCGTGGAGTGCCTCCGCGATGGATGACGCCGAGACCGAACACAATCACACGTTCGACGAAGACGCACACGATGATGAGAGGAACAACGATGAGAAGAACAACGATGAGAAGGAGAACAATGACAAGGACGAAGGTGAAGAAGAGGAGGATGAGATCGTGAGCGACGACGACGACGCACACAGCGATGTGGAAGAGGAAGAGGAAGAGGACGAAGAGGAGGACGAAGAGGAGAGGGGCAAAGATGAACTGGTCGGAGAAGGAGAAACAGTCGAAGGTTTTGGTGGCAGTAGCCGTGGCGGCACGAAATCGAAGCATCAACACCGCAAACGCAACCGTCGCATCCGCACGCGCAAAGAGTGGATGACGGATGGATTGTATCGCAAATTGTTTCCTCTGTCCGCAGCCCCTTCTTCCACGTCGACGTCCGAGAAGGGAATTGCGCCATCTCCGACTGTGACCGCCAGCAACAGCAACAGCAACAAAACTTCCACTTCTGCTTCCACTTCCAGCGTCCATCGCCGCCGCCGCGGCACTCGCAAATCCATTTCGGCGACTTCCAATGGGTCTGCGCACTCGTTGGATGTGCCATCCGGATGCCGCCGCAAACAACGCACGACACGTCGCCAGCGCGCGCATCAAACGTAGCAGCCCAAAAAATAGTAGGAATGCACTGTAAGCCTGCCTTTGCGCTTGCAGTTCATCAACACTTTCTCTTCTTTGATCCATTAGTGATCCGACATTCAGACCCATTTGCAAAAAAAACGGGGGACCGATGGTGCAAGCAAGGATGTGTGTTATTTGTCATGACGAAGAGGGATTGGTTACCTCTATGGCGTTGCATTGGAAGCGACACTTGCAGTGTGCGTGCGACGTACCCGTGCACGCAGGATGTTTGTCGGAGTGGCATGCGCGACATGCCCAGTGTCCCATTTGTCGCACTCCCTTTCGCACCTGGACCAACCGGTGTCTGTACTCCATGGCCGTCGCCGCCGCATTGCAGTTTCCTCCGTCCCCGCGGACACCGCACGGACACGGACGCGACAGAGCGGGAGGAGGGATGCTGCTCCGTGTGGGCAACGCCCGCGCACAGTCGACCGCTTTTTTCCACATCTTGTTCTGGACTTCCGTGTTGTTCTGGATGTGCGTCCTGCATGCCGCGCGGGTGGGGATGGGTGTGGATGCGGGCGTTGATCCGCACGATTGGCGTGGGCAATGAAAACGTTCACCTTACCTCACCTCACCCCCCCGTTTTGGTTTAAGGTGCCCCCCACGATTGGTAGTCAAACGGCGCAATCGCAATCTGGGGGATGCGTTCCTTCCAGTAGCGCACCTTCTTTTGAAAGGCGGCGTCTTCGGGCGTTTCTGGCACCGCCGTCATGAACTTCATCATCTCCGCTTCGTCGGCATTCATGCGCGGTTTGTACCCATAGCAATTGACCCCGTACTTGGTGTGCGCGTCGGGCATGAATCCGCCGTTGATGCCTGGGCGACCGCACATGTGCTCGTATCCTTTCTTGCGTTGCAGTTGCTGGAAGGTCTTCTTCTGCGTGGGGAACAGCGCCATTTGACCCTCCGACCAGCCATACTGACACCAATCCGCGCCCTTGCCATAGGCCGCTTCCATTTGGTCGTAGGTCGCCAAATCTGCGCCAAAGGCTTTGCACACCGCGCGCGCGTCGTCGTAAGTGTAGCGATCGCCAGGCAAATGGAACACTTGTTTGCGGAAGCGAATACGGTTTTTCGGCAAGCTGTCGCTGTCGGAAGACGCAACGGGCGATGGGTCGCCGCCACCACCACCTGAAGGAGAAGAAGAGGAAGCAGAGGGTCCGAACGCGGACCCAAGGGGATTCATCCATCGATTGTCGCCGAACAGATTGACTTGGAACATGTATTGGTACAGTTGCAACACACTGAAAAACGACACGAGCAATAGAACGATGCCTAAGATGATTTTGCCGAAGGATGGACCTCCTCCACTGCCACTGCCACTGCCACTTCCGCGCACTCCCAACGCCGTTGCTGCCAGCGGCGATTCCAACGTGGTCAACCCCGGGACATCCTCTCCATCCAACGAAAATTGATAGATCACTCCTCCGCGATGACCTGCGCCTGACGACCCGCCGCCGTTGCCGCGTTTGCGAAAGAGCACAAGAAACAATCCCACCACAATCACCGTGACGACGGACACCATCATCACGTTGCTAAATCCATCCCCCATTCCATCCACACCAAACATGCTTTTGCTGTTACCATTGCGATTGCTTTCTCCATCGTCGTTGTTGCCAACGCCGCCACCCCCGCGAGTGCTGCCGTCCACAAGTTCTACTTCTGCTGCGTCCATGGATGAATGAAATTGTCCGTTCGTGTCTGTTTGTTTCCGTCGCTGTCAATATGTGCGTGCCTGCCTGCCTACGTGCGTGCGTATATGTCGGGTATTCGTTTGCTCAATCGTCCTCCGTTAGTCCTCTCCGGAGAAAAAAAGCAACTTTCGTCTCCGCTCTGCGTCCCAGGATTCACGGAGGCAGGGTTGAACTCTTGGCACTGTCGGTCTCTTTGGTGCCTTCGGCGACTTTTTCGAAGAAGAGAAGGTATGCGTTGGCGCTGACGATGTGGTTGGCAGCATGGCGCGCGTCCAGGGGAGTCACCTGGGTGTCATTGCAGCTGTACCATTGGCGGCGATCCTCCGACAACACGGTGCTGGTGTAGTGTCCGCCGCCCAATCCGCCGCCGCTGTGGTGACAGACGCCGACCAGCCGGAAGAGCGAGGTGTGCGCGTCGTATCCGCAACAGAATGCCCGCCAATCCAAGAGCGTGTCCACCGGGAAGTCCACGAAGGTTTGCTGTTTCTGCAGGGACGACGTGTTCCTGCCCGAAGACAACTGGGATGCGCGGAAACGTTTGAGGGAGATGACCAGCATTTGCGGGAACGACCAAATGCGCATCATTTTGCGCGCATGTCCGTCGCCGTCCCACTCCACCTGTTCCGGCATCAAATACGCGCGCATGCAATCGTCCAACGTGCAACGCCCGGGTGTCTTTGATGCCCCGGACGACTCGGGAAGTGGCAACTCCAGCACCGAAAAAGGTTCCGCCACAGCGTTCGCCGGCGACCAGCGCGGCAACGGAGGTGACAAAGTAGAAGAAAGTGAAGTGGAAGAAAGTGAAGTGGACGAAGACAACGAGTCCGTCGCGTGTTGCAAGCACGAAAGTTGCAATCCGTAAAACAGTTGATACATCTCCGAGTAGTCGCTGCTCATGCGCGCCTGCACCATGTCAAAACACAGCTTGGCATACAGGTCGCGCTGTGTATGCACCTCGCCGCGCACACTCATCTGCACTTTGCGCGACAATGCTTCGTGGAAACAGTCCAACAAAAACAGCCAACACTCCTCCACATCATGTTGCGCAAACGGCACAAACTCGGTTCGCCCCCGCGCCCGCGCCACCGAGTAAAATGCGTGGACAAACTCCCGGGGAACAATCGGCGCGACTGTCCCTGGATGTCGGGCATCGGCCTCCATCGCCATCGCCGATCGCATCTGCCGCGCAAGTGCTCGGTACTCCAAGAACAACAAAGTGCTTTGCGATGTGGGTTTGCACCGACGCATCACCTCCGGGTTTTCCATCAACGTATTCAATGCGCGACACCGCGACACCATCTGCAGAAGCGCATTCATGAAACATGTGTTGCCCAAATTCGCCAATCCCGCCATCTATCTCTTCAAATTTGTTCGTGTGTGGTCGTGTATGTTTCAGCACCGTCTGCTCTGGTTGTATTGTTATCGTCGTGGTGATGTTGAATACCGCGGAAGAAAAATCCGCGCAAGTGTACGGATGCGCAATCGCAGGTGAAATAAAATCTCTCCGAGGCACAACAGTCCACCGATCCTCTCTTCTCTTGTTTCCACCCCCCCCCTTTTTCCCCTCGCTCCCAGTTTTTGGTTCGTCCTTCTTCCACCACCAACTGCAACTTTTTGTTTGTTAGTCACACTCATCACCAATGTCCTACCTTCGCGCAATCACCCAGGCGCAGGCCTACTCTCGACATATGGCAGAACATCTGATGGAAATCTACAGCAACAATGCGCGCCACATCGAAGACTTGCAGCGCACGGCCGAACGCTTGCGGCAACAGAACCATCAAATTGCATGTTGTGTCATTGATCTGTATGCGCACCAACATCGATCCTTTCCGTCGATGGAAGAAGATGACTCGAGTCGGCAACCACAGTCGCAACAACAACCACA
>JACCDY010410086.1_pt1 | contig 11706 bp, 12 predicted proteins | sample 7446391 | NCBI WGS metagenome assembly JACCDY01 (sample SAMN15323451, study PRJNA562643) | freshwater metagenome | isolation source: river surface water | place: USA:Blue River Watershed | collected 2017-08-18
AGTCCGTAATGTTGCGCTGAGCGGAACACGCGCATGCCACTGACGGGGTCGTTGCGCGAGAGGATGACCACTTCAACGCGTTGTGCTTCAGACGTGTTGAAGGCCAAGAGCTTTTGCACCAACGAGAACGCCACGCCTGGTTTGGCCGGTGTTTCAAGGCGATCAAGCTGCAAGTTCATGTAGGCGCGGTCGTCGCCTTGTTCGAAAACTTGGTTTTCTTCTTCAAAGTCAAACAAGGCGCGTGACGAAATGGCCACTACCAATTTACCGTCGAGAGAAACACCCATGAATTACCTCACCCACTGATTGAGTTGAATGATAGGCAGCATGACCGCCAAGACGATGAGCATCACCATCGCACCCATCGCCACGATGAGCAGCGGCTCAAGGATCGTGGCGAGCTGTAAAGCGCGGCGCTGCACCTCATCGCTCAGCTGCGTGGCCGCACGTTGCAGCATGATGGGCAGTGTGCCGGTTTGCTCACCCAAGCGCGAGAACATCACCAACAAGCGTGGGAAGCGTTTGTGTTGCGCAAGCGCGGATGCCAGCGGAGCGCCTTCACGCACCAGCACCAGCGCGTCTTGTGCATCGCGCTTCAGCGCGGTGTTGCTGAGTGTGTCTGCTGCCGCTTGCAGGGCTTTCAAAATCGGTACGCCTGCGGTGGCGAGCATGGCCAAGGTGCTGGCAAAACGTGCGGCGTTGTAGCCGCGGGCCAAGCGCCCAATGAGAGGGAGTCGTAACCACATGGCATCAAAACGCAAACGCACATCGGCTTGTTTCAACGCCATATGGCCGCCAGTTGATAGCAAGGCGATCAGCAGCAAACCCCACAACCAAAAGTTTTGTACAAAGCTGCTCAAGGCCAGCATAAAGCTGGTGAGTGCGGGTAGTTGCTGCTGGTTGCTGCCAAACACCTGTGCCACTTGTGGCACGACATAAGCGAGTAAAAACAAAACAATGACCAAGGCCACCACGCACACGATGGCGGGGTACAGGCCTGCTGCCAATAACTTGCCACGCAAATTTTGCTGCTCTTGCAAATCGTCGGCCAAGCGTTCGAGCACTAGCCCCAAGTGGCCGCTTTGTTCACCCGCGCCAATGACGGCGGTAAAGATGGCGCTGAACTCGCGGGGGTGTTGGCTCAGCGCTTTGGCAAACGGTGCGCCTGCATTCACCTCGGTGCGCAGGGCAGACACCAAGTCGCGTTGGCGGGGCGTTTCGGCTTCGTCGCTGAGTGCGGACAGTGCGCGCTCGAGTGGCAAGCCTGCGTTGACAAGGCCAGAGAGCTGGCGTGTCCATACCGCCAATGCCGTGGTGCTGAACACCTTGCTTTCCCAAATGACCGTGTTCAAACCGTTGCTGGTGCGTTGCACAGGCTCTACTTTGAGAGGTATTAAATCTTGTGCACGCAATTGGCTGCGTGCCGTACGTGCAGTGTCGGCTTCTAGCAAGCCACGGCGCGTTTGGCCTTGGGCGTCTAGGGCTTCAAACGAGTAGGCGGGCATGGTGGGTGGGGCTCTGTCGTAGAGAGTTAGTCGCGAGTGACGCGAATCAGTTCTTCACGGGTCGAGATGCCTTGGCGCACCAAGCGCTCGCCGTCGTCGCGCATCAGCGTCATGTCGTTACGCAACGCAGCGTCGCGCAGTTGAGCTTCGCTGGCTTTGTTGTGAATGAGGGCGCGAATGTCGTCGTTGGTGGTGAGCAATTCAAAAATGCCTGTGCGGCCTTGGTAGCCGCTTTGACCGCATTCGTCGCAGCCCTTGCCGCCGCAATGTGTGCAGGTTTTGCGCAACAGACGTTGGGCCAATACGCCAAGCAAAGAAGAGCTGAGCAGGAAGGGCTCAACACCCATGTCGGTCAAACGCGTGATGGCGCTGGCCGAATCGTTGGTGTGCAGCGTGGCCAACACCAGGTGGCCAGTGAGCGAGGCTTGAATGGCGATTTGCGCAGTTTCGTAATCGCGAATCTCACCAATCATGATGATGTCTGGGTCTTGGCGCAGGATGGCGCGCAGGGCTTTGGCAAAGTCCAAATCAATTTTGGGGTTCACCTGTGTTTGACCCACGCCCGCCAGCTCGTATTCAATCGGGTCTTCCACCGTCATGATGTTGTTGCGCGTGGCGTCTAGCCCTTGCAGCGCTGCATACAACGTGGTGGTTTTTCCTGAGCCCGTGGGGCCAGTGACCAAGATGATGCCGTGCGGCTGATGCACCAGCGCCCCAAAGCGACGCAGGGTTTCGCCTTCCATGCCCACCGCTTGCAGGGTGAGTTTGCTTTCAGTTTTGTCGAGCAAACGCAGAACTGCACGTTCGCCGTGTGCGCTTGGCAGAGTTGAAACGCGCACGTCAATCGCGCGCTGGCCCAAGCGCAGTGAAATACGTCCGTCTTGCGGCAAACGTTTTTCGGCAATGTCCAACTCGGCCATGATTTTCAAGCGCGAAATCAACGCGGCATGCAAAGCGCGGTTGGGCTGCACCACTTCGCGCAGTGTGCCGTCCACACGGAAGCGCACGCTGCTGTGTCGCTCATACGGCTCGATGTGAATGTCACTTGCGCCATCGCGTGCGGCTTGCGTTAGCAGGGCGTTGAGCATGCGGATGATGGGTGCGTCATCCGCAGCCTCTAGCAAGTCTTCCACCGCGGGTAACTCTTGCATCATGCGGGTGAGGTCGGCGTCACTCTCAACTTCGCTCACCACGGCTGCGGCGTTGCTGTCGGCTTGGGCATACGCTTCGCTGATGCGTTTGGCCAGCGTGGCTTTGTCGGTGTATTCAAACACCTGCACCGAGTGGCGGCGGGTTACCTCGCTCCAAGCGCTCAGGTCCGGCGCATCGCTGTGCCACAGCGTGAGCGTGTGGCCATCGTCCTCCAGCAAGAGCTGGTGGGTGCGGGCAAAGGCGTAGGGCAGCGGGCGGCGCATGGTTTATTGGGCGGGTGTAGTTGGCGTTGCAGGTGGAGAAGACAACGCTTTCTCACCCGAGGTGTCAGCTTTAGCTTCGGGTTTTGACTTGGGGGCCGGGGCCGGTGGTAGCACAGGTGTGCTGCCTGTACCAAAGACGGGGTTGTGGCTGGGCTGGGCGGCTTGTTGCAAGCCCATCATGTGTTGGTAGCGGTTGGTGCTCAAGGCGTCTGAAGCGGCCGCGTCACGCATCACAACAGGGCGCAAAAACACCATCAGGTTTTTCTTAGCGCGGACACGGCTCTCGCTTTTGAACAACCATCCCAAAACTGGGATGTCACCAAACAAGGGCACTTGTGCACCGCTGCTTGCATATTCGTCCGATAACAAACCACCCAACACCACGATAGACCCGTCGTCAACCAGCACATTCGATTCAATGCTTCGCTTGTTGGTGGTGGGGCCTGCTGTATTTTTGGCGGTCGATGCATCCACGCTAGACACTTCTTGGTAGATGGTCAGCTTCACAGTGCCAGATTCGCTGATTTGCGGCTTGACGCGCAAAGTCAGACCCACGTCTTTGCGCTCGTAAGTCTGGAAGGGGTTGCCGTTGGTGAGCGTGGTGTTGCCTGTGATGAAGGGCACGTTTTGCCCCACCACAATTTTGGCTTCCTCGTTATCCAGCGTGAGTAAGTTGGGCGTGGACAGCACATTGGAATTGCCATCCGTTTGCAAGAAATTCGCCAAGCTGCCTAGCAGTGTGGTGCCATTGGCTTTGCTGACGGTTCCGATGTTCAAACCCGCGCCAATGCCAGTGGTCGTTGCAGCTGCACCGCCTTGGGTAAGTGCTGCAATATTGCCCGATGTGCCAAAGTTGGTGCCGATCACGCCATTCGAACCTGCACCTGCTTGCCATTGAATGCCCATTTGTGCGGCTTTGTCGGCGTTCACCTCGGCAATCAAACTCTCCACCATTACCTGCGCTCGGCGTTGGTCCAGCATGTCAATCACGGCACGCAGCTGGCGGTATTGCGGCTCTGGCGCTGTGATGATGAGCGAGTTCGTGGCGGTGTCCGCCTGAATCTGTCCGCCAGTGGCTGAGCCTGTCGCAGCAGTCGAGCTGCCCAAGGTGCTGCCTGCTGTTGCAGGCGTAGCCGAGCTTGGGTTGATGGCTGTGGTGTTGAGTGTTGGGTTTGCAGTTGCGCCGCTTGTGGCTTGCCCGCTCACAGCGGCACGCAAGGTGGTAGCCAGTTTGGTGGCATCTGCGTTTTTCAAATACACCACATGGATGTTGCCGCTGGGGCTGCTGCCGCCAGGCTGATCCAGTTTGGCTACCAAGGACTTTACTAAGGCCACGCGTGCTGGGTTAGCTGCACGCAAGATCAGGGCGTTGCTGCGTGGCTCGGCCAGCAGCGTGGTTTTGTATTCAGCGCCAGTTTGGCCGGGTACTGCCGCAGTCGCGGCGTTGACGTTGCTACCCGACTCGACCAAGCGCAACACGAGAGGCGCCAAGTCCACTGCAATCGCGTGCTTGAGTTGAATCACTTCCACATCACTTGCGTTCGACACATCGAGCGTGGCGATGATGCGCGCCATGCGTTGCAAGTTGTCGGCGTAGTCGGTGATGATGATCGAGTTGTTGCCGGGGTTGACGTTGATGGTGTTGTTGGGGCTGATGAGCGGACGCAGCACGGGCACCAAGTTGTTGGCTTGCTCAAAGTTGAGCTTGAAGATGTGCGTGACGATTTGGCCACTGCCCGAGCCGCCTTGGCCCCCTTGAATTTCTTGCACATTGCCGCCTTGCAGCTTGGCATCGGCCTCGGGCACGATTTTGTAGAGACCCTTGGTCTCGACCATGGCGAAGCCTTGCAAGCGCAAAGCAGACAAGAACTGGCTCCATGCCTCGTTGGGGGACACAGGCAGTTCGGTGGTGAGGTTGACTGTGCCTTTGACCCGAGGGTCGACCACCAAGTTGCGGTTAGAAAGCGTGGCTAAGGTGCGTGCCACTGACTCGATCTCTGCATTCACAAAGTTGAGCGTGATGGGCTGCTGTGATGCCTGTGGGGCCGGTGCTTTTTTGGCTGGCGGCGCAGCGTGCGTGAGCGACAGGCCCAGTAGCGCGGGTGCAAGACTTAGGCCTAGGCTCAGACTAACGGCTAGCGTCAGGGCAGAAGGTTGGAGATAAGTGCGTTGCTTAGCCATATGCGTTAACCCATTTTCAAAATCGACTTGGCACCTTGGCGTTGGCCAAGGATGTTCAATAAGTTAGAGAGTGCTGCTTCTGCGTTAGGCGCTGCAGAGGCTTCGCCATTGAAGTGCACGCGCCCATTCCGTAGTTGGCCTGTGCCTTGCAAAAGCAAGCTGCCTTCGAGTGTGTCCAGCGTGATGGCCATCGCGTCACCGCCTTGCACGCGCACGCGGTAGCTACCCAAAGGGCGCAAGGTCGACAAGCGGGTGGACAACTGTTGCATTTGCAACTCGGCTGTGCCTAAAAGTTGCTCTGTGCCCGCTTGCTGCGTCCATTGCAGCTGCATGGTTTGCAGTTGCATTTGGCCTTCGGGCTGCACGGTGTTCCACGGTGCGCCCAAACCCACCAGCCAACTGGCGGGCCAGCTGGAGGTGTGGTTGTGCACCTGCACGCGAAGGCCGCGCCATAGGGGTGACACATCTACGCGCACAGGCTGCGGTGTGCAACAGGCGGAGGTAATGTTGGCGCTGAGTACGAGGCGTAAGTTGGCCAAATCAATGCGTGGCCCAAGCTGCCAAGTCACACGCGTGGGCAGTGCGGTGGTGCTGGCAGGGCGAGCCATGTTGGGTGTGGCTGCGATGTTGAGTGGGCCTTCGTTCAGCACCCACTGAGCTGAGCCATTCCACACTGTGCCTTGTGCATCAGGCAGCAGTACACGTTCGCCACTGGCTTGTTCGATGGCCTGTGTGAGCCAATGTGCGGGGGCTTGTGTGATGAAGGCCAATGCCAAGCCCAAACTCGCACCCATCCAAGCCAAGCGTGAGCTGGTGCGAGGGGAGGTGATGGGTTTGCGTTGCATGTGCGAGCTGTGGGTGTGTTTTAAGGCGCTGCTTTGCCACGGTTGGGCAGGCTCAGAACTAGGTTGCCATCCCATACCACAGCCGAGTTGGTGGCTGTAGGAGCAGATGCGTTGTTGGCCACTGTGACGTTGCCGCGTGTGAGGTGAGCTTCTACAGGTAAGGCTTTCGCTTGGTCGCGTGCTTGCGCCAACCAGTTGGCCAAGGTCGGGGCAGGCACAGCTTTGAGTTGCACCAACACACGCTCACCTTGCACGTTGAGTTGAATCTGAGGACTTGTTGTGATGTCTTGCAAATTGCGCAGCGCTTCGTCACGTGAGAGCGGGGTGCGTGTTTGCAAGCTTTGGGCCTGCGTTTGCAGCGCCAACATGTGGGCTTGCTGTTGGCCAATTTGGGCGCGGCGGTTGTCACTGTCGCGCAAGGTGTTGAACGCGGGTGCGATGGCGATGGACCCAAAAAACAGCACGCCTAGCAATGCGCCGAGGACCGACACGCCACGTTGTTCGCGTGGGCTTAAGGCTTGCCAGCGCGCGAGGGCTTGTGTGCGGAATGTTTTCATTTCGCGTCCTCCGCTTGCAACACCCAGGTGTCGTTGTCGCCTTGGCGCAGGCTCAAGCCCTGTGCTTTGAGGCGGGCCACGCCTGTGGCGTTGCTGTCCAGCGCAATACCCTGAACACGCAGCGAATGGTTGGCGTAGTGAATTTGTTGCGGCGTTTGGCCAGCGGGAAGTGCGCCCGCCAAAGCGGCGAGCAAGGGCTCAAAGTCGGTGCTGTTGGCAACGCCTGATTTTTGTTGCAGCGCATCCACCTCGCGCTGCATTTGCAGTGGCGCGTCGATGACCAAGGTGACCGACGGGAACGTGGTTTTCAAAATATTTTGCAGCGAGGCTTGTTGTGCGTTCAAGGCACTGCTTTCGCGCCATGCCAAGGCATTGAGCCCCAACACTTGTAGCGCGACCAAAGCCGCCACGCCCCAGCGCACAGGCTGCCATGCCGGTGCGTGCAGCAGCGTTTGCCATGCCGTCAATACCTGACGCTGCAAACGTTGTGCGCGGCCTTGCGCCCATTCGCCTTGCGCCAAATCCCAAGCCGATTGGCTGGACTTGACCCAACGCTGCGGGGCGCTTTGCAGCATGGGTTGGCGTTGCAGCGTGCTTTGCACGCGCGCCACCATGGCGGGCTCGGCTTGAATTTGTAAATCGTCTTGGTTCAGCTCGGCAAAGGCACGCCATTGCGCGGTGTTGGGTGGCAACAGTGTGACGCCATGGGCGTGGCACAGCACGCTGTGTGAATGGTCAGGCTCGCCCATGACTTGCAGCACATGTGTCTCGGTAGGTGACAGCTCGGGCACGATGCGTTGCACTGTCAAGCCGGCATCTTGCAAAGGTGCAAGTGCGTCACGCAGCCACTGCTTGTCACACACGGCCACCAAGACTTCGCCACCTGTGCGTGCGGTTGTTTCTGCGTGTGGGTCCAGCACGAGGTGCAGGGTTTGCGGGTCATCGAGCAAACGGTCTTCTAGCAAACCATGCAACACGTTTTGCAAACGTGGCCCGTTGCTGGCTGGCGGCAAGTGCACTCGCATCCAAGATAAACGGCTATAGGGCACTACAGCCACGACTTCGCCAGCGTGCGCCGACAGGGTGGCTGCCGCACCCGTGGCGCTGCGCAACACGCTGTGCCCGTCGGAGTGAACGTGGGCGTAGCCAGTGTTGGCATGGGCAGAGTGGGCAAGCGCGATGATCAGCATGGATTTGTCATTGTAGAGAGCCAGACTCACGCCAAATGACCTTCAAGTTTTGCCCTTCGCGCTCCACCAATGAGCGTTCTTGCAGCGTGGTTTGGGGCATACGCAAACGGCCCAGCACCTCAAAGTAGCGGGTGTTCACGCTGTGCGTGTCATGTAGGCTGACGGTGCGCCCCAGTGCTTTTTGAAACGCGTCCACGCTTGTCCAGTGCTGGCGCTCGCGCTGCTGCACCAAGCGCTGCGCGTCTGACAGACTCAGGCCAGGTACGCTGGCATACAGCACTTGCATGCTGGCGGTGTTGAGGTTCACGGGCGTGCGGTTGGGCAGCAGCGTGATGTGGGGGCTGAGAATGTGCAACGTTTGCGGGGATACGCCCAACCAGCTGAGTTGCCCCACGCGTTGCGGCATGAGTGGCGAGCTGCTGGTTTGCCGCTGTGCGGCCAGCAGACTTTGGGTGAGCAGGCTCAGTTGCGCGGGGGGCAGGTTCAGCGCATCAAACAAGCGCTCAAATGCCAAGGCTGTTTTGGCATCGAGTTGCTCGCCTTGCAGCAAGTTGGTCACATTCAGGCGGCCTTGCAAATCGTTGACTGCACCAGACAGCAACACTTGCTGCCAAAGCTTTTCATTGTCCACCGTCCTGCCGGTGCCGTCTGGCAGTGCGGCTAAAAAGTTAGACATGCGCGCTTCTTGTAACGGTACCGCCCAAGGCTCTGCCAAATGGTCTGAGGGGGCATTGACGTCGCCCGCGCGTGCGTCTTCGCGCAAGATAACGCGGGCCCAATCGAGGGCGCCTGTGAGGAGCCAACGTGCTTGGGTGCGTTGGCGCTCCGCGCCTTCCATCTCGATGGATTTCCATTGCTGCCACAACGCGCCTGCGGCAAACGTGGCCACCAGCGCCACGGTGAGCATGGCTGCCAGCAGCGCTGCGCCGCGTTGAGGTGTGTGTGTGCCGTGCTTCATGTTTTGGTGTTGCTGAAGTTGGGGCGCACCCAGTCGAGGGTGATGCGGCCACGCATGCCTGTGTTGGCGGGCAGGTCAATTTGCAGGCGAATGGCGTCGGGTAACACGCCTTGGCTGGCGGTGTTGCTTTGTTGCCTGAAGGAAGCCAAGCCGCTTGCGGTGTTGGCTGTGCCGTTGGTTGTTTCGGTACTGCCATCGCTTGAGAGCGGGTTGGTCCAGGCGTTGCCACGGAAGTAGGTGAGCTGCCACGCGTCGAGGGGTATCAATGGTGTTTCAAAGGCAGCGTCATCCGTGCTTGGGTTTTGACCCCAGCGCTCTGCGTTGGCCCACGCTTGTTGCAATTCAGCGCGTGTTTGCAATGGGGCCGATTGCCAGCGCACCCACTGGTTGCCGCGCAGTGTCCACGCCACCACCCACAAGCCCGCATCTGCGCCATCGGCACGCCAAGTGGTGGCGCGGCGCGTGATGCGCAAGGTGCGGCCATCCCACTGCACGCCAGCATCGGTAACGCTTGGTACAGGTTGCACGGCATTGAGGTCGGCTTGCCATTGGGCCAGCACGGTTTGCAGTACGGCGGTTTTGTCCACCTGCGCTTGTGTGATGTCGCGGCTGCGCATGAGGCTGTCTAGCCCACGCCAGCTCAGTCCCGCCAGCACGGCCATGAGGGTGATGGCGATGAGCAGCTCTATCAGCGTGAAACCGCGTTGCCTTAGCATCAGTAACGCCCCAATACGGTGGTGATGTTGAGCACAGGCGTGGCTGCGTCAAACACTTGCGCGTCTACGCGGCGAAACGCTGGGTTGGGTGTGGTGCGCACGGTCAGCGCCACTTCAAAGTTGCGCTCGGCTTGTGGGCAGGGCACGCGTGAATTGCCAACGCCCGGCAGCTGCTGTGAAAGGCGCAATTGATTCAGTGCGTTGTCGGCGCAAATTTGTGCGAGCAGCACATCGGCTTGACGCTGTGCATTGCGCGTGAGCGCGCCGCTGACTTTGAGGCCGCTCATCAGCGCAATCGATACGATGGCGAGTGCCACCAACACCTCAATCAGTGTGAAGCCTCGCTGTTTCATGGCACAACCTGAAAGGGTCGCAAGCCGTCTGTGCCAATGCTCAGTGCAGGTGTTGGCTTGGTGTTGTTGGCGGAGGCCACGGTTAGCGTGATGCGTGTAGGCATCAAGATGGGTTCAGGCCCGAGCACCACCAAGTTGACGGGTGCGCTGACCACCGCTTGCGTGCCTGTCGTCAGCCAAGTTCGGGTGCGGGCTGCAATTGGGTTGCTGGCATTGATGGGTGTTAATGTCATCGCCGAGTTGTTGGCCTGCGCTGGGTTAGGCGCAGCAGGCCGAATGACAAAGCCTTCTGGCGTGGCTTGCCAAATCAAAGCAATGCCACTGGTGCGTGACTGAGCACGCGCAGCTTCTAAAACTGCAACTAAGCGTTGAGCTTCACGCTCTATTTGGGTTTGGCTGCCATCACGCAGCGACAAGCTCACACCCGCTACGCTGAAGCCGATGATGGCCAGCACCACCAAAAGCTCCAACAGGGTGAGGCCTTGCTGGCGCTGCATGGCGGGTGCGTCGGTGGGGCTTATTGCCAGCTGCCGAGGTCGGCGTTTTTGCCTTCGCCACCGGGTTGTCCGTCAGCGCCGAGTGAGAGCACATCCACTTCACCCTTCACGCCGGGGTTCATGTATTGGTAAGGGCGGCCCCATGGGTCATTGGGCAGCTTGTCAATGTAGGGCTTCCAGTTCAGCGGCGTGGGGCTAGCTGCAGGCTTGACCACCAAGGCGTTCAGGCCTTGCTCAGCGGTGGGGTAGTTTTGGTTGTCCAAGCGGTAGAGCTTGAGGGCTTGCATCAGGTTGCCCACGTCTGTCTTGGCGGCTGTCACGCGTGCATCGTCGGCACGGTTGAGCACGTTGGGCACCACGAGTGCGGCAAGCACGCCGATGATGGCTAGCACCACCATCAGTTCAATGAGGGTAAAGCCGCGTTGGCGTTTGGTTTTTTGGATGTGCATGGCGGACATTTCAATCGTTCTCAGTTCAATGATGAATCATAATCCGCTCATGCTGAGTCACCGTCCTTCATTTGCCGCCGCCTTTAGCGCCTCGTCGCGCGTGGTGTTGCCCGCTGCCACCTTGCTGGTGTGGGGCGCTGTGGCTTTTAGCGCAGTCACATGGGGCTTGCGTTGGTCAGCCACGGGTGCTTCACCTAGCAATGCCACCACTGCTGCACAGGCGTTGCCCGAGGTGGATGTGTCTGCTGCCGCGCGCAGCTTAGGCGCAGCTCCTGTGCAAACGGCGACGCCTACACTGGCCAGCCGTTTTCAGCTGCAAGGTGTGATGGCTGGTGGGCCAGATGCTGGTGCAGCCCTGATTGCTGTGGATGGCAAACCAGCCAAGCCCTATCGCGTGGGTGCTTTGGTGGTGGATAGTTTGGTGTTGCAGTCAGCCCAAGCTCGACGCATCAGCTTAGGTGCGGCCATGGACGGACCGCAAATTTTGGTGTTGGATTTGCCTGCTAAAAAATAAGCCAGCTAAGAGTTAAGCGAACGAGCAACAAAAAAGGGTAGCCGAGCTACCCTTTTTGTTTTTTTGCGCTGATCGCTTAACGTTGTAAAAACAAGCGATAAGCCGGATTCAGCGTCTCTTCCACAAACGGATAACCCAGCGCTTCTAAGAACGCGGTAAACGCTTTGTTGTCAGCCTTGGGCACTTGCAAGCCCATCAAGATGCGACCGTAGTCCGCACCTTGGTTGCGGTAGTGGAACAGGCTGATGTTCCAGCCGGGGCGCATAGCCAGCAAGAACTTCATCAACGCGCCTGGGCGCTCTGGAAACTCAAAACGCAGAATGCGTTCTTCGTGCGCCAATGACGAGTGCCCACCCACCATGTGGCGGATGTGTTCTTTGGCCAGCTCGTCGTGGGTGAGGTCAATCGCCTCAAACCCGCTCTTGGTGAAGTGGCTGGCAATCTTGCTGCTTTCGCCTTTCACGCCCGTGGTCAAACCCACAAACACGTGGGCTTTGGCTTGGTCGCTCATGCGGTAATTGAACTC
>JACCDY010017354.1_pt1 | contig 11704 bp, 11 predicted proteins | sample 7446391 | NCBI WGS metagenome assembly JACCDY01 (sample SAMN15323451, study PRJNA562643) | freshwater metagenome | isolation source: river surface water | place: USA:Blue River Watershed | collected 2017-08-18
CGTTTTCCTATTGGGGTAGCCAATAAAGCTGGCGACCGTTCGCAGCATTATGCGGCAGATTTTTTTACTGTAAACAAGCACGACGTGACCTGCATGGATAGGACCGAGTGACACGCCAGTGTTGTTTTGCAGGTGAGCTGAGTATCGCGCGAATGCCTTGCTACACAGCGCCGATGCCAAATCAAAAGCGACGAGCAATTTTTACCGCAGTGGCCGATCCAACACCGACCAAGGCGCACCACAGACGTAGCGCCCCACCGATTGGTGTGCCGGCTAACATGGCGGCTTCATCGCGGTGATGACACTCTTCCATTTGGCATTGGCTGAGTAGTTCATGCAGACCCTCGGGTCCGCCATGGCGATCTAGGTAGTCGATTTGCTGTTGATAATGGTGGTCCACGAAGGTTTCTACCGCGGCAATGGTGGCATACACCGCTCGAGGACCTAACAAAGCGGGCAGTGCACCGGTAAGCCAGCCAGCGACGCGCCACGGGCCGAGCAGTCGGCTGCGTGATCGGGGAGGGAGCCACTCCTCGATGAGGCGTAAATGCTCTGACTCAGTGTCGCCGTGACGGCGGGCAAAAGCCAGCAAATCGGTCCAGCCACGTCGACTCGCGACGGCTTCAATCCCTCGATAGATGTAGACCGCACCGGTCTCACCCGCGTGATCAGAACGTAGCTCGCGCAAGAGATGTGCCGAGAGCTTGGGTAGGGCTGTCTTTGTACTGTCGGTTTGAGGCAGGATCGACGACTTGTTTTCCAGATGAACCGCTAGTCGTTGAAGCGCCGGCCGAACACGCAAGAAACCTCGGTAGGTAAACTCAAAAACAGAACCCATGCCGGGGAGTTGTGCAAAACGCGCTAGCCAACGCCAGCCGGGCAAACGTTGCCACATCGCGATGAACGCAGCCGCACCATCCAGGCGGGAACCATCTGCTCGTTCTACATGAAATCGCGCCAGCAACTGGGCACGGTCATGCGCATAGGCTGAGTCAGGTAATGCAGAGGCGGCATCACTGACGTCGATGAAGCATAGTGCGCTGTCTTGATGCTTTTCAGCGAGGCCCTTGACGTGGGCGATTTCTCGGCGACATAAAGGACACCCCCCATCGAACAAGACTTTCAGCGTTCCGGTAGTGTGGCCAGGGTTCATGATGACGATATCGAGGTCATGGTGAAAAAAAGATTTTTATACCCTCTCTAGACCCTGGAGAGGAATAGCTCGCGTTCCAACGCCCTTGAGCCGGCGGGCCGCAGACCCTAGATCGTCGGCAAACGTTACGCAAAAGATCCCGACAAAAACTGCGGCGCTGCCAAGACACTGCTCGAATGATTATGTGCCGTGCAGGTCGCATGCTGGCTTATGCACTCATTTAAAGACGATAACACACCAAAAAAATCCCTGCCGAGCGTGATGCCAGTCAGTTAATGGGGGAGATTGTCACTGGCTATTAAAAATTCCAGAGACACTGGGCCCCGGCCTGCGCCGGGACGACGATGCTGAGACCGACATCATCTATAACGTCATCCCGGCGCAGGTCCGGATCCAGTATCTTTCTTTGCATCTCGGGGCGTTCGAAAAAACACCACGTGCTGCCATGGCAGCGTAGAGTCAGATCGCTCAAATAGCAGGCCAGCGTCTTGCGCTTCTTTGCGGACTTGGGCAACCGTCATCGTATGCAAAGCCTTGATCGGCACCGAGGTATCGTTGGCTCTGTACTCCACGAAGATGACTTGGCCGCCTGGCTTTACCGACTTGATCAAATTGTGCAAAAATTCTTTTGGGTATTCGAGCTCGTGATAGACATCGACCATAATCGCCAAGTCGAGCGTCGCAGTCGGTATATTCGGGGCGGTAGCGCTGGACTGGCTCACCAGTAACTGATTCTTGCCAAGTAGTTTGCTTCGTGAGGTGAGGTGGCTCACCATTTCGGGTTGCACATCAACCGCCCAAACCTGACCCTCTGGTTTGACGCGATTTAACATCAACACACTCAAGCGCCCGGTGCCCGCGCCGATGTCACCTACCTTCATGCCCTGTTTCAGCTGCAACAGGTCAATGAGCTGGTCCAAGCCTTCCTCGGATTTCCGCTCCGGACGTTCAAGCCACTCCGCACCTTGCCAGCCCATGATCCGGGCGATCTGGCGACCGCAGTATCGTTTGAGTATGCCGTCGGGATGGCCGGATGTCAGTTGCTCATAGCGACAGTGATGGTGGTCGGTGGGCTCTGCCTGCGCCTCGCCTGTGAATAGGCAGAGACGAAGGCTTATGGCCACTGAGGCGACAACATAGACCGAAGCATCAGATATCAGCGTCTTGATTGGGAATCGACTTGGAAATCGAATTGGGAATCGAAGCGTTTGCTTGAGTGACATGATACGGGCTTCCAGTAGTCTTGGATTTCCCGACCTGAACCCCAACCCGGTAGCTGCAGACGAGCGGCGCCTCGTACCTAGAAATGTGTACTGAATGTCGGGATCAATTCGGGTATGGGGTCATATCTTATCGCATACCATCGATCGTATCGATCATCACCACGGATTTCGGGTGGTCCCAGCGAGTACACCCAGGGCTCTGCCTGTCGGTCTGATTTCTCTGTTATGGCAGAGACTTCTTCAGAAAAAACTTCTTGTAGCAGCCTCATTCTTGACTCTCGAGCGAGACTTAAGGCCTCAATCAAGCCGATGATTTCGAGAGCCGACGCTGTTCGTGATATCTCATTCATCAGGCGTCTTCTTTGCGTCATCGTCGGAATTCCTCTTGATCAGCCGATATCAATGAATACCAATCGCTATTGATAGATATATTTTTCTTTTGTCGTCTTCGTTCATCTTACACAGCCGCTTTGGTTGAGTGTCGATGTGTGCCCGCCTTGGTCATCGGCCGGTCATTTCTCATGAACACGTATTCGCCCGGCGCTGACGGCAGTTCAATGTCGTCACAGGTAATCGGCGTTGCAGCGCGCTGGGTCTGTCCTTGGGCAAGCCAGTCCGCCCAGCACGCCCACCATGAACCCGCTTGTTCCGGCGTTTGCTGGTACCAGCGATCGGGGTCGATGTAATTCTCACTATGCGGCAGCAGAGACGATCGAAAATGTCGCCCGGGATGACCCGGTTCGCTACAGATACCCGCATTGTGACCGCCCGAGGTGAGCAAAAAAGTCATATCTGCGCCGATAGCCAAACTCAGCTTGTACACCGATCGCCAGGGCGCGACGTGATCAGACTCGGTCGCCACCACAAAGCTGGGTATCCGGATGTCACCCAGTGCCAGCTGGCGGCCGTCAACACGATAACGTCCCTGAAACAAATCATTGTCCAGAAAAAGTTGGCGCAGGTATTCGCTCTGCATGCGGTAGGGTAGGCGGGTTGCATCGGCGTTCCATGCCATGAGGTCACTCACGGGAGCATGCTGCCCAAGCAGATAATGGTTGACGACTCGCGACCAGATCAGATCGCGCGAGCGCAACAATTGAAACGCGCCCGCCATCTGTCGGCTGTCCAGATATCCTTGATGCCACATCACATCGTCGAGGTAGTCGAGCTGGCTCTCGTCGATAAACAAGCGTAATTCACCGGACTCGGTGAAATCTGTCTGCGCCGCCAGTAGCGTAATCGAGGCGAGATCATCACGCTGTTGTTGCGCCAACCAGCTGGCGAGAATAGCCAGGAGGGTGCCACCGAGGCAATAGCCCACAGCTTGCACCTGCGCATTCTGCTCGCGCCGGCGTACTTGATCCAGTGCGGTCAATGCGCCAAGCCGCAAATAGTCCTCCATGCCGAGATCTCGATCGTCGGCGTCTGGATTGCGCCAAGAGATGATGTAGACCGTATGCCCCTGCGCGACAAGATAACGGACCAGCGAATTCTGTGGCGACAGATCGAGGATGTAGTACTTCATGATCCATGCGGGGACAATCAGCAGTGGTCGACAATACACCTGCTCAGTCTGCGGTGCGTACTGGATGAGCTCCATCAGGTGGTTGCGAAACACGACTTGCCCCGGTGTGACGGCCACTTCGATACCGGGCCGGAAATGCTCAGCGCCTCGTGGGGGGTGTCCACCGAGCGCCTGCTCCCAATCCTCGACGAGGTATTGCCAGCCTCGCCACAGGTTACGACCACTCTCTCGCGCAGTCGACTCCAGGACTTCAGGATTGGTCGCAATGAAATTCGCCGGCGAAACCATGTCTAGCAGCTGGCGTGAGGCAAATGAGGCCAAATGCTGATGATGTTCAGACATTCCACCGATGCCGGTGGTGGCGTTATGCCACCATTGCTGTTGCATCAAAAAGCTCTGATAGATGAAACAGAACGGCCAGCGCTGCCATTGCGGCGCACGGAAACGCCGGTCTTGTGCGAGTGGTTCAATGCAGTAGAAGTCTTCACCGTCCGAGCCGACTTTCGATGCTGCCACCAGTAACCGAGAGGCCTTTCGCACCGCCTTTTGCACTAACAATTGCTGCTTGCCGGGAGACGCTGATAAATGTAACCACCAATCCATCCAGGCCAATGCCATGCTGCCCGGCGACACATACCCAGTGAAGCGCGCCAGGGCGGCGTGATACATACGGTCCGCCGATGTTGGCTTATCGGGTATTTCAGTCCCCTCAGGGCTACGCACGTGTGCTGCGACTGGCAAGCTAATAAACCGTTGATCCATAAGTGTTCTTTCAGGAACTGTGGCGTTAAGCGTCTCAAGTAATGAGACAGATCATCATATCGATCCAAGCCAACTCCTTATATGGTTGGCCGAGGAGGAATCGCTTCTTTACCAGGCAGTCAATTAGGCTAGGGATTTACTGCGTTTTTGGCATGAGTCGTTGGTTTATGAGTGATTCCCGCTGGGAGGCGTTTTATTTTTTTGAGCGCATCAAAATTCATGATCTCAATGGATCGATTATCTTTTCTGAGAACACCGATCCTGCAAAGTCCAGAGATGGTTCTGCTGACTGTCTCAAGGCTGACGCCTAGATAGCTGCCTATTTCTTCCCTGGACATCCTCAGCAAAAAGCTTTTTTCTGAATACCCTAGCGATTTGAACTTGAATGAAAGATTGAGCAAAAACTTTGCGACCTTGGCATCGACCGGAAGCGAAGAAATGATAAATGCTGATTTTTGCTGATTAACGAGTTGTTGACTCATGACAGAAATAATATGAGTTCTGAACCTATCGCTGTCGATGTCTTGTCTTTTGCAGAACTCGAGCGGTATGGCTATGAGCTCACTATCCGTCAGTGCCTTTAATGAATTTACAAATTTTTTGTTGGCAATTCCATCGAGTCCAACCATTTCATTTTTCATTGGAAAATCAATGACTTTTTCATTCCCTTGAATATCCGACCAGGTATTTTTTAAAAATCCAGAATAAATCAGATAAATCATCTCGCACTTGTCATTGGATAAATAGACATGACAACCTGCCTTGACTCTGACATGCAAAAATCTTTGCGGTGGATTATTGAGTAGCTGCTTTTTTTCAATGCTGCAAAGGGAAAAAACTTGTTCTATGCTGGAAGATATTCTTGGCATAGTATCGAGCGATCTCGGTGTTAGCTTCAGCACGTTGGGGCTTGAATCGTCATCACTAAATCGCAGTAATTTGTCCATGATTTTCCTCTGGAGATTATTTTGATTAAGAAACTTTTTTATTGATTCATTACATAATAGAATTGCAATATAAAAGCGTAAAATAATTCAGCGATTTTGTTGACGCGCGACAAAGATGAGCGGAGACGCCGCCCAATATGCATGGACTTTCCGATCTAATGGGTAGAGTGAGAGGTATTCTTTACCGAAGCTCGTTCGGGTCGAGCTCATTGACAGGCCTGCCTGCTGGTTTTTTTTGATTTTGCAGTGCTTGTAATGCCAATGACTCAAGGGTATTGGTGTTTACCACGAAGTTACGCAAGTTAATCTTCGTTGATGTCGAGTGGTCAAGGTCAAAGCCGACATGCGTGATCTGGATGCGAATGTTCCTTCTAATGAACTTTTAGGATCTCGCGATATCTGGTCATGCCTAGCATGAGATTAGGTGATTTGGGGAAGATCGAGCGTTGAATCTCTGTATGGCAGGGCAGTCAAGATAAACTTTTTCCTCGAGCCTTAGTTGGCCGAGGGTGTTGAGAGCCTCCAGGCGGTTTTTTGGATAGTTGTTCTCCGAGGTAGGCTATTTCCAGTGAATTTTTGATCGATCGATGAGGACGGGTAATTCTCTCAACCGCACATCAGTCAAAGCCAAAATCCGAAGTAGAATTCTCGCACTGACCAACTTATGACCTCGGCGTATCTTTGAAATGACTGATGGTGAGGTGTCAAGTTCTTTTGCAAGATCCAAGTCCGAAAAGATACGTAATCGCCAGCGCGTCCAATTCAATAAATCGATGGGGTCCAGCGGTGCAGGCTCTGCCACCAACATGGTCTCGGGCTTGAACTTATTTTTTATCTTTGATAAAGGACTCATCGCTTGATCTCGGTGGGGTGTTTGTTTATGTCATTGGTAATCAGATAAGCTCAAAGCGAACACGGTGCCCCACTCTGTGAGTGGTCTGATAGTTAGGCCTTCAACTTTTCATGCGCTCTGTTTACAAGCCCCAGGTCACAGGGCTGCTAGCGGCCTTGCTGATTCGGAGTAAATCAAGAAAAACGGTCGCACTCTGCCGAAACTGAACAGCATCGTGCTGGTTGGATAGTTCGGTACCGGAATGAGCCATGCCTTGCTCAATTTGTGCTTGACGTTCTAGTTCAGATTCAATGTCCGATATGGCGACAGCGATTTCAGAGAGGGTTATCACACCTGTTTTGCTGGGTGTTTTTCCAATGACTGACAGGATCTTTTCTGCGCTAAATCGCTGCATGACGACATCTGCAGCCGAAGAAGATTTGAATATATATAGCATCGATATTTTGCGTTAAGCCTATGGGAAGACCTCTCAACTACATGGCGCTTTTTATTACTTGCTGTCGACATAGGCTACTGGTAATGGCCAATTTATTTTTGACGCGTGACAAATTTGATGGTTTTAGAAAAACCTCGCGTCCCGTCGATGGTCGGCGTCGATGATTGATGTCGCCGTCACGTCGGTCAGCTTCAATCTTGCCGAGTGCTGCGGTATGAGTGTAGGCAGAGGCAGGTTGATGTCGTACTGAGTCAGTAACTGATCGTCAGCACAATAGTCGCATCCGAGTAATTGCCTGAGGGCGCGTCGAGGTTGGCGGCAGTCGGATCAATTTGGCCGTAGATGGTGTACGCTTGATTCAATAGATCTCCGCCGATGCTAATGGTCATCAATTCACTTCCCGCAGTGCCCCATACCTGCGTGTACTGCGGATCCTTGTACAGGTTGTAGGTCAGTGTGTCGGTGCCGTTTTTCATTTCGCGTTGGGCTGTCGTACCCGAGTGCCCAGTGCTCAGCCCGACCGTAAAGCTGCCCGACGTTCCATGTCCGATCGTGTTGCAGCTGACGTTGAATGATGTGGCGGTGGTCAGTCCACTCACTAAATTCGTCACGAACACCAGGTTTGGCGGGGCCGTGACGCTGCATGAATGGATTTTCAGGGCCGCTTGCCCATTACCTGCGAGTAGCCACAGACTGACGAAGAGCAGCCGACTCACCATCTCACATGGTTTGGTTGTGAGGCGGATACCCTTCCTGATCAGTAATGGAAGGATTCGCACGTAAACACTCCGAGGAAAGGTAATGGATCAGTCGTCGTCGGGTAGGCCAGCGGGAGCTTGCACTGCTGATCCCGCCAGTTGATATGAACGGTGCTGCGCTGCGCGAGCCCGGTCACGTAGACATTGCCGTCGTCGGCGACTGGAAATTCGGTCGTTTGCGTATCGACCCTGACAAGAGCATCGAAGGGCAGGGGCGAGCCATCCGCCATTCGGATCTGCAGCATCGCGCCGCGCGCCGGCTGCACTGGGAAGCGCACCCGCACACCGCTACGAAAATAAGGCACTGCATCGAGCGATAGCGTGCCAATGGCAGCATCGAGCGGCAGGTCGTCGGACTCGATCGTGATCGGGTTCTTTTGATAGGCACGTACGCGTGACACCAGTGCATTGCCTCGACGATCCGTGGTGGCGACCAACTGATTGTCTGCGTAGACGCGCACGCCGGCGTAACTCGGCACCTGCACGACGGCAAAGCTGTCGGTAATTCGGCGGCTTGGATACGCTTGTCCATCGAGCACCGCCACGCCGCCGGAGGCCGATGCGCGAAACGCACTTTCTCCGTCTACCGTTGCAGCGCCGAGCAGGTAGGTGCCCACGCCGTTTTGCGCCAGGTATTCGGCCTGCTGCGGTCCCTGTGCACTGGCCTGCAGACGATAGCCTTGGCTATCGCCCGCCTCGAGTGCCTTCTGCATTTGTCCGACCACTTGCAGGGGTTGGTCTCTACCGGAGGATCGCTGAACGCTGGTGGTGGCGCTGGTACGTGCATTCATCGGTAGGATGAGGAAAGCCCCTATCGTGTCGCTGCCGCCCTGCAGCGACTTCAGTAAACTGATCGATCCATAGGCACGATCACCTAACTTTCGGCTGAGCGACAGTGATACCAGCTCGACCGCCGCTGCGGCCCGCCGGTCCTGCAACAGGTAACCGACCGACAGTGTTCCCCAGGCACCGACGGAGAGGCCGAGGCTCGCATCGGTCAGTCGGCGAGCGGCTGGCAAGGTCGGGTCGATCCCGAGCTGCGCGAAATGGTGGGTAGCGACTTGCGTGCGAAAACTCAATCCGGCGGTTTTACCGCGCACTTCATACCCCAGCGCGAGCAGCTCGCCATGACCCCGAGGCGCGACGCTGACCGCGGCACCCGCATCGACTACCCCGTGACCAGAATTCCAGGCCAGATGCGCGCCCGTCGTGTACTGCCCACCTTCGACGGCCTCGGCATGGACTTGGCCAGTTGCCGCATCGGACAAGCCCCGAGCCCACGTGCCGCTGCCGAGCCACCGATCGTAGCGGTCGCTGTCGACGCCAAACCCGAGGCGTTCCTTGCCGACTTCGAATGAGAAGTCGTTCAATTGGGGCTTCAGCAGCCGCGGCGTTGCATAGAAGGGTTGGACGATCAACTGTTCGCGACCCAGCGCATCTCTGACGACGACGCGCACGTCGCCTTGCCCGGTAATGACAGGGATGTTGTTGATCGAAAATGGTCCGGGCGTGACGTTCGAGCGTGATATCAGCGCATTGTTGACGAAAACTTCAGCGGTAGACGGCAGCGCCGCCTGGCCCGTAATGTTTTGCTGTGGCATAGCGATGAAGCCCGGCTGAACCGCGAAGTTGGTCGCATACTGCAGGCCGGCGAACCGCACCGATCGTCCCCAGGCATTGGCCGGGCGTGTGATCGCATCACCCATACGCCAACTGGCCAGATCAGCTGGACTGTCCGAGGTGAAGGTGGTGTCGAGTCGGATGAATTGATTGTCCTCCGGACGGTGACGCATGACCCCGGTCTGGATGCCAACCCCGAACGAATTGAAGAGGCCCAGCTCCAGCAGCGCCGAAGCGCGCGTACCAAGGCTTCCCCCTTCGCCCAGCAGATCGTAGTTGACGAACAGGCCTGGGCTCGGTTTGACCGGAGACGCGGCGAGCTGCGATTGCAGCATCCAGTGCGTTGGCATCAGTTCTTCCGCTGGAAGCTCCAGCGAGAGCATCTGTTCGGCCTCATCGAACCGTCCTCGGAGACGGGGTAGATCGTCGGTGCGGTAATAGTTCTTACCTTGCCAGACCATTGGCGCGGCACGGCGGACATTGATGCGCCATCTCTTCAGGTCGTCGGCGGCAATGAAAAACATGCCGGTACCGTCTTGCAATGTGGTGATGGTCTCTTCGATCATCTGCGGCTTGAGGCGCACTTGCACCAGCATTTCGTGCAGGTCACTCGCTGCCCTGTCGGGTGAACTTAGCGAGGCAGGAGGCTCGGTGGCAGGCACGCTCACCATGGCAAACGACTTACCCCGCGCGAGCGCAAGGCCAAGCGCAACGATAACGGCCGCTCTAGTCACTGGCCAGCGGCGGCGCTGGTACATGGCCCTCTCGCGCCACGACAATGAAGCTTAGTGGCGTGTTGATTTTGCCGAAGTCGGCTGAGGCTTGCACTCGCAAGTACGACAAACTGGTCGGTTGCGCACTTCCGTTCGTCAACGGCCATCGGCGAGTTGCGCCCGGCAGCACGTAGGCATTAGCCGGCTGCGGCGTGGCGACGATCTGGTCTCCCTGCCAGAAACGGATGTCGGTCAACTGCACATGCGCTGAACCCGAATTCGTGACAACGACTTGGGGTAGCCCTGTCTCGTCGCGGGCCACCGACCATCGCAAGTCGGGACGCAGATCGTTCGTCGTGGCCACGAAAAGCGGCAAATCCAAGCGCAAACTGACTTGCATGCCAACCTGATCCGTCTTGGCCACTGTGGGCATTTCAGTCAGATACAGCCGAAACGTTCCCTCGGTACCCGCGGCTAGCGGCCGGCGGAGGCCGACACGCACGACTTGGCGACCATGGGCAGGGATCCGCACGACTGGCGGTGTCGCAATAACTTGATCAGTCGGCTCATGAATATCTTTCCAGTTCTGCTGCGTCCACAGCATTGGCTGTACTTGGATCACTACCGGCGTATCTCCCTCATTGGTGAGGCTCAGGGCCTGGGTTGGCTTGGTCGGTGACAGTGCGATCCGGATGGGTGAGACATTGAACGAACCGGCCCAGGCAGGCACCGCCGTCAAGAGGAGCAGCGCAAGGGGCGTCAGAAATTTCATCAATGTCTCTCCCGCCTGTATTAGTACGAGATCGTTGCGACGATCGTGTCCTGATAGCCGCCGGCATTCACGTTGTATTGATTCTTCGGAATCTTCCCGTATACCGTGTGATCAATGCCGGTGTTGAGACCGATACCCGTGCTGGCGACCGTCATGCCAGCACTCGTTCCCCAAGTGTTCACGAAGGCGCTGTCCGAATACAGGCCGTAGCTCATCGGGTCGGAGCTGGCGAGCGTTAGCGGACCGGTGTAAGTCATCTGGCGAGTGCTGTCAGTGGCGCCGCTGTAGGTGCCAGCATTCAAAGCAATCGTGTAGGCGGTGCCTTTCGAGCATTTGACGGTGATGGTGCTGGATGTCGTGGCGTCACTGGTCGACAGCGGGTCATAGATGCCGAAGTTCAGCGAAGTCGAACTGACAAGGCAGTTTGAGGCGACCGTAGCGTTGACAGTAAAGCTAGTCGTTACCGAGCCGGCGAGGGCGAAATTTGTAGTGGAGACGGATAGAGTGGCGATCAAGGCAACTCGGTGTTGTGGTTTCATGCGTGCTACTCCTGTAAAAACTGGACTGCAGTGTCTGCGGCGACCGGCGCGACACTGGCAAAGATCGGTTTGCTGACCATGCTGACTTCATTACATCGTCAAAAAAATTTGGTATTGCGGCCTTCATGGCGGCACGCGCAAGCATCAATGCCTTGCTGCTTAAAGAGATAAGCGGGTCATCGCGCGATGAATGGGCCTACAGGGGAGGTGCTGTGGTGTGGTCTATGGTTGTTAGTATGTAATTGACTATGTCATTGGATCGTGCAGCGTGGCTTTTCGTTCCATCACGGCAAGAATATTTTTGACATGTTGATCCGCTAACGTATTCTTCTTGACGTATTATGTTTCGCGTAAAACTGATCGAGTAATGACTCAGTCGGGCCGGCGCCGCAGATACACAGGC
>JACCDY010741559.1_pt1 | contig 11704 bp, 11 predicted proteins | sample 7446391 | NCBI WGS metagenome assembly JACCDY01 (sample SAMN15323451, study PRJNA562643) | freshwater metagenome | isolation source: river surface water | place: USA:Blue River Watershed | collected 2017-08-18
GCCAAGCGCCTTGCTCGCTGAAGACCAGGCCCAAGGTCGCGCCGATTTCCACTTCTGTGTGACCGGCTGGCACCACCATGGCGCCTTGGTGGGGCGTCCAGGTGTTGGCGGTTTTGACATACAGCACGGGTGCAATCGGTGCCGCTTTGTACGGCAGCGACGGCATGGCGGCCTCGCAGGCTTGCCATTCGGCCTGGCTGTTCAGCAGCACGCCATAGACCGTGCCGTGCAGGGGCATGGAAGAAGGGGTCATGTCAGGGTTTCCGTTTCTGCGTCGGCGCTGGCGCGGGGAAAGCGCTGGGCCATCGGGCCGGGGGCCAGGTTTTCCAGGGCCACCACCTGGTCCAGCAAGGCATAGAGCTGGGTCAGCTGGGGGCGACCCAATTGTTGTTCCATCCACTGGTAATGGGCTTCGACCGTGTCCGACAGCGATTGCACCAAGGCCAAGCCGCGCGCCGTGGGCAGCACCACCGTGCGCCGTTGGTCCCCGGGGTCGCGGGCGCGCTCGATCAGGCCATCGCGTTCCATGCGGGCCAGCACGCCCGTGAGGCTCGGCCCCAGAATGAAAGCCTCGCGCGCGATGCGGCCGGTTTCCACGCCGCGTCCGCCTTGGTCCTGGTTTTCACCCAGCACCCGCAGCACCCGCCATTGCTGGTCGCTCAGGCCATGCTGGCGCAGGCCCGGGCGGGTGTGCGCCATCACCGCCTCGCGCGCTTGCAGCAGCAAGCGGGGCAAATTGCGATGCAAAAAAGTGGTGACCATGCGAAATTATTTAACTTATTAAATTTTTGTCAAGTCGGTCTTTCCTGCGCCGCGGCTACCATTGCCCCATGGCCAAAGAAAAAACCCTGTTCAGTTGTACCGATTGCGGCGGCACCAGCCCGAAATGGCTGGGCAAGTGCCCCAGCTGCGGTGCCTGGAACACCTTGGTGGAAAGCGTGGCAGAAACCCCGGGCGCCAGCAAGAACCGCTACAGCGGCATGGCCGCCTTGGCACCCAGCGCCGCGGTGGCCACCTTGGCCGAAATCGAAGCCAGTGACGTGGCGCGCACCCCCTCGGGTCAGGAGGAGTTGGACCGCGTGCTCGGCGGAGGCATCGTCGAGGGTGGTGTGGTGCTGATCGGTGGTGACCCGGGCATTGGCAAATCCACCTTGCTGCTGCAGGCCATGGACGGCCTGCAGCGCAGCGGCATGAGCACCCTGTATGTGACTGGCGAAGAGTCGGGCGCACAGGTGGCCTTGCGCTCACGCCGCCTCGGGCTGGACCACAGCCAGGTGCAGGTGCTGGCCGAAACCCAGCTGGAAAAAGTGCTGGCCACGGTCGACAAATTGCAGCCTGCCGTGGTGGTCATGGACTCGATTCAAACGGTCTACTCTGACCAACTGACCAGTGCCCCTGGCTCGGTGGCCCAGGTGCGCGAGTGCGCGGCCCATTTGACGCGCATGGCCAAAAGCACCGGCACCGCCGTCATTTTGGTGGGGCACGTCACGAAAGAGGGCGCGCTGGCTGGCCCGCGTGTGCTCGAGCACATGGTGGACACGGTGCTGTATTTCGAAGGCGACACGCACTCCACCTACCGATTGGTGCGGGCCATCAAAAACCGTTTCGGCGCGGTCAATGAAATTGGCGTCTTTGCCATGACCGAGCGCGGCCTCAAAGGGGTCAGCAACCCCAGCGCCATTTTTCTGAGCCAGCACAGCGAGCCGGTGCCTGGCAGCTGCGTGCTGGTCACGCTGGAAGGCACCCGTCCCATGTTGGTGGAAATTCAGGCCTTGGTAGACAGCGGCGGCCCGAGCCCGCGGCGTCTGTCGGTGGGCCTGGACCGCGATCGACTCGCCATGCTGCTGGCGGTGCTGCACCGCCATGCCGGCGTGGCCTGCATGGACCAGGATGTGTTTGTCAATGCGGTCGGGGGCGTGCGCATCAGCGAGCCCGCGGCGGACCTGGCGGTGATGTTGTCGATTCAGAGCAGCTTGCGTGGCAAGCCCCTGCCCAAAGGCTTTATTGCGTTTGGCGAGGTTGGTTTGGCCGGCGAAGTACGACCGGCACCGCGTGGGCAAGAGCGCTTGCGCGAAGCCGCCAAGCTGGGGTTTTCACAAGCCATCATTCCCAAGGCGAATGCGCCCAAAAAGCCGATCGAAGGCCTGACGGTGCACGTGGTGGAACGGGTGGACGAGGCCATTCAATGTGTCCGGGCATTGGATTGACGCGCCAGCAAGCCTGAGACAATGCGGCCATGAATTTTCAAAAAATCCTGGTGCCTCTGGGCGGCATCGTGTTGGTGGGCTTGGCTTACCGTGCCTATGGTTGGGCCGGCGTGGCCATGGCGGCCACTGGCGGCGTGATGTGGGTGTTGTTGCACTTCACCCGTTTGATTCAAGTGCTCAAGCGCGCCGCCAAACGCCCCATTGGCTTTGTCAACAGCGCGGTGATGCTCAATGCCAAGCTTCGCCCGCAGGTCAACCTGATGCATGTCATTGCCCTGACCAAAAGCCTGGGCCAGCTGGAAACGCCCAAGGACACCCAGCCCGAAATTTTCACCTGGACCGACGGCTCTCAGTCGGTGGTACGTTGCGAATTTTTGAACGGCCGCCTCCAAAGCTGGACACTGACCCGACCTGAAGTGACAGAAGACTCGCCCGGCGGGTCGTAAAATCAAACCTTTCCCTTTTTGACCCTGAGAGGATTTCCATGAGCGTCCTGCCCCCATCGATGGCCGACCGTGACGGCAAAATTTGGATGGACGGCCAGCTTGTCGACTGGCGCGATGCCAAGATCCACGTGCTGACCCACACCCTGCACTACGGCTGCGGCGCCTTTGAAGGTGTTCGGGCCTACAACACGGTCAATGGCACGGCCATCTTCCGCCTGCAGGAGCACACCGAGCGCTTGTTCAACAGCGCCAAGATCCTGCGCATGAAAATTCCTTTCACCCAGGACGAAGTCAATGAGGTGCAACGCCTGGTGGTGCGCGAGAACAAGCTGGAAAGCTGCTACTTGCGGCCGCTGACCTGGATCGGCTCGCAAAAGCTGGGCGTCTCTCCCAAGGGCAACACCATTCATCTGATGGTGGCGGCTTGGGCCTGGGGGGCTTACCTGGGCGAAGAGGGCATGAAGCGTGGCATTCGCGTCAAAACCTCCAGCTTCACGCGCCACCATGTGAACATCACCATGACGCAAGCCAAGGCCGTCAGCAACTACAGCAACTCGATCCTGGCCAACATGGAAGCCACCGACGATGGCTACGACGAGGCCTTGCTGTTGGACACCAGCGGCTTTGTGTCGGAAGGCGCGGGCGAGAACATCTTCGTCATCAAGGGCGGCGTGATTTATACGCCCGACTTGTCGGCTGGCGCCCTCAACGGCATCACCCGCAACACGGTGTTCCACATCGCCAAGGACCTGGGCCTGGAGATCGTGCAAAAGCGCATCACCCGCGACGAAATCTACATCGCCGATGAGGCTTTCTTCACCGGCACGGCTGCCGAAGTGACGCCCATTCGCGAGCTCGACCGTGTCGAGATCGGCAGCGGCTCGCGTGGCCCCATCACCGAGAAAATCCAGAATGCCTTCTTCGACATCGTCAACGGCCGCAACCCCAAATACGCGCACTGGCTGACACCGGTTTGATTCAAGAGAGAACATCATGAGCAATGTGGTTGAACTCCTGGCCAAAGACCTGAACGGTCATGGCGGCGTTTTCTGCCCCAACCCCAAGGCCGACATGGCCTTGTGGAACAGCCATCCCAAGGTCTACCTGGACGTGGCCAAAACCGGCTCAGCCAAGTGCCCTTACTGCGGCACCGTCTACCAATTGAAGGCGGGCGAGCACGTGGGTGGCGGGCATTGAGTCACTGATCATCGCGCCCCAATGGATTGGGGATGCGGTGATGACCGAGCCCTTGTTGCGCCGATTGGCGGCGCGCGGCGAGCGGCTGACGGTGGGCGCACTGCCTTGGGTGGCACCGGTCTACCGGGCCATGCCGCAAGTGCAAGAGGTCATTGAATTTCCGTTTCAGCATGGCGGCTTGCAATGGCAGGCGCGCAAGGCGCTCGCACTTCAGTGGCGCGGCCGGTTTGCGCGCGCTTATGTCTGCCCCAACTCACTGAAAAGCGCTTTGCTGCCGTGGCTCGCGGGCATTCCCGTGCGGGTGGGCTACACCGGTGAGTCGCGTTGGGGCCTGATCAATCAGCGCTTGCCCAACCCGTCCAAAACCCAGCGCCCACCCATGGTGGACTTCTATGCGGCCTTGAGCCAATCGACAACGCCCAGCAGCGTCACACCGCAGTTGCAATTGCCACCGCAGGTCTTGGCCGCCACCATGCAGCAGCAAGGCCTGAGCGCGCAGGGCTATGTGGTGTTTGCGCCGGGGGCCGAGTACGGTCCGGCCAAGCGCTGGCCTGCTGCACATTTTTCCGCGCTGGCGCAACAGCTCGACAAGCCTGTGGTGCTCTTGGGGTCGGGCAAGGAAGCTGCACTGTGCGACGACATTGCGACGCCCGTCAATGCCTTGCGGCCCCAGCATTGCCGCAATCTGGCAGGCGCGACTTCGTTGATGGAGGCCTTTGCCTTGATTGCCGCTGCGCACCGCGTGGTCAGCAACGACTCCGGCTTGATGCATGTGGCGGCGGCCTTCGGCGTGCCACAGGTGGCCGTCTACGGTTCCTCCAGCCCGGAGCACACACCACCGTTGAACCCATTGGCGCAGGTGCTGTGGCTCAAGCGCGATGCCAGCTACCAGCCCCCCCTGGATTGCGCGCCTTGTTTCAAGCGCGACTGCCCCTTAGGCCATACCCGCTGCTTGCAGGACATTTCGCCCGAGCGGGTGTGGGCCGCTTTGGCTCAGCCCTGAGGGCCAAAGCGCTGCAATTGCTGATGCATGTGCAGCGTGATGCGCGCGATCAACTCGTCCGCCGCCGGCAAGTCGTGAATCAGCCCGACGGCTTCGCCCACGGTGGCATGGGCGCGTGAAAAGTCCCCCGCTTGCACGCCGGCATCGTAGTCCGCGCGTGCGGCCTGCGGGTCGCGCGCCAAGTCGTCGATGCGGTCTTCCCAAGCCTGGTGCAGGGCATTGCGTATCGCTCGGAAATCGTAGGGGGCAGGCCAATTCTTGCGGCGCAAGATGTCGAACACCGCACTGCGCGCGGTGCCGTCGCCATTGGTGTGAACTGCCTGCTGTTTCGCGCCAGCAGCGGCCAAGCTTTCTTGCGTGGCCCACAGCCTGGAGCCCATCAGCACGCCATCGGCACCCAGCATCAGGGCGGCTGCGACGCCGCGCCCATCGCCCACGCCCCCCGCGGCCAGCAACATCACCTCGGGGGCTTGGCGGGCCAGCACATCGGCCAGCTCGGGCACCCAGGCCAGGGTGCTGCGGCCTTGCAAGGCATTGATGCTGTGCCCGCCCGCCTCCGTGCCCTGGGCAACAATCACTTGCGCACCTGCTTCCAGCGCCCAAGGCAGTTGCGAGAGCTGTTGGATCTGGCAGATCAAAGCGGCGCCACGCGCCCGGATGCGTGCGGCATAGGGCCGTGGGTCGCCAAACGACAGCATCACCGCTGCCGGCACATGCGCCTGGTGTAGCAGCCAATCGAGTGCCGAGGCGTCTTCATCCAGTTTCCAGGTGATGAAGCCGCAGCCCAGGCGCTGCAGCGCAGGGGGTGCATCTTGCAACAAGTTGTGGGCCAGCGTGTACTCGCGTTGGGTCCAGGCCAGGTCGCCATAGCCGCCACCGACCAGGCCGAGCGCACCGCTGCGCGCGCAGGCGGCACTCAGCGCTCCACCAGAGGCCAAGGCCATCGGCGCCAAGGCGATGGGCGTTGCAAGTTCAAAGCGTTGCGTGAATCGGGTCGAGACAGTCATGTGGGCATTGTGGGGGATGTTTCTCGCGGCAGTGTCACCACAAAGCTGGAGCCACCCCCAGCCCGTTCTTCGTAACGAACCAGGCCGCGGTGCCGTTGCGCAATTGCGCGCACCAGTGCCAGGCCCAGACCCGCGCCCCCATCCACTGAACCGGGGATGCGGTAAAACGGTTCGAAGATGCGTTCACGCAAAGGTTCGGGGACACCAGGGCCGCGGTCGCTGACGCTCAGGCTGACCCACTGTTCGTTTTCAGCCCGCAAGCTCACCTCAATGTCTTCCTGGCTGCCATGCCGCCGCGCGTTGTCGATCAGGTTGCGCAGCATGCGGCGCATGAGCCTGGGCACGCCGGGCACCACCAGGCTTTTGGGATCGTCGCCCAGGTCCAGCTCGACTTGGGTGGCGGCACACTCTTCGCTGGCCAGGCCGGTCAGGTCGATGCTCTCCACGGTCCCCACATCGGCCTGAGGCGCGTCAAGCCGGCTGGCGAGCAGAATTTCCTCGATCAGCTGGTCCAGTTCACCAATGTTGCGCGTGATTTCTTCGCGCAGCGCCGGTGAGGCCTTGTCGCCCATCAACTCCAGGCTCATGCGGATGCGGGTCAGCGGTGTGCGCAGCTCGTGCGAGGCATTGGCCAGCAAGGATTTGTGCGACATCACCAGGGTTTCAATTTGTGAGGCGGCGTGGTTGAACCTTTGCGCCAAATACGCCACCTCATCGTGGCCGGTTTCTTCAACCCGGGCCGACAAGTTACCCATGCCCCATTGTTCGACGCCATGTTGCAGCCGCTCAAGCCGGCGCGTCAGGCGACGCGTGATCGGGTAGGTGGCCAGCGCCACCGCCAGCGCCACCACCGACAGTGACCACAAGAAGCCATAGGGGGGGCGCGTCCAGAAAGTGCGCGGCTCGCGTGGCAGATGGATGTGCAGCAATTCACCGTCGCTGAGCCGCACAAAAAATTCGGGGCCTGGCCCGAACTTTCCCTGGGGCAGGTGTTCCATGCCGGGAATCACGGCTTTGCGCTCTTCAGGCAAGCCATCGGGGGGCCGCAAGCGGGCTTTGCCTTCGCCAATCACCACGCCGCTTTCGGCGCGCACCACCACTTCGCGCAAGGGGGGCTCCGTGGTCAGCCGCACGATCCAACTGGCCAACAAGGTCAACAAAGCGACGGCAAAGACGACCGCCAGCCAGATGCGGACGTAAAGATGACTGGCGAGGGCTTTTCGCATGGTGTTCTCCGGTGCCCGACCTCAGGGAGCGTCAATCCTGTTGCTTGGCAAAGACATAGCCGACGCCGCGCACGGTCAGAATGCGCTTGGGCGCTTTCACATCGGTTTCAATGGCTGCGCGAATGCGGCCCATGTGCACATCGATGGAGCGGTCAAAGGCTTCGAGTTCGCGCCCGCGCACGGCTTCCATGATCTGGTCGCGTGTCAGCACGCGGCCCGCGCGCTCTGCCAGCACCAGCAACAGGTCAAATTGGTAAGACGTGAGGTCACAAGGTTTGCCGCCCACTGACAGGGTGCGACCATCGCGGTCGATCTCCAACGAGCCAAAGCGCAGCACGGACCCGACCGCCAAGGCACTGTGACCGGCGGGTGACAGCGCATGCCGGCGCAGCACGGCCCGGATGCGTGCCAGCAATTCGCGCGGCTCAAAGGGCTTGGGCATGTAATCGTCGGCGCCCAATTCCAGCCCGACCACGCGGTCCATCGGGTCGCCCTTGGCGGTCAGCATCAAGACTGGCGTCAAGCCAAGCGCGCCAGGCAATGCGCGAATGCGCCGACAAACCTCCAGGCCATCCAGATCGGGCAGCATCAAATCCAGAATGGCCAAGTCGGGGGGCTGACTTCCAGTCACCGCGTCCAGGCCACTTTGACCGCTGGGCGCGTGAACCACCTGGAAGCCAGACTGTGTCAGGTAGTCACTTACCATGTGTGCCAGGCGCTGATCGTCTTCGATGATGAGCAAGGAGTCCATAAGAAGGCCAGTGTAAGACAGGGAATCCCTGAGGATCGCCAACGGATGTGCGGACGGCTTGTCCTGGGGGTAAAGAATCGTAAATCAACAGCATGATGTTGGACAATCTGCCCATGAGTGTTTTTCCTCGTGACGTGCACGCTGGCCCTGAATTGACCGCTCCCGCAGCAGCGGGGGCTTCAGGATTGTGGGGCGTGCTGGCGCATCAGGCCGCGCACAGGCCAGCGAAGCTCGCCCTGAAGTTTGAATCGCAGGCCTGGACCTATGCCGGCCTGGCCAGCGCCGTAGCGCATGTCGCACAACAGTTGCATTCCCGCGGCGTGCGCGCCGGCGATCGTGTGGCGTATCTGGGGCTCAACCATGCCGCGCAATTGTTGGCCTTGTTTGCGCTGGCTCGCCTGGGCGCCGTGCTGGTGCCCTTGAATTTTCGGCTGGCACCCGCCGAATGGGACAAGGTGCTGTTCGATAGCACCCCTGTCGTACTTTGCCATGACGATGCCTGGGCCGACGCTGCGCGGGCACTGGCGGCGCGCCACAGCCTGCCTTGCTGGCCCATCACAGACTGCCTTGCAGCGCCGGCTGAGTCGCAGGCGACGCTTGCCCCTCTGTCGCAACCCGAGCATGCGCTTGCCAACGCGCCCGTGTTGTTGGTGTACACCTCGGGCACCACCGGATTGCCCAAAGGCGCCGTTCACACCCAAGCTAATCTGCTGGCCAACATGCAGGCTGCAGCTCAAGTGCAAGCGCTCCAACCCTCGGACCACGTACTGACCGTACTGCCCTTGTTCCATGTGGGCGGCTTGTGCATTCAGACCCTGCCAGCCTTGTGGGCGGGCGCCTCGGTGTGCTTGCTGCCGCGTTTTGAGCCGACGGCTTGCTTGCATGCCATTGCCCAGGAGCGCCCCAGCCTGACGCTGGTGGTGCCTGCGGTGATGAAAGCGCTGATCGAGCATCCACAGTGGGACAGCACTGCGCTGGATTCTTTGCGCGCCGTGTGGGCCGGCTCCAGCAGCTTGCCCAGCGCCAGTGTGCAGGCTTTTTTGGACCGGGGCATTCCTTTGTGCAATGTCTATGGCGCGACGGAAACAGGCCCGTTCTCGATTGCCTTGCCTGAACAGCAGGCGTACAGCCATGTTGGCGATTGTGGTTGGCCAGCGCCGGGCGTGTCAGCGTGCCTGGCGCCGCCCGAGGCCGCCGCCACGGGCGCCCAGGATGGCGTGGGCGAGGTTTGGCTGCGCGGCCCCGCCGTGGTCACGCATTACTGGCCGAACATTCCGGCGCTGGATGCGCAGGGCTGGTTTCACAGTGGCGACCTGGGCGCGCGCGGGCCCGATGGCAGCTGGCGCATTGTCGGCCGCGCCAAAGACATGATCATTTCGGGCGGTGAAAACATCTACCCCGCAGAAATCGAAAACCTGTTGCTGCAACACCCTGCCGTGCTCGAGTGCGCGGTGCTGGGCCAGCCCGACCCGCGCTGGGGCGAGGTGGTGGTGGCCGTCGTGGTGCTGCGCGCGCAGGAGGTGCCCGCGCCCAGCGATGAGGCCTTGCTGGCCAGCGTGCGCTCAGGCTTGGCGCGCTACAAGCACCCACGCCGCGTGGTGCGCGTCAGCGTGTTGCCCAAGACGGCGCTGGGCAAAGTGCAAAAAGACCTGCTGCGCGCCCAGCTTTGAGGACGCTTGGGCGGGCCTCAGCGTGGGTGGACGCGGGACGCCAAGCCTACCAACAGCAGCACCGGCAAGCCCAGCAAAGCGGTGCAGGTGAAGAAGGTGGCGTAACCGTGGGCGTCCACAAAGACCCCTGAAAAGCCCGCCAGCCATTTCGGCATCAGCAGCATCATGGAGCTGAACAAGGCGTATTGCGTGGCGGAGTACTGCACTTGCGTGAGGCCCGACAAGTAGGCGATGAAGGCCGCCGAGGCAATGCCGCTGGCCAGGTTGTCGGCCGAAATCACCCAGACCAGGGCCGTGAGGTTGTGGCCCACGCCGCCCAACCAGGCAAACAACAGGTTGCTGCCTGCGCTCAGAACGGCCCCCAGCATCAGGATGCGCATCACGCCCAGACGCAAGGACAACACGCCGCCAATGAAGGCGCCCAGCAAGGTCATCAGAACGCCAAACACTTTGGTGACGGCTGCCACCTCGTCCTTGGTGTAGCCCATGTCCACATAGAAGGGGTTGGCCATGATGCCCATCACCACATCGCTGATGCGGTAGACCGCAATCAGCGCGAGGATCAGCAAGGCCTGCCAGCGGTACCGCCCGATGAACTCGGCAAAGGGGTCGACCAAGGCGCCGCGCAGCCACTCCCGCAGGTTGCGGGCCGGGGGCAAAGGCGGTTGGGTCGGCTCAGGCGAAAGCCAGACCGTCAGCCAGCCCAAGAGCATGGAGGCCGCCATCATCAGGTAGGCGGTTTGCCAGGCTTGGGGTTGGTAGTTGCCGGCATCGGCCACTTCGGCGCGTGCTGCCAGCCACAGCACACCCGCGCCGGCCCAGATCATGGCCAGGCGGTAGCCGGTCTGGTAGGTGGCGGCCAAGGCAGCCTGGTGTTCCACCGCAGCCGACTCGATGCGGTAGGCGTCCAGTGCAATGTCTTGGGTGGCCGAGCCGAAGGCCACCACCACCGCCCACACCACCACCGCGCCGAGCGCCTCTTTCGGATCATTCAGGGCCATGCCGATCAAGCCCAGCATGATGGCGCTTTGCGACAGCATGAGCCAGCTGCGACGCCGCCCCAGGGTGCGGGTCAGCCAGGGCAGGGGCAAACGGTCCACCAAGGGCGCCCAGGCCCATTTGAAACCATAGGCCAAGCCCACCCAGCTGAGAAAGCCAATGGTGGCGCGGTCAATGCCGGCTTCGCGCAAGCGAAAACTCAGGGTGCCCAACACCAGCAGCAGCGGCAGGCCGGCAGAGAACCCCAGGGCCAGCATGCGCAAAGCGGGGGCCGAGCGGTAAATCCGCCAGGATTCCCGCCAGCTCAGCCGAACGGGAGCCGCCGCCGATGGGTCTGACGTCGTGCTCGGACTTGAGTTATGGTTCATAGGGCTTATTTTCAGGCTTTCTGGGCACAATTCGACACCATGCATCCTGCCAATTTGAACCGTCGCCAAATGCTGCACCGCTGTGCGGGCTGCGCCATGGGCTTGTCACTTTTCACGGGCGAAGGTTGGGCGCGCGAGGGTGTGGAGGTGGGCAAGGAGTCGGCCTTTGCCAAACTGGTGCCCGCCGTCGATGTGGAAAAATCCGCCGTGCAGCAATACCAACAGATGCTGCAGCAAGCGGCCAGCAAGAACGCGCTGGGGCCGGACGGCCATCCGCAAGTGGTTCGGCTGCGAGAGATTGCCAACAAAATCATCCCGCACAGCTACGACTGGAACCCGCGGGCGCGCCAATGGAAATGGGAAATCAACCTGATTGGCTCCAACCAGATCAATGCGTTTTGCATGCCGGGCGGCAAGATCGCTTTTTTCACAGGCATTCTCACCCAGTTGTCTTTGACGGATGACGAAGTGGCCATGGTGATGGGCCATGAAATTGCCCATGCCTTGCGTGAGCACGCCCGTGAGCGCATGGGCAAGAGCGCCGCCACCCAGGGCTTGTCGCGCCTAGGGGGTGCGGTCGTGTCGGGCTTGTTTGGCATCGACCCACGTCTGACCGACATGGTGGCGCGCGAGGGCGCCAACTTGCTGACGCTCAAATTCAGCCGCGAAGATGAAACCGAGGCCGACCTGGTCGGCATGGAGCTGGGCGCGCGCGCCGGCTACGACCCACGCGCGGGCGTCACCCTGTGGCAAAAAATGAGCGCCGCCAACAAGAACGCACCGCCCCAGTGGCTGAGCACGCACCCCTCCGGCACGACGCGCATTCAGGA
>JACCDY011157862.1_pt1 | contig 11702 bp, 11 predicted proteins | sample 7446391 | NCBI WGS metagenome assembly JACCDY01 (sample SAMN15323451, study PRJNA562643) | freshwater metagenome | isolation source: river surface water | place: USA:Blue River Watershed | collected 2017-08-18
AATGTTCGCAGATAGGATTCGAAGCGACGAGCAAGCAAGTGGGGTGCAGAGCGTATTCCCCCACAACGATCAGCGCCAAAAAGAAAAAGCCCCGTCATGGGCTTTATCATTTTGTGGAGAGAGCGAGCATGCTCGCGGATGGGATTCGAAGCGACGAGCAAGCAAGTGGGGTGCAGGGCTTATTCCCCCACAAAGATCAGCGCCAAAAAGAAAAAGCCCCGTGAGGGGCTTTATCTTTTTATGGGCAGTGTGGGCTCGGAATCGAAGTAAGTATTTTAGGGAGAAACACTCAATACTCTGCTGCCCTTATCGTAGGTATTGTAAATACTCAGAGATTTTTTCAAAGGTGGCGGTTACGGGTGTGCCGCGTTGATCTGAGGTAGACACTTCCGTAGAAAACATGGAGCCCAACATAAGCTTGAAAGGATTAACTTTCACAGCTTGCGCTTTGAAATAAACTTTTGTATTAGCTTTAATGAGCTTCATATCACTAGTTTGATAAATAGCTGCATTGATTACATCAAGAACAAATTCAGTACAATTTTGTAGATCTATTGTGTAGGGATTAGCGATGACTGAATAACGTGGTTGATGTAGTGATCGATAAGTAGGTGATGCAATTACAGTTAATAAGCGTTGTTGTAATTCAGGAGAAGGTATCAGGATGCCAGCTTCAAGTTCTGCAACGCTAGAAAAGAAATCAAGAGGATAATCTTGGATTAGATCACTGAGATTAGGGCGATCATTTTTTTGATAAAGAATGTAGATAGCATACTAGGTACATTACTTCCATCTGCAAGTGTGATGTTTGAATAAACTGCAAAAGCCACATGTGTGAAATACATACCCTCTGGCATTTCAGATAAGGGTCGACCCATTCTCGCTAAGATCGCTACACGCACAGCTTCTTGTGCTAATTTTTGTTCAACCTTTTTTGAAAATCCAATAATTTGTTCAGCAGGGAATTCAGGTTTAGCGTTAGCGCTACTACCGCTAAAGCTAGTAGCATGGACGGATACATGGCTATAAAAAAAATAGAAGTAAGAAAATTTTAATCAGATTTTTTTTCATCATATTGTCCCATTAGATATTGTTAAATGCATTAACGAGGTGTTGTTGTATTGCTAGGCTTTAGTGCTTCAGCAGGGGATGTGACGGTAATTGTTTTATCGGTGAGAGGTAATGGACCGTTTGCGGGTGATCCGGCTGCGGCTGCAGAGGCTTGTCCGATTTTTGTGCTACTTGTCCCAGCTGCGCTGCCACTGGCACCTACAGATAGCATAGGAACAGCTAATACACCGATAGTTGCTTGTCCAATTGCAGTGACACCCATGGTTACAGCAGCGCTAGCATGTCCACTTGCCGCATTGGCAGTGTCTACGCTTCCGCCTGCATAAGCATCAGTTAGTAAGCAAGTAGTTAAAATGAAGGTGAATGTAGCGATAGAAAAAGAAAATTTCACGATAGTCTCCCAGAGGTTGTTTGTAAGTGGGAGCTTCGTTACACATTGGCAATATGATTTCCGGCAGCTTAATTAGCTTTTTGAGATAAGATACTGAAAAAAAATAAATTCTTATAATTTTTTTAAATTACTAAAACTACTTTAGCGTATGAAAAAAATTTATCAGTTATCAAGCACATTCAATCGTTTCTTTGAATCAGAAAAATCAAGTGCAATAATTTTAGTCGTTGCGACGCTAATTAGTGTGACACTTGCGAATTCATTATTCAGCGATCACTATCTTTCCTTTTGGAAAAATGAATTTTTTGGTTTGAGCTTAGAACATTGGATTAATGATGGATTAATGGCGATCTTTTTTTTAATGATTGGACTAGAACTTGAGCGTGAATTGTATGTGGGCGAGTTATCGCTAATTCGTAATGCGCTATTACCCATATTTGCAGCACTAGGTGGAACGCTAGCGCCGGCACTTATTCACTATGCTTTGAACGCTGATCTACCAACACGCGATGGCATTGGTATTCCTATGGCGACCGATATAGCGTTTGCATTAGGTGCATTAGCTTTATTAGGTAAGAGGATTCCAGCTTCCCTAAAAGTGTTTGTCGTTGCATTTGCAGTGATTGATGATTTAATCGCAATCACTGTGATTGCATTGTTTTATACGGATCATGTTGCTATGCTTTATCTCGCTATGAGTATGGGAGTATTTTTAGTATTGCTATGCCTGAACCGGTTCTTTCGCGTATCGCTACTACCAGTTTATTTGATTGGTGGAGTATTCATGTGGGTATTCATGCTAAAGTCAGGGGTGCATGCGACAGTGGCGGGTGTAATGCTTGCCTTTGCTATTCCATTTTGGTCGCATGATCAGCAGCAGCCATCTCCATCACATCGACTAGAGAATTTTCTGCACAAGCCAGTCGCATTTATTGTCTTGCCTCTGTTTGCACTAGCGAATACTGGTATTGTATTTGGTGCTAACTGGGCACTTGATTTAGCAACGCCGAATAGTTTGGGGGTAATGCTAGGGCTTGTTGTAGGTAAGCCATTGGGCGTGATAATTTTATCTATGGCAGTGGTTTTGTTAGGAATTTGTAAGTTGCCAAGTGAGGTCACTTGGTCTCACATGGTAGGAGCAGGTTTGCTCGGTGGTATAGGATTTACTATTTCTATTTTTATTACTAATCTTGCATTTTCAAATCAGGATGAACTAATAAATGCATCTAAGATAGCGGTCTTCACAGCATCCTTATTAGCTGGTTTATTCGGTTTACTATGGTTAAGCGTTGTATGCAAAATCCCAGAGACTGCAAGCTAGTTATATTAGTTATTTAGACTAAAGAAAAATACCTTAGAGGTGGAATAGTCTTAGTTTGACTTTTTCTTTTGAAGTTAGTAGTTCTCAATTAATTCATCAAGAATAATCTATGCAATCTGCTCAAACGGCAAACTCTCTTTCACTAATATCACCGTACATGGCGCGCGCATAGCAACACTGATAGGCACGGTTGCGATGAAATTTTGAAGTGCTAATCCATGGGTTGCTGCACCCATGATAATGAGATTCACTTTATTACCTTCGGCATAGCGTAATAAGGCTTGCGCCACATTAGCTGATTCAATCACATGAAAAGATACTTGATGGTTTTGTAGGTTTAAGCCTTCTGTCCATTTTTTAAAACTAGCAAGATGTTGGCGCTGTACCCAAGTCTCGCTTTGATTGTTGTCTGAACTCGCATTGATACCAGTGTTAATCACTGTCACGATTGCTAACTTTGCTCCAGGTCGTGTGCCTAGTGAGCGCTTGGTTGCCTGTCTTAGTGCATAGAGTGCTGTATCGCTTACATCTTTATTAGGCAATGCGACCATCACTATCGGTACTTCAGAAATTTGTTCAGAGGGTAGAGGACTTGCTTGATACTGCATACCGGCTGCTTTTAACCAGCGTTTAAAATGCCACCAAAAACCTTTGCCTACTGTTTTGCGACCACGTTCTGTAATCGTGATTTGATCGGGATTGCGCAAATCAAATAAGAGATGGGAAGCTGAAGGATAGCGTTGATCTGCTTGTGGTTCTAAGCATCTTAAAATCACTTCTTGTAACCACTCGGGACAGTCATGCCGCAATGCGCGTGGTGGTCGCGGACTCATCCATAATCTTTGACGTAATCCACCTGCAGTAGCGGGTGAGCCAAATGGTAATTCTCCCGTGGTCATCTCATACAGCATGACACCAATCGCAAATACATCGCTACGTGGATCACCACGTACACCAACAATTTGTTCAGGTGCTATCCAAGCAGGCGAGCCTACTGCTTTGCGTAATTCTTCTGCAAGTAGATCTGGGTAATTTGCATGGTAAGACAAACCAAAATCTAACAAGATCATGCGGTCATCTTGTCCTAGCATGACATTGGCTGGTTTTAAATCATGATGGCATGCATTTTGTTGATGCAAACTATGTAGTGCTTCTGCTAATTGTGCGCCTAGTTGGGTGATCGTTGCTATAGCAAGCGATTGTTGATGATTGCGATGTGAGCGATTGAATGATTCTAGAGTTTCACCTTGTATGTGTTCCATTACTAAATAAGGCACACGACTTAAATCACCAGCGGCTACAAAACGCGGCACATGTGGGCCCTGCAATACTTGTAGTAATTGATGTTCTATTTCAAAGCTAACGATATTTTCTGCGCCATCACCGCTACGCATTAATGGTACTTTCATCACCATATCGAATAGTGCAGGGCGGCCATCTGCATACGTTACAGAATAAATACTCGCCATAGCTCCACCGTGAATACGTGGCCCTATCGTAAAACCATCTAATTCACTTCCTTCAGCTAATCGTGTCATCGACCCGACTCCAGTCTTTTGACTAATTCTTCAGGTAAGTCTAGATCACGCATAGCTTGCGCTACGGATAAATGGTCATAACTGACACGATGAAAAGTTAATTGCGAAGTTTGCATATCAAGTAAAGCGTAGTTGGCGCGAGTATCACCATCACGCGGTTGTCCTACTGAGCCAACTGTTGCAAGCCAGTGTCTATGGGTGCCAACAGGAATGGCAATACCGTTCTTAGGTTGAAACGGCATCAGCCGATTGCCAGATCCCCGGTAGTACAGTGATTGTTGATGCACATGCCCACCAAACACATAGCGAATTTCTGGATTTTTTGCTGCTGCATCTAAGCTGCGTGAGGCTAATCGTTCATCTTGTATGTAATGCCATTTTTCTGGCGCATCTGCAGTGGCGTGTACTAAAAAAACTTTATCAATAATAGCGGTGAGTGGTAGTTGCGCTAACCATGCTTGTTGATCTTGATTGAGTTGATTAAAGGTCCAGCTTGAAATCATATTGCCCCACGTCGCCTCTGCATTAGGCCCTGAAGTGAGGGCAACATCATGATTGCCACGCAATACAATCACACCTTCTTGTTCTAATTGACGGCATCGCTCCACGGTCTCTGCAGGATAGGGACCGTAATCCACAATGTCACCTAACAAAGCGAATTGACTCGCGCCTTGTGTATTTGCATGTGTAAGGCATGCTTCCAAGGCAGGCAAATTGGCATGTATATCCGACAGCAGCGCGAGTTTCACGGTCTATATCCTAATCATGTCTTCACAAACAGCTAAGCCATCAAGAATAAATTTCTTAAGGCTTTATTGTAGCGCTGATTATAAATCTAGCTTCGTAAAGTGAACCTGATACTCCAGCTACATGGTGTTTTTACACTTTAATGACGAATGCAGAATAGAATAGCCATATTATTTTAAAAGAACAAATAATCTTCTTTGAATAGCAATAATATTTATCAAAGCAGATTTATAGGGAATTCGAATATGAAACTCAGCTTTCTTGGTGCGGCTAGCACAGTCACTGGATCTAAATATTTAATCGAACATGAAGGATTAACTATTCTGGTTGATGCTGGATTATTTCAGGGTTATAAAAATCTACGTTTACTCAATTGGGAAGCGCTACCCTTTAATCCTAAAAAAATCGATGCAGTGGTGTTAACCCATGCGCATTTAGATCACAGCGGTGCGTTACCATTATTAGTGAAAAACGGGTTCAAAGGTCCTATATATGCAACGCCCGCAACTACTGAGCTGTGTGGATTATTGTTGCCTGATAGTGGACATTTACAAGAAGAAGATGCCTATTTTTCGAATCGACATAAGTCCTCACGTCATGCAACTGCTTTGCCTCTATATACAGAATTAGATGCCAAAAAAGCTTTGAAATATTTTAAACCTATCGCAGTGGATCATGAATTTACTATAGGTCATCTGCGTGTGCGTTTGCGTGCAGCAGGACATATATTAGGAGCGAGTTCTGTAGAAATTAGAACAGGGGTTGGCAGCTTATTATTATCTGGCGATTTAGGTCGCCCAGATGATTTAGTGATGCGCCCTCCCACACCTATCGCTCATGCAGATTATCTGATTGTAGAATCTACCTATGGTAATCGTAGTCATGCCCCCTATGATGGGGGTCAACTACTTGCTGATGTGATAAGCCGTACCGCAGCAAGAGGTGGGAAAGTAGTTGTACCTGCATTTGCAGTAGGGCGTGCTCAAAATCTTTTATATGAAATCGCTTTACTAAAAAAATCTGGCCGCATACCTGATCTTCCAGTTTTTTTAGATAGTCCTATGGCGATAGAATCATTGAACATTTATTTGCGCCATCATGCGGATCATCGTTTATCAAAAGAAGAATGTGCATTGATGTCACATGTCGCAAAAATCTGTAAAACGGTAGATGAATCACGCGCCTTAGATCAAATGCATTATCCCTGCATTATTATCTCTGCCAGTGGGATGGCAACAGGTGGGCGTATCTTGCATCATCTGCGAGCACTGGCATCAGATCATAAAAATAGTATTGTCTTTGCTGGTTACCAAGCAGGTGGTACACGTGGTGCAAAAATAGTGGCAGGTGATCCTACTATTCGTATATTTGGAGAAGATGTGCGCATCAATGCAGAAGTCGTTTCTTTGCCAAGCATGTCTGCACATGCTGATGCAGAGCAGATAATCGATTGGTTAAAAACTTTAAAGCAAGCGCCTAAACATATTTTTGTTACACATGGTGAACCAGAAGCGTCGGATGCGTTGCGATTGAAAATTAAGAAAGAATGCGGTTGGGATGTAAGTGTTCCTTTACTAGGACAACGTGTAGAGCTAGGAAGTATTTAATTTTATGAAACTATCTTTTAAAAAAATATTGTCAGTCTTTTTATCTTGTTTATTGAGTTTACTGTTATTAATTCCAAGAGTTACACAAGCTGCGAGCTTGTTTGGTGATCACACTTGTAAAGATTGGGGTGCTTTGGAATATGCCACTAAAAAATCATGGACCAATGCTTTTCTAGCACCCTTGAGTTTGACATATCAAAGCATACAAAAAACACGCAAAGATAACTACAACGATGATCCTCTTTCATTTGCAAAAGCAATTGACAGTATTGATAACTTTTGCCGCACTCAACCGGGGCAAGATGCTAGTGCAGGTGCGATGCAGTATTTAAAAAATCTCTCTGAAGAGTAAATTATTTTTATTTTGATAATAAAAAGTAAGGTAAATACCTTTTTACTTTTTAAGTAAGAGTCCAGTCATTTCTCTATTCCTGGGCTTAGTCATAGCAATTTGACTAGAATCAAGTTTTTTTAGAAAAAATTTACTCTTAGAATTATTACTGGTCAGTCTGAAGCATAATTGTTGCTCCACAACATTATTGTTTTCAAGATGCATGAGAAATCCCAAAAAAACTCCTCAGACTGACTCCGCCAAAACCAAGCCACCTTCATCCCCGCCGGTTTTCAATCCTAAAGCCATCGATGAGATGGTGCATCAGCACATTTCAAAAGCAGCGATGGGGTTTTCTCCTATTTCTCTAGCTTTGGCCTATGCGGACTGGGCAATGCATTTGGCTGTTTCGCCTGGACGGCAAATGGAATTAGCGCAGAAAGCAGTTGAGCTCATGCAAAATGAGCTAAAGCAAGTTGCGAAGTCAGATAAAAACGAGCCAGTCGTACCAGAAAAAGATCCACGCTTTAGTGCACCAGCTTGGTCGCAATGGCCATTCAATGTTATGAAAGGCGGTTTTAAAGCAAGTGACGCATGGTTGCAAGACGCAACCAAGGTTGATGGCATGTCTGAGCACAGACAAGAGATGGTCAGTTTTTTTTCTAGGCAGTTGTTAGATGCTTGGTCACCATCAAATTGGCCAGTCACAAATCCGGAAGTGCTGACACAAGGTGTAGAGACTTCAGGTAAAAGTTTGATGCAAGGCTATCAATTGTTTATGAAAGACTTGCAGCAAGCGAGAATTTCTTCAAATGTAGCGAATCCTGAAAATTTATCTCCCTTACCTTTAACAGTTGGTCGTGATGTAGCAATCACTCCAGGTAAGGTTGTGTTTAGAAATAATTTGATTGAGTTGATTCAGTATCAACCTACCACTAAAAAAGTTGCAGCTGAACCCATACTCATCATTCCTTCCACTATCATGAAGTACTACATCTTGGATTTATCTCCGCATAACTCCATGGTGAGATATTTAGTTGCACAAGGTTTTACGGTCTTTATGATTTCCTGGCGAAATCCAGATGCAGATGATCGTCATCTCGGGATGGATGATTACTTACAAACGGGTGTCATGGATGCCATGCGTCAAGTAAGAAAAATTGCAGATGCACCAAAAATTCATACTATGGGTTACTGCTTAGGCGGCACTTTTTTAGCAATTGTGGCTGCTTTATTGGGCTCGGAAGAATTTCTCAAGCAAGAAGTTAAAACAGATCATAAAAAAACTCTGCCCCTACCAGAATTAGCCAGTGTGACTTTACTGGCAGCACAAACAGATTTTTCTGAGGCTGGTGAATTAGATATCTTTATTGATGATGATCAGTTAAAAACATTGCGTGAACAAATTTCGCGTAAAGGTTATTTAAGTGGTCGTCAAATGGCTGCGACTTTTCAGTTCTTACATGCGCGTGATTTGATATGGTCGCGTAATACGCGCCGATATTTATTGGGTGAAGAAGAAACTAGTAATGACTTAATGAGTTGGAATGCTGACACCACACGTTTACCAGAGCGTATGCATTCCGAATATCTCGATACCTTATTTCTCAATGATGATTTATCGGAAGGTCATTACCAAGTTTCAGGTAACCCAGTAGCATTAATGAATTTAAAAATGCCATTAATGGTTGTTGGTACAGTGCGTGATCATGTCTCACCTTGGAAATCCGTATATAAAATTCATTTATACACAGACACTGACACCACTTTTATATTAGCCTCAGGTGGTCATAACGCTGGTATTGTGTCGGAGCCAGGTCATGCTAAGCGGAATTATCAACTGCATAGAATGCCGCAAGGACATGACTGGATAGATGCAGATGATTGGTTAGAGATAGCCGCACATCATGAAGGTTCATGGTGGGAAGCATGGAATACATGGCTGAAAGAGCAGAGCAGCCAGCAAATACCAGCGCGTGAGATTGATGCGAAAGCTAGTCTCTGCGACGCACCAGGTGAGTACATCATGGTGCGTTACGCAGATTAGTATTTAACAGACTGTAATTCAAGCTTAATGAAAGATAATTGATGGCCGATCTATTTAGTTTACATGGTAAAAAAGGACTGATATTAGGTCTTGCTAATGAACACAGTATTGCATGGGGTTGTGCCCAACTGGTGAGGCAAATGGGTGCCGATGTAGTAGCAACTTGTTTAAACGATAAAGCTAGAAAATATGTAGAGCCATTAACTCAGCCGAATGGCATAGAGCTAGTGACATGTAATGTAGAAGATGCAGGCGCTATCGAAGCTTTAGTAAAAACAGCAATCGATAAATTAGGTAAATTAGATTTTGTGATTCATTCGATTGCATGGGCACCATTAGAAGATTTACACGGTCGCACTATTGATAGTTCTAGTGCAGGGTTTGCTAGAGCTATGGAGGTCTCATGTCATTCTTTTGCGACTTTAGCGAAAGCCTGCACACCGTATATGAATGCAGGTGGCAGCTTAATCACCATGACTTATTTAGGTGCAGATGAAGCTGTGCCTCACTATGGATTAATGGGTCCGGTAAAGGCAGCGCTAGAATCACTTGTGAGATATATGGCAATGGAACTGGGGCCAAGCAACATACGTGTGCATGCAGTTTCACCTGGTCCTATTCCTACGCGCGCTGCATCAGGTATTGATGCTTTTGATGAACTCATGCAAAGCGCAATTAATAAATCTCCATTAGGTCGATTAGTCAGTTTGCAAGAAGTAGCGCAGCTGTGTGCCTTCCTTTGCACTGATGCCGCTTCTGGTATGACAGGCCAAACAATTTATGTGGATGCTGGTTGCCACGCTGTAGATTGAATTATTTTTGAAAAGAAGAATGTCGCATGAATAAATCTCCAGAAGTCGAATGGGCTGAAAACATCACCTATGATGAATTACAAATAGGGCAGTCAGCAAAACTGATACGCACATTAACCATAGATGATATCCGTGCATTTGCAGCAGTCTCTGGTGATACCAATCCTGCGCATCTTGATCCTGAATACGCGAATGACACCTTATTTCATGGTGTGATTGCGCATGGTATGTGGGGTGGTGCCTTGATATCTGCGGTGCTAGGCACACAATTTCCAGGGCCAGGCACAATTTACTTGCAGCAGGATTTACATTTCACACGTCCGGTACACATAGGTGACACACTCACCGTCCTTGTCACCGTGAGTAGTAAAGACGATGTAAAAAAACGTGTGGGTTTAGATTGTCAGGTCATTAATCAAAAAGGTGAACATGTATTACATGGTGACGCAAAAGTCATAGCACCAACACAAAAAGTTCGTCGTCCTAAAATTAATGCACCGCATATTCAACTCTTTGATCCGGAAGCACGACTACAAGCGCTGTTAGATAAAGCTGCGCATCTTGAAGCAGTGCGTTGTGCAGTGGTTCACCCTTGTGATATCGAATCTATTACAGGTGCATTAGATGCTGCGCGTGCTGGATTGATTATTCCTGTTCTAGTGGGGCCAATAGAAAAAATTCGTGCCATTGCAGCACAAGCAAATTGTGATATCAGTGACGTTGAGATAGTTAGTGTGCCTCATAGTCATGCAGCAGCAGAAAAAGCGTGTGAAATGGCAGCGCAAGGCAAAGTAGAAATTCTCATGAAAGGTAGTTTGCATACCGATGAATTACTGCACGCTGTACTGTTACAACCTAATTTGCGTACGGGTCGTCGCATGTCGCATGTGTTCCGTTTTGATGTGCCTCTATATCCTAAGCCATTATTGGTGACCGATGCGGCATTAAATATTTTTCCAACTCTGCTAGAAAAAGTAGACATCATTCAAAATGCTATCGATTTTGCTCACATCATGGGCACAGAGCTACCTAAAGTTGCCATACTCTCTGCATTAGAAACAGTTAATCCTGCAATTCCCTCGACATTGGATGCAGCAAGTTTATGCAAAATGGCGCAACGTGGACAAATTCGTGGCGGCATACTAGATGGCCCTCTCGCATTTGATAATGCCATCTCTGCACATGCAGCGCAGATTAAACATATAGATTCACCTGTGGCAGGAGATGTTGATATTTTGGTTGCACCAGATTTAGAGTCGGGCAATATGCTAGCAAAACAATTAGAGTATCTCGCTGGAGCTAGTGGAGCTGGCATAGTCATGGGTGCGCGGGTTCCCATTGCGCTGACAAGTCGAGCTGATAGCGCCTCAGTAAGAGTGGCATCAGCATTGCTAGCTTTATTGTGTGCGCATCATTTACGCACTGATCCTATTCGACAATCTCAGCTAGGCCTTAACAGTTAGGTTATAAAACAATAAAAGGAAAATCCGCATGGCTATTCTCGCTGTTAACGCGGGTTCCTCTTCGCTAAAATTCTCCCTTCATCCTCTGCATGATGGCGTAGTGATGCCTAGTGTATTAACAGGCAATATAGAAGGCTTAGAACCGCAAGGTTCACCTGTCATGCGTTGGACCACAGTAGCAGGTTCAAAGACGCAAGAATTGAATAAAACAAGTACCGATACATTTCAATTAGCTTTGCAAAGCTTGCGTGAATTATTAACTAGCTTGTCTGATTTTCCTGAGTTGCTCGCAGTAGCACTTAGAGTGGTGCATGGTGGTGCTGATTTTTCAGACAGTGTTTTTGTAACCGACAAAATTTTAAAACAGTTAAAAA
>JACCDY010107753.1_pt1 | contig 11701 bp, 10 predicted proteins | sample 7446391 | NCBI WGS metagenome assembly JACCDY01 (sample SAMN15323451, study PRJNA562643) | freshwater metagenome | isolation source: river surface water | place: USA:Blue River Watershed | collected 2017-08-18
GATCTGTACCATAAAAAATACGCATTTATATTGTTTTTATAAGTAATTTAACTTTAGGTAGTATTATACTTATATTTATTATGATATAATTAAATATGATTAGATTTCATTTTGAGTGTTGGATGAGATGGAAGATAAAAGGGATAGATCTAAATCAGAGGAGGATATTATTTCAACTTCTTTTCCAGTAATAATTTTACCATAACCAATTAATCTCCATTGATTATGTAATCGTCGTGATATTGCTATTTTATCACCTTTTTCTGTACATACAGGTACAGTAAGTTCTAATTTAGCCATATCATTTTTGATAGCAATTACCTTTCCACCTGTGGATGATGATCCGATATTTAACATTAAACATTCCCCTTTTAATAATGGTGTAATGGATTGATTTGTTGTATTTTTACTTCCTACGATTTTTCGTAGGAGAATAAAACTAATTTCGAGTTGGTAATAGATGGGTGGTAATGTATTTGGGTGTCCTAATAGTTGTCCAACAAGGCGATCACTTTTTGTAAGGAATGGATCGATATATGTTCCAATACCAATTAATCCACCTGGAACAGCAAAATCTAATTCATTTGTTTCTGCGAATAGGGAGATAACATTGGAATAGATTGGGCTACATTTTAATTGTCCACTATTATCTTTAAAGATGATACCTGGACGAATTTCGATGGGATCATTTTTTTTAAGAACACCGCGAATGATTGATCCACCACAAATGCCACCTTTTAATTTATTAATATCTAAACCTGGACGATTAATATCAAAAGAGCGAACAATCATCATACGAGGTGATGATATAAAATCACGTATAGGAACTGGAATTTTTTTAACTATATATTCACATAATACATCAATATTATATTGTAATTGTGCTGAAATGGGAATAATAGTAGAGTGTTGAATAGATGTATGTTGTAAATATTGATGAATATTTTCATATTGTTGTGCGGCATCTGTTTGTTTGACGAGATCGATTTTATTTTGTAGAATGAGTATATTTTTGAGATTCATAATATCAACAACTGCCATATGTTCGATGGTTTGTGGTTGTGGAAAGGATTCATTGGCTGCAATAACAAGCATAGCGGCGTCCATAATAGATGTTCCATTAAGCATAGTGGACATAAGGATACCGTGACCTGGACAGTCAACAAATGAGATATGTCGTTGTAAGGTCATAGGGGATCCACAGTGACAGATGGGGTGTTCTGGGGCATTACTGCCGAGTGCTTTATAGTTTTCGGGTGGTATACATAGAAGATTATTGCATTTAAAGATTTTTGAGTTGGCATAACCGAGTTTGATGGTGATATTGCGAACAAGTTCGGATTTGAAGCGTGTAGTTTGTATACCAGAGATGGCTTTAACGAGGGTAGATTTACCGTGAGCGACGTGACCGATGGTGCCAATATTGATGGTGGCTTGGCGAGAAATGATCTCAGGAGTAAGTGGAGTCAATTGACTTACGTCCATTTTAAAATCACTAATTCCTGACATCTGATTCAACTTCTATCCTACTATTTAAGTCTTATTTCAATTTTTTTACAGATAATCAGTGATTTAAAAATTGAAATAAAATAGTTTTGAAGAGAAGGGTACAATCCAAAATGGCTTCTAAACTTGATACCTTGACTCATCAGCAATTACAAGTTGTTCATCATCTTCTTAAAGGACATAATATCTTTCTAACAGGTGGTGGTGGTGTTGGAAAATCCTATTTACTATCTGTTATTTATAATGAATTACCTGCTCTTAAAAAACAATTTGATTCTCTCCAATCTCCTTATTCTGTTGCCAAACTCCCTCGAATTCAAATTACAGCAATGACAGGTTGTGCCGCTTTATTATTAGGTAATAAAGCAAAAACTCTCCATTCTTGGTCTGGTATTAAACTTGGTAAAGGAACTGTGAATGAATTATTTGTTCGTATTCGTAGAAGTCCTAAATCAATGCGTCATTGGTTATGTACTGATTTACTTATTATTGATGAAGTTTCTATGCTTACTGCCGAATTACTTGATAAATTAAATCAACTTGCTAAAAAATTACGTTCTAATCAAAAACCATTTGGTGGAATCCAAGTAATGTTTGTGGGTGACTTTTATCAACTTCCTCCTGTTAATAAAACTGATGAAAAAACAATCTTTGCTTTTGAATCCGATGCTTGGAAAGAAATTATTCATACATCAATTGAATTAACTATTATTCAAAGACAAAAAGATGAAATCTTTCAGAAGATATTAACAGAAGCAAGATTTGGAAATTTATCAAAGGAATCTTGTAAGATATTAAGAGAAAGACAAGGATTGGAATGGAGAAAAAATAAAATTCGTCCTACTCTTTTATTTCCTCGTAGAGCGGAAGTAGATATGATTAATGATTCTAATTTACGTGCCTTACAAGGAAAACATTATTATTATAAAGTGAAATTATTATATGATGGATTAATTCCTGAGAATTTTAATGAAACAGACGAGAATTTTGTGAGGGCATTAAAACAATATGATAATGATGCTCCTTATACACTTGAATTAGAATTAGCGATGAATACACAAGTAATGTTGATAGCGAATATGGATATGAATCTTGGTTTAGTAAATGGATCAAGGGGAGTAGTAGTTGGATTTTGTCAAGCAACGGAGTTACCAATTGTAGAATTTGTAAATGGAATGAGAAAGACAATTGGTAATCATTCGTGGCCAATTGAGGAATATGAATTTATTTCAAGGTCACAAGTACCATTACGATTAGCGTATTCATGTACGATACATAAAGGGCAGGGATCATCATTAGATTCTGCGTTGGTAGATATTGGTTCAGGAAATTTTGAATTTGGTCAGGCGTATGTGGCTTTATCACGATGTCGTTCATTAGAGGCATTATATGTATATGATTTTGATCCAGTTTCCTTCCGAGCACATCCTAAAGTAAAACAATTTTATGAAAATCTTATCCTCTTACCCCTATCCGATCAAGATCAATTACAGATTAAATCCTCTAAAGATCTACTTATCAAAGAAGTATCCTATCAAGATAGTAAACAAATTACTTCTTCAGAAAGTGAAGAAGTGAAAGCGGTGAATATTATTAAAATAGATGCTGAGGAATTTGATGAAAAGGAACTTAAAGACCAACCTGGACAAGTTCAACCCTCTACAAATTGGTTGTATGATTCTATCCCTTCTCATTGGAAATCTTACTTATCTAAGTGTGAATCAAAATTAAATATATTATCTGAAAAATTAGTAAATAGTAAGAAGGAGTTCTTTCCTTCAAGAGAAAATATGTGGTCAGCTTTGGATTTTACACCACTTGATTCCATTAAGGTTGTCATTTTGGGTCAAGATCCTTATCCCACACCTGGTAATGCTCACGGTCTCGCTTTCTCCGTCCTACCTGATGTTAAACCTCTACCCGCTTCTCTTAAAAATATCTATAAAGAAATACAATCCGATTTAAATATATCCAGCTCTACCAATGGATATTTAGAATCGTGGGCAAAACAAGGTATTCTCTTATTAAATACTATACTAACTGTTGAAGCAGGACAACCTCAATCTCATTCTAAAATCGGCTGGGAAGAAATTACCGATGAAATTCTTAAAATTATTCTTGAACATACCAGACAAACCATCTTTGTATTATGGGGTAAATCGGCTCAATCCAAAAAAAAATTAATTGATAGTTATTATAAAAATCAACATCGTACATTTGAATCCCCACACCCTTCCCCTTTAAGTGCCTCTAAAGGATTCTTTGGTAGTAAACCTTTCTCTACCATTAATAACTGGCTACAAGAATACAATAAATCCATTATTCAATGGTAATTTATTTATATTATTTAATAATATCATATTATTTATTTTATTTATTTTCTTTCCGAATAATTATCTACTTTTTTATTAGATCTTTTTCTATTATGGGAAATTGCTGTCAACATAATCAAACTCTTCATAAACACTCCATTCCCAATCATTATTATAATGATATCGAATTATATAATAAAGATAATATGTCCATTGATGAATTAAAATCTAATCTCTTCCCTGATTTTTATTCTGATTCCATACACTCACAACTTGTTACCATCTCCATTGATCATACCCTTGAAAATACAATTGATACCATTGTTGATCATACTATTCATAATACTATTGAAAATACTGTCGAACATATTATTGAACATATTGTTGAAAATATAAATCATTCTATCTCTGATAAATTTACTGATAATGAAGATGATTTACCTAATGAATTCCATCAAAATCAAAATCATAATCAACCTCATCAGTTCCAAGATATTATTGATAATAAACATAATAAATATATGACACATTATCAATCCACTACAGATATACAATCCGAACTTTTCTGGGGTATTGGTGTTGAAAATGAAACATATCTTATGTTTTCTTCTCTTCTTAACCATTCTTCTTTTAAACAATTAAAATATAAAAGAGAACGATATAGTGTCGACTACTACAAAAGCTTTAAAAATGATCCTCTACAACCTATTCTACAAACCCTTCAAACCCTACCCAAATTAACCTATCCCATCTATATCAATGCACACACCTTTGATAAAACCGATATTCACTCTGAACATAAAACATTCTATGATGAACACAGTACACCTAACCCTAAATTCACTGAATCTCTCCATCAAATCCTTTTAAAAGAATCCCCCTATTATCAATCTCAATTTGATAAATCCTTTGTCTTCGATGGAGATACCTTTGAATTTATTACACAACAATTCTATAATTCTACTTCTGAACATTGTGTTAAGGAATTAATTTATAATAAACAAAAATGGTTACAAGAAATATCTCCCTTCCTTCAAAAATGGAATATCAATCCCATACAATTCCCTGATCATAATTATGGACTCGTATCCTTCCTTACTACCTATAAAAAAAATATATCTATATGTAATACTGGCACTTATCATATTAATATTACTTTACCAAGTTACTTACAAAATGGTATATTAGTTGATAAAAATAAATTTTCAATTTCTCATTTAAATTTTATTAAAATGATTCAAATGGTTGAACCTATTATTGTTGCTTGTTATGGTACTCCTGATATTTTTTCATTATTAGATCCTTCTTATTCAATTGGTAGTTTACGAGTTAGTCGAAGTCGTTATATTTCTCTTCATACTTTTAATGCTGATCTTCCTGTTAATGGTAAATTATTACTTATGAAAAAACCTGATGATCCTTTATTTTGGTATAATTTATTAAATGATTCTCCTTATGAATTAACCAATGAAATCGGTTATGATATTAATTTTAATAAATTTAAAAATCACGGTGTTGAAATACGCTTTTTAGATTGGTTCCCTGAACAATACTTACAAGCATTAATTGATTTCTTTATCTTATTAGCACATCATTCATTAACTTTTGATACAATTCAAATAAATAAATCAAAATATTCACATCTTATCAAAAATTGTATCCAAAAAGGTTTCACATATTTATTATCTATTGATGAATCCAATATTATCTTAACTGATTTACAACTTCCACTTATTACAAGTATGATGACATCATTTGAATTATTAAATTATATAAATGATATATTATATGAGAGATATGTAGAGGGAGAGATAGTAAGGAAGATGTCACCAGAGATGAAGAGACCTGAATTGGTGAATTATAATTGGATAGCTTTTCAGAAATTATATGGAGATTTATTTTCAAAACCTGATTTAATTCTTCGTGCTGAAAATAATCCTCTTGAATTTCGTACTCCAATTATTCCTCAACATCTCTCTTCTTTATTACAATCTTTTACTGTTCTTGTTGAAAAATCTTCTACAAGATGTTATTCCGATGAAGAATATGAAAAAAATGGAGCCATTCTTATTTCTAAAGATGATTGGATTCAATCCAGATATTCTTTTATTATTGGACTCAAAGAAATTAATCTACCCACACACCCTTCCCATACCCTTTTGCATTTTGCTCATTGCTTTAAAAATCAACCTAATTCTAATTTTCACTTAAAACAATTAGAAAATTCGACATTTATTGATTATGAATTTTTACTTGATTCTCAACAAAATCGTGTAATTTCATTTTGTAGACAATCTGGTAAGATTGGTTGTTTTCTTGCGTTAATGGCATACTTTGTACAAGTAGAATCTTTAAATAAATTTCCAGAATTTAATGAGGAAATTTATTTAAGGGAGTTGAGAAAGATAGATGATTGGAAGGAGAAACCGAAAATATTGTTGATTGGTTTTGGTAAAGTTGGAAAAAGTTGTAAAGAAGTTTTAGATTTATTTGATTTAGATTATACCATTTGGCGTAAAAAAGATAAAAAAGAGAAACATATTTTATTGGATCATCATATTGTGATTAATGCGATTAGTTTATCCCAACCATATGAATCTCCCTTTTTAACAATGGAAGATTTAGATTTACCTAGAAAGACAACAGTAATATGTGATATTAGTTGTGATCTTGGTAATCCAAATAATACAATGCCAATTTATAAGGAACATACAACGAGAGATAATCCTGTATATAGAATTAGAGATAATCCTAAATTAGATTTGATTAGTATAAATAATTTACCATCTTTACAACCTATTTTATCATCTTTTGAATTTTCAAGTGTATTAAATCCATTTTTATTGGAATTATTATATTTTAAATATACAAAAAAAATAAATAAGAGGGCTGATATTTTATATAGAAGTTATGACTATTTTTTAAAGATGTGTAAAATAATTTAGAAATTTATTTTTTCATATTTTGTAATTCGGTTTTGAGTTCTTGGATTTCTAAGTAAAGTTTTTCAAATTGAAGACGACTACGAACTAGTTGAATATAAGTAAAGAAAGAACCGAGAGTTAAACAAGCAAAGAAGGGTGAAAAGATGGGTTTATTATTAAGAGTATATTTACAATGATTATAACAAGAGAAGGAACGAATAGAACGTGGGAATGATTGAATGGTAAATAGAGAGCGAATGAGTCCAGAGCGTGACATTTAAATGGATTTCGTACTCTTCTTTACACTCTCATTCGCTTTCAATTTTTTCTTTAAGTTCCCTCATCTATTTTTATGTTTACTTTTCTTGAGTGTATTTAAAAACTTTTTATAAATCTTCATTGCCTCCTTCATACCCTCCGTCTGATGTTTATGATATTTTGCTCTATAATACATTGTATGTGCCCCTTGTAATTGATATTGCCTCGGTTGCTTCCTCAACTGCTTTATTGTCTTCCTCGCACGATTCCCTGTTCCATATCGTAATCTCATTTTTGATTTCTTACCTGGTTTTAAATCATTAAATACCGCCATTCTCTATTTAATCTACACTTTTTCTATTCTACTTTATACACTTTCATCTTCTTATAGATTTTATATTACTCTAAAAAATTGATTTAAAAAAAATGGATTATATATGATGTAAAATGGACGCATCTTATTTCTCCGGTTTTAATATGTCGGTGTTCGGAATGGACTCTCACGCTCTCGCCACCTCTACTAAATCACCTTTTCAATCACCTCTATTAAAATCAAGTGTGGATAAAGTCTCCAAAGATGAACTTAAACCACTTGCTTTAGATGACGATTCATTCGTTGAACCTATTCTGAGAGAAAATCCAAACCGCTTTACCCTATTCCCCATTATGAAACCAAAACTCTTTCAACACTATAAAAATCATATGTCCACCTTCTGGGTTGTTGAAGAAATTGATCTCGCTAAAGATATGAAAGATTGGGTTAAACTCACTTCCAATGAACAATACTTCATCAAAAATATTCTCGGATTCTTCGCTGGATCCGATGGTATTGTACAAGAAAATCTCGCTTCACGCTTTATGAAAGAAATCCAATTACCTGAAGCTCGTAACTTCTACTCTGTTCAATTAATGATGGAAGCTATTCATTCTGAAACTTATTCCTTATTAATTGATACTTATATTGAAGATAAAGAAGAGAAAAATAAATTATTTCAAGCTACTCAAACAATTCCTTGTGTCAAACAAAAAGCGGAATGGGCTCAAAAATGGATTGAATCCACTGATGAAGATTTTGCTACACGTCTCATCGCTTTCGCTGTTGTTGAAGGCATCTTCTTTAGTGGCTCTTTCTGTGCCATCTATTGGCTCAAACAACGTGGTCTAATGCCTGGCCTAACCACTTCCAATGAATTTATTGCTCGTGATGAAGGCCTTCATACCGATTTTGCTTGTGCTCTCTATGAAGAAATTGAACGAAAACTACCCAAAACCAAAGTACATAAAATTATTCGTGAAGCCGTTAAAATCGAAAAACAATTTATTACAGAATCTCTTCCTTGTCATCTTGTTGGTATGAATGATAAACTAATGGCTCAATACATTGAATTTGTTGCCGATCGTCTATCCACTCAACTTGGTTACCATAAAATCTATAATACTCAAAATCCATTTGATTTTATGGAACGTATCTCACTCGAAAGCAAAGATAACTTCTTTGAAAAACGTGTTACCACCTATGCTAAAGCTGGTGTCGGCAAAAAACAAGATGAAATGAGCTTCTCCCTTGATGCTGACTTCTAAAAAATATCATTTAAAATAATTATAACTCTTTATTTACTATACTATAATGAGTTATAATAAAACAATTATACAAATCGGTGCATATATTGGTGATACAAAAAATGATCCTATTTTTAATACAATTGATCAAAATACACGTGTTATTTTAATAGAACCTGTTCCTCATTATTTTGAACTACTTCAAAATAACTATAAAACAAAATATCCAAATCATAAACATCTTATTTTTATTAATAAAGCAATTTCTACATCTTCTGGTTATATTGAATTATATATCCCCTCTCTTAAAAATGACTTTTCACAATTTCCTTCTTTTATACCACAACTTGTATCTATTTATTCCAATCATATCCCTAATCATAAACTTAGAAATCCTAATATTAATTATGAAGATCTTATAATGGAAACAATAACTGTACCAACTACTACAATTAATGATATTATAAATGAATATCATATTAATGAATTATTTTTATTAAATATTGATACAGAAGGTCACGATTATGAGATTTTAATGAATTATGATTTTAAAGTTAAACCATCTATTCTTATTTTTGAACATTCCCATATGGATGGTATTACCTTTTTGGGTCCAAATTATCAATATCTTAAAAATAAATTAGAATCATTTGATTATTTTTTACTTTCAGTTGATCAATATAATGCTACCTTCTCTAAAAAAATTAATCTATCTAATTATTTATAAAATTCATATATATAATAGGTATATCACTATGATGTTTTCAACTGTTATCTACGGTATTCTATTTTTAATTGTTTTATATGTGATGGTGCGTAATCTATATACTGTTATTTATACACCAGGTACACCTACATTATATAATTCACCTATTGTTCAAAGATTATTTCCAAATGAACGAAATAAATTAGCTCCATTATGGGGATATAATTCAGTTGGAATGTATTCAGGTGATCCAACTAAATACGGTCAAGGACAATTTTGGCCAAAATCAGGTAAAGGCTATGTTCCTAATAAATATGGAAGTGGTGGTATGGATCCCTCTGGCGGTGAAAGAAAAGGTGGCGATGGTAGTGGAATTCCCTCTGAAGTTAGTGTTGGTTGGTGGAATGGTACCATAGAACAACCTGAAAGAAATATACAAACCATTTATGATGATTATCTTATACCCTCTCCTAAAATTGCTGATATCGGTTGGTGGGGTGACTCCTTCTAATTCCTTTATTTTTATATTATTTATATAATTCATATTGTGTTAAAAATATAAATTATATTCTAATTATTTATAATATATATAATGAAAAAATTAGGATTTTGTTTTTTAATTTATGATATCATAAATAATGAAAAGTTATGGGATATTTTCTTTCAAAATATTGATAAGAATAAATATAAAATTTATATACATTATAAATTTAATAGACCATTAAAATATTTTGAAAAATATAAATTAGAAAATTGTATTCAAACTGAATATGCCGATGTAAGTTTAATTCACGCTTATAATTTATTATTTAAAAATGCGTATGACGATGGTTGTGATAAGATAATTATTTTATCTCAATCTTGTATTCCCTTAAAATCATTCGATTCTGTTTATGATTTTTTAACAAAAGATGATTTTGGTCATTTTAATATTACACCTCAAAATCAATGCTTTCCACGCTGTAATCATTTACTTCATTTCTATCCACATCATGTTATCCAAAAATCTTCTGCTTGGTTTATATTAAATAGAAAACTTTGTGAATCTATTATTCAGTATGATACAAATAAAATTAATACTGAATATCAACCAATTTACGCACCTGATGAACATTATTTTATTACTACTATTTTTAATAATAATTTACAAAATGAAATTATCATAACACTTAATGTAGCAAATGATGCGACTACATTTACAAATTGGGAAGGAATGGACTATAAATATCCATCTAATAGAGGAATAAAAAATTATGATTATATTACTGAAGATGAATTATTATATTTATTACATAGTAAATGTTTATTTGGAAGAAAATTTAATAAAGAATGTATAACTTCTTTATTTAATACAACATATATCGATTTTATAAAATCAAAATAATTAATACCCTTTTATAATAATTTCTTCTTTGTTACAAATCTTTGTATTGATTAAAAAATGATATACATTCTCTTTTTGATTTCCTGTTAAGGTTATTACTTCTCCAAACTTATCATCATCTACTACTGCCCCATTGCAATGATATAACTTTTTAAGATATCTTAATATTTTCTTTGTATCTAGATCTGTTGCTAATCCTGATATAATTGTAATTTGTTTTCTACCATTACGTTGTTGAATACTAATTGTAACTTTTGATTTATTTTCAGTTTGTGTATTAAAATCATCAAATGAATCATCTACATTTAGAATTGAATTCATTTTTGTATTCTTATCTAATCTTTTCTTTTATTTTTATTTAAATTATAAAAATTCATATCATAAATAGAATGGATATCACTGATCTATTTATGATACTCTTCTACGGAGTTGCTACTTTTTTTGTTATTTTTCTTTTTTCTTCTCTTCTTCGTAAACCTCACTCTTCTGTTCCCTCACAGGTTATTGTTGTAGAAGAACGTCCAGATGTTCATTCTTGGTGGCCTTGGAATACAACTCCTTATAATGCTTGGCCTTATTGGACTGGATGGTGGTCTGGTGGATATAATGGTGGTTATTATCCACGACGATGGAGAGATCAACGTGTTCATTCTCTACAACCTCTCGCCACCAGACCCTGGGGAGGACACGGAAGATATGCCAATTCAGGTGGCTTCTCTAAATCCTCTCCAAAACATTAATCTATCCTCATACTTATTAGAATGAAAAATAGATCTACTTTCTTACTTACCTTTTCACTTGTTGTTATTATTATAGGTGTAATATTATATTTATTATTCAGGGAACCACAGAAGGTGATTGTATATCGTGAACAGCCAGAGATTGTATTTCCCTTTCGTCATCAAATTGAAAGACCTTGGTGGTCATTTGGAGGATTACCAATGAAACCAAGTTCACTTCCCGCTCCATCTTCTCCACCTGCTCCACCTTCTCCACCTGCTCCACCTTCTCCACCTGCTCCACCTTCTCCACCTGCTCCACCTTCTCCACC
>JACCDY011225749.1_pt1 | contig 11698 bp, 10 predicted proteins | sample 7446391 | NCBI WGS metagenome assembly JACCDY01 (sample SAMN15323451, study PRJNA562643) | freshwater metagenome | isolation source: river surface water | place: USA:Blue River Watershed | collected 2017-08-18
GCCACCAACACCTGAACCACCGCACCCATGACGAAATGCAAGCGCCAAGCCAAATCCTCCTTGTCGAGATGCGGAATGCACTTGGCCATCGCCTTGAGCACACGGCCCGTAAATTCCTTCAACGACTCCTCCAATGCTTCCGGCAACTGCTCGACCGGCAAGCTCAGGACCCGCCCGACCAAGGCGCCCTGCCGCTCATCCGTCCATTCCGACCGCTTGGCCAGAACCATCAAAGGCCGCAACATGGCATCCACCAACTCCTCCAAGGGCATCGCCTTGGATCCCCACTTCTTCTCCAAAACCTCCAAACGCGCCGAACGCTCCTGCTGGATCGGCCCCAAAACCCGCGTCATCACCAATCCCATCATCCCTTCACGACTGCCGAAATGGTAATTCACCGCCGCCACATTCGCCTTGGCCGCCTGCGTCACGTCCCTCACCGAGACTCCCTCAAACCCCCGCTCCGCAATCAAGCGCTCCGCCGCTTCCAACAACTTCAACTTCGACTTCGTTTGAGGCTGATTCAAATCTCTCATGACCCCACCATCAACACACTCTGAAACGATCTTGTCAAACAGATGATTAAGGACACTCAAGCCTTTCGAATCAGGGTAAGTCATCCAATTCTACTAAATTCTTAATAATTACCACTAATCACTTGCATTCAATTGATTACAATTGTTTGCAATTGTGAATTATTAGGTTTAATGAAATAATTAAACAATCGCTTGTTACGGTCGAATCAAACGATCTCAATAGCCCTAAAATGTGGCCTCACCATTGAGCCCACGCGACTGACCATCACACGAAAAAACCACCATCTGACGTACTGCTTTTTGACAAAGACCGCCACGCGGATGCTTATACCTGATGCCCATGAATGCTCGTCACCTCCTCACCGCCCTACTGCTCTGCTCGACCCTCCAGGCCCAACCACAACCGCAACAGGCGGATGTGATCGTCTATTGCGACACCTCAGGCGGGGTCACCGCGGCAGTTCAGGCCGCCAGAATGGGCAAGTCGACCATCCTGATTTCCCCCAAAGGCCACCCCGGTGGGATGACCAGCAGCGGCTTGGGATGGAGTGATCTCGGCAACGTCGCCATTCTCGGCGGCTTATCCCGCGACTTCTACCACCGCGTCTATCTCCACTACCAGAAGGACGAGGCCTGGACATTCGAGAAGAAAGCCTCCTTCGCCAATCACGGGCAAGGCGCTCCCGCCTTGGATCCCAAAACCGAACTCGCCTCGACCTTCGAACCCAAGGTCGCAGAAGCCGTGCTCAAGCAGATGCTCTCCGAACAGGGAGTCCAAATCGTCCGCGGTCGCCTCGACCTCAAACAAGGCGTCACCATGAACAACAAACTCATCGAATCCATTCGCCTTGAGGACGGATCGATCATTCAGGGCAAGATGTTCATCGACGCCTCCTATGAAGGCGATCTGATGGCGGCCGCCGGAGTCAGCTTCACCATCGGTCGTGAGTCCAATGCACAATACAACGAGAAAGGCAACGGCATCACCGGACCACGCAAGGGCAACCAACTCCCCAAGGGCATCGATCCCTACGTCATCAAAGGCGATCCAGCGAGCGGCTTGCTTCCCGGCGTCAATCCCGACATGGGCGGCGCCGTCGGCGATGGCGACCACCGATTGCAGGCCTATTGCTACCGCATGGTACTGACGGAAGTCCCCACCAACCATGTGCCTGTAACCAAACCGGCCAACTACAACGAGCAGGATTACGAACTACTCTTCCGCGCGATCGAAGTGGGACAAAAAGGTGCCTTTTTCAAAACCACCATGGTGCCGAACCTCAAGACCGACAGCAACAATGCCAGCGGCATCTCTTGCGATTACATCGGCATGAACTACGGCAAGGACTGGAACTGGGCCACGCTCGATCACGCTCAGCGCGATGCCCTCGCCGCGAAACACCGCGACTGGCAACTGGGACTGGTGTGGACTCTCCAGAATCACCCGCGGGTGCCTGAATCCATCCGCAACAATCTCGCCAAATGGGGACTCGCCAAGGATGAGTTCCCGGACAACGGCCACTGGCCCTATGAGATCTACGTCCGCGAAGCCCGTCGCATGGTTTCCGATTTCGTCATGAACGAACACCACTGCCGCCTGGAAAGCCCGGTCGAAGACCCGGTCGCCATGGGCGCCTACACACTCGATTCCCACAACACCCAGCGCTACGTCGAAGACGGCATGGTCCGCAACGAAGGCGATATCCAGGAACACCTCAAAGGAAAACCCTACGGCATCTCCTACCGCTCCATCGTCCCCAAAAAAGGCGAATGCGGAAATCTGCTCGTCCCCTGGGCACTCTCCGCCAGCCACATCGCCTTCGGCTCCATCCGAATGGAACCGGTCTTCATGACCCTCGGCCAGTCCGCCGCCTCCGCCGCTAGCCTCGCCATCGACGCCAAAATCCACGTCCAAGAACTGCCCTACGCCCAACTCAAACAGCAACTCCTCAAGGATCAGCAAGTCATCGAATACCCACCAAAGAATTGACCAGTTACCGCTTGGATCGACCGTTTCATTAATAGTTAAACCAACGTTTGATCATCTATCATTGAGCCGCCTGATTAGGGCGGTATTACTTAATATACGTATTCGTTAATTATTCATGTATATTGCTCTTTAGTAGAGCCTTATGGATTTCTGTCCATTTGCCAATTTGCGCGCTCCAAATGGATTGCCTCGATCACGATTGGATGCCTAGGCAACACGCTTTCAATGGCCTTTAGGACAGAAATTTCAGGCACCTCTGGTCCAGCCTTGGACTTGCTGAATTGGACCTGCCTGACCATTTCGTAATGGGGTAAAAATGCGCACCCCACCAGAAAAGCCTGCCCACCGCCGAAAGCACCCGTCGGCAAGCCCCGACGGACCAAGTGCGGATACCTGCTACGCCCCCCGAGTGATACCCCGAGCAGTGCGCTCGGGTTCCCAAGATCCGCGCCTCCAAAAATCAGCTTAACGAGCCCCAGCGAGCCCCGCTGTGCAGTATTTCCGTAATCAACCGCAGCGATGCGCAATCACCGATTGCCGATTGACCATCCAGTAGCTGCTCCCTAGGGTTTCCGCCCGCACAACGACCACCTATGAAAGCACCCATCACTGTATCCGTTACTGGAGCTGCCGGACAAATCGGCTACGCCCTGTTGTTCCGCATCGCCTCCGGCGCTGTTTTCGGCCCCGACCAACCGGTGAGCCTGCGACTGATCGAAATCGAGCCCGGCATGGCCGCCTTGGAAGGCGTGATGATGGAACTCGATGACTGCGCCTTTCCCCTGCTCAAGTCGATGACCGGCACATCCGATCTCAACGAGGGCTTCAAGGGTGCCAACTGGTCGCTGCTGGTCGGTTCGGTGCCGCGCAAGGCGGGCAGGGAGCGCAAGGACCTGCTCGGTATCAACGGCAAGATCTTCACCGGTCAAGGCAAGGCCATCGCCCGCAATGCCGCCAGCGACGCCCGCGTGCTGGTGGTGGGCAACCCCTGCAACACCAACTGCCTGATCGCGATGAACAATGCCGAGGGCATGCCCAAGGATCGCTTCTTCGCCATGACCCGCCTCGACGAAAACCGCGCCAAGAGCCAGTTGGCTGCCAAGGCCAGCGTGCACGTCTCGCAAGTCACCAACCTCTGCATCTGGGGCAACCATTCGGCCACCCAGTATCCCGACTTCACCAACGCCAAGATCCAAGGCCGCCCGGCCACCGACGTGATCTCCCATGTCGAATGGCTCAAGGGGGATTTCATCTCCACCGTGCAACAACGCGGCGCCGCCATCATCAAGGCCCGTGGCGCCTCGTCCGCTGCTTCCGCCGCGAACGCCGCCATCGACACCGTGAAGAGCCTGATCACCCCGACGCCGGCCGGCGACTGGCATTCGGTGGCAGTCTGCTCGGACGGCTCCTACGGCATCGAAAAAGGCCTGATCGCCTCGATGCCGATCCGCACCATCGAGAACGGCAAATGGGAAGTGGTCCAAGGACTGCCGATCGACGAATTCAGCCAATCCAAGATCGACGCCACGATCAACGAGCTCATCGAAGAGCGCGATGCCGTGAAGGAACTCCTTCCAGGCTGATCGCCCTTTGTGACGCCATTTTGCAGAATCCCCGCCATTCACGTGGCGGGGATTTTTTTCGATATGACGGACCGCTCTGATCACTCCTCCTGACCACCGTCTTGCTTCGGCAGCTCAAAGGTCGCACACCAGTTGTTCAGCTCTTCGAGTGCTGATGGTGCCAGAACCCCGGTTAACAAAGGACGTTCGGGTGACAGGCATTGGAAATTGCCGTCCTCCGCATGAAAGCTGATCCGCGTCAGCGTCCGTCCGTCATGATTGAAATACAGGCTGCGGTTCGGCTCCTTCATGCTGTTGCGCTGAACCGCGTGGCCGCGGTTCGATATGCCATCATTGAGGACCTGCTTCAGCCGTTCGAGCATCGGCCCGTCGAGGTTCTTCACCACCAGTTCGAATCCGTAGCCAGTCTGCTTGAGGCGGTAGAAATCCACCTGGCTGGCATCGGTCACCGCCTGCTGTGCAAGACCGATCAGTGCCGACTCGAAACGTGCCCTGGTCGCCGCAAGCCCCATCATCTCGGCACGGCTTTGACGTTCCTGATAGGAATACCAAGACCACATCAAGGCAACCACGGCGAACAGCATGATGGATCCGATGCCCAACATGAGGCCGATCCACCTCGGCGCCTTGTAGCTCGCATCCTCACCGAGGATGGGCTCGAGCAGCCTGCCGATCCGGAATGGATTGTAGCGGTAGGGCAATCGCAGTGCCAGCAAGCTCAACACCCCGCAGACAGCCGCCACCCACAAGGTCTCCTTGAACGGCTCAATGGCGACGGCAAGCATCATCATGAAATCCTGTCACATCGCTGGTGATTTGAGAAGCAAGAAGATCGCTGCGGCCGGAACCCGGCCATGCTGAAAACCTCTCACAACTCGCCCGCAATCAGGTCGTCCAGCGTCTGGCGCTTGCGGATCACCGTGGCCGTTCCCCCCTCGACCAGGATCTCGGCGGGCAATGGACGCGAATTGTAGTTGGAGGCCATCGCGAAACCGTAGGCACCCGCGGACAACAAGGCGATGGTATCGCCGGGTTGGAAATCCGCCAACTCGCGGTTCTGGCAGAAAAAGTCACCGCTCTCGCAGATCGGCCCAACCACATCCACCGTCACCTTGCCGCCATCGCCTTGCTTCAATGGTGCGATCTCATGGTGCCCCTCATAGAGGGCCGGCCGGATCAGGTCATTCATGCCTGCGTCAACGATCTTGAAGGTTTTGGCCGAACCCTTCTTCTCATACAGACAGCGGGTCAACAGGGCACCGGCATTGCCAACGATCAGACGTCCGGGCTCAAGCAGGATCTTGAGTCCCAGCCCCTTGAGCCGCGGCACCAATTCACGGCCATACTGGTCGATGGTCAGCGGACGTTCGGACTCGGGCTTCGCATCCCACCAGGCGGCATCGCCGGACTGCAGCGAATCGTGATAGATGATTCCGATGCCTCCACCGATCGACCAGAATTCGATGCCGTGCTTGTCCTTGAGGCGCTTGACCATCGGAGTCACCTTCTCAACCGCTTCGACGAAAGGTGCGATCGAGGTCAATTGCGAGCCGATGTGCATCTGCAGTCCGCGCAGGCGGATGTGCTTCAACTCGGCGGCAGCACGCTCATAGAGCCCTTCGATCTTCTCGAAATCGACGCCGAACTTGTTTTCCGATTTTCCGGTGGAGATGTACTTGTGCGTCTTGGCATCCACATTCGGGTTCACGCGGACGGCAGCCGGAGCGACCAGCCCCAGTTCGCCAGCCACCTGGTTGAGGTAGCGCAACTCCTCCTCGCTCTCGACATTGAAACAGTAGATGCCTTTTTCGAGCGCGTAGACGATCTCATCGCGGGTCTTGCCGACACCGGCAAATGTGCAATGCGCCGGATCGCCGCCCGCCTTGATGACGCGGAACAACTCGCCACCGGAAACGATGTCGAAGCCGGCACCTTCGTTGGCGAGCAGACGCAACACCGAGAGGTTCGAGTTGGCCTTCACCGCATAGGCAACCTCGTGATCCACATCGCCGAGGGCGGCGTCCAAGCGGCGGTAATGGTCGAGAATCGTCGCCGCCGAGTAGACGTAGAGCGGGGTTCCATGTTCTTCGACCAGCGGCGCGAGCTCCACATCCTCGCAAAAGAGTGATCCGTTCCTGTAGGCAAATCCGTGCATGGCGGCTGAATTAGCGGAGCCACCCCACCGCGACAAGCCCCTAATCCCGGATTCCTCAGGCCCGGCTGAGAAATCCGGGTCTCCATTTGCAGTCAGCCTGAATGTCGTGTAGTCATGCCCCATGATCCGAGCTGTTGCCATCGCCCTGCTGCCCCTGCTGGCCGGCATGCTCTCGTGTTCGGGTCCAGCCGTGCGCCAGGACCAGCCGAAGTCCCCATACCGCCTGCCGATGAACACGATCTTCAAGGGCGAGCGGAAGCTCGATCTGGTCACAGCCAAGGCCGAAGCCGGAAAATGGCGCGAGCTGCCACTCGGCGAGCGCACCATGCGCGTCGCCCGCGAACTGCTGGGCACCCCCTATGTCAACTTCACCCTCGAAGTCGATGACCACATCGAAGCCCCGGTCGTTGATATGACCGGGATGGATTGCTGGACCTTTTACGAAAACTCGCTGGCCATCGCCCGCATGATCCGGCAACTGCCGCCGCCATACGACCCCGTGGACATGCTGCGCTTCGTCGAACTCGAACGCTACCGCAACGGCCGCTGCGACGGCAGCTACCTCAGCCGCATGCACCACCTCGAGGAGGTGTTCGCCGACAACGAACGTCGCGGATTGGCAACCAACATCACCCGCAGCCTGCCCGGCGCCACCCGCCTGCACCGCAACATCCACGAAATGACCGTCCAGTGGCGCAGCTACCGCTACCTGAGGTCCAACCCATCGCTGCTCGCACCCATGGCCCGCCTGGAGGACCGCATCTCCAACCTGCCGGTTTACCATATCCCGAAATCGCGCGTCCGCGCTGTGGAGCCGCATCTGCGCAACGGCGACATCTGTGCGATCACCACCAACAGCTCGCATGGTTACACCTCGCACGTCGGGCTGATCCTGCAGAAAGATGGCCGTGCGTGGTTCGTCCATGCCACATCCGACCGCGACAAGGGCCGCCGCACCATCATTGACAAGCCGATCACCAACTACCTCTACGAACTGCCCAAGCATGCGGGCATCATCATCTGCCGCCCGAATGACCTGCCGCCCGCACCGACGCTTTGAGGCACCCTTGCATGACGCCTTGCTTACCGCCACGATCTCGCCCATCTTCCGCTCGATTTCCACACTGCCATGAACTACCTGCTGCTCAAAATCCTCCACCTCGCCGGTGTTTTCGCCCTGTTCTCGTCACTCGGCGCCACCACCCTCGCCTCATCCTCCCGCAAGGCGGTATCCATCCTCCACGGCGTCGCCCTCTTGATCATCATCATCGCCGGCTTCGCCATGCTCAAGAAACCCCCGATGGGCCAATACTGGTGGGTGGCCAAACTCGTCCTCTGGATCTTCATCGGGGTCGCTCCGGTGCTTGCCAAGCGCAACATGCTGCCGCGCGCCGTCGTCCTGATGCTGACGATTGTCGCTGCCGTCGGTGCCGCCTGGCTGGGACTGGCCAAGCCGTTCTAAACCCGTGCGCCTGCTCCGTCTCAGGATCCAGGAACCGCTGCACGGACGCGTGATGCCGTCCATCGCCATCAGTCATGGCGAGAACGAAGCGTGCCGCCGCTATCGCGCGCTGGTCCTGACCACCCTGCGTCAACTCGCCGGGCTGCGCGACACCACGATCCAGATCGATGCCGATCCGGAAGACGCTGCAGAAGCGATCCGCTTCTGGATCCTGCCATGCCTGGCCGATACCTGGCAGGCCACCGACGATGGCTCCTACGTTTCGACGCATTGGCGGATCCGCTTCGCTCCGCCAGCGCAAGCACCGCTCGTCCATGCCGATGGCGAGATCCTCTGCCCGTGGCTCGGCAGCCGCCTGCTCCACACCGCTCTGCTCGGATTGGAAAGCGGCGATCGCCAGTGCATCGGCCGCTCCGACACCGGACAGGTCTATCTGCACGCGCGCAGTGCCACCGCACACGTCGACAGCGTGATCCACGAACGCCCGCCGATGCCGATCATCCACAGCGATGGCGATTGGCTGGAAGCACTTGATTCCCCACTTGGCCCCGCCCTCAAAAAGGCCTATGAGGCATGCGAATGACGGTCAACTGATCCGCTTGTCCTTCTCCACCACTTCTCCCGGACGCGTGGTAACCCCTGGCCACAACTTGCGACCCGGGTAAATCGAAGTGTGAATCCCCGTGTGCACGCCGTCGCCGACGATGGTGCCGAATTTGCGACGACCGGTATCGACCAAGTCGCCATCGACCATCGAACGGTGATTGCCTCCGTCGTGCCGCAGATTCGAGACAATCGTACCCGCACCGAAATTCACTCCCTCACCTAGAATCGAGTCACCGACATACGACAAATGCCCGACATTCGTTCGCGACAACACGATTGAATTCTTGATCTCGACTGCCTGCCCGATGTGACAGCTGTCACCAATGCTGGTGTTGCCGCGCAGATAACAGTTGGGGCCGATCTTGCACCCCTCGCCGATGACCACCTTACCCTCGATGCAAACGCCGGGCAGGATCCTCGAGCCTTTGCCGAGCACCACTATCCCATCGATCACTGCGGACGGATGCACCTGCCCGTCCAGCCGGCTTTCACTCAATGCCGCGAGATGCGATTCATTGGCCCGCAACAGATCCCAAGGATGCCGGATCAGGAAGGATGACTCCGCCATCACGGCCGCCTCCATCACTGGGACTTCACCATGCCAAAGCAACGGCTCACCAGCAGCCGAGAGCAGCGTCGACTTTCCCGAATCCAGAAAACGCCGCCAGTCGAGCGGATCGAGCCAGGCATCCGGATCCATGCGAACATCAACATCGCCAGTAATGCGCATCTGATGATCGGACACTCGGACATTGCCGATCGGGAAATCCCCAATCGTCCGGGTTAGGGTGAGCGGATCACAGCCGTGAGGGTTTGGATTCTTGTTCATGCTTTGCCGATCTCCTGCTGGATGCAGTCACTGAAACGCTCGACCCAATCGCTGCATGCCTGCGCATCCCGGTGCTCAACCAGCACCCGGATCTTGTTTTCGGTGCCTGAATAGCGGATCAAGTGCCTGCCCTGCTCGCCGAATTCCTCACTCGCCTGACGCATCAGCGACTGCAGGCCCGACAAGGAATCGAGCGGAGGTTTGGAGGCAACACGCAGGTTGACCAATTGCGACGGATATTCGTCCATCACCTGCGCCAGATCCTTGAGCCCACAGCCGCACTCCTTCATCAGACGCAGTACCTGCAGCGCGCTCAGGATGCCGTCTCCGGTCGTCGAATACTCGGCGAAAATCAGATGCCCGGAATTCTCACCACCGAACGTCAGATCCCGCTCCCTCAGCCGCTCGATGACATGCCGGTCACCCACCGCCGTTGTCTCGACGCGGATGCCATGCCGTTTCATCGCTTCGACCAGACCGAGATTGCTCATCACCGTGACCGCCACCGTGTCGTGCTTGAGACGACCCAGTTTCTTCAAACCGACCGCACACAGCGCCAGAATGCGGTCACCACTGACCACCCGGCCTTCGGCATCACTGAAGATCACCCGGTCGGCATCGCCATCGAAGGAGATCCCAAGATCGGCCCCATGCTCCTTCACCAGCGAGGCCGCTGCCTCGGGATGCAGCGCTCCGCATTGGTAATTGATGTTCAAGCCGTCGGGCTGCACTCCCAGTTTGATCACTTCGGCCCCCAGCTCACTGAAGATCAAGGGCGCGAGGAAATACGCGGCGCCATGACCGCAATCGACCACCACCTTCATCCCGTGCAGGCCGATGTTGTCCGCCGTCTGTTTGACGAATTCGATGTAGCGTCCCCTCGCATCATCGATGCGATACGCCTTGCCGATCCGCTCCGGCGGCAAGGGCACCATCGGCACCTCACCCAGGATGTGCCGCTCGATTTCCAGCTCCAGCTCGTCGGACAACTTGTAGCCGTCAGGCCCGAAGATCTTGATGCCGTTGTCCTCGTATGGGTTGTGCGAGGCAGTGATCATGATGCCGGCCGCAGCACCCATCGATTTCGTCAGGTGCGCCACCGCCGGCGTCGGCAACGGACCCACAAGGAATACATCCATCCCCATCGACACCAGGCCACTGGTCAGCGCCGTTTCGATCATGTAACCGGAGATGCGTGTATCCTTACCGAGGATCACCCGATTGCGCACCGGACCGGAAGCTTGCAACACCGCTGCCACCGCCTTGCCCGCCTGCAATGCCACCTCGGCCGTGATCGGGTATTCGTTCACCCGTCCGCGAATCCCATCGGTTCCAAACAACTTCACACCATCATTCATCGCCTGTCGGGTTAAACGAAATCCTCATCGCGGACAAACCAATTCCCCGGCTTACTCAAGCACGGCGCGGGTGATCCGACCGGGTGCCCGCTTGAGGAATCGACGGGCCAAAGTCTCGAACTCATCGGACAAGTCGGTGAGATGAATATCCAACGATCCTTCAGCACCTTGCCCGTTCAACATCCCGAGGCGTTCCAACTCACAGCGCAGGTGCTCGGCACAGGTGCTCGCCGAGTCAACCAGACGCACCCCTGCCGGCAACACCTGCTTCAATGCCGGGATCAACAAGGGATAATGCGTGCACGCCAACAACAACGTGTCCACACCCTTCGCCACCAACGGCTCAAGATACGTCTTGAGCACCTGCGTGGTGGCAGGGTGCTCAAGCCAGTCCTCCTCAATCAAGGGCACCAGCAGTGGCGTGGCCTGACCATGAATGATCAAACCGGTCCGACGCAGCGCCAACGCATGCTGATACGCATGCGAACGGATCGTCCCCCGTGTGGCAATGATCCCGATCCGCTCGGCGTCCGGGTTGGCCAGCGCCGCATTGACGCCGGGCTCGATCACCCCGATCACCGGCAACCGGTATTTCGCCTGCAGGCTCGGCAAGGCATGGGCGGTCGCCGTGTTGCAGGCGACAACGATCGCCTTGACCCCCTTGCCGACCAGAAATGCCGCGTCCTGATCGGAGAACTGACGGATCGTCTCCGGACTCTTCGACCCGTATGGCAAACGCGCCGTATCCCCGAGATACAGGATGTTTTCGCCGGGCAGCAATTCCTGCACCGCACGGACGACCGTCAGGCCGCCGACACCGGAGTCAAAGATTCCCAAGGGAGCTGCATTCACCGGGCCGATCGTGCATGGCTACCCGCCTTGGGCAAGCGGGAAGCTGGCTGAAGCCTCTGGAAATCAGCCCCCACCCGCTGGCCAGGCGGGCCTCAGCCGCTGACTCCCGACAAAAGAAAAACTTGCCGGAAGTCGCTGATTTCCGTAATTCTATTGCCGTTGCCGATTCCCCCACTTGCGGTGCAGGCGACAGTTCTTTTCCCGGCCACAAGCCATTCATGATTTTGCAGGAACGAGCCATCATCACCCCAGACGCGATTCAGGCCATGGAGCCGACCGCGCCTGCACCCCTCCCATGATCCGGCCGTATGCCCATCGTTCCATCGA
>JACCDY010624824.1_pt1 | contig 11695 bp, 10 predicted proteins | sample 7446391 | NCBI WGS metagenome assembly JACCDY01 (sample SAMN15323451, study PRJNA562643) | freshwater metagenome | isolation source: river surface water | place: USA:Blue River Watershed | collected 2017-08-18
CCTCGGCAGTGTCGAGATCGTGCAAGATGCGCTGGCAGTGTTCGAGGAACGCCAGCCCTTCATTGGTCAGCGCTATCTTGCGCGTCGTCCGCTGCAGCAGTTTCACCCCCAGGCGTGCCTCGAGCGCATCGAGCCGCCGGCCGATCACCGCAGGAGCCACGCCCTCGGCGCGCGCCGACGCCGACAGGCTGCCGCGTGCTGCGACATCCACGAAAGTGGAGATCTGTTTGAACTGATCCATCGGGAGGAGGCAGGTCGGACGGCGGGAGCCGTCGATTACTTGTGACTGAAACGCAATAATACAGCCAGATTCGCGGCCATCGTGGCGATTTGACTTGCAAACCGGCCTTTAGCCTAGGGCCAGTCAGTCAAGCAGGCAGATTGTTCGAGATCATTGAAAAATTTACAGTCGCTGGATCCCGGCCTGCGCCGGGATGACGTGCCAGCGGCTACCGGTTTTCATGTCGTCGTCCCGGCGCAGGCCGGGACCCAGGGTCTTTTGTTGCATACAGAGACGTTTGGGCTTCACTGACTGGCACTGGCCTTTAGCCTGCATTCAGCGCGGCCACATAGTCTTTGATCCCGGCCAGCAGCATCTCGATCGCCAGCGCTGTCAGGATCAGCCCCATCAGCCGTTCGAAGGCGGTCATCACGGCGGGCCCCAGCACCCGCTGCAGCCGCTCCGCCGACAGCAATACGACCAGCCAAACCATGGCGACCAGCATCAGTGCGGCGACGTAGAGCAGCATGGGCATCTTCTGCGCCGAAGAGAACAGCAGCACCGTGACCAGCGCAGAGGGACCCGCCAGCGCGGGAATCGCCAGCGGCACGATGAGCGGCTCATGGGTCATCTGCTGCATGCCGAATACGCCGCCGGGCTGCGGAAAAACCATGCGCAGCGCAATCAGAAACAGGATGACGCCGCCACCGATGCGCAGCGAGATATCGGTGAGCTGTAGCGCTCCGAGAAAATGCCGACCGCCAAACATGAACAACAGCAGCAGGAAGAATGCGATCAGGCACTCGCGTACCACAACGCGCGCTCGCCGCTCTGGAGCGACACCAGCCAGTGTGCTGGTGAACAGCGGCACATTGCCGAACGGGTCGGTGACCAGCAGCAGGAGCACAAAGGTCTGAAAAAAACTCTCTGGCATACCGTCTCCATTCGTAAAGCAAGATATTTCCGGTAGTAAACCGAAGATAGGCTAGCATTCAGGCTGTTCATACTAGCCTGCCTACACTTTTATGTTTGAGCCTGTTTCGAGTTCCACCCATCGTCGCCACTTTTTGCTGGGCGGCGCAGCAGTGGCTGGCGCATTGCTCGTGGGCTGGGGCTTCTTGCCACCCCGGCAGCGGCTGGAGGGCGACGCGCCCTTGCCCGGACGCGAGACAGATGTGGCTTTGAACGGCTGGGTGATGGTAGGCAAAGACAATCTGGTCAGTGTGATGCTGGCAAAGAATGAGATGGGACAGGGCGTGATGACTGCGCTGGCGATGCTGGTCGCGGAAGAAATGGATGTGCCCTTGTCCATGGTGCGCGTGGTCGCCGCGCCCATCGACAAGATCTATGGTGACACCACCATGCTGGCCGATGGATTGCCGTTTCATCCCGAAGATCAGAGCGCGATGCGGCATCTCGGTCACTGGCTCTCGCGTAAGTTGGCCAGAGAGATCGGCGTGATTGCCACCGGTGGTTCATCGAGCGTCAGGGACAGCTGGCTGCCGATGCGCGAGGCTGGCGCCGAGGCGCGCGCGCGCTTGATCTCGGCGGCGGCGATTCGCTGGGGCGTGCCGGCCTCCGAGTGTGAAACCAGCCATGGCAAGGTAAGACATGCGCGCGGGTTGGTAGCAACGTATGGTGATCTTGTGGCCGATGCGGCGGAGCTGGCCTCGCCGGGTTTCCAGCTCAAGCCATCCGGCAACTTCCAGCTGATTGGCAAAGACCAGCCCCGCCTTGATGTGCCAGAAAAGTCCGATGGCACGGCGCGGTTCGGCATGGATATGCGACCGAAAGGGCTCGTGTATGCCGCCGTGATGATGTGCCCGGTGTTCGGTGGCAAGCTGGTCAGTGTCGATACCCGAGAAGCAAATGAACAACCCGGCGTGCTGAGGGTCGTCAAGCTTGCCGGGGATCGTTCCGGTGCGCCGGATGCCGTGGCCGTGATCGCGGGCAGCTGGTGGACTGCGCAAAATACGCTCGCGCTGTTAGCGCCGGAATGGGATGAAGGACAGCAGGCCTCGCTGAGCACGGAATCGCTGATGGAGCAGCTGTCGCACAGTCTCGCGCACGAATCAGGCACCACGCTGCACAGCGTCGGAGATGGTGTCGATCAGGACGATCTTCCTCAGGCCTTGCAGGCGGAGTACAGCGCACCCTATCTGCCGCATCTGCCCATGGAGCCGCTGAACTGCACCGCACAGCTAATCGACGGCCGGTTACGTCTGTGGCTGCCGACGCAAGCGCCGTCGATCGCCGTCAGTACGGCCGCGCGCGTCGCCGAGATCAGTCAAGATCAAGTGGACTTGCGACCGACGCTGATCGGCAGCGGCTTCGGTCGCAGGCTGGAAACCGACATGGTGGCGCAGGCGGTGGCGCTGGCAAAGGAAATGCCGGGCGTGCCGGTACAACTGGTCTGGCGGCGCGAGGATGACATCGCTCATGATTTTTATCGACCGGCCTCGGTGGCGCGACTGACCGGGGTGCTGGGCACTGAGCACAAGATCAAATCGATGCACATCAAATCGGCATCGGCAGCGCCCATACAGCAGTTATTGCATCGCGCGTTTGGTCTGCCGGCCACGGGGCCCGACAAAACGGCTGCCGAGGGCTTGTTTGATCATCCGTATGAAATTCCGAATCAACACATCGAGCATGTGATCGTCGATGTGCCCGTGCCGGTCGGTCCGTGGCGCTCGGTAGGTCATTCGCATCATGCGTTTTTCAAAGAGAGTTTCATTGACGAGATGGCGCATGCGGCGAGGACCGATCCGGTGCAATTCCGGCGCGATCTGCTGGCATCTCATCCGCGACATCTGGCCGTGCTCAATGCGGCGGTGCGTCGCGCCGGCAAAGTACCCGGAACACGCGCGCATGGCGTTGCGCTGCATGACTGCTATGGCAGCATCGTCGCGCAGGTGGCCGACGTCGGCATCGAAGAAGGGCGAGTGCGGGTGCACAAGGTAGTATGCGCGATCGATTGCGGTCTGGTGGTGAATCCTGACATCGTGCGCCAGCAAATGGAATCCGGTATCGCATTCGGATTGTCCGCGGCACTGCATGGCGATCTGAAGATTGCCAACGGTCGTGTGAAACAGAAGAATTTTCATGACGCACCGATCCTGCGCATCGATGAGATGCCGGATATCGAGGTCATCATCATCGACAGCGACTCCAGTCCCGGCGGCGTTGGCGAAGCGGGCACCCCGCCAATCGCGCCGGCGGTGGCGAACGCCGTGTTCAAACTCACCGGGAAACGCTTGCGCAGTTTGCCATTGCGGCTGACTGGGTAAGGACGCTCAGATCGGAAAGCCTGCCGCAGCCCAACTCGTCATCCTGAGTAAAGTCGGGCTTTATCGTGGTGAACTGAAAGCGTTCGCTTCCAACAGGCCCTGCCAGATTGACGATGGATCCCGGCCCTAACTGACCTCATCCAGTCGCGCGATCAGATTGCACTCCCTTTGCCATTTCTGACGCTCCGGCGTGCTTGCCGCTTCATGTCGCAATTCGTCCTCCGAGCGGGTTAATTGCGTTTCCATCATGCGCGCTATCAGGCGTGGCTCGGGCATCATCGTGCCGTAGAACGCGACAATGTCGTCTTTCTGAATCAGTATCGTTGGAAAATTTTCCACGTCGAGATCACCGACTAAATCCGCCTGATCCTCTATGTCGATCCAGACGAACTGGTGCTGGGGATATTGCGTGGCCAGCGCATCAAACCCGGACCGATACTGCTTGCATACATCGCACCAGGCCGCGCATAGGCAGGCAACTACCCATCGGCCCGACGCGAGCGCGGCGGACAGCTGAGAAAAATTATCGGGAACGAGGAACAGGCTGCTCATGAGTCAAGATTTTACCGCAGCGCACTAAGCATCTCATCATGCTCAGGACGACCGCCCAACTCGCGCAGCCCTGCGCGGTAAAATAGCAAGCATGTCAACCGTTTCCGCCACGCTGATCGCCATTGAGACCTCGACGGAACTCGCATCGGTCGCGCTGCTCCATCGGGGAGAGCGGTACAGCAGAGAATCTCTGGGTGCGCAAACGCACTCGGCCACCGTGCCGGGGATGGTTCAGGCCTTGCTAAAAGAGGCGGGCATTCGCTTGTCGGAGTGCGATGCGCTGGCGTTTGGTGCGGGTCCAGGTTCCTTCACCGGCGTGCGAACGGCGTGCGGCCTTGCGCAGGGAATGGCTTTCGGTGCCCAGGTGCCTGTGGTGCCAGTCGTGACTTTGCTGGCGATGGCTGAGCGGGCGCGCACCTTGGGTGCGGACAATGTGCTGTCGGTGCTCGATGCGCGCATGGGCGAGGTGTACTGGGCGCAGTATCAGTTCAGTGATGGCTGGAACGCGATCACTCCCCCGACCTTGTCCCCTGCCTCCCAAGTGATAGCGAGTGGTTTGCCTGCCGTCTGCGGCAATGGATTGACCGCTTATCAGAATGATTTATCGCATCTGGTAGTGGCCCGTGATCTGCCGGAGGTGATGCCGCATGCGACCGATATCCTCACACTGGGCGTGCTGGCCCTGAGTGAGGGCAAGGCGGTGCATGCCAGAGAAGCGCAACCCATCTATCTGCGCAACAAAGTAGCGCTGACCACACGAGAGCGCCTGGCTGGAGCCGCGGCATGAACGGTGCCTCAACGACCAGCGCGGCGGCGGCGCTCCGTTTTGCGATGATGCGCGCGCAGGATGTGGAGGCGGTGGTCGCCGTAGAGAACGATGCCTATCCTTTTCCTTGGACGCGAGGCAATTTCCTCGATTCACTCGCCAGTCGCTATGACGCATGGACGCTGCGCGAGGCGGATGCCCGCCTCGCAGGATATTTTTTGCTGATGCATGCGGTTGATGAAACGCATTTGCTGAACATCACCGTGCGGCCCGATCTGCACGGCCGAGGCTATGGACGAATGCTGCTAGACAAGGTGATTCAGCTCGCGCTCGATGCCAACATGCGCTCAGTGCTGCTGGAAGTTCGTCCGTCGAACGAACATGCACTGGCGGTGTACCGCCACTGCGGTTTTCAGCAGATCGGTATTCGCAAACAGTACTACCCCGCCGCTGGCACATCGCGCGAGGATGCGATCGTGATGCGATTGATGCTGGACAGCCATGGCGATTGATCAGTTCAAGGCGAAGCGTCTGGAGCAGATGGGTCTGGGCCCGGTCTGGGCCTTGCGCATGCCCGCCGGGCGCCCTGTCGACGAGGCACGCGCCGCGGCGGCTGCATCTCCGGTGCATGCGCTCCCGGCGATGGATTGGGACACACTCGAATCGACGATACGCAGCTGCACACGCTGCGGACTGTGCACGGGTCGAACGCACGCTGTTCCGGGCATCGGCGATCGGCAGGCACGCTGGCTGTTCGTTGGCGAAGGGCCGGGTCGCCAGGAAGATTTGCAGGGCGAGCCCTTTGTCGGTCCGGCAGGCAAGCTGCTGGACAACATGATGCGCGCGCTCGGTCTGGCCCGCGGCAAGCACACCTACATCGCCAATATCGTCAAGTGCCGGCCAGTTGGCGATGATGGCCGCGATCGTCCGCCTTCGGCAGATGAGGCCGCAGCCTGCATGCCTTATCTGGAACGCCAGATTGCGCTGATCAAGCCGGATGTCATCATTGCGCTGGGCAAGACAGCGGCCGCGTCGCTGCTCGGCGTGGGTGAGGATACGGCCTTGTCCGGGCTGCGCGGCAAGCCGCATGCGTATGCGGGAATACCGCTGGTAGTCACCTATCACCCGGCGTATTTGCTGCGCAAGCCGGCCGACAAAGCCAAGAGCTGGCAAGACCTTTGTCTCGCGCAGCGGCTCCATGATGAGCGCTGATTTTTCTGCATTTCAATCCGAGTTTCATTACCGTTGGGGCGCACTGCGCGATCCGCATGTGCGCTCGCTCGCCTGGTTACTGGATGCCCCTGATCTGCTGGATACCCGCTCGCCTCGCTGGCAAGGCAGACTCGCCAGTCTGATTGATCGCGATCATGCCGACTGGTTGCACGCGCTGGACCAGCAACCCGCAGCGCTGCATCAGTTTTTGAATGAGCAGCCGATGGTCCGGCTGGGACGTTACGCCGAAAAACTCCTTGCCTGGTACTTTGCGCACATGGGGGTGCTGCATGCGCACGGCCTTCAAGTACGCGATCCGGCGGAAGGAACGCTGGGAGAATTCGATTTTTTGCTGCGTTTGCCAACCGGGCTGGAGCATTGGGAACTGGCGACCAAGTTTTACCTGCTGCGCCCGCAACCCGCCGCGGGGGCAGCAGCGGACCAGCGCGTGGATAGACCCGATTATTTTATCGGTCCGAATCTTGCCGATACGTTAGGCGCCAAGATGCAAAAGATCTTTGGCCGGCAGTTGGCGCTGGGCGAACTTCCAGCGGCGAAGGCATTACTGGGTGAGCCGCTGGCTGCGGCGAAGGCTTTGATCAAGGGCTGGCTGTTCTATCGCCGGGATGATCCGATCAATGGTGAGGCATTCGGCGTGTCGTCGCCCCACTGCCTTGGCTGGTGGTGCCGTATCGATGAACTGAAGTCGCATCTGTCGGCGTCTTCGCTGATACTGCCACGTTTGTCATGGCTTGCGCCAGCGCAGGTTGAGCGCTCAGAATTCAGCGCATTCGACCAGGCCGATGCCGCACTCAAACAACGATTGGCATCCAATGACATGCCTGTGATGATTGCCAATCTGTCGCAAGATAACGGACGGTGGATAGAAACCGATCGCGGTTTCGTGGTGCCTGTGGATTGGGAAGAGCGCGCAGAGCGGAGGGCGCCTGCGCACCCCTGAATCAGGTGCCGACGTGCTTCTGCTCGCCGATCAGGTGCAGCGAATCATATTCGCGCTGATTAGCCGCATGCCGCCTCATCACGGCCCACATCACACCCGCCACAAACAAGCCGAACAGCACGATCACTACGTGCACGCTGAAATCCAGCTTCACCAGCAGCGCATAGAGGCCGAGCATCATCAGAATGGACAGGTTCTCGCTGAAATTTTGTACGGCGATCGAGTGCCCGGCGCTCATCAGCACATGTCCGCGATGCTGTAGCAAGGCATTCATTGGCACCACAAAATAGCCGGACAGCGCGCCGATCAGCACCAGCAGCGGATAGGCGAAAGACACCTTTGTCACCATCACCATCACGATCACGATGATACCCATCGCAAAGCCGAGTGGCATCACGGTCAGCGATTTTTTCAGGGGCACGCGCCGCGCCGCCGCCATAGCGCCGAAGGCGACGCCAAAGGCCACCACGCCCTGGAGGATCGCAGCTTGCGCGAGAGGCATGTTCAGCGCTTTCTCGGCCCATTTGAGTACGATGAATTGCAGGGTCGCGCCAGCGCCCCAGAACAGCGAGGTCACCGCCAATGAAATCTGACCGAGGCGGTCCTTCCAGAGTGCGACGAAGCAATGCGAGAAGTCAACGATCAGCCGCACTGGATGCCGTTCTTGCGCCGGGTAGTGCGCGCCGGTGGCAGGTATCTTCAAGTTGAACAAGGCGGCGAGCAAGTAGGCCACCATGACGACACCCAGTGCCACTTCCAACGACACGCTGAGTTCGAAATGATTCACGGGAAGCATCGCGGCGATGGCCGCAGCAAATTTTTCACTGACCAGCGCGCCGCCCAGCACGGTGCCTAGAATAATGGAGAGCACGGTCAGGCCCTCGATCCAGCCGTTGGCGGCAACCAGTTTTTCTGCGGGCAGCAATTCAGTCAGGATGCCGTATTTCGCCGGCGAATATGCGGCGGCGCCAAAGCCGACGACCGCGTAGGCAAGCAGCGGGTGGATGCTGAAGAACATCATCAGGCAGCCGACTATTTTCACGAGGTTGGTGATGAACATCACCCGGCCCTTGGGCAGCGAATCGGCAAAAGCACCGACGAAGGGTGCCAGCACCACATAGGAAGTGACGAAAAACAACTTGAGCATGGGTGTCATCCAGCCAGGGGACTCGGCGGATGCCAGCAAGGAGATGGCGACGATCAGCAGCGCGTTGTCAGCGAGCGACGAAAAAAACTGCGCCGCCATGATGGTGTAAAAGCCGGGATTCATGGAAAGACAGGCTGCCTACGATTGATCTGCGCTTTTTCTCTCGCTGCCGAATTGATCCGAAAAGCGGCTTGATCCCGCAGCGACCCCGGCTTTATACCATGAAATCTTGTCCTTTCCTCGGCAGTACTCGGTCGGCGTCCGGTAGAATTCAGGGTTTGCCACTGCACTTGATTCGACTCTTCTCGATGCCGCGTCCCATCGTTGCGACCACTGATCTTGCCGCCATGCGTGCCAACCTTGCGCTTGCGCGTGCCGCATCCCCGGGCGCCAAGGTCTGGGCGGTGGTCAAGGCCGATGCCTATGGCCACGGACTGGAGAACGGACTGATCGCCTTTGCAGAGGCAGACGGATTATCACTGATCGAGTTCGACCGCGCCGTGCACTTGCGAGAGCTTGGCTGGCGCCGACCGATCATGATGATGCAGGGTATGTTCGACAGCAGCGACCTGAAAACAATCGGCGACTATGGCCTGCAGCCCGTGATCCATACGTCAGAGCAGCTCGACATGCTCGATCATTTCAAGCCGTTGCAGCCTGTCGACGTGCACTTGAAAATCAACACTGGCATGAACCGCCTCGGTTTTCCCGCTGCGCAGGCGAAGGCCGTATGGCAGCGCCTCTCGGCCATGCCGGCCGTGGGCAAGGTGTCGCTGATCACGCATTTCGCGAATGCCGATCAGAGCAGCGCTGATCCCGATGTGGCCGAGCAGATGCGTCGCTTCAATGAAGCCACTGCTGGTTTGCATGCAGAGGTCAGCGTATCGAATTCACCCGCCATTTTGCTGCATCCTGACATTCGTTGCGACTGGATCAGGCCGGGCGTGATGCTGTACGGCGGCTCTCCAGGAGGGGGTAGCGCGCAATCGTTCGGTCTACAAGCCGCGATGAGTCTGACTACCCGCCTGATCGCCGTGCAGTCCTTGAAAGCGGGCGACTCGGTCGGTTATGGCAGCTTGTTCCGCGCCGAGCGCGACATGCGCATTGGCATTGTCGCCTGCGGTTATGCCGATGGTTATCCCCGTCATGCGCCGACCGGGACGCCGGTGCTGGTCGATGGCAAACGGTCTCAGTTGCTGGGACGTGTGTCGATGGATATGCTGAACGTGGATCTGTCCGGCATGCCCGATGCCGGGGTTGGCAGCGAGGTCATGCTCTGGGGCGACGAGCTGCCTGTCGATGAAGTCGCACAAGCGGCGGGCACCATCGGCTATGAATTGATGTGCTCGATCACGCCGCGTGTGCAGCGTGCGACCACGCGCTGAGCGCCGCGATGGCCAAACAAAAAATTCAGTACAGCTGCACCGAGTGCGGCGGCGTGAGCAACAAATGGGCAGGGCAATGCCCTTCATGCCACAGCTGGAATACCCTCGTGGAAAGCCTGGTCGAGCCCTCGGGCGGCAACCGCTTCTCGTCACAGAAAGGCCTGGTGCAGGGCGCACCGGTGGTGCGGCTGGCCGATATCGAAGCCAGCGATGTGCCCCGGTTCGGCACGGGCATCGATGAATTCGATCGTGTGCTGGGCGGCGGATTGGTGGCCGGTGGCGTGGTGCTGATTGGCGGTGATCCGGGCATCGGTAAATCCACCTTGCTGTTGCAGGCACTGGCGAATCTGTCGCGCGTCAAGCGTGCGCTCTATGTCAGTGGTGAAGAATCCGGCGCACAAGTCGCTTTGCGCGCGCGGCGGCTGGCGATTGACGCCGATAGTCTGCAGCTGCAGGCAGAGATTCAGCTGGAAAAAAGCCTCAACACGTTGGCCGAGCAAAAGCCGGAAGTCGCGGTCGTTGATTCGATACAGACCCTGTACTCGGATGCGCTGACCTCCGCGCCGGGTTCGGTTGCGCAGGTGCGCGAATGCGCAGCGCAACTGACGCGCGTGGCCAAGCAGTCGGGTATCACCATCATTCTGGTCGGGCATGTCACCAAAGAGGGCGCACTGGCAGGCCCGCGCGTGCTCGAGCACATCGTCGATACCGTGCTGTATTTCGAAGGTGATACCCACTCCAGCTTCCGTCTGGTGCGCGCCTTCAAGAATCGCTTCGGCGCCGTGAACGAACTGGGCGTGTTCGCCATGACCGAGAAAGGCCTGAAAGGCGTCTCCAATCCATCGGCGCTCTTCTTGTCGCAGCATGACAGCCAAGTGCCCGGTTCCTGTGTGATGGTCACGCAAGAGGGTACCCGTCCGCTGCTGGTCGAAATACAGGCGCTGGTCGATGCCTCGCACGTGCCGAATGCACGCCGGCTCTCCGTTGGGCTGGAACAGAACCGGCTGGCGATGCTGCTCGCCGTGCTGCATCGGCATGCGGGTGTTGCTGCCTACGATCAGGATGTGTTCATCAACGCTGTCGGCGGTGTGAAGATTACCGAGCCCGCAGCGGACCTGGCGGTGCTGCTGGCGATACAGTCCTCGATGCGCAACAAGCCCCTGCCGCGCGGACTGGTGGCGTTTGGCGAAGTCGGCCTGGCGGGCGAGATTCGCCCGGCGCCGCGTGGCCAGGAGCGTCTGAAGGAAGCGGCGAAGCTGGGATTCTCGGTCGCGTTGGTGCCCAAGTCGAATCTTCCCAAGCAACCGATCGAAGGCCTTCAGGTGATTGGCGTCGAGCGTATTGATGAAGCGATGAATCGCGTGCGGGAGTTGCCGTAGCGCCCGAGGTCTTTCTTCTTCAACGGCTGCAGGCTCGAGGGTGTCCTGAACCTCTGCACCGCGCGAGCCTTTCTTGCTATTCACTAGTCCATCTCAATGCATCGATGCCAGCACAAGTTGTGCCGCTGTAAGGCCGCTGCGCACCGCGCTTTCTATCGTTGCAGGATAAGGTCCGGCGGTGTAATCCCCCGCCAGCCAGACATTAGGCAGCGAGGTCTGATGCGTTGGTCGCTGCAGATCCGGTGTGCATGCAAAGGTGGCGCGTTTCTCGGTGATGATCTGGGTCCAGACGGGTGACACCAGCGCAGGATCATTGAATACGCCTGCCAGTTGCTTCGTGACTGCATTGATCAGCGACGGGTGAGATAGTTGAATCGCTTCCGATGATGCGCTAATCACCACCGCGAGCAGGCCAGCGTGTGCTTCATTTAGCCAGCCGCGATCAAACACAAACTGTCCCCACTGATTGTCAGCCGGATGGTCTGCCAGCGCATACATAGGCTGCGCGAGCCGCAGGTTGGCATCGTATTGCAGGTAGCAGGTCGTGATCGGCTCATGCTCGAACTGAAGCGATGCCGCCAGCGCGCTGTCGTGCGGCGCCAGCAGTGACTGCGTGACCGGCGCCGGGCTGGCGATGATGATCTGATTGAAGCTTGCCGTGGGCGGATCTGTTCCGTCGATCTCCAGCGTCCACCGATGGTTCATCGCGTGCATCGAGCGCACGCGTGCGCCCGCTTGATAATGACCATGATGCTTCTCGAGATAAGCGATGGCGGCGTCAGG
>JACCDY010630386.1_pt1 | contig 11695 bp, 8 predicted proteins | sample 7446391 | NCBI WGS metagenome assembly JACCDY01 (sample SAMN15323451, study PRJNA562643) | freshwater metagenome | isolation source: river surface water | place: USA:Blue River Watershed | collected 2017-08-18
GACTCCTTAAAACACAAAAACAAAGCGATGGAGTCCCGAACCGAAACTGACCGATCACCAAATACACCTTGCCCGTGCTTGCACGCGCAAGGTTGCGGCCATTATGGGGTACAAGTTGGCAAAAATATCAAGCGTTTACCTGTATTTAGCGCAATTCGCACCCGAAAAACCACAATTCATGCGGTTTACCAGCTCACTTCACGGTCGGGAGATGCGGTAATTTTGTGAATCGTCAAGTCCGCGCCCTCGAACTCTTCTTCTTGGCTCATGCGCAAACCAACCGTCATCTTCAATACGCCGTACACGATGAAGCCGCCCACTAGGGCCCACACGACACCCAACGCTGTGCCTGCGAGTTGTGCGGTCAAGTTGATGCCGCCTAAACCGCCTAAGGCTTGTGTGCCAAAAATGCCTGCGGCAATGCCGCCCCAAGTGCCGCACAAGCCATGCAAAGGCCAGACCCCCAACACATCGTCAATGCGCCATTTGTTTTGAGTGAGAGTGAACATCACCACAAAAATACCGCCTGCCACAGCACCCACCACCAAAGCGCCCATGGGGTGCATCAGGTCAGAACCTGCGCACACAGCGACCAAGCCAGCGAGGGGGCCGTTGTGCACAAAGCCAGGGTCGTTCTTGCCAGCAATGAGTGCCACCAACGTGCCGCCTACCATTGCCATCAATGAGTTGACTGCGACGAGTCCAGAAATTTTGTCGAGGGTTTGCGCGCTCATCACGTTGAAGCCAAACCAGCCCACGATCAAAATCCATGCGCCCAAAGCGAGGAATGGGATGCTTGATGGTGGGTGTGCAGAAATGGCACCGTCTTTGCGGTAGCGGTTGCTGCGTGCACCCAGCAACAGCACGGCAGGTAGGGCAATCCAACCGCCCACGGCGTGAACCACCACAGAGCCAGCGAAGTCGTGGAATTCATCACCCGTTAGCGCTTTGAGCCACGCTTGAAAGCCGAAATGCTGGTTCCATGCGATGCCCTCGAAAAAGGGGTAGATGAAGCCAACGATGATGGCGGTGGCAATCAACTGTGGCCAAAACTTGGCGCGTTCAGCAATACCGCCAGAAATAATGGCAGGGATCGCCGCAGCGAATGTGAGCAAGAAGAAGAACTTGACCAATTCGTAGCCATTCTTATCAGCCAACGACTCTGCGCCTATCATGAAGCTTGCGCCATATGCGACACCGTAACCCACGACAAAGTAGGCGATGGTAGACACGCAGAAGTCGACCAAAATTTTCACCAACGCATTGACTTGGTTTTTACGGCGAACAGTACCCAGTTCTAAAAACGCAAAACCCGCATGCATGGCGAGCACCATGATGGCACCTAGCAGAATGAACAAAGCATCTGCGCCCTGTTTGTGTGCATCCATAAATCTAATCCTTGGAAATTGAACTTTTTTGGTGCGCTTTTGCACCGGTTGTTAATGCTGCACCAGATGTAAGCAAAAAATGCACCAAAAGTTTGAAAAGACGGCGCGGTAGGATCAAGACATGGAAGCTTTTCTGATCTCTACAGGCATCGTCGCACTCGCAGAAATGGGTGACAAAACGCAGCTGCTATCGCTTGTTTTAGCTGCACGGTTTCGTAAGCCTTGGCCCATCGTATGGGGTATTTTGGTGGCGACGATGGCCAACCATGCGCTCGCTGGCGGTTTAGGCGCATGGATCACAAGTTACATGGGCCCAGCCGCTATGCGCTGGGTGTTGGGTGTCTCGTTCTTGGCGATGGCCGCGTGGATGCTGGTTCCTGACGAGTTGGATGACGATGACGCGAATGTGATGCCAAAGTTCGGCGTATTTGGCACCACGGTCATGGCCTTTTTCTTAGCGGAAATGGGCGATAAAACACAAATTGCCACCGTGATGCTGGCTGCTGAATACCCATCGTGGTTATGGGTGGTCGCTGGCACAACGCTGGGCATGATGTTGGCGAACGCACCTGTGGTGTGGTTTGGCGACCGCATCACACGGCTTGTGCCGCTTACATGGGTACACCGCATCAGTGCGGTGGTGTTTGTGGTGCTGGGCCTATTGGTGTTGTTTGGCGGAAATGCGTCAAATACAGATGTGTCGCCACAAGGTATTTCGGCAGAAGAAGCGGTCGCACCTAGCGTGTCGGCGTCTTCTGCGGCCAACTAGTTTATTTGGCGATGACGCGCACCATTTCCAAACACTTGTTCGAGTAGCCCCATTCGTTGTCGTACCAGCTCACGATCTTGATGAACGTACCGTCCAATGCCAAGCCCGCATCTGCATCAAACACCGAGGTACATGGCTCACCACGGAAGTCGGTAGACACCACTTTTTCGTCGGTGTAACCCAGCACGCCTTTGAGTGCGCCTAGGCTTTGTGCTTTCATCTCCGCACAAATTTCTTTGTACGTGGCTTCGCTGTTGAGTTCGACAGTCAAGTCAACCACCGACACGTCCGAGGTGGGCACACGAAAAGCCATGCCCGTGAGCTTGCCTTTAACGGATGGAATCACCATGCCGACCGCTTTGGCTGCGCCGGTGCTGGAGGGGATGATGTTTTCCAAAATGCCACGTCCGCCGCGCCAGTCTTTGTTGCTGGGGCCGTCTACAGTTTTTTGCGTGGCCGTGGTGGCGTGCACGGTGGTCATCAGGCCGCGCTTGATGCCCCATTTGTCGTTCAGCACCTTGGCGACGGGTGCTAAGCAATTGGTTGTGCAGGAAGCGTTCGAGACGATGGCTTGGCCCGCATACGTGGTGTGGTTCACGCCATACACAAACATGGGTGTGTCGTCTTTGGATGGCGCTGAGAGCAGCACTTTTTTTGCACCCGCGGTCAAGTGCTTTTCAGCCGTAGGCTTGTCAAGGAACAAACCTGTGGCTTCCACCACCACATCTGCGCCAATTTCGTCCCACTTCAAGGCCGCGGGGTCGCGCTCCTGGGTCAGGCGAATCTTTTTGCCATTGACCACCAAGTGATTGCCGTCGACCGACACCTCACCTTGGAAGCGGCCGTGCACGCTGTCGAATTTGAGCATGTAGGCCAGGTAGTCGGGCTCTAACAGGTCGTTGATGCCGACGATTTCGATGTCATTGAAGTTTTGAATGGCGGCGCGAAACACCATGCGTCCGATGCGGCCAAAGCCGTTAATACCAATTTTGATGGTCATGTCAGTCTCCTTAGATGGCTCAATTCTATGAAACTTTGTTACATCATTTCAAGTAAATTTACGTATTTTTTTTACTTAGCCAGAAAAGCGACAGGCAAAGAAAAAGCGCCTCTAGGGCGCTTTCAGCGGAGAGCTTTGATGAATTACTTCTTCTTGGCCACCACGCGAACCATTTCCAAACATTGTTTGGCATAGCCCCATTCGTTGTCGTACCAAGCGACGATCTTCATGAAGGTCTTGTCCAAAGCAATGCCTGCGGTGGCGTCGAACACCGATGCACAGGGCTCACCACGGAAGTCAGTAGACACCACTTTTTCGTCGGTGTAGCCCAAGATGCCCTTCAACGCACCTTCGCTTTGTGCTTTCATCTCGGCGCAGATTTCGTCGTAAGTGGCTTCTTTGTCGAGCTCGATGGTCAAGTCGACCACAGAGACATCAGACGTTGGCACACGGAAAGCCATGCCTGTGATCTTGCCTTTGATCTCAGGAATCACTTTACCGACAGCCTTGGCCGCGCCCGTGCTGGAAGGAATGATGTTTTCCAAGATGCCGCGGCCGCCGCGCCAGTCTTTGCGCGATGAGCCGTCGACCGTCATTTGGCTGGCTGTTGCCGCGTGCACTGTGGTCATCAAGCCGCGCTTGATACCCCATTTGTCGTTCAACACTTTGACCACAGGAGCCAAACAGTTGGTGGTGCAAGACGCGTTAGACACGATGGCTTCACCAGCGTATTTTTTGTGGTTCACGCCGTACACAAACATCGGGATGCTGTCTTTAGAGGGGGCAGAGATCACGACTTTCTTCGCGCCTGCGTTCAAGTGCATTTGGCTGGTGGGTTCGGTCAGGTAGTGGCCAGTGCACTCGAGCACGATGTCTACACCCAAAGCGCCCCACTTGAGGTTGTGTGCGTCGCGTTCGTGTGTGAGTTTGATTTTTTTACCGTTCACGATGAGCATGTCTTCGGTGTGCTCTACCGTGCCATCAAAGCGGCCATGCACGCTGTCGTACTTGAGCATGTACGCCAAGTAGTCAGCAGGCTTGGGGTCGTTGATGCCCACGATTTGAATGTCGGTGTAACCGTGCTTGAGCGCAGCGCGCAAAGCCAAGCGACCGATACGGCCAAAACCGTTGATACCTAATTTGATGGTCATGTGAATGCCTCAGGAGGAAGTTAAAAACCAGTGCGAGCTCAAGCCTGCTCTTGCAAAGCGGCTTGAACGGTATCGGCCACGTTTTCAGGTGTGAAACCGAAGTGTTTGAACAAAACAGGAGCGGGGGCAGATTCGCCGTAGGTGTCAATGCCAACTACGGCGGACACACCATATTTCCACCAGCCGTCGGTCGAACCCATTTCCACGACGATGCGGGGCACGCCAGCTGGTAACACGGCCGACTTGTAGGCCACGCTTTGGCGGTCGAAAGTGGTCGTGCTGGGCACAGACACCACGCGCACAGCAATCTTGCGCTCGGCCAGCAGGGCTTGTGCTTTCATGGCCAGCTGCACCTCAGAGCCTGTGGCCATGATGACGGCTTGCGCTTTTTTCTTGATGCCCACTTCGCTGGGCTCTGCCAACACGTAAGCACCTTTGTTGATGGCGTCGAGGCCAGAAATGTCGCCAGCTGTTTTGTGTGGGATGGCATCGCCTTTTGGCAGGTAAGGCAGGTTTTGACGGCTCAACAACAGCGCGGTTGGGCGGCTGGTGTTTTGCAAAGCCACGGCCCATGCGACAGCGGTTTCGGCTGTGTCAGCGGGGCGCCATACGTCGAGGTTTGGAATCAGGCGCAACGAAGCGGCGTGTTCGATGGACTGGTGTGTGGGGCCGTCTTCACCCAAACCAATGGAGTCGTGTGTGAACACATGCACCACACGCTGTTTCATCAACGCAGCCATGCGAATGGCGTTGCGTGAATAGTCGCTGAACGTGAGGAAGGTGCCACCGTAGGGGATGAAACCACCGTGCAAAGCCACGCCGTTCATGATGGCGGCCATGCCAAATTCGCGCACGCCGTAGTTGATGTGGCGGCCGCCCTGGCCAGCTTCGTTTTTCACCACGTGGCCCGCTGCATCAAAGCGCAAGTTGGGCGTGGACTTGGTGTTGGTCAGGTTGGAGCCCGTCAAGTCGGCGCTGCCACCCAAGAGTTCGGGCAAGGCGGCGGTGAAATGCTCGAGCGCCAATTGGCTAGCCTTGCGGCTGGCCACGGTTTCGGCCTTGGTGTGCGCGTCGATGACGGTGTCGACCACGGTTTGCGCAAAGTTCTTGGGCAACTCGCCGGCCATGCGGCGTTGCAGCTCTTTGGCTAACTCTGGGTGAGCAGCTTTGTAAGCGGCGAAGGCCTGGTTCCATTCAGCTTCTTGGGCTTTGCCCTTGGCTTTGGCGTCCCAGTCGGCGTACACCTCAGCGGGTACTTCAAAGGGGGCGTGGTTCCAGTGGATAGCCGCGCGGGTCAGTGCAATTTCTTCAGCGCCCAACGGTTCGCCGTGGGCTTTGGCTGTGTCAGCACGGTTGGGGCTGCCTTTGCCGATGCTGGTTTTACACACGATGAGCGTGGGCTTGTCGGTGCTGAGCTTGGCGCTGGCAATGGCTTGGCTCACCACTGCGGCGTCGTGGCCGTTGATGGGGCCAATCACGTTCCAGCCGTAGGCTTTGAAACGTTCGGGCGTGTGGTCGGCAAACCAAGGAGCTACTTGGCCGTCGATGGAAATACCGTTGTCATCGTACAAAGCAATGAGTTTGTTCAGCTTCCATGCACCTGCGAGTGAGCATGCCTCGTGGCTGATGCCTTCCATCAAGCAGCCATCGCCCATGAAGACGAAGGTGTGGTGGTCGACCACGTTGTGGCCTTCACGGTTGAACTCGGAGGCCAGCAACTTTTCGGCCAGAGCCATGCCCACCGCGTTGGTAATGCCTTGGCCCAAAGGGCCCGTGGTGGTTTCGACGCCTGGCGTCACGCCCACTTCGGGGTGGCCTGCGGTTTTGCTGTGCAACACGCGGAAGTTTTTTAACTCGCTCATGGGCAAGTCGTAGCCCGTGAGGTGCAACAGCGCATAAATCAACATCGAGCCGTGGCCGTTAGACAGCACAAAACGGTCGCGGTTCATCCAATGTGGGTTGACGGGGTTGTGGTGCAGGTGTTCACCCCACAAAGCCACCGCCATGTCGGCCATGCCCATGGGCGCGCCGGGGTGTCCTGAGTTGGCTTGTTGTACAGCGTCCATTGCCAAGGCACGAATTGCGCTGGCCATTTGTTGGGTGTTTGCCATGTCAGGCGGCTCCAATGGGTGGGTGAGGGAAAACCACGATTTTAGCGGCCCCCGCTACACAAGCCTGACGGCTCGCTACACTGCCTGTCGATGATCAAAACCGCCGTTTTCTCCGCGTCTCAACCCCTCTCAACTGCTCTGCTGCTGGCCGCAGGGCGCGGCGAGCGCATGCGCCCGCTGACTGACGCCACGCCCAAGCCGCTGCTGACCCTGCGTGGACAGCCGCTGATGCAATGGGCCATGCAGGGCTTGCAGCGTGGCGGGGTTTCTCATTTGGTGATCAACACTGCGTGGCTGGGTGAGCAAATTCCACAGCACTTTGGCTCGGTTTATGAAACGGCCGGCCAACCACCCATGCACCTTCATTATTCGCAAGAAGGCGTGGACTTTGGTGGCGCGTTAGAAACCGCAGGCGGTATCGTGCGCGCCCTGCCTCAGTTGGCCGATGTGTTTTGGGTGGCGGCGGGCGATGTGTTTGCCCCCGATTTTGTGTTTGCCCCAGAAGCCCATGAACGCTTCAAAGCCAGCCCGCAGTTGGCGCATATTTGGTTGGTGCCCAATCCGGAGCACAACTTGGGTGGCGACTTTGGCTTGTCGGCGGGGGGCTTGGCGCTGAACCTGCCCAAGCTGGCAACCACGACGGCGTATGACGATGCGCTTGCCATGACCGCCCCCTCAGAGGCCGCCAGCCAGCAACCACGCTACACCTTCAGCACCATCGCACTTTACAAACGCGCATTTTTCGAAGCCGCTTGGTGCGACATCCCTGCGGGCAACCCCGCGGGCGTGAAGGCCCCACTGGCCGCCATGCTACGAGCCGCCATGGACAATGGCATGGTGAGTGCGTCGCTCTACACGGGCGCGTGGACCGATGTCGGCACGCCCGAGCGCTTGGCGCAACTCAACGCCGCTTGAACAGACAAGGTAAGTCATGACGCCACCGATTCCACACGCCCACATATACGCCGCCCGTCGCGCGCACTTGGCCGCTCAATTGGGCGTTGGTGGCGTGGCCATCATTCCCACCGCGCCAGAGCACGCGCGTAACCGCGACAGCGATTTTCCGTACCGTCACGACAGTTATTTTTATTACCTGACGGGCTTTACCGAACCCAACGCGTGGCTGGTGCTCGACGCCACAGGGCGCAGCACCTTGTTTTGCCAGCCCAAAGATTTAGAGCGGGAAATTTGGGATGGCTACCGTTTAGGACCAGAGGCGGCCACGGCTGCGCTTGGCGTGACCGCTGCCGTGTCGGTGACCGAGTTAGACAAGCATCTACCCAAATTGCTGGAGAACCAGCACACGGTTTGGTATCCGTTTGCCACGCACAAAGGTTTGGAAACACGAGTGGACGGCTGGCTGAATGCTGTGCGCGCTCGTGTGCGCTTTGGTGCCCAATGCCCGTCGCAACAACGCGATGTCTGCGGTCCGCTCGATGACATGCGTCTCATCAAAGATGCGCATGAACAAGACGTCATGCGCCGTGCCGCGCAAATCAGCGCCCAAGCCCATACCCGTGCCATGCAAACCAGCGCGCGCATGTTGCGTGCGGGGCTTGACGTGCGCGAGTACCACCTAGATGCCGAGCTGTTGCATGAGTTCCGCATTCACGGTTCGCAGTTTCCTGCCTACACCTCCATCGTCGCCGCAGGCGCAAATGCCTGTGTGTTGCACTACCGCGCCGATGCTGCGCCTGTGCGCGATGGCGAGTTGGTGTTGATTGACGCGGGCTGCGAGTTGGACGGTTATGCGAGCGACATCACCCGCACCTTCCCTGCCAACGGCAAGTTCAGTGGCCCACAGCGTGACCTCTACAACTTGGTGCTGGCTAGCCAAGACGCAGCAGTCGCTGCCACCAAAACTGGGGCGCGTTTTACAGATCCGCATGAAGCAACTGTCCAAGTGTTGGCGCAAGGCTTGTTAGATCTTGGGCTGTTGAACAAGGCCAAACATGGCAACGCGCAAGACGTGATTGAAAAGCGTGCCTACTTTCCGTTTTACATGCACCGCACCAGCCATTGGCTGGGCATGGATGTGCACGACTGCGGCAGCTATGTGGAGCCCTCTGAACTGGGCAAAACCAGCGAGCGCAAAGACCCGCTGTCAGGCGAAACCATCGTCAACCGACCCAGCCGCATCTTGCGTGAGGGCATGGTGCTCACCATTGAGCCTGGCTTGTATGTGCGTCCTGCAGACGATGTGCCAGAGGCGTTTTGGAACATCGGCATTCGCATTGAAGACGATGCCATCGTCACTTCGGGCGGGTGTGAGCTCATCACGCGCGGGGTGCCTGTTGTTGCTGACGAAATAGAAGCGTTGATGCGCGGTTGATTTTTGTGGACTGATGTTTGTCTGGCGTTTCTTGGCGTTGACGTGGCGGCGCGTTGCGCGAGGGGCAGACCCGCCCTCCTCAGAGTCTCACGCCTCGATTGCGTCGGTCGGGCTTGCCCCTCGCGCAACGCGCTTTGGGTCGCAACAACGTCTGCGAGACTCTCACTGCGCTAGCTTGATGTGATGGCGTGCGTGCGTAGGCGCCATTCTGGCGCGCAGCGACAGTAAGCCTTAGCGCGTACGCCGTCATATCAAGCGGCCGCCAACGCCAAGCACCTAGGCGCGCAATCAGCGAAGACCTTTGCGAATAAGTAAAAACCATTGCCACCTGCATAAGCACATCCACGGATAAAGCGCCCTAGACACAGGCCTAAAATGAAATCACAAGCCAAGGCGGTGCTGCTTTTGCAAAGCACACCGCCTTTTGCATCACAAGGAGATTTCAATGAGTTCCAACCCATCACACAACAGTGCCGAAGCCCGCGCCGAATTGCGCCGCGCTGCTCTGGAGTACCACGAGTTCCCGACCCCCGGCAAGGTGGCGATTCACGCCACCAAGCAGTTGGTGAACCAACATGATTTGGCATTGGCTTATTCACCTGGTGTGGCCGCTCCTTGCGAAGAGATCGTCAAAGACCCAAACGCCGCTTTCAAATACACCAGCAAGGGCAACTTGGTCGCGGTGATTTCCAACGGCACAGCCGTGCTCGGTTTGGGTGACATTGGTCCATTGGCTTCTAAGCCCGTGATGGAAGGCAAAGGCGTTCTGTTTAAAAAGTTTGCTGGCATCGATGTGTTCGACTTGGAAATCGAAGAAAAGAACCTCGATAAGTTGGTAGACATCATTGCCTCGCTGGAACCGACCTTTGGTGGCATCAACCTCGAAGACATCAAGGCACCAGACTGCTTCTACGTCGAGCGCAAGTTGCGCGAACGCATGAAAATTCCAGTCTTCCACGACGACCAACACGGCACCGCCATCACGGTGGGCGCGGCCATTTTGAACGGCCTCAAGGTTGCGGGCAAAGACATCAAAACCGTCAAGCTCGTCACGTCAGGCGCGGGCGCTGCGGCGCTGGCTTGTTTGGGCTTGCTGCTCAAAATGGGCATGCCACGCAAGAATATTTATGTCACCGACCTAGCGGGCGTGGTCTATGAAGGCCGCACCGAGTTGATGGACGAAGACAAGATTCAATTTGCCCAAAAAACCGATGCACGCACCCTGAGCGACATCATCGAAGGCGCAGATGTGTTCTTGGGCTTGTCTGCGGGTGGCGTGTTGAAGCCCGACATGGTGAAGAAGATGGCCGCCAAGCCCATCATCATGGCCTTGGCCAACCCCAACCCAGAAATCACGCCCGAAGATGTGAAAGCGGTGCGCGACGACGCCATCATCGCCACGGGCCGCAGTGACTATCACAACCAAGTCAACAACGTGCTGTGCTTCCCCTACATCTTCCGCGGCGCGTTGGATGCGGGCGCTTCCACCATCACCGATGAGATGGAAATTGCGGCTGTGTATGCCATCGCCGAATTGGCGCAAGCCGAGCAAAGCGAAGTGGTGGCCGCGGCCTATGCGGGCGAGACCTTGGCCTTTGGCCCAGAGTACCTCATCCCCAAGCCCTTCGACCCACGCTTGATGATGAAGATTGCGCCTGCCGTGGCCAAAGCGGCGGCAGACAGCGGCGTGGCCACACGTCCCATCCAAGACATGGAAGCCTACATTGAGAAGCTGCAAGGCTTTGTGTATGCGTCGGGTTCCATCATGAAGCCCATCTATGCGGCCGCCAAGCGTGCCAGCAAAAAGCGCGTGTGCTACGCCGAGGGCGAAGAAGAACGCGTGTTGCGCGCCGTGCAAATCGTGGTGGACGAGCGTTTGGCAAGGCCCACGCTGATCGGCCGCCCAGCGGTGATTGCCCAACGCATCGAGAAGTTTGGCCTGCGCCTCAAAGAGGGAGTGGACTATGAAGTGGTGAACGTCGAGCAAGACCACCGTTACCGCGACTTCTGGCAAACCTATTACAAGATGACTGCCCGCAAAGGCGTGACAGAGCAGTTGGCCAAGATCGACATGCGTCGTCGCCTATCGCTCATCGGCACCATGATGTTGCACAAAGGTGAGGTGGATGGCCTGATTTGTGGCACATGGAGCACCCCGCTCACCCATCTGAACTATGTAGACCAAGTCATTGGTCATCGCAAAGGCGTGAGCACGTATGCGGCCATGAATGGTTTGATCCTGCCCGACCGCCAAGTGTTCTTGGTGGATACCCACATCAACTATGACCCGACCGCCGAGCAACTGGCCGAAATCACCGTGATGGCAGCTGAAGAAATGCGTCGTTTTGGTATTCAGCCCAAAGCCGCTTTGCTGTCACATTCCAATTTTGGAAGCAGCGACCAGCCATCCGCCATCAAGATGCGCGAAACCTTGGCGTTGGTCAAGAAAAAGGCGCCGTGGCTCGAAGTTGACGGCGAAATGCACGGCGATGTGGCTTTGGATGGCAACGTCCGAGAAGCCCAAATGGCAGACACCACATTGATTGGTGACGCGAATTTGTTGGTTTTGCCGAATTTGGATGCCGCCAATATTGCCTACAACCTGCTTAAAACAGCCGCTGGCGGCAACATTGCAATTGGCCCAGTGCTTTTGGGCGCTGCTAAGCCTGTGCACATCCTCACCGCTAGCACCACGGTGCGCCGTATTGTGAACATGACGGCGTTGACCGTGGCGGATGCCAGCGCTGTGCGTTAAACAAGCTTTTCTAGCAAAATTAGCTAATTTATCTTAAATAACCCCTTAAGGGCCCCCCAGAAATGGGTTGGGCCCTTGCTTTTTTGTTTCAATTCGAAGACACTTGCGCTTCCAATTTTCGGGTTAACCCGAACTAGAAACGAATACAACACCTATGCCACTGCGTACCGTCAAAACCAATATTGTTCA
>JACCDY011179366.1_pt1 | contig 11690 bp, 8 predicted proteins | sample 7446391 | NCBI WGS metagenome assembly JACCDY01 (sample SAMN15323451, study PRJNA562643) | freshwater metagenome | isolation source: river surface water | place: USA:Blue River Watershed | collected 2017-08-18
ATCAGCAGGCTTGGCTTCTTCTTTTTTGCCACAGCCCACCAACACGGCGGCAGAGACTGCGGTCAAGGCTGCGGCTTGCAACCAGCGACGTTTGAACAGATTAGTCATGAAAAACCCTTTACAAGAGAACTAGAAAAAGTGGAGAAATTATCAACCAGGGAAAAACGGTTTTCCGATCGAAGCGGGCATATTTACCCTGAGCCAACGCGGATTTTTAGAAATCAACGCCAGCACCACGATGGTGGCCACATACGGCAGCATGCTCAAGAACTGGCTGGGCACATCCACGCCCGTGGTCTGCAAGTGAAACTGAAGCATCGTGACCCCGCCGAACAGATAAGCACCAAGCAACACGCGTGCCGGACGCCATGTGGCAAACGTGGTAAGGGCCAGTGCAATCCAGCCTTTGCCTGCAATCATGCCCTCCACCCACAGCGGTGTGTAGATGATGGAGATGTAGGCCCCCGCCAGACCACACAGCGCACCGCCGACCACCACTGCCAGCAAACGGATGCGGCGCACAGGGTAGCCCAAGGCATGCGCTGATTCAGGGGACTCGCCCACAGCGCGCAAAACCAAGCCCGAACGTGTGCGGTAGAGGAAATAAATCAAACCTAAAGTGAGCGCAATCGCACCGTAGACGAGTGGGTGGTGCTTGAACAAAGCAGACCCAAACCAAGGAATGTCTGCCAAAAATGGTACTTCGTATTGAATGCGTTCAGGCAGCTTGGCCTGCACATAGCTCGTCCCCACGAAGGCCGAGAAGCCGCCGCCAAACAAACTCAGCGCGAGGCCCGTGGCGTATTGGTTGGTGTTCATCCAAATCACCAACACGCCAAACAACGCAGCCATCAAGGCGCCTGCGCCCATGCCCGCCAAAAATCCCAGCGTGTCGCTGCCCGTGGTGGCCACGGTGGCAAAGCCTGCAATGGCAGCGCACAGCATCATGCCCTCGGCGCCTAAGTTAACGATGCCCGCTTTTTCGTTGATCAACAACCCGAGCGAAGCCAACGCCAAAACAGTGCCCGCATTCATGGTGGCGGCCCACAAGAGTGCATAAGTCTCCATCACAGTGCCTCCACAGAATTTGAATGTGCTGCGCGAGAAACCCAACGCACGCGATATTGCATCAAGGTGTCACACGCTAACAGCGTGAACAACAACAAACCTTGAAACACGCCGGTGAGTGAACGTGGCAAGCCAAGGCGCGATTGCGCCAGCTCACCGCCGATGAAAAACATGCTCATCAGAACAGCCGAGAACACCATACCCACGGGGTGCAAGCGCCCCACAAAGGCCACGATGATGGCCGCAAAGCCATAACCCACCGGCACAAAAGGAGTCAGCTGACGCAGCGGCCCTGCCACTTCTAAAGCACCAGCCAAACCAGCGGCTGCACCCGAGGTGAGCAACGCCAGCCACAAGGCCTTGCGTGACGAGAAGCCCGCATAACGCGCTGCATCAGGCGCCAAGCCGCCCACCTGCTGCGCAAAGCCGGCATGTGTGCGAAACAAAAACACCCACAGCGCGCCCACACCCGCCAACGCCAGCAACACGCCAATGTTCACGCGCGTGCCCGTGATGAGCTTGGGAATTTGCGTGATGGCATCAAAGGTTTTGGTTTGCGGAAAGTTGTAGCCCAGTGGGTCTTTCCAAGGGCCGTAGACCAAAAAGTTCAGCGTCATGATGGCCACGTACACCAGCATGAGGCTGACCAAAATTTCGCTGGCATGAAAGCGGTCGCGCAAGAACGCAGTGATGCCCGCCCACACCATGCCGCCCGCAATGCCTGCCAGCAAGATGAGCACCCAAAATCCTGCGCCTGTGTTGGCATCGGCCATCAGCGCCACGCCCGAGGCAAACACCGCGCCCATGACGAACTGGCCTTCAGCGCCAATGTTCCACACGTTGGAGCGAAAGCAAACAGCCAAGCCCAACGCAATCAGCAACAGCGGCGTGGCTTTGACCAACAACTCGGACAAGGCGTAGACGCTCTTGATAGGTTCCCAAAAGAACACCTGCAAACCACGCACCGGGTCTTTGCCCAGTGCCACAAAAAGAATCACACCCAATACCACCGTGATTGCCAGCGCCAGCAAGGGCGAGGCATAGCGCCACACGTTAGAAGGCTGGGCACGCGGCTCAAGACGCAGCATGGTTCACCTCCTGTATCTCTGACACAAGCGAGTTGTCCCACAAGCCACTCATCCACGCACCAATGCGTGAGACGTTGGCCTCTTCGCGTTTGAGCGCGGGCGATAAACGCCCCTCGGCCATCACATGCATACGGTCTGACAGTTCTAGCAATTCGTCTAACTCCTCACTTATCACAAGCACTGCACAGCCCACATCACGCAGGGTCAACAGTGCAGCACGTATTTGCGCAGCAGCGCCCACGTCCACACCCCATGTGGGCTGCGACACGATGAGCAGCTTGGGCGCCGCCTCAATCTCGCGACCTACCAAAAACTTTTGCAGATTGCCACCTGACAGTGAACGTGCAGCGGCATCTGGTCCGCCTGCTTTGACTTTGTATTTGGCAATGATCTGGGCGGCTTGGTTGTGTAGCGTGTTCAGATTGAGCCAACCCAAAGCCCCCGCTAATCCTCGCGATGCAACCGCGTCATGGCGGGTGAGCAACAGATTTTGCGCGAGGCTCAGACTAGGCACTGCGCCACGACCGAGTCGCTCTTCTGGCACAAAGTGCAAGCCAAGGTTTCGGCGTTGGGCGGGGTTGAGTTGCCCCATGGCTTGGCCACCGAGTTGAATGCTCTCAGCCTCTGCTCGCATGTCTTCACCCGACAAAGCAAACAGCAACTCGCGTTGACCGTTGCCCGACACGCCTGCAATGCCTACCACCTCTCCTGCACGTACTTGAAAGTTCACGCCATTCAGAGCTACGCCAAACGGATCGTCAGCTTCTAGACGCAGGTTATGCACCTCCAGCACGGCAGCGCCTGGCCTGTGCTCGCGCACATGTAACTCGGGGGGCAGGCTACCAATCATGAGTTGGCTCAGCGAAGCATTGGTTTCTTGGCGCGGGTCACACACACCTGTGACGCGACCAGCACGCACCACGGTGCAGGCAGTGCACAGCGCACGAATTTCATGCAGCTTGTGACTGATGTACAAAATGCTGCGTCCTTCTGACGCGAGTTGACGCAACACCACAAAGAGCTTTTCCACCGCTTGCGGTGTGAGCACCGAGGTGGGCTCATCCAAGATAAGCAGCTGCGGGTTGGTCAGCAAGGCGCGAATGATTTCCACGCGCTGCATCTCGCCCACACCTAGGGTGTGCACGGGGCGGGCGGGGTCAATGTCGAGGCCATACTGCGCGGCGGTGTCGGTGATACGTTGGGTAACTTCGGCAAGGCTGAGCGATTTATCCAAACCCAGCCACACGTTCTCAGCCACGCTCAGCGTGTCAAACAAGCTGAAGTGCTGAAAGACCATGCTGATACCCAGACGGCGAGCCTCTTGCGGGTTGCGGATGTTCACCAACTCGCCGTTGAAGCGAATCTCGCCTGCATCAGGCTTAACTGCACCGTAGATGATTTTCATCAGCGTGGATTTGCCTGCGCCGTTTTCGCCCAACACGGCATGAATTTCACCAGGCTGCACCGTCAGGCTCACAGCATCGTTGGCCACTACAGCGGGGTATCGCTTAGTGATGGCATGGAGTTGAAGTCGTGATTGAGTCATGAGAGAAAGTTGAACATTCAATGAATCGCATTTGTCGTATCAGACAAACAGCGTAAATTATCAGCGACCGATTTCACCTGTTGGCGCAGCCATCGCCCAGAAGCGGCCACATGACTACGCTCATGCCAAAGCTGGTAGTAGGCCATTCGCGGAAAGTTAATTGGACAATCTACGATGGCCAAAGGCAATTGACCTCCATGACCACGCAGGTAGCGCTCGCAATAATGCCGACCAGTTGTGAGGACCAGCAAGGTCGATGCCACCATGTTTGGCATGATGCCGAAATTTTGCGAGCGTGCCACGATGTTGCGTTGCAAGCCCATACTTTGCAGATGTTCATCGATCACGCCACGCCCTCCTAGATGTGTCGAGGTTGGTGCAATGTGCTCTGCGCACAACCAAGCGTTGACATCCCAACCTCTTCGCACTGCGGGGTTAACCTGAGCAACCATGGACACCACATCGTCTTCAAACAAGGTTAAGCGGTGCAAGCTCTCATTAGGGCTTGCCCAATTGCCAATAACAATATCTAGCTCCCCGCGGGATAGCAGCTCAGGGTAGTGTGCATGATCAGATAGTGAGCGGATTTCAATATTGCATCGCGGCGCTTTCTGCTTGATTTGCATGACCAAACGCGGCAAAAACAGCGGGTCTAAAAAGTCACTGGTTCCCACACGAAATGTGATTTGGGCCGTACGGGGGTCAAACGCATGAGCACCAAAGAACATCACTTGTGCGGCATCCAATATGCGTGCACTTGGTTCAATCATGTGTAGGCCCACATCAGTTGGCACCATGGCTGTGCCAGAACGTACCAATAAAGCATCGCCTGTGATGTCACGCAAATGGCGTAATGCTGCTGATACAGCAGGTTGATGCATTCCCATTTTGAGGGCAGTACGAGAAACGCTTCTTTCGGTTAACACAGTGTGCAAGACCCTTATGAGATGAATGTCTATCTTGTCGAAAAGAAGCGCCGTCTTCATACGTTTTTTTGTATTTTGTTTATATGGTTTGAATTATTTGGGAAATGCGGCATGCCGCTAATCTTTAACCCTATCTTCTCACCACTCACACTTATCAATAGATGGTGTAAGTCCTAAGTACTGAAAAAATATGAGTCTATCTGAGCTTAAATTTGTGCAAGGCCATCGCACTGTGCAGTTAAAGAATGTTCCAGCTGAGCGCACCTTGCTAGAGGTACTGCGCGAAAACCTGCACGCATGTGACACCAAAGAAGGCTGTGGCGAAGGCGATTGTGGTGCTTGTACTGTGGTCATTGGCGAGCCAAGTGACGATGGCATTCGATACAAAGCCATCAACAGTTGCATTCGATTGGCACATTCGGTGCACGGTCTGGCTGTATGGACAGCACAAGATCTCACCCAAGCAGATGGAACACCTCACCCTGTACAAACGGCACTTCGTGATCACCACGCCACGCAGTGCGGTTTTTGCACACCAGGCTTTGCCATGAGTTTTTTTGGTCTGTATCAAAATAAAGTCTGTCACCAACAAGCCATCACGCCAGAGGTGGCTCAACACCACTTATCAGGCAATCTGTGCCGTTGCACCGGTTACCGTCCATTGATAGATGCTGCATGTAGTTTGACAAGCGCACCTTTAGCGACGCTAAACAATACCGAACTGCTGGATCAATTAAAACGCATTGCGCCACGTCCTATCCACGATGATGAACCCTACTTGCAACCCCAGAACTTGCTCGAACTATTGCACTGTCGCCGTCAATACCCCGATGCACAACTGGTAGCCGGCTGTACTGATGTGGGTTTGTGGATAACTAAACATCACAAAACTTGGAAGCGCATTCTTGACCTCACGCGCGTGAGCGAGCTGCAAGTCATTGACACTCAAGACACATACATACGCATAGGTGCTGCTGTGACGCTTGAAGATGCGTGGGAGGCGTTGATCAAAGAGCGGCCACAGTTGCAACGCTTTTGGCACCGTTTTGCGGGCTTACCCGTGCGCAACTCTGGAACGCTCGGAGGCAATGTGGCCAATGGCTCGCCCATTGGGGATGCCATGCCTTTATTGATTGCACTGCACGCGCATGTGGTGTTGGCACGTGAAGAAGCAGGTCAAGTGGTCGAACGACGCCTGCCATTGGAAGAGCTTTACACCGGCTACCGACAAAACTGCATGCGCCCACAAGAGGTGCTGGCCTATATCGACGTCCCACGTCCAACGTCCAACGAGTGGCTGCGCGCCTACAAAATTTCTAAACGACAAGAGGATGACATCTCTGCCGTGTGTTTAGCGATCCGTATTGAACGCGATACAGAAGGCCTTGTATGCGACGCATCTATTGGCGTAGGTGGTGTCGCAGCGACACCTGTGCGTGCAATCAAAACTCAAGCATGCTTGCAAAACCAGACGTGGGACGAAGCGCACATCAAAAGAGCACAGCAAGAGTTGCAAAACGAGTTCAGTCCAATTTCAGACATGCGCGCTAGCGCTGCCTACCGGACACAGGTATTAGCCAATTTATTGCAACGTGCATGGCTTGAAAGTCAGGGCCTTGAGACCGTCACTTTGGAGTCGTTGACATGACAGTGAACACCACACATGGGACACACCACGAGAGTGCGACAACGCAAATTAATGGCAGCGCCCGCTACATCGATGATCTGCCCGAAATTCAAGGCACTTTGCATGCTGCACCCATCCTCTCGCCTGTGGCACACGGACAAGTGTTGCGCCTAAACACCGAACAAGCCCTAACTAGCGTCGGCGTACATGCCATCATCAGCAGCGCTGACATTGTGGGCGACACAAAGTTCGCCAGTTTTTCACACGACGAATACATTTTTGCCGACACACAAGTCAACCATGTCGGCCACGTCATGGGTTTGGTGATTGCCGATCGTCACAAACACGCACGCATGGCTGCGAGCTTAGTTCAGCCCAGCATTCAAAGTTTTGCTGCCGTATTGGATGTGCGCCAAGCGTATGCGCAACAGCACTGGGTGCTGCCACCCGTACATGTGCAACGCGGCAACGCTGACCAAGCTATTGCTACAGCGACACATGTGCTCCAAGGAAGTCTTGATGTCGGGGGGCAAGAGCATTTTTATTTAGAAGGTCAGATTGCTTACGCCATTCCGCAAGATGATGGCCAGTGGTTGATACACAGCAGCACCCAACACCCAGGTGAGGTCCAGCATTGGGTTGCGCATGCATTAGGGGTTCCGCTGCATGCTGTGCGTGTGGTGTGCCGCCGCATGGGTGGCGGCTTTGGCGGTAAAGAAACACAAGCTGGGCATTTGGCTGTGTGGGCCGCTATTGCCGCACACAAGCTCAAACGCCCCGTCAAAATGCGCTTGGACCGCGACGATGACTTTATGATCACGGGCAAACGCCACCCTTTCAGCTACGACTACACCGTGGGATTTGACGACACGGGTCGCATTTTGGGCTTACACGTCGTGCAACTAGCTGACTGCGGCCACAGCGCAGATCTGAGCGGACCTGTGGCTGATCGCGCTGTGTTCCACACTGACAACGCCTATTTTTTAGAGCACATTCGCATCGATTCTTATCGCTGCAAAACACACAAGCAAAGCCATACTGCATTTAGAGGCTTTGGTGGGCCACAAGGCATGATCGTCACCGAAGTCTTGCTAGGTGATATCGCACGACACCTTCGCCTAGACCCACTTGCCGTGCGTGAGCGCAATTTTTACGGTACAACTGAACGCAACACCACACACTATGGCACCACGATCACCGACAACATCGTGCACGCGTTGGTGAAACAACTGGCGAATGACTGCAGCTACAGCCAGCGTCGCAGCGAAATTGCAACGTGGAATCAAGCACAAACCACTTTGAAACGAGGTATTGCGCTCACGCCCGTTAAATTTGGCATCAGCTTCACCGCCACACAATTTAACCAAGCGGGGGCATTGGTACATGTTTACACCGATGGGAGTGTTTTGGTCAATCATGGCGGGACAGAAATGGGCCAAGGCCTGCACACCAAGGTGGCGCGCATCGTGGCCCACACACTAGGCATTAACACTGATCGCATCTTGGTCGGCGCAAGCGACACAGAAAAAATACCCAATGCCAGTGCAACCGCTGCCTCTAGTGGCACGGATTTAAATGGTCGGGCAGCCGAGTTTGCCGCACGCCAAGTGCGTGACAATCTGGCACAGTTTGTCGCCCAGCTAGACGCTTGCCAGCCCAACGAAGTGCGCTTTGACAATGGGCACATTCACACACCCTCGCAAGTTCACAGCTTTGAAAAAATAGTGTCCCAAGCCTACAGCCAACGCGTGCAACTCTGGAGCGATGGCTTTTACCGTACCCCCAAAATTCACTACGACAAAACCACTTTAAGCGGCACGCCGTTTTACTACTTTGCCTACGGCGCGGCGTGCACCGAAGTGGCCATTGACACCCTCACCGGCGAGCACAAAGTGCTGCGTGTGGACATCTTGCACGACGTGGGCAATTCGATTCACCCCTCGATTGATATTGGACAAATCGAAGGCGGCTTCATTCAAGGCATGGGCTGGCTCACCACCGAAGAATTGGTATGGGACAAACAAGGCGTACTGCGCACGCATGCACCCAGCACGTACAAAATCCCTACCGTCGGCGATATACCCGCGCATTTTTCAGTTCAACTCTGGCACGAAGCCAACCGCGAAGACAACGTCATGGGCAGCAAAGCTGTCGGCGAGCCGCCATTTATGCTGGCCTTAAGCGTGTTTGAAGCTTTGCGCGATGCGGTTGCACATGCACGCAACGAACAACAAACAACCGTTCAACTTAACGCACCTGCCACGCCCGAACGCGTGCTGCAAGCCATACACACATGACAACATCACTCACTGATAAGCGCCAAGCATGGCGAGCTGGCCTGATATGGTTCGATGCCAGCCACAACCTACAACACGCCAGCGATGGCATGCTTGTGACCGACCTCGGCGAAGACGGCATCCACCGTGTATTGGCAGTGGGTGACTACGGCACACTGCACCCGAGCTACCCAGACATCAAGCTCACCCACTTCCCCGGTCAGTGGATTGCACCTGGCTTTGTGGATATGCACATCCACTACCCCCAAACCGATGTCATTGGCTCGCCTGCCGAAGGCTTACTCCCTTGGTTAACACAGTACACATTTGTGCACGAAGCCAAGTTTTCAGAAGCCACACATGCCAATGACGTCGCCGATTTTTTTCTGAATGAGTTACTTCGCAATGGCGTCACCACCGCATTGACCTTTGCCACATCACATCCAGCCTCAGTGACCGCATTATTTGAAGCTGCACAAGCAAAACGACTACGCCTGATGACAGGCAAGGTGATGCAAGACCGACACAGCCCTGACGGTGTTCGCGATGACACAGAGCAGAGTTTGATCGACACCGAAACCTTGCTACAACGATGGCACGGTGTCGATCGCTTGGGTTACGCAATCACGCCACGCTTTGCCCCCAGTTGTAGCGAAGCGCAATTGCGAGGCGCGGGCGAACTAGCCGCCCGATACCCCGACACATGGGTTCAGTCTCATGTAGCCGAAAACTTAGACGAAGTGCGCTGGGTACGTGAACTGTTTCCCCAATCGCGCAGCTATTTGTCGGTCTACGAAGACTTTGGCTTATTACGAGAGCGTGCGGTGTACGCGCATTGCATCCATTTTGATGCCACCGACCGTGCACTGATGCGCGAAAGCGGCACTGCGGCGGCAATTAGCCCCACTAGTAACCTGTTCTTAGGCAGTGGTTTTTTTGACTATGTTGCAGCTCTAGACTGTGGCATGCGACTCGGCTTGGCCAGCGATGTAGGAGGCGGCACAAGCTTTAGTCCATTTCACACCATGCTTGCTGCCTACACCGTCGGGCGCGAAGGTCAAACAAAACAAGGACTGAGCCTCAGCCCCGAACAGCTCTGGTGGCAACACACCGCAGGTGCCGCCCAAGCCTTAGGGCTAGAGGGCAAGGTCGGCAACTTGCTACCGGGCTGTGAGGCAGATTTTGTGGTGCTTGACCCAAAGGCCACACCACTTATCGCACGACGCTGTGCGCAAGCCAGTAATTTATCTGAATTGCTATTTGCGTGGATTGTGCTTGGGGATGACCGTGTGATTGCGCAAACTGTGGTGCAAGGGCAAGCGATGCACACCGCTCGCCCAGCGCCTTGAACTACAACACCAACATAGCGCGAAAGTCGTTCACATTGGTGTGCGTGGGACCGGTCACCACCAAGTCGCCCAGAGCGTCAAAGAAACCGTAGGCATCGTTTCGGTCTAGGCAGTCGGCGGCTTTCACACCTGCGGCCTCGGCGCGAGCCAAGGTGTCGGGAGACACGCGTGCGCCTGCGTTGTCTTCGATGCCATCAATGCCGTCGGTATCGGCAGCGATGGCCCAGACGTTGGGTTGGGATTGAAGCGCCACGGCTAAGCCTAGGCAGAACTCGCCAGCCCGGCCTCCTCGGCCGGGCCGAGCGTGCGGCAGAGCGCTCTGCTCCGTATCCCCCGCCCGCTGCGCGGTCTCCTCCTTGACCTGCGCAGATCGCTCTGCCACACGCTCGACCTTTCGGATGGTCACCGTGGTTTCGCCTCCACTCAAAATCACACAGGGCTTTTTGAATGGGCCTTGACCTTTTGCCGCTGCACGCGCCAGCGCAGCGTGCACCTTGCCCACTTCACGCGACTCACCTTCTAGCTCGTCGCTCAACACATAGGCATTCAGACCAGCGGCACGGGCCAGCTCGGCGGCGGCGTCTAGCGACTGTTGGGGTGTGGCTATTAGGTGCACAGGCTGTTTGTCCCACTCGGAGCTGGGCTTGGGCGTTTCGAGTGCGCCAGCTTTGAGCGCGGCTTCAATGGCGGCGGGCACTTCGATCTTGTAGCGTTGCAGGATGGCCCATGCATCGGCACAGGTTGTCACATCGGGCACGGTGGGGCCGCTGGCAATGACGGATGGATCGTCGCCTGGCACATCGCTGATGGTCAGCGTCACCACTTGCGCGGGCGCACACGCGGCAGCCAAGCGGCCACCTTTGATGCGCGAGAGGTGTTTGCGCACGCAGTTCATTTCGCCAATGCCTGCGCCGCTGTTGAGCAAGTCTTTGTTGATGCGCTGTTTGTCTTCCAGCGTCAAGCCATCGGCGGGCAAAGTCAGCAACGCTGAACCACCGCCTGAGATGAGACACAGCACCAAGTCGTCAGCCGTCAGTCCTTGTGTCAACGCCAAGATGCGCTCGGCAGCAGCAAGGCCTGCTGCATCGGGCACAGGGTGTGACGCCTCGACCACCTCAATGCGCTCGGGCACACCCGCAGGGCGCGGTGGTGTGTGGCCGTAGCGCGTGACGACTAAGCCCGACAAAGGTTTGTCTGTAGGCCACAGTGCCTCGACCGCTTGCGCCATCGCGCCACCGGCTTTGCCTGCGCCCAAGACGATGGTGCGGCCTTTGGGGGGTGGGGGCAAATACGCGGCGGTGTTGTGCAAGGGCAAGGCGCGTTTGACGGCGGCTTGGTACAGCGCCGCTAAAAACTCGTTGGGCTGGGTGGCGAAGTTCGGCGTGGTGGGGCTTGCTTTATGCATCGGCAAATTGTGCCGTGCCCAGCGCGGCCCACCCCCTGTGGAAACCACTTGGGTGACACACCGAAAAACTCATGCCCACAAAGGTTAAAGTTTGCGCCATGACGACCCTGCTCATCCACCGCGCCCGCTGCATCGCTTTGATGGACGATGCCAATACCGAACTCAACGACGCCTCGCTGCTACTGCGCGATGGGCGCATTGAACGCATCATTCCTGCCGACGAAAAGATCGACGACTTGCTGAAGCAAGTGGACGAAGTGATCGACGCACGCCGCCACGTGGTGGTGCCTGGCCTGATCCACACCCACCATCACATGGTGCAGTCGCTGACTCGTGCTGTGCCGCAGGTGCAAAACGCCGAGCTGTTCAGCTGGCTGCAAGGGCTCTACCCCATTTGGGCGGGGC
>JACCDY010018493.1_pt1 | contig 11683 bp, 11 predicted proteins | sample 7446391 | NCBI WGS metagenome assembly JACCDY01 (sample SAMN15323451, study PRJNA562643) | freshwater metagenome | isolation source: river surface water | place: USA:Blue River Watershed | collected 2017-08-18
ACTTGCCCCTCGATGAACATTTCAGATGTGGGTAGCTCGAATGTTTTGAATACATCAATCATCTCGTCAGGTATTGTTGCCAATACATTACCGAATCTAACAAGGTCGGATACTCCCAAGGTATTTTTTATGACATGCCAAGGGCTAGATTTTTCGTCAAAGCGAACAAAAAGATAACGCTTAAATAGCGGCTCTTCCACCTTATCAAGCGAATTGTGACGTAATACCTCTTTACTCATCATAGGAAAAAACACCTCAAAGCCTTGCTGAGTCAGGTTCAAAGCCGCACGCTTCTCCTGCCTGGGCTTAGTGTAGATGAGATGCCAATGATTAATCATTTGATTTTTAATTATGTATCCCTTAATATTATCAAATATTGTTCAAAATTGAACTTGGCTTATTTTATATTATTTTAAATCAATATGATAGCGATTGCTGATCGACTAACAGTAGGGCGGTAGCGTGCCTAAAAAATATTTAAATTATGAATTAATTATACTTAATTGTATCTGATGAAGTCTTGAAAATTTAAATGTCAAATCTAGTGAATAAATCACAACAGTCTCTAATATATCAACGACAAGAAGATGCGCACTATCGAGTCATGCAGGCGCTCGAGCGAAATCCTGACCTAACACAAAGAGAACTCTCAAAAGAGTTAGGGGTGAGTTTAGGTAAACTTAATTATTGCCTTAAAGCGCTGATTGATAAGGGATGGGTTAAGGTTGGCAACTTCAGTCATTCTAAGAATAAGATGAATTACGCTTACCTCTTAACGCCAAAAGGTATCTCTGAAAAAGCTCGTATGACGCAAGGCTTTCTCAACAGAAAGATTGAGGAATATGAGGCCTTACGTGCAGAGATCAATTTGTTAAAGAGCGAAATATTGAGCTCTCAAGAGACGAGATAGACAATATGACGAAACGAAATTCAATATTCATGTTTGATAACGAGCATTAGCGTGCAAAACACCTCACATATCAATGTAACGCCAGTGATCCTCTGTGGTGGGTCAGGGACTCGCCTTTGGCCCCTCTCGCGTGCTGGATTCCCTAAGCAGTTCCTCGTACTATCTGGCGACACCAGTCTGTTTCAACAGGCGCTTGAGAGAGTCAATAGGATTGCTGCTGGTGATATTTCCGTTGGTGAGACCCTAGTGGTCACGGGTGAGGAGCACCGCTTTATTGCGCTAGAGCAGTTAAGGGAGATGTCATCCGTCTCTGCTAGGTTGCTATTGGAGCCTGAAGGCAAGAATACGGCGCCGGCACTTACGCTAGCCGCCTTGCAGGCCTTGAAAAATGGTGATGATCCTGTCCTGGTTGTTACACCCGCCGATCAGACGGTACAAAATACAGCAGCCTTTGCCGATGCTATGCAGAGAGCAATTAAGCTGGCTAATGCTGGTTCGATTGTGATTCTTGGGATTAAACCAACAAATCCGGAAACAGGGTTTGGGTACATTAAACAATCTGGCGGCGCTGGTGCCTTAGGGGAGTTTAATGTTGCAAAGTTTGTCGAGAAGCCTGATCTTGAGACTGCTCGAGTCTATCTTGATAGCGGCGACTATAGTTGGAACGGTGGCATGTTTGTTGTCCGTGCAAGCTTGTGGATTAAAGCGCTTAGCACTTTCAGAAAAGACATTCTGGTTGCAACAGAAAATGCTTTTAACCAATCAACAATCGATCAGCAGTTCATCAGACCGAATAATGAATTATTTGTCGATATTCCAAGCGAATCAGTTGACTATGCTGTGATAGAGAAGTGTCCCGGTTCGAAATTAGAAATTAAGGTAATTCCGCTCGATGCCGGTTGGAATGATTTGGGTTCATGGGACGCTGTCTGGCAGGTTGGTGAGAAAGATCAGAACGGTAATTTGATTCAAGGCGATGCACTTCTCGAGGACTCTCAAAATAGTCTAATACATTCCAGTCACCGTCTTGTGACTGCCGTTGGTGTAAATAACTTAGTCATTATCGAGACCGCTGACGCGGTGATGGTGGCAGATCGAAGCCAAAGCCAGTTTGTTAAAAAGATAGTAAGCCAGCTATCGGATCAAGTCCGAGAAGAGCATGTGCTTCACCGCAAGGTATCTCGCCCATGGGGTTGGTATGACACTATTGATGTGGGCGATCGATTTAAGGTTAAGCGTATCCAAGTGAACCCTGGTGCAAGCTTAAGTCTTCAAAAACATGCTAAAAGGGCTGAGCATTGGGTAGTAGTTAAGGGAACTGCAGAGGTGACCTGTGGTGATCGGGTCATTACCCTAAATGAAAATGAATCTACATTCATTCCGTTGGGTGAACAGCATCGACTATCAAATACATCGACTGATATTCTTGAGATTATCGAAGTGCAGTCGGGTAGCTATCTTGGTGAAGATGATATTGTTCGAATTGATGATGGATATGGTCGAAATTAAGTATGAATAAAGCGCCTAAAATATATGTGGCAGGCCACCGCGGCATGGTAGGCTCAGCAATTGTAAGAAATCTTCAGGCAGATGGATTTAACAATATCGTTGTTCGCACACATGCTGAACTAGACTTAACTAATCAAGAAGCCGTTAATCATTTTTTTAAAAAAGAGCAGCCGGATCAGGTGTATTTAGCTGCTGCAAAGGTGGGTGGCATTCATGCCAACAACACCTATCCCGCCGAATTTATTTATCAAAACTTGATGATGGAAGCGAATGTCATTCATGCTGCCTGGAAGCATGGCGTGCAGAAACTTTTATTCTTGGGTTCAAGTTGCATTTATCCTAAGCTGGTTGAACAGCCCATGCGCGAGGATGCACTATTAACAGCCACCCTGGAGCCGACCAATGAGCCCTATGCGATCGCCAAGATTGCGGGTATTAAGTTGTGTGAGAGTTACAACAGGCAGTACGATGTGGACTATCGCAGTGTGATGCCCACTAACTTGTATGGTCCAGGCGACAACTACCACCCAGAAAATTCACATGTCATTCCGGCACTCATTAGAAGATTCCATGAGGCTAAGATTTTGAATAAACCGGATGTGACTATTTGGGGTACTGGAACGCCCAGACGAGAGTTTTTGTACGTGGACGATATGGCTGCGGCAAGTGTTCATGTGATGAACTTAGATAGGTCAATTTATGAGGCTTATACTCAGCCTATGCAGAGTCATATTAACATTGGTTACGGTGAAGATATTACTATCGCTGACTTGGCTGGTGTGGTCAGCCAAGCTGTTGGCTATAACGGTGAAATTAAGTTTGATTCAACCAAGCTCGATGGAACCCCAAGAAAATTAATGGATAGTGGCCGACTTAATTCATTAGGATGGAAACCGAAAGTTTCCCTTGAAAATGGCCTTAAAAAGACTTATGCGGATTTTATGGCAAACGCTAATCTATTAAGAACTGAATAGGATTATAAGGATGAAACAAAAAGTTGCTTTAATCACCGGGATTACCGGTCAAGATGGATCCTACTTGGCAGAGTTCTTGCTAGAAAAAGGTTACATCGTTCACGGCATCAAGCGCCGTGCGAGTTCTTTTAACACGCAGCGTGTTGACCATATCTATCAAGATCCGCATATTGAGAATGCACACTTTAGATTGCACTACGGCGATCTTACGGATACCAGTAACTTGGTGCGGATCATCCAGGAAACGCAGCCTGATGAAATTTATAACTTAGGCGCACAGAGTCACGTGGCAGTGAGCTTTGAGAGCCCTGAATACACTGCCGACGTAGATGCAATTGGTACCCTGAGAATATTGGAAGCGATTCGCATCTTAGGGTTAGAGAAGAAAACGCGCTTTTACCAAGCATCCACCTCGGAGCTCTACGGTCTAGTCCAAGAGATTCCACAAAAGGAGACGACACCGTTTTATCCGCGTAGTCCTTACGCGGTTGCCAAAATGTATGCCTACTGGATTACGTTGAATTATCGCGAGGCTTATGGTATCTACGCATGCAACGGTATTCTGTTTAATCATGAAAGCCCTCGCCGGGGTGAAACGTTTGTTACACGTAAAAGTACAAGTGGATTGGCTAATATTGCTCAAGGCTTAGAGAAATGCTTGTACATGGGCAATATCGATGCGCTTCGAGATTGGGGGCATGCAAAAGACTATGTGCGCATGCAGTGGATGATGCTTCAGCAAGAAAAACCTGAGGATTTTGTGATTGCTACAGGACTTCAATTTACGGTTAGGCAGTTTATTGAATGGAGTGCCGCTGAACTTGGGGTTAGCCTCAGATTTGAAGGTAATGGAGTGGATGAGAAGGCCGTTGTTTCAGGAATAGTTGGGTCCGATGCGCCAGCATTAAGTGTCGGAGATGTTGTCATGCGCATTGACCCTCGTTATTTCAGGCCTACTGAAGTTGAGACCTTATTGGGAGATCCAAGTAAAGCTAGGAGCTTGTTGGGTTGGACTCCTGAAATTACTGTGCAAGAGATGTGTAAGGAAATGGTTCGGAGTGATTTGCTTGAAGCTAAAAGTAACTCACTCTTGCGACATCATGGGTATGACGTGAATGTGAGCTTGGAGTAGCTTCAATGCTTTCCTCGATATTAGGGCTTTGGAGGCATATTAGTAAGCGGCGTCGGGCTCATTTTCTTGGATTGGCATTGCTGATGGTTGTAGCATCTTTTTCAGAGATGCTTAGCATTGGTGCGGTAGTACCATTTTTAGCCGTTTTAACCGCCCCAGATAAAGTTTTTCAGCTTGAGATGGTTCAGCCATTAGTTATTTTGCTTGGAATCAATACCCCTTCCCAGCTCATACTCCCAATTACAATAATGTTTGCATGTGCTTCACTGTTAGCTGGAGTTGTTAGACTAATTTTGATTTTTACGAGTACTCGCATTTCATACGCAATCGGATCTGAGTTGGGTTTGAGTATGTATAGGAAAACTCTATACCAACCTTACGCTATTCATATTTCCAGGAATAGCAGTGCAATTGTAAATACATTATCAACGAAATTAGATATGGTTGTGGGTGCAACTATTCTGAATGGGCTCACTTTTATTGCAAATATTGTGATGACTATTGCAGTACTTTGCGCCCTTTTCTACATCAATTTTTCGATTACATTAATTACTTTTGTGAGTTTTGGGGCAGTTTATTTAATTGTCATAAAACTTATTCGCAACCGAATTTTGGACAATGGGTATCGTATCTCTGAAGAGTCAAAACATTTAGTGAGGCTGGTTCAGGAGGCGCTTGGTGCAATTAGAGATATCTTAATTAATGGATATCAAGAAGGTTACTGTAAGATTTATAAAGAGTCTGATAAAACCATGCGTATCGCCCAGGCGATGAATCACTCCATAGGAAATAGTCCGAGATTTGTAATGGAGTCTTTTGCTTTACTCTTTATTTCAGTGCTAGCGTACTTTCTCGTAAGTCAAGATCAGGGCATTGTAAAAGCGATTCCATTAATGGGCACAATTGCTCTAGGTGCACAGAGATTGTTGCCGATTATACAGCAAGCCTATTCAATGTGGGTAGGTATGTTAGCGGCTAAAGGATCGCTAGATGATGTGCTTGGCTTACTTAATCAGAATGCACCTATTAATGCCGTGGTTACTCGAGAAAAAATTAGCTTCACAAATTGCATCGAATTTAAAGATGTAACTTTTAGGTACGGTAAAAAGCATGCGATTGTTCTTAATAAAATTAATCTGAAAATCAAAAAAGGCTCTCGAGTTGGAATAATAGGAAAAACTGGTAGTGGCAAAACTACCTTAATTGATCTTATATTGGGTCTTTTATTTCCAGATGACGGGCATATATCGATAGACGGTGTGAATTTAACTCAGTTGAATATTGGGGGCTGGCAAAAAAATATTGCTCATGTGCCACAAGCTATATTTCTTGCTGATGCAACAATTGCAGAAAACATCGCATTTGGTATTTCTCCTGAAGAGCTTAATGATCAGCGTTTGAAAGAAGTTTCTGATATGGCTCAGCTAACGGATTTTATTGCTAGTCTTCCTGATGGAGTAAATACAAAGGTGGGAGAGAGAGGTGTTCAGCTTTCTGGAGGTCAAAGACAGCGCATAGGTATTGCACGAGCTCTATATAAGAAGTCTAAAGTAATTATTTTCGATGAGGCAACAAGTGCGCTTGATGATGAAACAGAGCGTGCGGTAATGAATGTAATTAATGGTTTAAGTGAAGACCTAACGATTTTAATTATTGCTCACCGGTTGAGTACTATAGAAAACTGCGATCATATCGTAGAGATAAAAAATGGTAATTTGTTGGATGTTACAAAAAAGTGGAAAAAAAACTAGCAAGCATTAGGTCGGAAGAAAAAATTCACCCCTGGCAAGAAGTTCCCATAATTGATTCCTTTAATTGTGGGAGTGGCCCAGCAGTCTGGACAATGGTTATGCCGATCTTTAACCAAGAAAAGGGTTTGATTGAGGTTCTTTCAAAGGTGATTGAGCATGCTGTACTCCCTTTTAATATGATTCTTATCGATGATGCATCAGACGATGATTCTCTAGCGCGAGCTAAATCTTTTATTGTTGATTTGCAGACAAAAAAAACGAAGAAGGTGGTCGATATTTTGCTGGTGCAGAACAAGACTCCAATTTATGAGACTGCGTGTGATAACCAGGGCTTTAGATTGGCAAACACCGATTATCTTATTGAAATTCAATCAGATATACACGTTGAGGAATTTGGTTTTGATAAGAAGATGATTCATGCTATGACCCACCTTGACTTGGGCGCTGTTAGTGGTCGCCATGTTCATTATTACTCAATGCTAGAGGGCAGAAGGGCATGGTTAAAATACCCTTTCAGCTTGTTGAGTTGGAGGTACTTTAAGACCAAGGCCGAAGGCGAAGGTAGGCTTGGGCAGAAGATTTTTGATCGCCTAGAAAGTAAGACAAAGATGGAGTGCTTTGTTGGCGAGACAGTCGCCAGAGGGCCTTGGTTGGTAAATAAAAAGGACCTAGAAAGGCTTTCGTTTTTGGATGAAAAAAACTTTTTCTTAGGTAATGATGACCACGATTATCACAGACGCTTATTTAAGGAACTTGGAAAGCAGGTTGGTTATGTCCCTCTAGATATTTATTCGATCAGTGAGCACGGTGCGACAAGGAAGCCCCGTGAAGGCATTAATAAAAAGATTTATCAGTATCTTAGCTTAAATAAGAAAGGGTCAAAAGCCTTCAGATCTTTTTTAAGATGGTATAGACCTAAACGACTCATAAGAAGATATGATTTATGAGTGTTCATTTATTGTCTTTTGTAGCAGGTATTCCAGATAGCCAGTTTTTAATTGAGCGATTTAAGAAGCAGGCAGCATCTTGTAAATTTATTGACCAAACAGTTGTTGTTGCTGAGGGCGAAGACGACTTATTTGACAGTTTTTATAAGGAGTTTTCGGATTTTGTGAATCACAACCCCAGAGGCTACGGTTATTGGATTTGGAAGCCATATATTGTTTTTAATTATATGAAGAGGCTGAGTCCAGGAGACATCCTTGTCTACTGTGATATAGGCTGTGAGCTTTCATCAGCAGGTGCCAAGAGATTTAGTGAATATAAAAGAATCTTAGATAATCAAGACTTCTTAACTTTTAGCACATTGTGTCGTCAACCAGAATTCTATTGGTGTAAAAAAGAGTTGTTGGATTATTTCAAATTGTCAGATTGCTTAATCAAAGAGGAGCAGATTGCCGCTACTTTTTTTATGCTAAAAGTTAGTGATTATTCGATCAGTTTAATTAATAAGTGGTTAGATTTGGCTAAATCTGAAAATTTCATCTACATCAATGATCGGTGTTCTATTGATCAGTTACCAGAGTTTATCGAGCATAGGCATGATCAGGCCATTTTTAGCATGCTTATGAAAAAGCATGGGCTCCCTAGATTAAGGGAAAGAAGCTATTTTCCGCCGCTTCTTTACTACAAGAACTCTTATGTTTATCAGTATCCATTTCATGCATTGCGATCTAAGACAAAAGAGTATTTTATTGAGCCCAGTTTTCTGGATGATTACAGAGCTGGCCTATATCAATTTTTTAAGTATCAATTAATCTTTCTTTTTCAGAGGGTTGATAGAAAAATTAAGTTGCTGTTAGGACTATTATGAAGAAGTTTCGTCAATTTATTGCTTTGTCTTTAGTGCGGATTTCTAAATTTTTGCCTAAGATTTCCTGGGGTTTGATCCTGCTTGCCGCCTATATTAAATATGATCGAGAGAGTAAGGATTTTTTGAAGCGTATTCGTCGAGAAAAACCTTGGTACCGAGCTGATGGAGATCATACTTATCTGACCAACTATCAGTTAGATTTCGACTCGATTGTTTTTGATGTGGGCGGATATATTGGAAACTCTGCAGCATCGATCTATTGTAAATATGGATCTAATATCCATATATTCGAGCCCGTAGTTGAGTATGTGGATAGGCTAAAAACACGTTTTGGTCAAAATAAAAAGATTCATATTCATGACTTTGGGTTGGGATCAATAACCAATGAGCATGAAATATTCATTTCTGAAGGCGCAACATCTACCTTTGGGGACCATATTACTTTCACTGAAAAAAAGACTATAAAAATTAAGTCGTTGTTAGAGACCTTGGAAATCTTAAATGTTGAAAAAATCGACTTAATATCTATCAATATTGAAGGCGGTGAATATGATTTGTTGGATCACATTTTTTCGAACAATTTGATCAATAAAATTAGGTATTTGCAGGTCCAGTTTCATGACATTAGTGATGCATCGGAATACCAAAGGGAACAAATAAGGGGCAAGCTTAAGTTAACCCATCGGGAAAAATTTTGTTTTCCTTTTGTTTGGGAAGGTTGGGAAATCATTGATTAAGCTAGCCAACAATTTTTGTAAGTTTCACAAATGATTGTATCCAATCTTATTGGGGGACTGGGCAATCAAATGTTCCAGTATGCTGCAGGCCGTGCATTGTCACTGCAATTGCAACAGGATCATTATCTAGACATTACCGATTTAAATCGGTATCAATTACATCAAGGATACCAGCTTGAACGTATCTTCGCAGGGGAGTTCAAGGTTGCAGCCCGTAAATCAGTTCGTGCTATCTTGGGTTATCAAGGAATTCCGTTTTTCCGAAAAATTTTAATACGTGATCCAATGAAATATTGGAGATCTAGAAAATATGTGGTTCAGCCAGACTTTGCTTATTGGAATCAATTTGACCGGCTTGTAGGTGATGTTTATCTCCATGGTTATTGGCAATCCGAGAAATATTTCAATAAGTACTCAGATGTGATCCGTAAAGATTTTGTTTTTAAAGAGACGCTAAGTACTGCCAACCAAAGCTTTAGTAATCAAATTATTCAGACTAACGCTATTAGTCTTCATGTCAGGCGGGGTGATTACGTAACTAGTAGTTCGGCTAATAAGATGCACGGGGTATGTTCTTTGGAATATTACCAACAAGCTGTTAATGAGATTTTAAATAGAGTGACAGATCCATTTTTTTATATATTTTCTGATGATCCAACTTGGGTAAAGCAAAACCTAAGGCTTAGGGCGGAACACACTTATATTGATCATAATCGGGATGATGAAAGTTATAACGACATGAGATTGATGAGTATATGCAAGCACCATATTATTGCGAATAGCTCTTTTAGTTGGTGGGGCGCATGGTTGAATAGTCGTAAGGATAAAATAGTCATTGCACCTAAGCGTTGGTTTAATAAGCCGATTGATACCCAAGATTTGATTCCTGCCGATTGGATGCTGATCTAATAATGCGAACTGACTTAAATACTAAAACATTGGTGATTGGCGGGGCTGGCTTCATCGGGCAGCATCTCTGTAAAGAACTTGTCGACTCTGGCCGTGAAGTCACTGTTTTGGGGAGGCGCAGCCCTGAGGCTTTAGAGGGATTGGATTGTGCTGAGTACGTACAGGGGGATTACTCCGACTTGAACTTACTTAAGCGCTTGCTAGAAAATTGCCATGAGGTCATTCAGCTTGCTTATGCAACTATCCCAAACACATCATTTGATGATCCCCTTGCTGATTTAAATCAAAATTTGCCTCCCATGGTCAATCTATTTATTGAAGCATCAAAGAGGGGGGTTAAAGTTTTAGTAATCTCATCTGGGGGGACGGTCTATGGGCAGGTCGATCAACTTCCTATTGCTGAAGGTGATGAGCTTAAGCCAATTTCTCCTTACGGCGTGACGAAAAGGGTAATAGAAAGCTATGCGTATTTATTTTCAAAGACGCATGGTTTGAAGTATATCTGTGTTAGACCATCAAACCCTTATGGTGAAGGTCAGGTGCCATACATTGGTCAGGGGTTCATTTCGACAGCGCTGGCAAGCCTTATAGAGGGGCATGCAATTAGAGTGTTTGGCGAGGGAGAGACTGTTAGAGATTATATCTATATAGATGATCTCGCTTCCGGGATTGTTGCAGCGTTAAGTCGAGGCCATCTATTTGAAACCTATAATATTGGCACAGGGGTCGGTCATAGTAATCTTGAGGTGATAAAGATGATGGGAATGCTTCTGCCAGATTCCCCAATGTTAATCGACTATCTTCCAGAAAGGCCGTTTGATGTAAAGCTGAATGTGTTGGATTCAACCAAGCTATCATCTCACACTGGATGGAAGCCTCAAGTGAATTTTGATGAAGGCTTGTTTTCCACTCTAAATTGGCTCACACAATTCCTCGGAAAGGGTGGCGTTTTTAAATGAGCCCAACAGTGACAATTGCGATGCCAGTTTTTAATGCCGGAGAGTATCTTCGTCTTTCGGTTCTTTCGATACTTAGCCAAACCTTTTCTGACTGGGAACTTATTATCCTAGATGATGGTTCAACCGATGGCGCAATCAATTCAATTCTAGATCTTAAGGATGAGAGAATCCTTATAATTCATGATGGTAGGAACAAAGGCCTTGCTGCAAGACTTAATGAGTGTATTGATCTTGCGCGGGGCGAGTATTTTGCGAGAATGGATCAGGATGATATTGCTTATCCTAGAAGAATTGAAATGCAATTAAAATATTTGGCGAGTCACAAAGAGGTAGATTTGCTTGCGACTAAGGCGATTGCAATAGATCAGGTAGGTATGGCGGTCGGGGTAATGCCCTTTAATCTCACGCACGGCGAGATATGTGCTAAGCCGTGGCGTGGTTTTTATTTGGTGCACCCAACTTGGATGGGCCGTTTAACCTGGTTTAAAAAGTTTCGTTATTTGGAGCCAGGTCCCTATCTATGTGAGGATCAAGAGTTACTTGTAAGAAGTTATCAAGATAGTCATTTTGCATCCCTAAATGAGGTGCTTTTTGCTTATCGAGTCAGAAACGGACTAAGTCTCACCAAGAATTTTAAAATTCGCTGGACTCTGTTGAGAGTCCAATATAATTTTTTTGTAAAACATAGAAAGTTTTTCTTTCTATTACTATCGATACTCTCGTTTAAGTTTAAATTATTACTGGATATATTCAATAAGCTCAGAGGCAGGGGATCGGCTAATTTTGGTAATTTTTTAGATAATCAAGTAATCCAAAAATGGAATGGCGTGATACGTGCGCTAGTTAATAAGTCATGAATAAGATTTGTTTTGTTGCCACAGCCGAGTTTGCAGTTAACGCTTTTCTTCTCAATCATCTTCAGTTTCTTTCAAAGCATTATGATGTCACATTAATCGTTAATACGAACAATACAGATTTTCTGAAGGAGC
>JACCDY010620832.1_pt1 | contig 11683 bp, 10 predicted proteins | sample 7446391 | NCBI WGS metagenome assembly JACCDY01 (sample SAMN15323451, study PRJNA562643) | freshwater metagenome | isolation source: river surface water | place: USA:Blue River Watershed | collected 2017-08-18
AGATATTGAAAAACCTGTGCTGAGTAGCTTGCTTCGTCATTCGGAACGTGACAATTCTGCCCTCGGTGCGAAGCTACTGCCAGTGCGTCAGAGGGCACTAGTGGTGAGTTACAAAAAACCTTGAGCAAGGGCTTTCCTCCTTTTGTGGATCCTACACCGGTGCCACCAATCACCCATGCTTGCGAGGGTTCGTGTAGTTGTTGCTTGACTACTTCGCCTAAAAAGTAAAAAACTTCACGGGGTGAGCGGATTTTGATGTCGCGCCAAATCATGTGGTTTGGAATCACTGATCGACTTGCCGTTTGCTGGGGCTTTTCTGACTTTGAGGCGGCAAGACGTGAAGGGCTCGATTGACAAAGAAGGTCGATGCTCGAATAGGGCCAGGCGTTGGCGCTAGGCGGGTTAAAGCAAAAGCGAACTCTGTGTGACGTCATCACTAACTGGTGGGTGCGATCGGGGTGGGAATCGCCTGTTTCGACAAGCCTTGGTCTAGCGGCGCCAGGCTGAATAGATGATGACCAGTTCGCAACAACGGTTCCCAACTGGTTGAGTGCTTCATTGCGTGACAATCGTGGGCCCACAGGAACTTGCTCTGAGATTTCTTCCATGCCCAGCCCGAGTCGGGTAGCCTCCGACACTAGCAATTGAAATTGCGACCAAGCAGTGGGCTTTGCAGTATTCGGAAAAGTATGACGCTCGCCTTGAGCGTCCTCATAAGCCACCGATTCAACCAGCAACGTCCACAGCACGTCTTGGCGCAAGCGTGCAGATTGTTGAAAAAGAAAAATGCGGTCCAAAGGTACACTGGAAACGAATGCCCGAGTGAACTGTTCATTGTCCAATGCCGCTAACGAATAATTGAAGCCCTCGTAAACATTCAACCCAAAGTACGTGCCCAGCGCCTGAACCGGTTTGAAATAGCTGCTGCGACTCTCGCTGAAATTGACATTGCCTCCTAGGTTGCCGCTGCCGCCAAGGTAAGACACCGTGGTGAAGCTCAGCGGTTGCTGATCTGCTGCCCTGAGCAGATTGAGCAGGGTGGTGTTGCGCTCGATTTGGTCGAGTGCCGTGTTGTGATTGATGGCCATCTGGAGCAAGCTGTGATGCTGGCCGCCACAACCAGCCAAAGCAAAGACCAAACTCAAACAAGTCAGCCGCTTGCTTGTGGATGTACGAATAGGCATCAGAGCTGATTCACTAGAGGATGAAAATCGAAACAAGCTTCGGTATGGCACCAGCTGGAAAATCAGTCTTTGTACTTTTCGTTCAATGCGCAGACTGGCCCTTGTAAGGGCATGATCCTGTCCTTTTGGCACTGGAGGTCCGTGTCAGTACAAGAGGCAATAGCGGCGTTCACCAGCCCCATGCAGTCGTTCACCCATATCATGCGTTTCGGATTTTCGGGGCGAAAACCGTTGGGAGCTGCAAACATGGTGCAGTGTTGATTGGCTGCGGAGGCTTTTGTGAACGTGTGCAGGGTCCCCCAGCTGCAGAGCTTGTCGGCTGCCAATGCTTGGCCCAAAAAGGGACCGATCATGATCAGCAGACTGGTGCACAAGTGGATTTTTTTCATGGACATCAGGGTGTTCGTGGAGGTGGATGCACGACTTTAATGCCAGTATTGGCCTCTATCGGTCTCTGTCGGAAAATGTCGGAACCTAAATTCAATTTCCCATAAACAGGCGTATTTGTCGATATTTGTCGGAATTCCGACCGGCATTTCTCGCCTAGCGGCCATTAATATTTAAAGTCACTTGAGGTTAAGTCGAATCGCTCGCTTGCCTCCATTCTGGGTTGTTGATATGGCCAGCCCAGTTTCATGAAATCCGATGCGCATGCTTACAGGAGAACGATCCATGAACCCGCTTTTTCACTCACTCGTTGCTGAATTTGCCGTGAGCAGAAACCTTCCCTTTTCGGAGGATGTGATCGGTCTTGAATTTGATTGTGAGAATGTAGGCGTGTGGGTGATGCCGAGCCCCGTATACCCCGATCACGCCCTGGTGGAAGCCACGGTCACTGTGATGAACCCCTTGCAGCAAGCACAGGTGGCACCCTACCTGTTGCAGGTCAACGAATCTGCGCGCTTCGAACATGGCTGGACCATCGTCATGGATCCCGAGGGGCAAGTGTTGGTGTCCAGTTCTCTGCCGCTGCAAGGCACAACATTGGCGGAGTTCGAGAACGCGCTTGCTGAGGGGGTGGATCAGGCCCAAGCCCTTGCACAAACGATCGATTTGATGGCGCAGATGGAAGCAGAGGGCCCGTCTGAGGCAGCCTCTGCGACTGAAGCGACCATGGTTCGTGTCTGACCTGCAGGAGTGATCGCATGCCTTACCAAATCAACACCCAGTCGTTCACTGCATTGAAAGGCAAGGAAAGATTGGATCAATTCAAAAAAGCCTCGCAGCAAGACGCTAGCGAGATTCTGCGCGGCGTCAGGGCAAATCTGATTGACAAAAAGGGCAGGGTCAAGGAAGGGAGTGTGCGTTTGTTACACACCTCCGACGCAAAAAAGAACATGGAAATTGGTCGTGTTGGTGGCTTCAAAGCCATGTTCATCAAGAATGCCAAGCACAGGCGAAGTGCCGATTGCATGATCGATTTGTTGGACCGGGCGGGCTTGCCAAAGCACCGCCTTGACGCCCTGAAGTCCGCCTTGAAAGCAGGTGGCTCCAACCAGCTTTACACCCGTGTGGTGGTGGCTGCGATCAATGAAATCCTGCCTCAATCAGCTCCCACTACAGAAGAGGCATTGCTTAAGTTTGGCGTTGAGCCATTCGCAGAGGAAAAGAACAAATTGGGGTCTGGTGGCTTCGGGACGGTCAATCAGGTCAAATACAACTCCACCGCTTGCGCATTTAAAAAATTCAAAATCGATCAGGATGTAGAAAAGCATCGTGTGCCCATTGCTAGCGCATCCAATCCCAATGGTGATGTTGTAGAGCCCCGCTCAAGAGAGTCTTTTGTGTCTGACGATCAGCCTCTTGTATTCGATAAAGAAAAAATCAAAAGAATTGAAGAGTTGGAAAAAAAATGGCAACAACAGCGCATCAAGGATGCTACTGGCAGCATGAGCATTGATTCTTCAGTTCATGCGAGTCACAAAGTTGACGAAAATCAGAGCGGTTTTCTGTACAGGGGGACTGGGTCGGATGCGCCTCGAAAGGCCTCTCCTTCAAGAAATGCGCAGCTGATCAATCCCGAACCTGCGCCCGCTCGCCCAGACCCGGCCCAACGCAGAGACAGCATAGACAGTGCGGCAGCTGCCGTTGTTGAGCCAGCGCGTTTGGGTCGCAAAGCCATTGTCAATGTGACGCGGGTCAAAGACATTCCCCAAGTCGTCAAACCCCTGATGTTGCTCGTCCGGGAGGAGCGTACCGATGGTCCGCCCCAGTACCATGCGGTGCCTGGTGGTGCGGCCTTCAAAGCCTGGGCACGTCTCCAAAAACCAGGGGCCAACTTGTTGGTGGAGGGCGCTTTGATGCCCAAAGCCAAAGGCAAGCCACTGGGAGAGGATCGCAGCGATGGCTTCAAATTCAACTGCAAGCCAGCAGACCTCAAGCCGATGGCACGATCTGGTCTCACTGGACTTCAAGGGTTAGCTGCACATGGTTTCATCCATGGCGACATCAAACCAAACAATTTGTTTTTTGACAATGAATCGAAAACACTTCAGTTCATTGACGTAGACGGACTGCAGAAAGTCAGCAAAAAAGACGGCTCGAAAATTGAAGGTTCAGAGTCAACGCGCAGATACGCTCACCCTTTGATGTTGGCAGGAAAGCCATGTGGCGTAGGCAAAGACTTGTGTGCCTTTGGTATCACGGTGCTGGAGACGGCACTCTATGCAAAAAACCAAAGTGCGGTGTGTGAAGACATTCTGCGTATCATGCAAATCAGTGAAAATTCTTTTGCGGCTGCGAATTTGGCCAAATTGTCTACAACGCGCATGAGAATGGTTCAAAACTTAAAAGATGAACAGAAAAAGTTTCCTGTCGACAGCGAGGAACATTTTGGACTCCAATGCATCATCACCTCGATTGAATACGAGGAGTCGCGCATCAATTCAGGTCAGCAAAATGTTTTCGAGCGTTACACCGCTGGCAACGTGAGTCATCCGCTCAATCAACTTAGCCAGCACCCCGCGATCGCGGGGGTTAAATGACCGCTCATGGCGAACCGGGATCTATTGCGGCTTGAAGCGTCATGACGCCAGGTCCAGACGATTCCGAACGCTTGACGTGGGTGCTCCCATGGCGTTTGAGCGCCCTGGATGAAGTACGCCAGAAATTGGCGGCATTGGGTCAAAGCGAACACTGGTTAGATGAGCTCCACCATCAGGCACTCCTGGTGATCGAGGAGCTGATCGTCAATGCAGTGACCTATGGCGGGCAAACACCAGAGTCTGGCGTTCTGGAAGTCGCTCTGCAATCCGATCCAGAGCTGCTGCACATCCATGTGCGAGACAATGGCGCCGCTTTTGATCCGTTTGCCCAAAAAAACCCAGATACTGAAGCGACCTTGGAAGAGCGCAGGATCGGTGGTCTCGGCCTTTTTTTGGTCAAGCAAATGAGCGTGGTCCACGGCTACCAGTACACCGGTGGTATGAACCATGTTCATGTGGGTTTGCGCCGTACAGGGCCGTAATACTCTGTGATTTCGGTGTATTTCGCAATTTGTCGTAACTTGTCGGCGTATTTTTCAGGCATCTTGACTACGATGGTGTCAACAGAATGGCCTGAGCGCTATCCCTGTGCAATTTAAACAGCAGGAGGGGTGTCTGATGGATACCAGCGAGCAAGATGTGATGCGGTGGGTCAAAGCTTTGGAAAGTCCGGTCTTTCAGGACAAAGCCTTGCAGGATAAGCTTGTCAAAGCAAATGCCTCGATGGCTCGGCTCAGTGCCATGTTGCAAGATCTTGAGCAAGGCAAAGTGCTTGACCCTGAAACCGGGCGTGAGTTCACCCTGGAGGGTTGGTTAGAAGAGGAAGTGGCCACGCCAGAGGTTGAGCAGCAACTGTATGAGCAAGCCATGGAGGCGTTGTCGTCAGAACAGTTTGAGCGCTCATTGGAGGCGTTCTCCACGCTTTTGAGCATCACCCCACTCGACGCCGACTATCTCTTTGGCTTTGCCTTGAGTTTGCAATTTATGGGTGCGATTGAGAAAGCGGCCGAGTATTTCTCCATGTCCTATGCCTTGGATCCCAGCAATGGTGCTTGTGCTTTTCGCCTTGGTGAGTGTTTGCTGGCTCTCGGACACGAAGAAGACGCACGCGAGGCTTTGCGCACAGCTGTGCAACTCGACGCCGTGCCGGGTTCTGACCCCGAGGTGCGGGAGCTGGCTCAGCAACTTCTCGACCAAATTCTCTGATCATTGAACAGGCAACAAAGATGGGCGTGATTTCAAACGGCAAGGGATTGGAAATTCATAGCTTTTCCGATTTCAAGGCGAACAGCGAAGCGATTCATGAGAGCGAAGCGGCCTCGAGGGCTTCGGTGGTTCTGGGTGTTAAACAAGCCCGCTCAGCGAGCGTAGAGTTATTGAACAACATTCCGCAGTTTGCCCGTCCCACCAAAGGCAATGCCCGTCTGTCAACTCGAAAGGCGGGCTTGAAAGACCAGGAACTCATCAATCCAGTAAGGCCTGAATCGCGGGATTTGAGCGGTGGTGAGGCCAAGCCTACAGGTGCATCAGAACGTCAATCGGTGGCTTCAGCAACGGCCAGCCAGGCCGCCTCTGCTGCTTCGCAAGCGCGCTCGGATGACGGTTGGCTGTTGATTTCTCAAGACCAGAAATCAAAACCAAATTATGGCGATAAGCGATTCCAAGCGATTCAAGATCGCTTGGAAGCCAAAAAAGCCAAGATCGAAGAGATCAGAGCCACCTCGGCCAAAGCTTTGGAAAAGGCAGAGTCTGCGGGTGTTTCTCCGGCACGCTGCAAATTCTGGAAAAAGTTCACCACAAGCGGGTTATCTCTGACTGTTGCGATATTGGGTCTTACGAGTGTAATGACAGTGGGCACGCCCGCGATCGTTGCGCTTTTATGTATTGGCATCAAGACCAGTCTGGATGCCTTCTGTACGTACCGTCATTTCATTGAAGCCAAACAAAAGGCTGCCGATCTGCCCTGTGCAAATAATTTCCCAACAGGCGATTTATTCACTGATGTTTGGTTTAACATTTTTACGCGTAAAACGAGCAAAATTGAAAAAAGCATGATGGGGCCGGATAGTCCTGAAATGCTTAAGGCGATCAAGTGGGGAAAGGTGTCCAATGCCGTCTTTAACATTGGTGTGAGTTTGGGAGTGGGTTTAACGGGCGGTTTGCATGCGGCTGCAGGGGGGGTAGAGCAAATAAATTATTTTTCAGCAGCCGGGGGACAAATTTTGCTGACACTTGGGCTCACCTGGATGGGACGGAACAAGCAGGAAGTCACCGGTCGCAACGACAAAGCTTTGGCCAAACTCGCCGAGGGGTACACGCAGTACTATGAAACCCTAGAGGAAGTCTTGGAATCGATCGCAAATCGTGCAAACTCTGACGTGGGTACCAGCGGGCACTTGGACGACGAAGAGGTGGCAAAAAAGCTGGCCGATTTGAAGGTGTCCATCGACGGGTTGGAAAGTCTGTCGGAGGAAATGCAGCAAGTGGTGGACGCCCGAGAGAAGCAGATCACAGACGACAACAAAAAGGGTTTGTGGGGCCGTGCTGCAGTGCAAGGGATTGGGAGTGGCCTGGTCCAGGCGGCGGCGTCATTCGGCGCTGCAGCGCTTTTTGTGCACCTGTTGGGTGCCAAGATTGGTGTGGAAGCGGCCAGTCAGTGGAGCCCGGTTGCCGATACAGTCGACAACATCTTGCTGGCGGCAGGCAGCAGTGCGTTGTCTGAGGCGGTGCGCAAAGTCAGGGCCAGAAAACTGTTGGATCCGCTCAGAGCGCAGTGGACAGACCCTCGTGCTCAGGCCTTGAATCAGGAGCTGGACAACGAGAAGCGCCGGAAAGCCATCCTAGGAGAGATCAAGCCCCCAGAGGTAGCTCGCTTTAAAGAGGTCGATCTCAATGACAAGGGAGACCCCCTTGAGGGCTCAGTGGCCTGAACCGAAGACTCATAAGTTCAAGGAGCGGTTCTCAAAGATCGTGCTTGATTGGTTATCAGCAAGAAGGACCGGCAGACGGTCAAGGATTTCTAAACCGCTTGACAGCGGTACGACCTCGAGCAGAGCAGGACTGCCCTCTCTACTTCGGCGCTGAAACCGTGATACCGCTGATGAACGCGTAACCCTGGCGGTGCACTGTTTCCAAAGGCAAGATTTCGCCTGTCTGGTCAATCACTTTGTTGCGCAAGCGGCGAACCAGAATTTCCATGCGCCTAGGGTCGTAGCTGTCGGGCTTGCAGCCCAGTTCCACAATCAGATCGTCGCGGGGGACCGTTACACCGGGCTGCCGCGCCAGTGCGCACATGATGGCCATTTCCGAACCAGTGAGCTTGACGTGGGACCCCTGGGGGGCGTGCAGCAGCCAAGTGGCACGGTCGATGCGCCAGCCTGGCGCATCGCTGTGGCCCTTGAGCCTGCGCATCAGGTTCCGAACACACGCCGACAGTTCTTCCAGCATCACCGGTTTGACGAGGTAAGTGTCAGAACCCGCGCGAGCAGCGGTAACACGCGCAGAGCTCTCTCCGCGTGCTGTGGTGATGATGAGACCCTTGTCCATCAAAGCTGCGCGCTTGGTCTCCAGCCAGTCCAAGCCATCTCCGTCGGGCAGGCCCAAGTCGAGCAGCAAGATGTCAAAGTTGTTGCTTTGCATCCATTGCTCGGCCTGAGCCAGGCTACCCACGCCCTCAACCTGGCAACCGTCCAGGTTCAAAAACGAGATGGTCGCTTGCCGCAAGGGCTCTTCGTCTTCTATCATTAGCACGCGTGGCGTGCTGCTCATGCTGGCACTCATCGGTCAACCATCAGCTGGCTTTTTGCACAACGCCTTTCATAGCGTCGCTCACTTCCTTGATCAGCGTGCTTTGGATCTGTGTCATCAGGCTCCACTTTTGGGTCATGGACTGCAGTTCCAGCATGGTGGTGGTGGAGACTTCTGTCCCGCGGGTCTGATCAAACTTGGCTTTGATTTGCGCTTCATACGCATCGACAGAGCCGATACCGACGTTGGCTATGTAGTCCAGCGACAGGGTACCGGAGCTGCTCAGAGAAGAGATCATGGTGTTTCACCTTTCAGAAAAAGACGGGAATGCGCAGGGCCGTCGTCAGACGATGGAGGCCTCACAAGTTGCTCTGCGCTCAAAGCGTGGAGGATACGAAGTGCCGCATCAACGGCTTGCCGAGAAGCATTCAGGCGTGAGAAACACTCTGATGCAAGCCCGCTGTGGGCCTGCTGGTTCAGTTGGCTTTGCAACCTTTGCATCTGCGCACGGGTACGGTCCAGTTCGGCTACGCCTTGCACGGGGTCTTGCAGCCTGACTGCCAACTCCTGCCAAGGCTCTGCCAATGGCGTGGTCGGTACGTCTGCCGGTTGGGTGGGCCAGTCGTTTGTAGGGGTGGGTTTCATCGCTCTATCCTGCGGTTTTGGCCTTGGGCATCTTCCAGAATGATGGCGTCATTGTCGATACGCAGCAGGCGCCATTCGTTGACTTGACCGCCAGGAAGGATGCGGTGGCCATCTGCCAGCAGGAGGTAGGGTTGAGGACCGCTCTGAACCGCCAGCAGCGCCAGAGGAATATGACCAGCGCTGGCATGAACCGTTTGCGCAGCTTTGGGCGACGCGCCCGTGCGCACCGTAAGCGCTTCCGGCAATTCGCGCTTTAGCACGGCTTTGGCCTCTGCGAATGCTTCTGGCGATGCCCCCGGGCCGGCAAGCCAAACATCGGCACGTTGCCCCGCCGTCAGCACTATGCCCTCGGGCATCTGCGATTGCAGTAAGGCCACTTGCGCTTCGAATTCACGTTGCACCAGCACCTGGGGCAAAACTCGGCGCGTGAGCCCCATGACGCTGCGCATCAGACCTTCCAACTGTTCTTGATCTTGCACCACGCCACGCAACAAATGGCGCTTGCCTTTGGCGTGATCGACCTGCACCACATCGGCCAGGCCCAGCTGCAAGACCACTGACTGCACTTGTTCACGGCTGACCGTCTGTTCATGGGTCTCGGCCACGGGCGTGATCGCGCTAGGGACTGTGGCGTGGTCGTGCCATTGGGTCCAGGCGGCCACGGCCGCCACAGCCGCCATGCCCACGCTGGCCACCAAAGCAAGCCGAGTGGGCTTATGGCGCAGCCGCTGACCCAGCCAGTGCTTCCATGGGGCCGAATGTACCGAATGCTCTGCCGCAGAAAGGGCTTCAGACCCCTGGGTCAAGTCGCTGACAGCCTCGCTTTGGGTTGGGGCGCTCAGAGAACCCGGTTGATCCATTTCGGCGTCCGTGTGGGCTTCGCTGTGCGGCCAGTCGGTGGCATCTGCATACAGCCATTCGGCTTCAGGGCCATCCACCACCATGCCCACGGCGTGCCATTGCAGCGCCTGGCCGATCGGCAAGGCCACTGTTTGGCTCTCGCAGGCCAGTTGCCAGCCACTGTCATGCCAGTGCAGAAGCGCTTGGGCACTGGGGGCATCGCGCAGCACAATTGCGTTGTGGGGGTCATGGCCCAGCGTCCAGCTGTCTTGGGCTGGATCCAACGCAACGCAGGCGCCTTCATGGCAGCCCGACAGGATGCGCAATTGCATGGCCTGAGCCGAAGCACTCACAGATCCACCCTCCCCAGAGGTTGGACATTCACGTCGGTCACCAATTCCTGGTAAGACACCACCTGCAGGTCATACAGGTCTTGCTCGATCATTTTGCGCAGGTACCTGCGGATGTCCATCGACGCCAGCATGACCGGGCGCTGCCCGGTGGGGTTGATCTTGCCGACAGTTTTCTTGATCGCTTCCACCAGTTGTTTGCCCACCGCAGGATCGAGCGCCAAATAGCTGCCTGCCGAAGTTTGCCGGATGGCCGCGCGCAGAGTTTCTTCTACCTTGGGGGCCAGCAAATAGGCAGGTAGCATGTTGTGGCCCGCGCAATACTTGTGGCTGATGTGGCGCTTGAGAGCGCCGCGTACATATTCGGTCAGCAGCACCACATCTTTCTCTTTTTGACCCCACTCCACCAAAGCCTCCAAAATGGTGCGCAAGTCGCGTACCGAGATGTCTTCGGAGACCAGCCGTTGCAGGATTTCGCCGATTTTTTGCATCGGCAAGATCCGCACCGCCTCTTTGACTAAATCGGGGAAGCGTTGTTCCATGGCCGACAGCAAGAACTTGGTTTCCTGCACCCCGATGAAGTCTCCGGCGTATTTGCGCAGTACGGTCGCGAGGTGGTATGTGAGGATTTGGCTGGTGTCCATCACAGACAGCCCGGCGCTGACCAGCAGCTCCCGCAGGTCGGCGGGCACCCACAGGGTCTCCATGCCCGGCAGGAATGCCCTGTCCTTTTCAAAGTCCACCATCAAAGACGACAGGGTGTCTTCGGAGTCGCGAGACAGCAGCCATTGCGGTCGCAAGCGCCCTGTGGCCACTGGCACCTCCGACAGCAGAATGTGGTAGGTCTCTTGCGGCAGGCGGTCGGTAAAGCGCAAGTGGATGCCAGGGAAGGGGACCCCCAGATCAAAATAAAGTGCACGCCGAATCCGGATTAATTCGTCGTTGAGCGAGGCGCCGTCAAGCTGGCTTCTCAGGTCTTCTGAAACATCCAAAATCAGCGGAACCGTCGGCACAAATTCATCGGCGCCGTCTTTTTTGGTGGTGATGGGTTTACTCGCAGCGGCTTGCATGGCGGGCACTTCGGTGACTTCACCCGTCAGCGCATTGACTTGTTTGCGCGGACGCAAGGCCAGGCCAATCCCGATCAAGGGGACTGCCAGCAACGCAAACACGGTGGTGGGCATGCCTGGGATCAGGCCCATGCCCAGGGCAATGCAACCACCAATGATCAGGGCCTTGGGCTGCGCCAGAATTTGTTGGCCGATGTCGCGCCCAACGTTCGAAGGCTCGCCATCGTTGGACTGCACCCGGGTGACCATTATGCCGGCGCAAATGGAGATGAACAGGGCTGGGATCTGGGCAATCAGACCGTCACCGATGGATAGGATGGAGTAGGTCTGAACAGCTTTGGCAGCTGTCATGTCCCGTTGCAGCACCCCAATCAGCATGCCCCCCAGAAGGTTGACCGCCACAATGATGAGTCCGGCAATCGCATCGCCTTTGACGAACTTCATGGCCCCGTCCATGGAGCCGTAGAGCTGGCTTTCTTTCTCGACAATTCCCCGGCGGCGTTTGGCCTCCTCCATGTCAATCGTGCCGGCGCGCATGTCGCCATCAATCGACATTTGCTTGCCAGGCATCGCGTCCAAAGAAAAACGTGCGGCCACCTCGGCCACACGCTCGGCGCCTTTGGTGATCACCACAAACTGCACGATGGTCAGGATTAAAAACACCACCAAGCCGACCACCAGGTTGCCGCCCACCACGAAGTTGCCAAAGGTGTCGATGATGTGCCCCGCATCGCCTTGCAGCAAAATCAGGCGCGTCGTGGCAATGGAGATGCCCAGGCGGAACAGCGTGGTCACCAGCAGCACCGACGGAAAGGACGAAAAGGCCAGCGGTGAGGGCAGGTACATCGCCACCATCAACAGCA